>Ga0207707_10003681_pt1 | contig 13593 bp, 11 predicted proteins | sample KBSC83BmetaG_FD_184336 | JGI IMG/M metagenome (GOLD analysis project Ga0207707, IMG submission 184336) | Corn rhizosphere microbial communities from Kellogg Biological Station, Michigan, USA - KBS C8-3B metaG (SPAdes) (version 2) | ecosystem: Host-associated > Plants > Roots > Rhizosphere ...
CGCCGCGGCTTTTGCCTTTTCAAGCGCCGACTCGATACCGTCGGTTATGAAATAAAACGTCGTGCCGCCTTTCATCTCGATCGGCTCTCGGGCGTAATGGGTCAGGATGAAGGTCGGAACATGATAACTCGGCTCGTCGCCCCACCAGCCCTTCCAACTGTCGTCCGGCCACGGGCCGCGGACCGGGCCGAACATGTTTCGACCAAGTATCCACGCGCCCTTACCGCTCATTGACTTGGCAGCAAAGTCGTTGTCGATACCTGTCTCGCCTTCGCCGCCGCCGCCGTGCATGTCGATAAAGGTCTTCGTCGGAAAGAACCATTCCATCAACTCCGGCCCACGAACGCCGAGAGGGTTTTCCAAACTCTGATCCGTCCCGGCGGCAAAGCCGTCGAGTGATACTCCGATACTTTGAACTACTACTTTAGACATAAGAAATAATTAACCGCAGATGAACGCGGATAAACGCAAATATAAACTTTTTCCAAAAAACCACAGCCAAGTTTGTTGCCCATGTTATAAGCGCAGCCGATCACTTTTTCTGGTAGAGCATTAAGTTCGTCCTGATTCATTCTATCAGCGTTTATCTGCGTTTATTTGCGGTTAATTTGCTCTCAATATTTCATCAATTCCTGCACGGCCTTCTCCACATCTTCAGACTGCGGGAGGATGAAATCCTCAAGCTGCGGTGCGTAGCCGACGAATGTGTCGGTGGCACCGACCCGGCGGACGGGAGCGTCGAGGTATTCGAAAAGCTCATTTGAGATGCGGGCGGCGATCTCGGCACCGTAGCCGTACGAGATCGGGTCTTCGTGTGCGACGATGACGCGTGAGGTTTTCTTGACCGATTCGGCTATGGCCTCCCAATCGTACGGGACGAGCGTGCGGAGGTCGATGATCTCGACGGAGATGCCTTGTGATTCGAGGCGTTTCGCGGCCTGGTTTGAGCGCTCGACCAGCGCGCCGAAGGTGATGATCGAAACATCGTTTCCTTCGCGCACCTTTTTCGCCTTGCCGAACGGGATCAGAAAATCGCTGCCGGGATAGGCTGATTTGTTATAGACCTGTCGATAGAGATGTTTGTGTTCGAGAAACAGGACCGGATCGTCACAGCGGATCGCTGTGCGCAGCAACCCATTTGCGTCGAGCGCCGTCGACGGATAACAGATCATCAAACCCGGCGTGTGCGAGAAAAGCGTCGTGCCCGATTGCGAGTGGTAGATCGCTCCGCCCTTGAGATAACCGCCGACGGGAACCCGAATGACCATCGGGCATTTTGCATCGCCGTCAGACCGCCAGCGTGTAAGCGCGACCTCATTTCTGATCTGCATCATCGCCGGAAAGATGTAGTCGAAAAACTGGATCTCGACAACCGGCTTTAGTCCTCTCAGCGACAAACCGACGGCACGGCCGATGATGTTTGCCTCCGCGAGCGGTGAGTTAAAGACGCGGCCCGAGCCAAATTTTCGCTGCAGGTTCGCGGTGACCTTAAACACGCCGCCCTTGCCTTTGACGATGTCGAGATATTCTTCACGCGAGCAATCGGCGACGTCCTCGCCAAAGATGATGATCGAACCGTCACGCTCCATCTCTTCGTGCATGCAGCGATTGATCAGGTCGACCATCGTTCCTGGGTTTCTGGAAAGCTCGGCACCATTCTCAGTGTCGAATTTCGCGCGATCGGTCGGGTCGACATCGGGCGAGAATACATTTCTTAGCGCTGTTGGGCCCGCGGGCTGAGGCGCTTCGACGGCGATATCGGCGGCCTTGTTGATCTCAACGTCGATCTGTTTGCGAAGCGCTTCGAGATCGTCGGCTGAGGCGATGCCTTCATTGATCAAAAACTCTGCGTATGTTTTGATCGGGTCGATCGCGGCGTCGGCCTGGCGTTCTTCATCCGGTCGATAGAGCTTTTCATCATCGGACAGCGAGTGCGAATAAGGCCTGATCACCTTGCCGTGTATGAAAGCCGGACCTTTTCGCGCGCGGCAGTATTCAACTGCACTTTTGAAAGCCGCGTAAGACTTAAGCGGATCTGTTCCGTCGACATTCTGAATGAGTAGCCCGGGAAACCCTGAGACCAATTTCGAGATATCGCCGCCGGCTGTGCCGACCTCGACCGGGACCGAGATGGCATAGCCGTTATCTTCGACGACAAATATCACGGGCAGGCCGAGATTGCAGGCTGTGTTCAGAGCTTCCCACCACTCGCCCTCGCTGGTCGTGCCGTCGCCGACCGACATATAGACAACCTCGTCGCCGTGATAGCCCAGGACCTTGTCCTGAAGTTCTTTAACGATTGAGGCTCGGAAGCTTGCCTCTGCCGCGCCGACCGAATGCAAAGCCTGTGTCCCCGTGCAGGACGATTGCGAAGGGACATTTAGTTTCTTGCTGCCCCAGTGCGAAGGCATCTGGCGGCCGTGCGAATTAGGGTCAGTCTCGGCACCGACCGCAGAGAGGAGCATTTCCTGCGGCGACATACCGAGGCCCAGCATCAACGCGCGGTCGCGGTAATAAGGGAAGAGCCAGTCGTACGAAGGCTTTAACGCAAGCGCGGCGCCGACAAGTAAGGCTTCGTGACCGGCACCAGAGATCTGGAAGAATATTTTGTTCTGCCCTTTTAGCTGGATCTCTTTATCGTCGAGCCGCCGCGAGGTGTACATCGTCCGATAAATACCGACGAGCGTTTCAGTGTCGAGCCCCTGGTAATCTCCGTTTGTAATAGCATTGGCATCATTTGCCGCGGGCATTTCCGCCTTGGCGGTCTTCTGCACCTTCGCGTCGGGACTATAGCCATCGGCCTCGGTGGTTTTTGCGGGCTCGGCAACAACCTCCTTACCGTTCTTGCCGGTCGTTGTTTTCTTATCGATCTTTTCAGGTGCAGTGGCCATTAATTGAACTTCCTTTGATATAAAAATATTTTATAAATATGCAACCTTAAACGATACCAAAATACCTTTTTTCGGGCAATTTTAGCACCCTGCGGATCGGTTTACGTTGGCTGCGACAAACCAATGAAAAAATAAAAAATTACATGACCGATTTCGGATAGAAGCCACCGTTCAGACCTAGTAATATCAGCAACATGGCGACAGAAACACAATCAAAATTAGACTGGCGTTGGCTGGCCGTCCGCGACAAAAACGGCCGGTTTGACGGCGTGTTTTACTTCGCGGTCCGTACGACCGGCATATTCTGCAGGCCGTCATGCTCGTCGAGGACGCCGAAGCCGGAGAACGTGTCGTTTTTCTCTGAACCGAAAGGCGCGCAATCGGCCGGGTTTCGCGCCTGCCGACGATGCCGACCCCTTGAAACTGCATATGCGGGTAAAAATGCTGAGCTTATCGCCAAGGCACTAGAATCACTTCGCGACAAGGATTCTGAGACCGCGACCATCGACGAATTGAGCAGCGAGATCGGCGTGAGCACCGGTCATCTTCAAAAAACATTTAAGGCCGTATTGGGCCTTTCACCAAAAGAGGTTATGGACATGATGCGAATAGAAAATTTTAAGGAAACTGTAAGAGAAACGGATGTGACGACATCACTTTATGACAGCGGATTCGGCTCGAGCCGATCGCTCTATGAGAAGGCCGGCGAACGGCTGGGGATGACACCGGCCGTTTATAAAAAGGGCGGAAAGGGAATGAAGATAAATTACACAATAGTCGATTCGCCGCTAGGGAAATTGATGGTCGCGGCGACGGAACGAGGCATTTGCGCAGTAAGTTTCGGAGACGACGAAAAATCGCTGGCGACGGAATTGTCCGCAGAGTTTTTCGCGGCCGAGATCGAGCACGATGACAAGAAGCTCACGGATGCGGTCAACTCTATTCTCAAAGGGATGAGAGGCGAGCGTACGATCCTGAGCTTGCCGCTCGATATCCGCGGGACAGCGTTTCAGATGCGCGTCTGGTCTGAGCTTCGCAAAATTCCGTTTGGCGAGACGCGTTCGTACGCCGAGGTCGCCACGGCTCTCGGCAACCCAAAAGCGGTCCGCGCCGTCGCCCGTGCCTGCGCCACAAACCCTGTTGCATTAGTAAATCCGTGTCACCGCGTTATTGGCTCGGACGGAAAACTTAGCGGCTATCGATGGGGAATTGAGCGGAAGGCGAAGCTGATTGAAGACGAACAGATAGACGTGCAAGGAGACTAATTGATCCGACTTTGCCAAGTTCAGCCGCTGGATGGCGAAATGTTCTAAAACTCCAGTACGATAAACAGCTTTTGCATCATCTAAGGCTAACACCGGCCTAAATTTCCATCAAATCCTTGCCGACGATGATCTCGCCGTCAAAATGTTTCCGGGCCGCGTCGAGCCACATTTGATCGGTGACGGTGGGGTCGTCGGGCGGTACGAAATGTGAAAGCACGAGAGTTTTGACTCCGGCGGCCGCTGCGACACGGCCGGCGTCTTCAGTCGAGGTGTGGCTCGCCAGCAGGTGCTTCTTTAAGCGACTTGCTTGAGGAGCTCTGGCCGCCAATTTGTCGATCGCCGGAATATACATCGCTTCGTGCACCAGCACATCTGCGCCTTTTGCTAACTTTACAAGAGCATCGGATCGGACCGTATCTCCGGATATGACGATCGAGCGGTCCGTGGAGTCAAAACGATATGCGAGAGCAGGTTTCAACAGGCCATGGTCAACAAGAGCGCATCGCACGGTCACCCGGTCATCTTTCATGACAAAACCACCGCTCGAGATATCATGCGGATGGATAAGCGGCCCGAGCGCGATGCGTCCCTCATCTATTATTCTTGTCTTTATATCCACCGCGTTCATTTCGAGAAAGAGCCGCGTCATTTTGACTATTGGCGGCGGTCCCCACGTGTCAACTCGCGTCTTTAGACCGGCCGTCCAACCAAGCAGCAAAAGGTTACCGTAATCCGCATTGTGGTCGGAATGATGATGGGTAATGAACACATTCCGGATCGCCGAGAGATCAAGACCGGCCTTAACAAGCTGGGTCGCGACCCCATCGCCACAGTCGACAACGTATACATCACCGTCAACAACGATTGCCTGCGATGATGCATAACTGTTTTTTCGCGGACGCGGGCCACCACCGGTTCCGAGCAGAATAAGTCTGGTCTTTCGAGCGCGTGACTGCGCGCGCAAGCGGTCACCGCCGGCCGCGACAGCGATCAGCGAAGCGCCCGCGCCGAATATAAATTCTCGTCTATTGCAGACCATTCAATACCGAGATCGGTCACTGCGCTCTCAGAACCCATCCCTTCGGGTCGACGATCGGTGTCTCGCCAGTAAACGGCACGGATGCATGGCCGTCGGGCATTTCAACGCGGTGAATCTTGCCCTTGATCTCGACGTCGAGGGGCATTGGAAAGGGCATGTTATTTGGGGTTTCCCAACGCAAGGTCAATACCCCGGGATGGCCGGATTCTTCTGTTGAAACTATCAGCTTTGGCAATTTCGGCTGACGCAGGTAAAGCTCAAAAAACCAACTGAGATCCTGACCCGAATCCTGGTTCGCTATCGTAAGAAAATCGTCGGTCGTTACGAGTCGTTCCTGACGGCCATCGGTGTAGGTTTCCGTTAGCTTGGTCGGGTACGCCATGTGGTGCAGCGCGCTGAAAAACGCCTTGTCGCCGATCAGATATCGCAGCGTGTGCAGGACGAGAGCCCCTTTGCCATAAATATCGCCATCAGATTTTGTGTAATCGGGCGCGTCCATATAGACCTCGTACGATATCTTCGGTTCGCGCGGTGCGACGGGCTGGATGTTCTTTAGGCCGGCAACGCGCTTTTTCATTGCCGCAAAGTACGCGTCCTGGCCGTGTAGATATTCCTGATAGAGCGTGTCCATGTAACTTTGAAAACCTTCGTGCAGCCAGAAATCTTTCCAGTCCGACGCCGTTACCAGATTCGCCCACCACTCGTGACCAAACTCGTGCAGCAGTAGCCAGTCGGTTCCGTCCGCGTCAAACTTAAATTGATTACCGTACGCGATGTCGGTCGAGTGCTCCATTCCCAAATGCGGCGTCTCGACGATGCCGACCTTCTGCGTGCGAAAGGGATACGGCCCGAGATATTTTTCGTAATAGGCGAGATATTTTTTCTGTTCTTCGATAAGGCGCGGCGCCTTGGCGTAGTCTTCCGGAATGACGTAAAAAATGATCGGCAGCGTCTGTCCCGCGATCGACTTGTACGAGCTCGTCATGGTCTTATACGGCGCTGCGTTAAAGACGATCGAATAATTTGCGATGGGATTTGTCATCCGCCAGTTGTACGTCGACGTGCCGTTCGCATTTTTCTTTACGCTTTCGAGTTTGCCTGGGCCCGACGAGACGAGCGGATCGGGCACCGTCACGTGCAGCGCGGCCATCGCGGCCTTGTCCGACGGATGGTCCTTACACGGAAACATCAGATCGGCGCCGTCGTTTTGCAGCGCGACCGAGACCCATTCGGCGCCGCTCGGCGTTTTGGTCCAGATAAATCCGCCGACCCACGGCGGACGCGGAGCCTCGCGCGGCTTTCCGGAATACGTAATGCTTGTCTTTATCACTTCGCCAACCTGTTTTGAAAACGGAAAAAATATGCGGATCGCGTCCGGTGACCGCTCAAATTTCAGGTCGTGTCCGCTGCCGTCCGTGACTGAGCTAATGGTGTACGGCGTATCAAGGTCGAGCATGATGACATTTGTCGGTATATCGGTCCGCGCGGTCATCACGGTCGTGCCCGAGATAGACTTTGTTGCCGGATCGACATTGATCGAAACGTCGTATGACTGCACATCATAAACCGCCTCTTCAAATTTCAGCGGTCCGCCGGTCGCCGTCGGCCGTGTGCCAAGATCGCGCTGCGCGTCTATCGCGGCGACAAAGAAAAGAATCGCGAAAATAATTTTGAATGAGCTCATGGTATTTACGAAAAAACTGTCGGGCGAATTAAAATGGTGATATGGCAGCACGTGTCACGCTATTGATCTTGCTGGTCGCGATCGCCGCGCTTGATTCTGCTGCGCAGGATACGGCCACCGCGCCGCAAAAAGCAAATGCGCGGCCGACGCCGACGCCCGCTGTCGCGACAGCAAAGCCGGAACCGTACGACAAGGCCGACATCAAGACAATGGCCGCGCAATGCGTCCGCTTTGACACCGAGGAAGGCTTGATCGAGGCCGAGCTTTATCCCGAACAGGCGCCCGAGACCGTACGCAACTTTCTCAATCTCGTCGCCACCGGCTCGTACGACACAACAACATTTAGCCGCGTCGTCCCCGGTTTTGTGATCCAGGGGGGCAACCTGACGACGCGCGACGGCCCTTGGACAAACGAGCTTGCAATGCGGGCCCGCCGCACCATTCCGGATGAGCCGAATAAGATACCGCACGTCGCGGGCGTCCTGTCGATGGCGCGGCCCGACACGCCAAATGGCGCGTCGACGCATTTCTTTATTCTGCTGACAAATGCGCCGGATCTCGACGGCACATTCGCCGCCTTTGGCCGCGTCACTAAGGGAATGGACGTCGTCGAAAAGATCAACAAAGCGCCGGTCGTCGGCGAAAAACCCGAAAAACCTGTCAGGATCAAAACGGTCACGCTGTTCCCGTGCGCCGCGCCACAGCCGTCGAATTGAGACGTATCTCTGCTAAAATCAGACAAAACTTTTGCCCAGTACCGACATGAAAACGTCCCTGTTGATCGTCTCGATAATTTTTCTCTGCTTCTACATGGTCCCGGCCCAGGTGCCGATGACAGTCCAACTCCAGATCGTCAAAGCGGAAGACGCTCGCAGGTATGACTCGGTTTTGGAGAAACTGATGCACTCGCCAAATGCTGCTATCAGAAAACGCGCAGCCCTCGCGGCTGGGCGGATCGGCAGGGAAGAGGCGATCCCGACGCTCGTTGGTTTGTTGGAAAAAGATCCGAACACAGATGTCCGTACAATGGCTGCATTCGCACTCGGCGAAACTGAGTCTATCAAAGCCGCCGACGCCGTCCTGAGAGCCATCGGCACTTCTCAGGTCTCGGCCGCACAGGCGGAAACACGAGCGGTAGCGAGTGTGCCCATGACGACTGCACGTTTGCTCGAAGCCGCTGGAAAGATAGCCGCTGCGAATCCAAAGGACGAAAAATCGAAACAGCTTGGCGCGACAGTTCTTACAGTCCTTAACGCTGAGCTATCGAAGCAGTCGACGCCCGATACCGGAGTTGTAAGGCTCGGCTTGACCGCTGTTCTCCGAGCGCGGCCGGCGGGAGCCGAAGAAACCGTTCGAAAATTTCTCGCCTTTTCAGATCCAAACATTGTCGGCGATGCGCTGAACACGCTTGCGCGGCTGCGGGCAAAAAACTCGAACCGTGACGCACGCGATCTGCTTACCACGAGCCCGAATGCCGTCGTCCGCGCAAACGCGGCTCGCGTTCTCGCCGCGGCTGAGGTTAAAGAGTCAGCGGACGATCTGATCAAGGCCATCACCGGCGACAGCGATGTTCGCGTCCGCGTATCGGCCATTCGTGCTCTCGGAAATCTGAATATTGCTGAGTCGTCCGCCGTCCTGCTGCTTCGAGGTGAGGCGCTTTTTAACGATTACAAAAGATCGAAATTTGCGCACCCGGTTGAAAAAAACGAGCTGCTTGAGGTCATCACTTCGCTCGGCCGCATCCTGGCCGGCACAGCCGACGAACGCGCGCTAAAACTCATCCGCGATTTTCGCGAGGCCGATCACAGGCATTCGCCCGAGACCGAGATCGCATTTGCGCGGATAGCTCCGTCGCAATATGTCACGACTTTCAGCGATCGCCCCGACTGGCAGGCCCTGTCAGCCCAATATCAAGGCCTGGCTGAGATCGCCAGGCTCGACGCAAAAGCCGCCGAGGTTAAATCGCGCGCGCGCCTAATTCTCGTCGGCGAGATCGCGACACGATTTAACTCCGCGCCGATAAACGATCAGACGCTCAAATCGCGGCCCGATCTTGTTCAAGCCTTTGCCGCATTTAAATCCGAAAATACGTCCGGTATTTTTCGACCGCTGCTTGATGACAAGGATGTATTCGTTCGCGCGGCGATCGCCGGCGTACTGGCCGATCAGCCAGTATCGAAAGAGAATGTCGAGGAACTAAAAAGGGCGTTCGATCGAGCGTTGGTCATGGACAAGCAATACGATGACGCGCAACTTGCGATACTTGACGCGCTGAACAAATTGGACAAGAAAGAATCGGTCGGCACGCTGCTCGTTGCGCTGGGCGCACCTGACTATCTTGTTCGAAAAAAAGCGTTTGAAATGTTGCAGGACGAGAGCCTGCAAAAGGACTTTCCGGGTCTTCCAACATCGCTCGAAAACGCGCGGAAAAAAAGGGAAGACAACGTGCTCGCATATTCAGGGGCGTTTGGCACGAGGCTCGGCCAGGTCTTAAACACCGACACCGACTATCGACGGGCGCTCGCACGCAAAAACGGCTCAGTAAAAGCTATCGTGAGAACCGAGAAAGGCGCGTTTACCATCGACCTCTTACCCGAAGACGCTCCGCTGACCGTCGATAATTTCATCAAGCTCGCGCGAGCAAATTATTTCAACGGTCTCGAGGTCCATCGCGTCGTGCCTAATTTCGTGATGCAGGACGGCGATCCGCGCGGCGATGGCAACGGCGGTCCGGGATGGTCGATCCGCTGTGAGATAAACATGGTGCCATACGAACGCGGCGCGGTCGGCATGGCGCTCTCTGGCAAAGACACCGGCGGCTCGCAATGGTTCGTGACTCATTCGCCTCAGCCGCACCTAGACGGCGGCTACACCGTCTTTGGTCGAGTGAACGAAACAGGCATGCGCGTCGTAGATAACATTGTCCGCGGGGATAAGATACTCTCGATCAAAATTGTGGAAGGGTCTTTGCCACGGAGATCACAGAGAAAATCATAGAGAAGATCTCTGTTTGCTCTGTGGCCGATCAATCATGGAAGAACTCGAAAAACCATCCAGATTTACGTCGCTTCGCAGCCGCAAGAGCGAGGTCGAGATCGAAAAGAGTCTCGACGATCTCGCCTTTTACCTCGACGACCTGTTTCGCATTCCCGGCGTCGGCTGGCGGTTTGGGCTCGACGCGATCGTAGGTCTGATTCCCAATGTCGGCGACACGCTCACCTCGCTTGCTTCGTTTTATATTCTGCTTGCCGGTGTTCGATATGGCGTGCCAAAGATCACGCTGTTTCGGATGGCGCTGAATATCGGCATCGACTATTTGCTCGGATCGGTCCCGATCATCGGCGACGCGTTCGACTTTTTCTGGAAGTCGAACGATATGAATATGCGCCTCATCCGCGAGCGTGCCACCGGCAAGAATAAGGGCACGACCGGCGACTACGTTTTTATTTTCGTTCTGATCGGATTGCTCGTGCTGCTCCTGATCGCCTCGATCATCACCAGCGCGGTCATTTTGTACTGGATATTTACAAGCAAACCGCTCTTGTAGGAATTCTTTGCCGCGGATTTTCGCAGATAACGCGGATCAAACCAATAAAGTTTTTGATCCGCGTCGTCCGCGTAGATCCGAGGCAAAAAACCTTAGGCTTGGGCTTCGGCAGCTTGAGCCGGGAACATCTTCCCGAGCGCCTGTTCGAGCACGCCGATGCCGAATTCGCCGGCGGCGCGTGTTTTCAATTTTCCTTCCGCGTCAAATAGATAATAGACCGGCACCCACCCCTGTTCGTTTAGAAAAGCGTCCTTGAGTTTGTGCTCGTTGTCGATGGCACAGACATCGTCGATGCAGTGCTCGGCGATGGTCGCTTTTACTTTTTCGATGTCAGTATCGGCCTCATACCGCGGCATATGGATCGCCACGGTGCGCAAACCGGACGCTTGATACTTTTTCTTAAGCTCCTGCAGCCTCGGCATACTTTCTTTACAGATGCCGCAGCTTGTCGCCCAAAAATAGACGAGCGTCGGCTGCCCGTGAACGTAATCATCAGCCGTTTGCTGTAATTCATTCAACCACTCGGTCGCTCCGTCAAACGACGGCCGAGCGTCCCCAATTCTCATCGGCATGATTCTTTCACCTCAAGAAATTTGAACGCGGATCTGGCAGATCGAGCGGATGAAACGGATAAAATAAAAAATATTATTAAATCCGCGATATCCGTCTGATCAGCTCGATCCGCGTTCCAAAAAAGCCTAAACCTTCAGGTTCTCCTGACCCGGTTTCCAGTCGGCTGCGCACAATCCGCCGGTCTGCAGACCCTGCAGCACGCGAAGCGTTTCATCGACCGAGCGTCCGATGTTCAGATCGTGAACAACGGCGTATTGCAATATGCCCTCGGGGTTGATGATAAACAGCCCGCGGAGCGCGATATTGGCTTCCTCGACCAGGATGTTGTACTTGGCCGCGAGACGTCCGCCGACGTCAGATGCGAGCGGATATTTCAGGCCCTCGATGCCGTTCTGATCACGCGGTGTCTTGATCCACGCCCGGTGCGAATGTACCGAGTCGGTCGAGATGCCTATGATCTCGGCGCCGACACCGTTGAGCTCTTCGAGACGGTCAGAAAATGCCGTCAATTCCGTCGGGCAGACGAACGTAAAATCCAGCGGGTAAAAGATCTGTATCAACCATTTGCCCCGATAGTCAGAGAGCTTGACGTTCTCGTTGAGCGTCTGAAGATTTTTGGTCGACGGCAGATCAAAATCCGGTGCCGGTTTTCCGACCTTTGCGATCTGGGTCGCGGTCGCGGTGTCAGTTGCTGTTCCTGTAGCTGTTGCCATGTGTTTCTATTTTTCTCCTTGTTTTATAGCTGTATCGCCGCCATCCTGGCGGCTGTTCCGAGGGCATCTTGCCCTCGGCGCGGCGGCAGGATGCCGCCACGACCGCCGGCTGGAAGCCGGCGTTACCTCACTTACATTCCGGGCATTTGCCTCGGAGCGTGAATTCCAATGACTCGGGCTTAAATTTCGAATACCTCGCCGCCCGCTTTACTATCTCGGCCGGAATATCCATCTCGATATCGACCAGCTTGCCGCAGCTCGTGCAGATAGCGTGGTCATGACGCGATGTCATTCGGTCGAAACGGCTCGCGCCGTTGCCAAACTGTATCTCGGCGATATGCCCGGCCTCTTTCAGATATCTCAGAGAGTTGTACACGGTCGCAAAGCTTATGCTCGGCAAGATCGCCTTGGCGCGAGCAAAGACATCGTTAGCCGTCAAATGCTCCTTCGCCTCACGGATCACCTTGAGCACAACCTCGCGCTGCCGCGTCAACCCCATTTCACTTATTTCCTGCATCACTCTTTACTATCGCCACCTTGCGAATGGCTTTATTCGTTAGAGTTAGAATAATTCTAATTCCAAGATTTGTCAAGTGGCAACTTGTCGCGCCAATCAAAACTTCAATGTTCAATATTTCGCCCGCTTCAACTCTTCTGGTCGCTGAGCCGTATTGAAAGACTTTAGTAAGGGGGCCCAATTATCAGAAAGAAAGATATAAACCGCGGTGCGCGTATCGTCAGATCGGGCAAAGACCACATGCAGTCTCTCGAAAGGCACAGACATACGTGAGGATTTAATGATTTTGTCATTCAAGAAAAAATTTCTGATGAATTCGGCTCGCCGATTTGCCTGGGCGGATGATTCGTTCGGGGCGAGATAAATGACAAACACCAAAACGCTTTTAGGGTTTTGGCTGAACCACACGCCTGCATTAAACAGGCGTGCCCTTTCGTCGTTTTTGTTTAATTTTCCCCACTCGTCGGGAACTAGGCCGCAGGAAAGAGGCGGAGCTACCCCATATTCTTCTGAGGCGAATGTATTGCAAGGAGCGTGCAATCCCTCGACCTTTAGTGTCGCATTTACTGACTGGACACTTCCATCAGAGGGGACGAGAACCTCGATGCTTTCAGTCCCTTGTCCAGATACGATCGTGCCGACGGAAACGCTCCATTCATATTTTGCATTGGCGGGCAGCGGCGCATCCGCTTTTACCTTCAAAATTATCGTTCCACCGGGCGCCGTTATCCCGGCCGGGCCGACGATCGTGACTTCCTTACACGCCGAATTGGCCTGAGCTGATAAAGCCAAGGCAAAGGTTTGAATCGCGAAGAGTAGAAAAGCGGTCCTCATCTCATCAAAGGCACAGCGTCGATCGATTATTGCCCGAAGGTATGGGTGGCATGCGATATCGTTCTGCCAGTAAACGCGATCTCAGCTGTGTCGCTTGCCATATTTCGACAGCCCTGGGGCAGCCCCTGCACCGTGACCGTCGCCGTGATGGTTTTTGTTCCGTTTGGGGCAGGAGCGCGAACTTTAATGACTCTTGTCCCCTGGCCTTCGGCGATCGTCCCCGTCGAGACCGTCCAAGCGAAGCTGAGATTTTTCAGTCGAGGCTCAGATACCAGTACCACAAAAGGCATGATCGTGCCGCGTGCGGTGACGCCGCTCGGGCCGGTGACCTCGAGTGTCGGGCAGTTTGACGGTGCGGGAGTCACCATAGCTGGAACGGCCAGCGGCTCGCATCCCTCACATTTCGCAGGCGGTGTCGCTCCGGGTGGGACTAGCCAAATTTGCACCAAATTACTCTTAACCGGAGCGTCTATGAAAGTGATTCGCGGGCCATCGACACGCTCGTGAACCAGGCGATCGAACAGCGCGGA
>Ga0207707_10003683_pt1 | contig 13592 bp, 7 predicted proteins | sample KBSC83BmetaG_FD_184336 | JGI IMG/M metagenome (GOLD analysis project Ga0207707, IMG submission 184336) | Corn rhizosphere microbial communities from Kellogg Biological Station, Michigan, USA - KBS C8-3B metaG (SPAdes) (version 2) | ecosystem: Host-associated > Plants > Roots > Rhizosphere ...
CGAGCGCTGGATCGACAGCGTGCGCGCGCTCCCGCCCGCCAGGGATTCGGCGGCAGGCGACGAGCAGATGCGAGGCTTTGCGCTCAGCACCGACGTGACGATGATGCGTCGCGTGGGAGGACCGTTGTCGGGGCTCCGGCTGCTGATGAGCGGCGAGGATCCGGTGACGATGCCGGAGCCGACGGCGCGCGAATTTCTCGTCGCGCTGGATTCGGCGGTGCGCGTGGCGCGTGATCTGTCCGCTCCCGCCGCCCCGGCTCCCGTACGAGAGGTGGCGGTCGCAGCGACGGTGACGGCGCCGGCACCGGCTCCCCCTCCTGCGCCACCCGCCGCACCAGCGCCGGCGCCGCAACCGGCACAGAGCATTTCGGTGGCAACCGGGGAATCAGCGGCGTTGCCCGCACCGGAGCTGGTGCTCCCCGAGCCGTCGGCGCCCGTCGTGTCGCTCGCCAGTCGCGTCGAGATACTGCCGCTCCCCACCGTGCTGCCGGCGCCGCTCCCGCCACCCGCGGCGATGGCGGCCACGGCGCCGGACACCGCCGTGGCGCCGCACCAGGACGTTCCCGCGGACAAGCTCATCCGCACACCGCTCGGCCCGTTCACCGTTCCGGGCAGTCTGCTCGGCGATCGCGACAAGCAGGCGCAGTACTGCTACACGCAGCTCGGGCTCAAGTACAGTCCCGATCTCAAGGGCGAGATCACCGTGAAGCTGGCGGTGAACCCCGATGGGACCGTGCAGGACGCGGTCGTCGCGAAGCGCAGCTGGCAGGGGATCAGCGCGGGCGAGGTGGAGGCGTGCGTGCGTGCGCTCGCGCACGACTGGACCTTTCCCGGTGATTCGACCATCGTGGATGGAGCGAAGCTGCTGACGTTCAGCTTCAGCCCGACCCCCTGAGCGGGACGCGCCTCGCGGCGCGAAACACATCGCGTGCGCCGCCCGTAGGGGATGGTGAACCTGCCTTTCTCAGGAGCGCGCATGTTGAGTCTCATCGGAATCGGAATCTCCGTCGCGGTCGCGGTGATCGCGTACGTGCAGACGCGCGACTTCGTGCGCCGGCGGCTTCGCTATGTGGAGCAGGTGCAGCGGCCGATCGCGCCGTGGGTCGCGGGCGCGGCGGTCGCGCTCGTCGGCGTGCCGATCGCGGCCTTTCTGCCATTCGTCGGGCTCGGGACCGCGATCGTGCTCGGTGCGAGCGTCGGCACCGCCGTCGCGCACGGCGTGCGGGACATCAAGCGAGGCGGCTCCGAGCTCTATCTGCCGTAGAGGCGGTTCGCGACCGGTGGTCGACCGAATGTCAGAGCAGCGGCCCGGCGGAGACGCCGAGCCGCTTTTTCGTGCGAGCAGTCTGCGATTTGCCGTGAACTGACCATTGCGAGCGGCGGAACGCGCGATATGTTCTTCCTCCCGACCAAAAGTGGTATACCGATTTTTTCGGTGCCATGCATCACGCTCCTACTATCCCTCTCGGAGGAAGGCACATGACACTCCCCCGGTGTGCATTGCGCACACAGTCAGATGCATCGCTCCGCGCGCGCGAGCGGGCGCCGCGGCGCTGGCTCACGCGGTTCGCGGTGATCGCGGCGATGCTCGCCGCGGCGACATCCGGAGCCGCTGCGCAAGCGAGCACGCTCTCCGGAACGGTCACGGACGCAGCGAACGTTCCCATCGTCGCGGCGCAGGTATTGATCGTCGGCACGCGCTACGCCGCGGCGACCGACAACGCCGGACACTTCCGCATGACGCTTCCCGATCCCGTCGGCACCGCCGTCACGATCACCGCGCGCCGCATCGGTTACGCGAGCGCCTCGCAGCAGGTGCACGTCGGCGACGAGAACATCGAATTCCATCTCAAGACCGCGGCGGTCTCGCTCAACGAAGTCGTCGTCACCGGAACTCCCGGGAGCACGGAGCGCCGCGCTCTCGGCGTCGATGTCGCGCAGATCGACGCGTCATCGCTGGTGAAAAAGGCGCCGGTCAACGACGTGCAGTCGCTCCTGAACGGACGCACGCCCGGTGTCACGCTCCTTGCCAACTCCGGCGTCGTGGGCGCCGGCTCGACGGTCCGCATTCGCGGCGTCTCGAGCTTCTCGCTCACGAACCAGCCGCTCATCTACGTCGACGGCGTGCGCGTGGACAATTCGCAGTCCACCGGCGTGAGCAATCAGGGGTTCGGCGCCGTGACAACGACGCGCTGGAACGACTTCAATCCCGATGACATCGAGAGCATCGAGATCGTGAAGGGACCGGCCGCGACGACGCTCTACGGCACCGAAGCGGCGAACGGCGTAATTCAGATCATCACGAAGAAGGGCGCCATCGGCAAGACGACGTGGGACTTCAACACGCGGCAGGGCGCTAACTGGTTCAGCAATCCGCAGGGCCGACTCTGGACGAACTTCGACGTGAACAGCGCCGGCGACACAGTGCACGAGAACTACACGCAGCTGGAACAGGCGTACCGGGACTCCACGGGTCAGCCGATCTTCACCACCGGCTATCGCCAGGGCTACGACCTCGGACTCGGGGGCGGCTCGAACACACTTCGCTACCATCTGTCCGGCAGCTACGACCGGAACGAGGGTGTCGAGACGACGAACAACGACAACAGCTACTCGGCACGTGCGAACGTCGGCGTCTATCCGAACGACAAGATCGACATCCAGGCGAACGCCGGCTACAACGTCAACAAGACGAATCTGGCCGTCGAGTCCGGATACGGCGGCACCACGTGGACCACGTACTACATGGATCCCGCGACGATCGGCACGCCGAGCATGGGATTCAACAGCGGACTGCCGGCGGGCTATCACGAGCAATACCAGCTCTTCCAGAGCATCAACCGCTTCACCGGCAGCGTGGCGGTGAACCACCATCCGGTGAGCTGGTTCAACCAGCGACTGGTGCTCGGTGTTGACGACGGCTACGAGAACAGCCAGGAGCTGAGCGCGATCCACCCCGACCTCTCGTACTTCTTCGGCACCGATGCCGACTCGGGATTCAAGAACGTGCTCACGCGCGACACGCGCATCTTCACGTCGAGCTACGTCGGCAACCTCGTGCTTCCCGTGACGAGCGCCATCCGGTCGACGACGTCTATCGGCGGCGACATCATCAAGCGCGACGGCAAGTACGTGAACGGTTTCGGAGCGGACTTCCCGGCCCCGGGCGTCACATCGTTGTCGTCGACCACCGCGCGCCAGATCGCGCAACAGACGGATACGCTCGACAACACCGTCGGTGTATTCGCCCAGGAAGAAATTGCGTGGCGCGACCGGGTGTTCATCACCGGCGGCGTGCGACTCGACAACAATAGCGCCTTCGGCAGCAAGTTCCGGAACGTCTACTATCCGAAGGTCAGCGGCTCGTGGGTCATCAGCGAAGAGCCCTTCTTCCATCTGCCGGGCGTCAACACGCTGAAATTGCGCGCTGCGTACGGTGAGTCCGGCCAGGCGCCGCTTCCATACTCGGCGAACGCGGTGTTCTCCGCGGTTCCCGGTCCGTTCGGGGCTGCCGTGACACCGAGCAGCTTCGGTAATCCCAACCTCGGTCCGGAGCGCGGATACGAGACGGAGTTCGGGTTCGACGCGGGGCTCTTCCACGACCGCGCCGGCATCGAGTTCACCTACTATTTCGGCGGCACGAAGGACGCGATTCTGTCCGAGCAGCTTCCGCCCTCGCTCGGCTATCCCGGTTTCCAGTACGTCAACGCCGGCGCTCTCACGAAGCACGGTTTCGAAATCGCGCTGCACGGCACGCCGTACCAGACCAAGAACACCGAGTGGACGCTCGGCCTCAACCTGTCGACGGCGGACAACAAGGTCACCGACCTGAACGGCGCCGACTTCATTCAGGCGTCGACGAACATCCGTCACACGGTCGGCTTCCCCGTGGGCTCGTGGTTCGGCAAGAAGGTGACCGGCTCGACGCTCAACGGCGACGGGAGCGTCACCGACGTCATGTGCTCCGACGGCAGCGGCGGCAACGTCGACTGCGGCGACGCGCCGATCCTGTATCTCGGCCGCACGCTCCCGAACTTCGAGGGATCGGTGACCTCGACGCTGCGTTTCCTCAAGAACTTCCAGTTCTTCGTGATGGTCGACAGCAAGCGCGGGTACAGCAAGCTTGACGGCAATGCACGCGTGCGCTGCCACATCTTCGACTTCTGCGAGTCGAACTGGTTCCCGTCGACAGAGCCGAATCTCGCCACGCTCGGTGCTCAGACGAGCAGCTCGTTCATCAGCGACATCGTGAACGATGCGAGCTACATCAAGCTGCGCGAGGTCTCGCTTCAATACTCGCTGCCGGAGCGGTGGGCTTCGACGTTCCGCGCGACCGGTGCGTCGATCTCGATCGCCGCACGCAACCTGCACACGTGGACGGACTACCCTGGTCTGGATCCGGAAGGCTCGTTCCAGGGCGGCTCACGCGGCTTCGGTCAGTGGGAGCAGGACATCACGCCGCAGCTGATGCAGTTCGTGACCACCGTTCGCCTGACATTCTGAGCGCATACACATGTCCCCCGACAATCAAGGGCCAACACCTATGCATCGAGATCCAGCGCGTCATTCGCGCACCAAGGCCTGGGCTTTCCTGTCGATCGCGACGCTGTGCACCGCGCTCGCGTGCAGCAACCTGCTCGACGTGAAGGCACCGGACGCCATCAACACCTCGTCGCTCGAGGTGCCTACCAGCGCACAGCTGCTCGTGTTCAGCTCCATCGGCGATTTCGATTGCGCCTACGCGTCGTACGTAGTCGCCTCCGGACTGATGAGCGATGAGCTGATCGAGACCACCCTCACTGCTGCCCGGTGGTCGTACGACCGGCGCGACATCGACCCGAACGAAACCTTCTACTCCGTGGATGGCTGCGAAGGCGATATCGGCACCTATACGCCCATCTCGACGGCGCGCTTTACGGCCGATCACGCGCTGAGACTGCTCGAAGGCTGGACGGACGATCAGGTGCCGAATCGTCAGTTCCTCATCGCGCAGTCGGCGGCGTATTCGGGCTACAGCCGCATTCTGCTCGGCGAGGGATTCTGCAGCGCGGCCATCGATGGAGGTCCCGCACTCTCGTCACAGGAGATCTTCCAGACGGCCGCGGCCAAATTCGACACCGCCGTGGCGGCGGCGCAGGCCGCCGGAGACGACAGCACGTTGAACCTCGCGCTGGTCGGTCGGGCGCGGGCCAAACTCGATGCCGGTGACAACGCGGGCGCTATTGCCGACGCGTCGCTGGTACCCGAGGGTTTCGTCTACTACGCGACCTATGACGCGGGCACGTCGCGCCGCAGCAACCGCGTATTCACGGAAAACAACGCCGGCAACGCGGTTTCCGTGTCGTTCGAGTACGACGGTCTTGGCGATCCGCGCGTGTCGGTCACGGATCAGAATCAGACCGCCTCCGATCGGCATACCGAGTTGTGGACGCAGAACAAGTATCCGGACGGATCGGCGCCGATCCTGATGGCGAGCTACATCGAGGCACAGCTCATCGTGGCCGAGGCCACGGGCGGCTCGGAGGCCATCGGGATTCTGAACGACCTCCGTGCCAGCATCAGCTTGGCGCCGCTCGCATCGTCGAGCGATCCCGCCGTGATCAAGGCCGACATTGCCCAGGAGCGCGCGCGCTGGCTGTTCCTGCAGGGCACGCACCTGTACGACGTGCGCCGTCTCTCGCTGCCGCTCATTCCGGCCGCGGGCGACAGCTATTCCCGGGTGTACCACAAGGGCGGCAACTACGGGTCGGAGACGTGTATGCCGATTCCGGCCGTCGAGACCAACAACAACCCCAACGCGCGCGGATAATCGATCGCGCGACACCGGGCAACGAAACGGGGAGGCGCGATCTGCGCCTCCCCGTTTCACATCCCGATATGTAGAGATTCTACATGTTCTCGACCATCGCCTTGGCGAACTCGCTGGTCTTGAGCAGCGTCGCGCCCTTCATCTGCCGCTCGAAGTCGTACGTCACCTTCTTCTGCCCGATCGTCTTTTCGAGCGACGAGAGGATCTTCTCCGCCGCCTCGTGCCAGCCCAAGTGACGGAACATCATCTCGCCGCTCAGGATCACTGAGCCGGGATTCACCTTGTCCTGGCCGGCGTACTTGGGCGCGGTGCCGTGGGTCGCCTCGAAGATCGCGTGCCCTGTCGTGTAGTTGATGTTCGCGCCCGGCGCGATCCCGATTCCGCCCACCTGCGCCGCGAGCGCATCCGAGATGTAGTCGCCGTTCAGGTTCATCGTCGCGATCACGCTGTACTCGCGCGGGCGCGTGAGGATCTGCTGGAGGAACGCGTCGGCGATGACGTCCTTGATCACGATGCCGTTGGGGAGCGTGAGCCACGGGCCGCCGTCGAGCTCCGTGGCGCCGTACTCGCGCTTGGCCAGCTCGTAGCCCCAGTCGCGGAACCCGCCCTCGGTGTACTTCATGATGTTGCCCTTGTGCACGAGCGTCACGCTCGGCCGCTTCTGCGCGATGGCGTAGTCGATTGCCGCGCGTATGAGCCGCATGCTCCCTTCCTGCGAGATCGGCTTGATCCCGATGGCGCTCGTGTCGGGAAAGCGGATCGTCTGCACGCCCATCTCGCCACGCAGGAACGCGATCACCCGCTTCGCCTCAGCGCTTCCGGCCTTCCACTCGATGCCGGCGTAGATGTCCTCCGTGTTCTCGCGGAAGATCACCATGTCCACATCCTCGGGCGCCTTCACCGGCGACGGCACGCCCGTGAACCATCGCACGGGGCGCACGCACGCGTAGAGGTCGAGCTTTTGCCGAAGCGCGACGTTGAGCGAGCGGAACCCCCCGCCCACGGGCGTGGTGAGCGGTCCCTTGATCGACACGAGGTGATGATCGAGCGCGACGAGCGTGTCGTCGGGGAGCCAGTTGTTCACCTGGTTCTTCGCCTTCTCACCGGCGAGCACCTCGAACCACTGCACCTTGCGCGCGGTGCCGTACGCCGCCTTCACCGCGCCGTCGAACACGACCTGCGACGCGCGCCAGATGTCCGGCCCCGTGCCGTCGCCTTCGATGAATGGAATGATCGGCTGGGCAGGGACTTGCAGCACCCCATCCCGCATCGTGATCGTTTCTCCCTGAGTGGGCGGCTTCAGCGTCTTGTAGGCGGGTGCGGTCATCGTGGCCATGAGAGTGCGGCTCCAGCGCGAGTGAGTGCGAATGGGCGAAATGTGCTGACGGAGCGCGCCGACGGCAACGAGGCCACCGCGCGAGCGGCCACGGCCATCGCCGATGCGTTCGATGCGTACCGCGCGCGCTTCGCCGCGATCACGCGTGGCGTGCGCGATCGGTTCGAGCGGCGCGACTGGCACGGGACGCAGGACGATGCCGCCGAGCGGCTCGCGCTCTACCGGCTACACCTCGTGCGCGCGCTCGCCGACGTGCGCGCCGAGCTGGGCGCGCTCGCCACGGACGTGCCGACGTGGGAGGAGGTGAAGTGGCTGCACGGCGCGCTGATCGTCGATCGCGACGACTGCGAGATCGCCGAGACGTTCTTCAGCTCGGTGACGCGCCGCGTGTTCACGACGGTGGGAGTGAACGCGCACGTCGAGTACGTGCTCCCCGAAGCCGATCCGGAGCCGCGCGGCGACGAGGCGCCCATTACGCGCGTCTACGCCCTGGACGGCGGCGTGGCGCCCGCGCTCGCGCATCTGCTCGCCGATCTCGGATGGAGCGTGCCCTACGCGGACGCCGCGAGCGACGTGCGACTCGCCGCGCCTCGCGTGGCCGACGCGCTCCGCGACGCCGCCATCCCGCTCGCGGGGAGCGAGATCGAGGTGCTCATCCCGACCTTCTTTCGCAACAAGGGCGCGTACGTCATCGCGCGCGTGGGGCACAACGAGCGCTGGATGCCGCTCGTGCTCCCGCTGCTCCACGGCCCGGGCGGCATCGTGGTCGACGCGGTGCTCACGACCTCCGACGAGGTGAGCATCGTGTTCGGCTTCAGCTGGTCGTACTTCTTCGTCGACGCCGAGCGGCCGCGCGCGATCGTCGAGTTCCTCGCGTCGATCATGCCGCTCAAACGCATCGACGAGCTGTACAACGCGATCGGCTTCAACAAGCACGGGAAAACCGAGCTTTATCGAAGCCTGGTGGAGCACATGGCCCGCCCCGACGCACGGTTCGACTTCGCGGAGGGCGACGAGGGACTCGTGATGAGCGTGTTCACGCTCCCGTCGCTCAACGTCGTGTTCAAGATCATCAAGGACCGCTTCGGCCATCCCAAGCGCATCACGCGCAGCGGCGTGCTCGCCAAGTATCATCTCGTGTTCGTGCGCGATCGCGTGGGGCGCCTCGCGGACGCGCAGGAATTCGAGCATCTTGCCTTCCCGCGGCGTCTCTTTTCGGACGCGCTCCTCGCGCACCTGCGCTCCGTGGCGCCCTCCATCGTTCGCGTCGAAGGCGACACGGTGGTGATCGCGCACCTCTACACCGAGCGGCGCGTGACGCCGCTCAACGTCTATCTTCGTGATGCGGCGCCGGACGCCGCCGCGGACGCGATTCTCGACTACGGCAGCGCGATCAAGGATCTCGCCGCCGCCAACATCTTCACGGGTGACATGCTTCTCAAGAACTTCGGCGTCAGCCGCCACGGCCGCGTGATCTTCTACGACTACGACGAGCTGTGCCTCCTCACGGAGTGCAACATTCGCTCGCTCCCCCAGCCGCGCACGGAGGAGGACGAGATGGCGGCGGAGCCGTGGTACTACGTGGGCGAGCTCGATGTCTTTCCGCAGGAGTTCGCGTCCTTCCTCGTGCCGCCGGAGCCGCTGCGCGACGTCTTCCTCGGCGCGCACGCCGATCTCCTGACGGTGGAGTACTGGCGCGAGATGCAGGACCGCCAGCGACGGAGCGAGGTGGTGGACATCTTCCCCTACCGCGCATCGCGGCGGCTGGTGCACGCATGACCGGCGATCGCGGGCACGACGTCATCGTCGTCGGCCTCGGCGCGATGGGGAGCTCCACGCTCTACCATCTCGCCTCGCGCGGCCTCCGCGTGATCGGCGTCGACAGGTACGCGCCGCCGCACACGCACGGCTCCACGCACGGGCGCACGCGCATCATCCGCGAGGCGTACTACGAGCATCCGTGCTACGTGCCGATCGTCCAGCGCGCGTACCAGCTCTGGTCCGCGCTCGAGCGCGAGTCGGGACGGTCGCTGTTCATCCAGACGGGCGGTCTGATGATCGGTCCGCCCACCGGGACGCTCTTCGCCGGCGCGCTCCGCAGCGCGACCGAGCACGGCCTCGCGCACGCGGTGCTCACGCCCGCCCAGGTGCACGCGCGATTCCCCGGCTTTCGCGTGCCGGAAGGATCGATGGGGTTGCTCGAGCCGCGAGCGGGGCTGTTGCTCCCCGAGCTGTGCGTCGAGACGCAGCTCGAGCTCGCGGCCCGTGCGGGCGCCGCCGTGCGCACCGGGGTCACTGTCACGCACTGGGACGCCGGCGCCGGCGGCGTGCGCGTGAGCACGGACGCCGGCGAGATCTCGGCGCGCACGCTCGTGCTGGCCGCCGGCCCGTGGCTCCCTATGCTCGTGCCCGATCTCGACCTTCCGCTCGAGGTGGAGCGACAGCTTTTCCACTGGTTCGAGCCGAGCGCGCATCCGGAGTGGTACGACGCGGCGCACTCGCCGATCTCGCTCATCGAGTACGGCGACGATCGCGTCTTCGCGACCTTCCCGGACATCGGGCACGGCGTGAAATCCGGCGTGCACCACGAGGGCGAGGTCATCGACCCGGACGCGCCGCGCACCCCGGCCTCCGACGCCGAGGGGCGCGAGATGCGCGAGCTCCTCGCGCGCTATCTACCGCAGGCCGCGGGGCGCATCCTCGATCGCGCGACATGCGTGTACACGAACACGCCGGACCACGATTTCCTCATCGACCGGCATCCGTCACACGCGAACGTGATTCTCGCGAGCCCGTGCTCGGGACACGGGTTCAAGTTCGCCAGCGCCGTGGGGGAGATCGTCGCGGATCTCGCGACGAACGGGGAGAGCGGCTTCGATCTGCGGCCGTTCTCTCTGGCGCGCTTTCAGCCGATGTCGCGGCAGGAGGGATGAGATGACTGATTCACCGCAGAGGACGCCGAGGACGCGCTTTCAGCCGATGGCGAGGCAGGAGGGATGAGATGACTGATTCACCGCAGAGGACGCCGAGGACGCGGAGAACACAGAGGATACAGAGCGACCACGAAAGACCGCTAAAGTAAAGCCGTCCTTTTTATGGAAAAGCCTATCGCCATGTCCTCGGTGGTCCTCGGTGGTCCTCGGTGGTCCTCGGTGGTCCTTAGTGGTCCTTAGTGGTCCTTAGTGGTCCTCAGTGATCCTCTGCGTCCTTTGCGTCCTCTGCGGTGAAAGTCGTTCCTCCGCGTCCTCCGCGTCCTCTGCGTCCTCTGCGTCCTCTGCGGTGAAAGTCGTTCCTCCGCGTCCTCCGCGGTGAAAGTCGTTCCTCTGCGTCCTCTGCCTTGACAGTCGTTCCTCAACGCTTCGCCGGCGGCGTGGCCGGCGCGAGCATCGTGTGCACCGCGGCGCGCGTGCGTTCGTCGCGCAGCGACGACGCGATGGCGCGGAGCGGTGCCTCGCGCACGTCCGGCGGCAGCTGCGCCAGCACGCGGAGCGTCTCGTCGCGCACCCAGCGGCGCGAGTCGGCGAGCCCGCGCACCAGCGTGCCCATCGCGGTCGTGTCGCCGCGTATGGCGAGGATCGCGAGCGTGGTGGCCACGCGGCCGTTCCCGCCCCGCAGCGAGTCGACGGCCGCGACGTACGTGTTGCCGCCCACGCGCGCGATCGCGTCGAGCGTCGCGTTCTGTATGATGTCGCGGTACGAAGGAGTGCGGAGTCCGCGCGCGACCCAGGCATCGCGCCCCGCGCTGTCGAGACGCACCAGCGCGCCCAGCGCCGCGGCCTGCACGCCGTAGCTCGAATCGCCCACCGCCGCTCGCGCGGCCGCCAGCGCCTCGGCCCCGCCCCTGCGGCCGAGTGCGGCGATCGCCGCCTGGCGCACGGCCGCCGAGCTGTCGTGGCTCGCCGCCACGAGCGCCGGCGTGGCGACTGCGGCGGGGAACGCGCTCAGCGCGCTCGCCGCCTCCTGACGCGTGAGAAAGTAGTCCGAGCGTTCCGCCGCATCCGCCAGCGCGCGCGCGGCCTCCGCATCGCTCGTGCGACGCGAGAGCTCGCCCACCGCCCACGACCGGTTCCACAGGTCGGGATCGCGCGCGAGCTCCGTCGCCAGCCACGGCGTGGGCTGCGGAAAGTCGAGCGCCTTGAGGAGCGTGTTTCCCTCGTCGAACACAACCATGGTCGGCGCGCCGGGGAGCGAGTCGATCGTGACCGTCTGCTCGCGCGTATCCAGCTGGATGCGCCGGCGCACGTCTCCGCCGCTCGTGCCCACGAGCACCGACACGGTGGCATGGTACACCTCGGGTGTGGGCGGCCACGCCGAGTCGCGGGCGGCGGCCGAGTCGTGCTGCGTCTGGCGCAGGGTGAGAGTGATCGCGCGGTGCGAAGAGTCGTACGCGGCGCGAACCGAGATCCGTGGATACCCCGGACGGTACATCCACTCGCTCCAGAACTGCGCGAAATTTTCTCCCGTGGCGTCGAGGATCGCGCGGCGAAAATCGTCGCTCACCGCGTTCCCGGTACGGTGCCGCTCGAGGAAGAGATGCACCGACGCCCAGAATCGTTCGTCGCCGAGCCGGCGGCGCAGCATGCGCAGCACGAGCGCGCCCTTGGGATAGATGTTGTTCGACTCGGCGGCCACGAGCGGCATCGTGCGATGCGCATCGATCGCCACGAACTGCCGGTACTCGTCGAGATAGAAGTCGTCGCTCGCGCGCCGGCCGAGCTTCGCCTCCCAGTAGGCTCCGTTCATGAACTCGGCGAACCCCTCGTTGAGCCAGAGATTCGACCAGTTCTCGGTGGTCATGTCATCGCCGAACCACTGGTGCGCGAGCTCGTGCGGAATCAAGACCCAGCGGTACCACGGCCGGTCCGCGTACGCGCGCGCGTCGGGGAGCCAGTCCACGAGCTCGGTGGCGCTCACCATCTCCTCGCCGCCGAAGAAGTCGGCGACCGTTGCCTGCGCGTACTTGGCCCACGGATACGGGATGCCGGTGAGCTTCGTGTACGTCTCGATGATGTCGGGCGTGTAGCCGAAGAGCGGCCGCGCGAGCGCGCTGTCCTGGTGATAGACGTAGTAGTCCACCGGCTTCCCGCGCCACTGGTCGTGGATGCGCGCGAACGGGGCGATCGTGAGCGAGATGAGATAGGTCGCGGACGGCAGCTCCTGCCGCCAGCGCACGGTGTGCATCCCCTTGGCCTGGCGCACGTCGCTCACCAGCCGTCCGTTGGAGACGACGGTGAGCGCCGTCGGGACGGTGGCGGTGAGCTCCCAGCTCTCCTTGTCGTTCGGAAAGTCGTAGGTGGGAAACCAGGCGCTGTTCCCCGTGGTCTCCCCCATGCTCCAGAGCTGGCGAGGGCGGTGTGGGCGGCCATCGGCGTCAATGAACGTGAGCCCGCGGCCGTTCTCGATGCGCGCGTGGTAGTCGAGGGTGAAGCGTGTCGTGTCGCCGAACGGAAGCGGCCGCGCGAGGTGGACCACGAGCGTGTCGCTTGTGCGGGAGGTGCGGAGCGCGGCGCCGCGCGCGTCGGTCGCCTGCCTCACCTCGATCCCCTTCGCCGCGTCGAGGATCACCGAATCGAGCCCCGCCCGGCGCGCGGCGAGCGTGGTCGTCACGCGCCCGTCGAGCGACGTGGAGTCCCAGCTGAAGTTCCGGAGCTCGATGCGCTGGTGCACCAGGTCGTAGTCGTGCGAGCGCGTGTCGCCGTTGCCCGGCACCCAGCTCTCGGGCACCTGGGCGTGGAGCGACGCGGCGGCGAGAGACGCAAGAGCGAAGGCGAGCGTACGGCGCATGAGCCCCGGGTGCTGAAGAACGGGTGACGGTGCGTGCTCGTGGAATCTTCGACCGTGCGCCTCGTCACGCAATCACGCCCATCCCGTTCCCGTGAATCCTGCGTAGCTTTCGAGGTGCGCGAGATGCGCACATTCCCGCACTGACGAAGCATTCGCCCGGCAGCCAGCGCGCAGCCGGTTTTAGTGGAGTCCGCATGAGCAAGACGATGACCGCAACAGCCCCCGCCGCCACACCAGCCGCCGCCTCCAGCCTGCACGTGACCGTGCCCGGATCCGACACCGCGGTGGATCTTCCGGTGACCGATGGCGCGATCCGCGCGACCGATCTCCGGAAGATTCCGACCGACGCGGGCGCGCTCCTGAGCTACGATCCCGCATTTCTCAATACCGCGTCATGCCGGAGCGCCATCACGTTCATCGATGGCGACAAGGGTATTCTTCGCTACCGCGGCTATCCGATCGAGCAGCTCGCGGGACGCGCGAGCTTTCTCGAGGTCGCCTGGCTGCTGCGCCACGGCGAGCTCCCCACGCAGTCGGAGTACGACACGTGGGTGCACGACATCACGTACCACACGTACGTGCACGAGAACGTGAAGACCTTTCTGCAGGGATTCCGCTACGACGCGCATCCGATGTCGATGCTGTGCAGCGCCGTCGCCGCGC
>Ga0207707_10003685_pt1 | contig 13585 bp, 20 predicted proteins | sample KBSC83BmetaG_FD_184336 | JGI IMG/M metagenome (GOLD analysis project Ga0207707, IMG submission 184336) | Corn rhizosphere microbial communities from Kellogg Biological Station, Michigan, USA - KBS C8-3B metaG (SPAdes) (version 2) | ecosystem: Host-associated > Plants > Roots > Rhizosphere ...
TCGGCTCGCTCGTCGGCGCGCACGCCGTGCTCCTCGCCTGCGGCCTCGGCGCGCTGGTCGGTGCCTTCGCCGGGGCGATGGCCACGGTGCGCGCGGGGCGGCGCAGCCTCGCGAGCGTCGAGCACCCGGTCGAGACGCGCGGCGGCCGCATGATCGCCATCTGCGTCGACCGCGCGGACTGCGAGCCGACGGCCGTCAACATCCTGCGCTCGTACAACGCGCGCGAGGTCGGCCGCGCCGAGGGCGTCTGGCGCGACGGCAGCTGGCGCGATTTCGATCCTCGCCAGCCCCTCGCCACCGTCTGAAATCCGTACGACGTACGTAATTATGTTGTAAGAAAAAAGGCCGGGTCATCCCGGCCTTGTCATTTGGAAGCTGACTGAATAATTACGTACGTCGTACGGAATTAGCCGTTGAGGTTCTTCTCGGCGAATTCCCAGTTGAGGCGCTTCTCGATGAGCGCCTGGACGTACTTGTCGCGCTGGTTGCGGTAGTCGATGTAGTAGGCGTGCTCCCAGACGTCGATCGTCAGCAGGCACTTGGTGCCGCGCGCCATGGGCGTGTCGGCGTTGCCGGTGGAGACGACATCGAGCTTGCCGTCCTTCTGGATGAGCCAGGCCCAGCCCGAGCCGAACTGGCCGTTGGCGGCGGTGGCGAGCTTGTCGCAGAAGGCGTCGTAGCTGCCGAAGTCCTTTTCCAGCATCCTGCGCAGGGTCTGCGAAGGCTGCGAATCCTTCGGCGAGAGCGAGCGCCAGTAGAAATCGTGGTTCCACGCCTGTCCGGCGTTGTTGAAGACCTTGCCGGAGGAATTGCGCACCACGTCCTCGAGCGAGCGCGCATTCGGCACGGGCTCCTTCTGCAGGAGCTGGTTCAGCGTGTCGTAGTACTTCTTGTGGTGCTTGCCGTAGTGGAACTGGATCGTCTCGGCCGAAATGATCGGCGCGAGCGCGTCCTCGGCGAACGGCAGCGGCGGCTGGTCGAAATGAAGGGACTGCACGGCTCGGGCGGTGGCGGTGGCCATTGTGTCTCCTGGATTGAGAGCGCCGGCCGAGGGTCGGCGGCCGGCGCGGTGTTACGGGGTGATCAGGACGGCGACTTGACCCTTAGATCGTTCTTGAGCGACTTGACGCCGCTCACCTTCTGCGCGGCCTTGCTCGCGCGCTCGGCGACGTCCTTGCTGTCGACGAAGCCCGAGAGCTGCACCGTGCCGCGATAAGTGTCGACGTCGATGGCGGCGGCGGCGCGCGCGCCGACGTCGCTAGCGATCGCGCTCTTCACCTTGGCCGTCACGGCGGCGTCATCGCTCGTCTGCCCGACGGTGCGGCTTTCCTTCTCCTGCTGCGAGGCGCAGCCGGCGACGCCGAGCGCGGCGGCGAGGCCGAGGCTGGCCATGGCGATGAATGCACGCATCGTCAGGCCCTGTCTCCGCGCGGGCTGCCCGCTTCCGGGCCGCCGGCGCCGGTCTGCTTCTGCACGCGCTCCAGCTCTTCCGGCAGCTTCACGGGCTCGTGGTCGCCGGGCTGCATGGGATCGAAGGGCCAGCGCGGCAGCCCTTTGGGGTCCGGGTCCTTCACTGGCGGCCCTCCCATTCGCGTACCTGCTTCTCGGCGTCGTCCTTCGCGCAGCCATAGCGCTCCTGGATCTTGCCGACCAGCATGTCGCGATGGCCGGCGAGCTGGTCGAGCTCGTCGTCGGTGATCTTGCCCCAGCGCTCCTTGAGCGCGCCCTTCATCTGCTTCCAGTTGCCTGAAATGCGGTCCCAGTTCACGGCTGTCTCCTTACGATGTAGTTGAACCTCAGGCACGGTGCAACTTACACGCCCGCCGGCTGCAGCAGGCGGGCTACCGTGGCAAGCAGCGCGACCGGTTCGACCGGCTTGGCGAGCTGCGCGTCGTAGCCGGCCGCGACGGCGGCCGAGTCGGCGTTGCCGGTGATCGCCGCCGCCCGCAGGCATCCGCCCCGCTCCGCCGGCAGCGCGCGCACCGCGCGGATGAGGAGGTAGCCGTCTTCGCCGCGCGACATGTCGGAGAGCATGATGTCCGGGCGCCATTCGTCCAGCACGCGCAGCGCCTCGGCAGAGTTTTCCACCGCCCGCGCTTCGGCACCGGCGGCCCGTAGTACTTTCAGCACCAGCGCGCGGGCCTGCGCATCGTCCTCCACGACCAGCACCCGCACGCCGCCGAGCAGCGGCGCTTCGCCGCTGCGCACGGCGGCCGCCTCCGGATGCCCGGACAGCTCGAGCAGGTTCTCCACAATGCGGCCGTGCGAGCGCGCATTGCGAATGATGGCCTCCAGCGACTCCGCGGCCTCGCTGCCCGGCGCGACGTGCTGGCGCAGGTGCGAGGCCCAGGCGGCGATCGCGCGCGTAGGTGCCTGCAGCTCGGCGAGCATGGAGGCGAGGAAACCCTCTCTCGCGCGGCTCGATTCCTCGGTCGTGCTGCGCAGACGCCGCTCTCGCTCGAGCGCGCGGGCAAGCGCGAGCTCGCGGCGCTTGCGTTCGTCGATGTCCGTCACCACCCCGGCATAGCCGAGGAAGAGCCCGCTCGAGGCGAAGCGGGGCGCGGCCCGGTCGAGCATCCACCGGTAATCGCCATCGCGCCGGCGCATGCGGTACTCGACCTCGAAAGGCTGGCGCGCGTCGAACGCGCGCACGCAGGTGTCCAGCCAGCGCGCGAGGTCCTCCGCGTGCACGACGCGCGACCAGCCGTCGCCCAGCGCCTGCTCGGCGCTATACCCCGTGTACTGCAGCCACGCCGGACTGGCGTACTCGCACGACAGGTCGGGGCGCGCCCGCCACAGCATGATGGGCAATTCGCTTTCGGGTCTCACGCCCGGCCCGCTGCAGGAGCCATGCCGGGGACTTCCTGTAGCAGAAACGCTACCACGGCATGGCGAGCGCCCCGCCCTAATTACAACCGCGCGGCAACGCTTACATGCGCGGCCCGGTCCGGTCGGACGGTGCCTCCGAATTGGGCACGCGCTTTGCTCCGTCACCACCAGCTTCACCCATTCACTACCGAAGGAGTGTCGTCATGTTGAGCTGGGCATTAGCGTTTTTCATCATCGCCATCATCGCGGCGGTGTTCGGCTTCACCGGCATCGCGGCCGGTGCGGCGGAAATCGCCAAGATCCTGTTCGTCGTCTTCGTGGTCCTCTTCCTGGTCTCGCTCGTCGCGGGCCTGCTGAGAAGGCCTTAAACCCCACAAAAAAGGAACCCCGTATATGCAGATCAAGCTGATGACCATCGCCGCCGCCGTGGCGCTCGCCTTCGCGGGCGCGGCGCAGGCGCAGAGCACCACCACCAACTCGGACAAGCCCCGCGCGGAGCACAAGGTCGACCGCAAGGAGATGAAGGCCGAGAAGGACAAGATCGAAGCCGACGCCAAGGCCGCCAAGGCGAAGTGCGGCAGCATGAAAGGCAACGAGAAGGACGTCTGCCAGGCCGAAGCGAAGGCGAACGAGAAGGTCGCCAAGGCGGAGCTCGAGCAGAAGTACGAGCCTTCCGAGCGCCACGCGCGCAAGGTCGACGAGACGAAGGCCGAGGCGAAGTACGAAGTCGCGAAGGAGAAGTGCGAGTCCAACAAGGACGGCGCGAGCGACTGCAAGAAGCAGGCGAAAGCGGAGTACGACAAGGAGAAGGCGGACATCAAGGCGAAGCACGCCAAGGCCGACTCCAAGAAGAGCCGCACCGCCGGCACCGGCGCGACGACCACCCGGTAACGCTCGATGGCCGCAGCCCAGCCCGGCCGGGGAGCCTTCCTCTCCGACATCGAGACGCTGCGCCGGCGTGCCCGGGAGCACATCGCCCAGGGGGCGGTGACTCCCGGCTACCACGCCGACCGCAGCGTGGTGCTGAAGCTCCTCAACGAGGCGCTCGCCACCGAGATCATCTGCACGCTGCGCTACAAGCGCCATTACTTCATGGCGCAGGGCATCCATGCCGAGAGCGTGGCGGCGGAGTTCCTCGAGCACGCCAACGAGGAGCAGCAGCACGCCGACCGGATCGCCGAGCGCATCACCCAGCTCGGCGGCGCGCCGGACTTCTCGCCCGAGGGCCTCGTCTCGCGCAGCCACGCGGAGTACGTCGAGGGCCACTCGCTCGAGGAGATGATCCGCGAAGACCTGGTCGCCGAGCGCATCGCCATCGACAGCTACCGCGAGATCGTGCAGTACCTCGGGCAGGAGGATTCCACCACGCGCCGCCTGATGGAGGAGATCCTCGCGAAGGAAGAGGAGCACGCGGACGACCTCGCGTCGCTCCTCGAAGGCATCGGCGGCGAGCAGCACTAGGCCATCGCATGGCGCGCGGTCTCTGGAAAGGCGCGATCAGCTTCGGCCTGGTGAACGTGCCGGTCGAGCTCTACTCGGCGCAGAAGCGCTCGGCGGAGCTCGACCTGACGATGCTCGACAAGCGCGACATGGCGCCGGTCGGCTACAGGCGGGTGAACAAGTCGACCGGCCAGGAAGTGCCCTGGGAAGACGTGGTCAAGGGCTACGAGTACGAGGACGACAAGTACGTGGTCCTCTCCGAGGAAGACTTCCGCCGCGCGAACCCCGAGGCCTCGAAGACCGTGGACATCATGGCTTTCGTCGACCTCGCGGAGATCGCGCCGCAGTACTTCGAGACCCCCTACCTCCTCGCCCCCGGCAAGCGCGGCGAGAAGGCGTATGCGCTGCTGCGGGACGCGATGGCGAAGGCCGGCAAGGCCGGCATCGCCACCGTCGTGATCCGCACCAAGGCGTACCTCGCCGCGCTCGTGCCGCAGGGCGAGGCGCTGATCCTGAACACGCTGCGCTACCACAAGGAATTGAAGCAGGCCGACGACATCGACCTCCCCGGGAAGCTGAAGGGCGCCAAGGTGAGCGCCAAGGAGATCGACATGGCGCTGCGCCTGATCGACGACATGGCCGACGAGTGGAAGCCCGAGCGCTACCACGACACGTACCACGAGGATCTCCTGAAGCGGGTCGAGGAGAAGATCAAGGCCGGCCAGACCGAGGAAATCACCGCGCCCGGGAAGGAAGAGAAGGCCGGCAAGACGGCCGACGTCATCGACCTCATGTCGCTCCTGCGCAAATCCGTCGAGGGCGGCAAGAAGGCCCCGGCCAAGGCGGCCAACGACGAGGAAGAGGAACCGCAGCACAAGCCCAAGCGCTCGGGCCGGAAGCGCCGTGCTGCGGGAACGACGGTCTGAGCCCGCCTCGATGCCCAAGCGCCTGATCCGCTATGCCGTCGTTGGATGCGGGCACATCGCCCAGGTCGCGGTGCTGCCGGCGTTCGGCAACGCGCGCCGCAACTCGAAGCTCGCCGCCATCGTCTCGGGCGACCCGGTGAAGCGCGACACGCTCAAGCAGAAGTACGACATTCCGCAGGCCGTCGACTACGGCGCGTACGACGCGCTCCTGAAAAGCGGCGACATCGACGCGGTCTACATCGCGCTGCCGAACAACATGCACGCGGAGTATGCCGAGCGCGCGGCGCGCGCCGGCCTGCATGTCCTGTGCGAGAAGCCGATGGCGGTGACCGAGGCCGAGTGCGAGCTGATGGCACGCATGGCGCGCGAGCACAAGGTGAAGCTGATGGTCGCCTACCGCCTGCACTTCGAGCGCGCGAACCTCGAGGCGATCGAGATCGCGCGCTCGGGCAGGATCGGCGAGCCGCGCCTGTTCACCTCCACGTTCACGATGAGCGTCGTACCGGGCAACATCCGCGTGCGGCGCGAGATGGGCGGCGGCGTCCTCTACGACATCGGCATCTACTGCATCAACGCCGCGCGCGCCCTGTTCCGCGACGAGCCCGTCGAGGCGTGGGCGGCCGCGGCGGGGGTGGTCGGCGACGTGGAGGAATCGGTGAGCGCGGTGCTGCGCTTCCCGAACGAGCGGCTGGCGAGCTTCACCTGCAGCTTCGGCGCGACCAAGGTGTCGGAGTACCGCCTGGCCGGCACGAAGGGCGAGCTCGCCGTCGACCCGGCGTATGACTACGCCAAGCCCCTCGAGCACCGGCTTTCGCTCGAGGGCAACGTCGTCAGCGAGCGCCGCTTCGCGAAGCGCGACCAGTTCGCGCCCGAGCTCCTCTACTTCTCCGACTGCATCCTGCAGAACCGGGATCCCGAGCCGTCGGCCGAGGAAGGCCTCGCCGATATCCGCGTCATTCGCGCCCTCTATAAATCCATGGAGAGCGGCCAGCCGGTCGAGCTGGCGCCCTTCCAGCGGCACGACCGGCCGAGCCTCGAGCAGGAGATCCGCCGCCCGCCGATCGACAAGCCATCCGTCATTCACGCCCAGGCACCCTCGGGTGGCCAATGAGGGGCGGCAGTTAACCACAGGAGTTTCCATGATCCGCACAGCCATCATCCTCTGCGCCGCCCTTGCGGCGGCGCCTGCGCTCGCGCAGAAGACCAACGACCAGGCGACCGAGGAAGGCCGCCAGGCGAACACGCAGTACGCCAAGGACTCGACGCTCACCAGCAAGGTCCACACGGCGCTCGCCAACGACGTGGGCCTGAAGACGCTGAAGGACATCAACGTCGACAGCGACAAGGGCGTGGTCACGCTGAAAGGCGTAGTCGACGACGAGCACACCCGGCAGCGCGCCGAGGCGGTGGCGAAGAAGGTGAGCGGCGTCTCCAAGGTGAAGAACGAGCTGAAGGTGAAGGGCGGCTGATGGATTCGGCGCGGCCCGTGCTCTCCGTCACGCAGACGCGCGACGGAGTCTGGAGCGTCAACGAACGCGGCCCGAGCCGCGTCGCGATCGCCTATTTCCCCAGCAAGTGGGGAGCAATGAAGCACGCCGTGCGTGTCGCGCTCGCCAAGCCGCGCTGCCGCGTGGCGGTCGTCGAGCGGGACGGCAGCTCGCGCCTGGTGCGCGACTACGACCAGGGGCCCGGCAGCGGCAACGTCGAAATCTAGGAGGTTCCATGAAGACGTCGACTTTCGCGCTCATTTTCGGACTGGTTTACCTCGTCGCCGGGTTGCTCGGCCTGATCCCGGCGATGCTGGTGCCGCCGCCGGCGGACGCGCCGCCGACGACCTTCGCCTTCCTGTACGGCTACCTGCTCGGGCTCTTCCCGGTCAACATCGCCCTCTCGTTCGTGCATCTCGCCGTCGGCGCGTGGGGCCTGTCCGCGCGCAGAGACCATGCGCACAGCCTCCTGTACGCGCGCAGCCTCGCGGTCCTCTTTGGCGTGCTGGCCGTGCTGGGGCTGCTGCCGATGACGAACACGCTCTTCGGCATGATGCCGATCCACGGCGGGGACGTCTGGCTGCATGGGCTCACGGCCGTGATCGCGGCCTACTTTGGATGGCGCGAGCCGGTCCGCGCCGCGGAGCGCCGCCGGATTTCGACCGATCGCCGCCAGCGCATGATCCCCGTCTCGCAAGAACGGCGCTTCGGCCTCGCCGACCGCCGCGAGCACTTCGGCGGAATGGCGCCGGCCTAGCCGGGCCTAATCCGGCCGGGTTTCGCGAGCGGTGGTTGGCCGGAAGTCGTGCGTGAGGTGATAGACGAGCGTCGTCACCATCTCCTCGCGCGGATCGGTCTTCGCCAGGCTGCCGCTCACGCCGCGCTCCGCCGAGACGCTTAGCGCGCCGAGCTGGCGCTTGGTCCATGCCGAGCGCGTCCAAACGCTCGCGCCGCTCGTTGTCTCGAGCAGTCGCCCCGAAATGTCGGCACGCAGCTCCGAGCGCACGCCGCCTTCCAGCCGCGTCACGTCCGCCACCTTGATATCGGTGCGCGGCTCGGAATAGACCACCTCGCCGAGGATCAGCGCCTTCACGCCGTACTTCTGGCCGATCCGCCGCAGCGACTCGGGATTGAACTCGGTCGCGCCGACGCCGGCGAGCACCGCGCTCGAGCTGCCGAGCTCGAGAAAGCGCGTGCCGGGCTGCGCCTCCTGCACCTGCTCCTGGAACTGGCGGGTCGCCTGGACGCTGAGCGCCCGCTCCCCGTTCGACGAGAAGTCGACGATGCCGAGCGTGCCGTAGGGCTTGAGGTCGACGCGCGGCGGCACCGGCACGAGCACCGTATGCGTATGCGAGCAGCCGACCAGCGCTGCGGCGGCCACGGCGAGCATCCTGTTTTTCATCGGCGCCTCCCTTTTCGAAGAGGCTACCGGACCGCGCCCTCGTTCACCGTGTACTAAGGCACGACGGGCGTCCACTGTGGGTTCCACGCAACTTCCCACAGGTGTGCGTCCGGATCCGCGAAATAGCCGGCATAGCCGCCGTAAAACGTGTCCTGCGCTCGCCTCACGATGCGGGCGCCCGCCTTCCCGGCGTCCGCCATGACCGCATCGACTTCCGCTTTGGAGCCGACGTTGTGCGCAATGCTGAACTCCGTCGCGCTCTTCGCGCCAACGGCGAGGCCGGCATCGTGGGCCAGGCTCTTCCGCGGCCACAGCGCGAGCCGAAGACCGCCGGCCAGGCTAAAGAACGCCACCGCGCCGTGCTCGAATTCCTTGCCGATGATGCCTTCGGTCTTCCAGCCGAGGCCATCGCGATAGAAGCGCACCGCTCGCTCCAGGTCGTCGACGCCCAGCGTCAGCAGCGTGATGCGCGGTGTCATCGGCTCGCCAGCGCCGCGCCTTCGACCAGCGACTTGAGCTTCGCCCACGCGATCTGCGGATGCGAGCGGCCGCCGAAGCCGCAGTCGCAGCCGGCGATCACGTTTTCCCTGCCGACGCGCTGCGCGAAGCGCACGATGCGTTGCGCCACCACTTCCGGATGCTCGACGACATCGGTGGAATGCGTCACCACACCCGGAATAAGAATCTTGCCTTCCGGCAGGCGCACCGAATCCCAGACCGCGTATTCGTGCTCATGGCGCGCGTTCGCGCCCTCGATGAGATAGGCCTGCGCCTTCACGCGCAGCATGAGGTCGACGACGTCCTTCAGCTCGATGTCATGCGCGTGCGGCCCGTGCCAGCTTCCCCAGCACAGGTGATAGCGCACGCGGTCTTCCGGCACGTTGCGCAATGCGTGGTTCAGCGCTTCGATGCGCATCGAGGATCGCTTCCTGAAGTCGGGCAGGCTCAGGCCGAGGCGGTCCCAGAGCGCAACCAGCCACGCGTCGTCGATCTGCAGGACCACGCCCGACTTGACGATGGTCTCGAACTCGACGCGCATCGCTTCGGCGATGGCGTAGACGAATTCTTCCTCGCTCCGGTAGTACTCGTTGCGCCGATACACTTCGAGGCTCGCCGGCGCGGTGGAGGTGAGGAAGGCCTCGTCCGCCGCGACGTGGCGCTGCAGCTCTTCGATTTCGTTCGCGAGGGCCGCCTGGCCGGTGTAGGTCACGGGCCCGGTGCAGACCCAGATCGGCCGCACGCGCTTGATCTGCTCGCCGGGCGTGTAGAAGAGCGTGCCCTTCGCGGCCGCGTACTGGTAGAAGTCGGCGAAAGCCTGCCGGTCCTTGCCCTGCGCGATGAGCGGGACGGTACCTGGCGCAGGCGTGCGCGGCTCGAAGCCGCCGAAGCGCGTCTCGACGTACGAGAGCCAGTCGCCGCCTTTCGTGTACTCGCCCTCGTTGATCAGGTCGATGCCCAGCTCACGCTGCTTGCGCACCACCCATTCGACGGAGCCACCGTCATAAGGGAGGCTTCCCACATGGGTGGTCAGTATCTTTTTCGTCGACCTTTTCATTCTTTGGTATGGTACGGCTTCCTTAGGAGGAGGAAATCTCATGCTTCGCACCAGTCTGGTTCTGGCCGCCGCGCTCACGGCATCCAGCGCGCTCGCGCAACAACCGATCAAGATCGGCATGGTTCTCACGACGTCGGGCCAGTTCGCCGACGCCGGCAACCAGCTGCTGAACGGCGCCAGGACGTACATGAAGATGCATGGCGACACGGTCAACGGCCGCAAGATCGAGCTCATCACCAAGGACACCGGCGGGGTCGCGCCCGACGTCTCCAAGCGCCTTTCGCAGGAGCTGGTCGTGCGCGACCACGTCGACATCCTCGCCGGCTACGTGCTGACGCCGAATGCCATGGCCGCCGGCGACGTCTCGGCCGAGGCGAAGAAGTTCATGGTGGTGATGAACGCCGCCACCTCGGTCGTGATCACCAAGTCGCCGTACATGATCCGCACATCGGTCACGCTGCCGCAGGTGATGGAGACCTTCGGCACGTGGGCCGCCACCAAGGGCGGCATCAAGCAGGCCTACACCATGGTCACCGATTACGGCCCCGGCATCGACTCGGAGCAGGCGTTCCAGCTCGCCTTCAAGGCGGCCGGCGGATCGATCGCCGGCGCGGTGCGCTTCCCGGTGGCCAACCCCGACTTCTCCGCCTTCGTGCAGCGCGCGAAGGACGTGGGCCCGCAGGCCATCTTCATCTTCATCCCCGGCGGTGCGCAGCCGGCGGCGCTCGGCAAGGCGTTCGCCGAGCGCGGCGTCGACCTGCAGAAGACCAAGGTGCTCGGCTCGGGCGAGACCACGGCCGAAGCCGCGCTGAAGAGCATGGGCGACAACGCGCTCGGCATCATCACCGCCTGGCACTACGACTACACCTCGAAGGCGCCGCTCAACGTGAAGTTCGTCAAGGCCTACCAGGGCGTCGCCAACGGCCGCAACCCGGACTTCTTCTCCATCGGCGGCTACGACGGCATGCATGCCATCTACGAGGCGCTGAAGAAGACGGGCGGCAAGACCGACGGCGACTCCCTCATCGCCGCCGCCAAGGGCATGAAGTGGGAAAGCCCGCGCGGGCCGATGATGATCGACCCCGAGACGCGCGACGTGGTGCAGAACGTCTACATCCGCAAGGTCGAGAAGGTCGGCGGCGAGCTGATGAACGTGCCGTTCGACACCGTGCCGATGGTCAAGGACCCGGCGGGCGAGCGCCGGAAGCAGGCCGCGGCCAAGAAGTAGTGGAATCCCGATCGGGTCGGAGCCCAATCGGGCTCTGACCGCGATTTTCCGACCATGCTGTCTTCGCTGGCCAGCGTGCTGTTCGACGGCTTTGCCTACGGGATGCTGCTCTTCCTGCTCTCCGTCGGCCTGTCCGTGACGCTCGGCATGATGAACTTCGTCAACCTCGCGCACTGCAGCTTCGCCATGGTGGGCGGCTACGTGACGGTGCACCTCGCGAGCCGGCTGGGCTGGCCGTTCCTCGCCACCCTGCCAGTCGCATTCCTCGCCGCGGCGCTCGTCTCGATCGTGCTCGAGCGGCTCCTCTACCGGCGCCTCTACCGGGCGAGCGACCTCGACCAGTGCCTGTTCACGATCGGCATCGTCTTTATCTCCATCGCGACGTACGCGTGGTTCTACAGCACCGAGCAGCAATCGGTGCGCGTGCCCGGCTGGCTGACCGGCACGCATCGCATCGGCGGCCTGACGTTCGCGAATTACCGCGTGTTCCTGGTCGTCGTGGGCCTCGCGATCACGGCCCTGCTGATCCTTTTCCTCGAGCGGACCCGCTTCGGCGCGCAGGTGCGCGCCGCCGTCGACAACCAGCGCATGGCGCGCGGCCTCGGCATCGACGTCGATCGCGCCTTCATGCTGACCTTCGCGCTCGGCGGCGGCCTCGCCGGCCTGGGCGGCGCGCTGTCGATCCAGATCGTCGGCCTCGACCCGACCTTCGCCCTCTCCTACCTCGTCTACGTGCTGATCGTGGTCGCGGTCGGCGGCCTGGGCTCGATCGGCGGCTCGTTCGCCGCCGCGGTGGTGCTCGGCATCAGCGACATGGCCGGGAAGTACTACTTCCCGTGGCTGGGCGCGTTCCTCATCTACCTGGTGATGGTTGCCCTCCTCATGTGGCGACCGGCGGGACTGTTTGGCAAACGCTAGCGCCCATTTCGTCGCGCAGGCGCGCTGGCGGCCGCTCGAGTTCGTCTTCTGGGCGTGCACGCTGCTGCCCTTCTTCGTCACGCCGAGCTATCTCTCGCTCGCCAGCCAGATCGCGATCACGGCGCTCTTCGCTCTCTCGCTCGACCTCATCCTCGGCTACGCCGGCATCGTCTCGCTCGGGCACGCGGCGTTCTTCGGTGTCGGCGCCTATACCGCCGGGCTGATCGCCAAGCACTACTGGACCGAGCCGCTGTCGGCCCTCGCGCTGGCAGGACTCGCCGCCGGGGTGGCGGGCTATGCGACGAGCCACATCATCGTGCGCTTCCGGCACCTCGCGCTCATCATGCTGACCATGGGGTTCGGCCTGCTGCTCGCCGAGGCGGCGAACAGCGCGAGCGATCTCACCGGCGGCGCCGACGGCCTGCAGGGCTTCCACGTGCCCGGCGTGCTCGGCTTCAAGTTCGACATGTTCGGGCGCACGGCGTACGGCTACTCGCTCGTCGCGCTGTTCCTCTGCTTCCTGGTGGCGAGGCGCATCATCCACTCGCCTTTCGGCCTCGCGCTGCGCGGCATCCGCGAGAACGCGACGCGCATGCCGGCCATCGGCGCGCCGAGCCGCGCGCACCTGCGCAAGGCGTACACGATCGCCGCCGTCGTCGCCGGCGTCGCCGGCGGCGTCCTCACGCAGACCACTTCCACCGTGTCGCTCGAGGTGCTGTCCTTCAGCCGCTCGGCCGACGTGCTGGTGATCCTGATCCTGGGGGGCGCGGGCCGGCTCTACGGCGGCATCGTCGGCGCCATCATCTACATGGTGGCGCGCGACCAGTTTTCCGGCGCCAACCCGCAGTACTGGTATTTCTGGATCGGCGTGATGCTCGTCGCAGTAGTCATGTTCCTGCCGAACGGCATCCTGGGCGGACTGAGTGCTCTCCACAAGAAATCTCAATAAGAGCTTCGGCTCACTCGTCGTGGCGCAGGACATCGCGCTCGAGCTGCCGAAGGGCGTGCGCTACGCGCTCATCGGTCCCAATGGCGCCGGCAAGACCACGCTCATCAACCTGCTGACCGGGATGCTGCGGCCGGACAGCGGCGAGATCACGCTCTCGGGCGGCGACATCACTTCGCTGCCGCCCTACGCGCGCGTGAGGAAGGGGTTGGTGCGCACCTTCCAGATCAACACGCTTTTCCCGCAGCTGACGGCGCTGGAGTCGGTGACGCTGGCGGTTCTCGAGCGCGAGCGCAACGCGCACAACTGGTGGCGCCGGCTCGCCTCGTTCGACGCGGCGGCGGAGGAAGCGCACGGCATCCTGCGGTCGCTGCGGCTGGCGGACGGGGCGCATCGCACGACGCGCGAGCTCGCGTATGGCCAGCAGCGCCTGCTCGAGATCGCGCTGGCCCTCGCCACGCGTCCGCGAGTGCTGCTGCTGGACGAGCCGGCGGCCGGCGTGCCGAAGGAGGAGAGCCACGAGCTCTTCACCGTCATCTCGAACCTGTCCAGCGAGCTCACGGTGCTCTTCATCGAGCACGACATGGACGTCGTGTTCCGCTTCGCGAGCCGCATCATCGTGATGGTCGGCGGCCGCATCCTCGTGCAGGGCACGCCGGACGAAGTGGCGGCCGACCGCACGGTGCGCGAGGTGTACCTGGGGAAGACACATGCTCGAGCTGCGTGACGTGCGCTCCGGCTACGGCGACGCCGTGGTGCTCGACGGCATCACGTTCGAGCTGCCCGCGAACGGGCGCCTCGCCCTCCTCGGCCGCAACGGCGTCGGCAAGTCGACCCTGCTTCTGACGCTCATG
>Ga0207707_10003686_pt1 | contig 13585 bp, 14 predicted proteins | sample KBSC83BmetaG_FD_184336 | JGI IMG/M metagenome (GOLD analysis project Ga0207707, IMG submission 184336) | Corn rhizosphere microbial communities from Kellogg Biological Station, Michigan, USA - KBS C8-3B metaG (SPAdes) (version 2) | ecosystem: Host-associated > Plants > Roots > Rhizosphere ...
GGCGCATCAAGGCTCTCGGCGCGATTCCCACTCCGTTTTCGACCTACGTCTATTATCACGGCGAGAAAATGCGCGAGTATGGCCCGGAGCGGCTGAATTCAATGTTCGCGGTACGCAGTTTTCTGGACGCAGGCGTGCGCGTGACGCAGGCGTCGGATTATCCGCCGGGTCCATTCGAGCCCATGATGGCGCTTCAATCGGAAGTGACGCGCACCGATTCGAGAGGCAACCTGTGGGGTCCCAAGCAAAGGATCACGGTTGAGGAAGCTCTGCGGGTCGGCACGATGCACGGCGCCTTCGCGTCCTTCGAGGAGAATCTAAAGGGTTCTATCGAACCTGGCAAGCTCGCGGATCTCGTAGTGTTGGGCCGCGATCCATTCCAGGAAAATCCAGCCACCCTGGTCACGATTCCGATAGAGCGAACCATGGCCGGCGGCCGCTGGGTTTACGAATCCTGAAGCTGCCGGCTGCGGCAACGTGTTCGCCTTTTATTCGCCTTGACGATACAATGTCTCCGTGCCCTCCGCCCGCGCCTGCCTGGTCTCCTTTACCGACATGAACGGCATACGACACGCCGTGGAGGTGACGGCGGCCACGCTTTACGAAGCGGCCGTGCTCGCCATGGCGGAATTCCGGCGTTGCGGGTTCACCTCAGACGCGCCGGGCCCGGCGACACGCCTCACGGTGGCGGTCAAAGTCCCTAGTACGACGCACGAGATCCAATGGGGCAAAATCGAAACGTGGCTGCAGAGCGGGGGCAGAAGTCCGAACGAGCAGGCCGTCAAGACGAGATTGAGCGAATTGCTACGACTCTAATGGCAGACAACTGCAGGCAGGAATGCCTCTTCCACTGAGAGCGAATATTAGCTGCCGCCCTGGGCGTGAAACGCGGATTGCTTTGTGAGCGCCCGGGCCGTCTGCGCCAGTAACTCATCCGGCGAAAACGGCTTGTATAGAAGAGCATCCCCAGGGTGCAAGATTCCCTTCTCAGCCAAATAAGTGATCGGGTACCCGGACATATACAACACAGGTAAGTGGGGATGATCCTCAAGGACTTCTGACGCGAGTTGTTTACCGCTCGATAGCCCGAGCCGCACATCGACGAGCAGCAAATCCAGTTCGTGCTCCCGGCTCATCCGAATGGCGTCGGGTGCCGTGTGGGCCTGAAGGACAGTATGGCGGCCTTTTTCCCGCAGTACCCATGCAAGTACCTGAGCCACCCCGGGATCGTCGTCGACCAGGAGAATTGTGCTACCGCTCATCGTGGCGCGCTTCCTCGACTTCAGGGAGAGTAGCATGGATTTCAAAGGAAGTTCCTGAATTTTCGTTAATGGACCTACTTAAGTCAGGTTATCTCCCCACCACCAACACAGGGTGCCCATGGCCGGGATCGCCCCCGTTCTCGGACGCGCTGCATCAAATCCGAATCTGATCGATTTCATGGAACGGAAGGGAACAAAATGCCGGAAGCTCCGTACAGTAGTATGGTCTCCAATATAATGGACACACAAATATGGCATTGATTTCACCCGATCAGGAATGGAAGAAAGGAAGCGCGGAACTTCTGGTGCTGTCGCTGCTCGAGGCCCGGCCTCGCCACGGATATGACATTTCGAAGTTGATTCAGATCCGATCGGGCGGCGCCCTGACGTTTCATGTCACTTCGCTTTATCCTTTGCTTTACCGGTTGGAGAAGCGGGGTTGGGTGGAAGGCCGCTGGGTGGAGAAAGCTGAACAGCGAAGGCGGCGCTATTACACCCTGACTCCGGAAGGGCGAAAAATACTTCGCTCCCAACGGAAGGGCTGGAAAGATTTTGTCGCCGCCATCAGCCGGGTTACGGGGATTGAGCATGCCTGATTTCAAGAAGATTGTTCAAGGACAGATCGCCTGCTTGCGTCTGGAAGCAGGCGCGGAGTCAGATCTCGTGGCGGAACTCGCCCAACACCTGGAAGACCGATACCAGGAATTACGCGCGGGCGGAAGGGCCGAAGAAGAGGCGTGTAGGGAGGCTGTATCCGAGTTGGACGACCTCTATCCCATACAGGCAGAAATGGATCGGAGCCAGCGCATGCCAAAGTCCGACGCAGTCCCCGCAGGAGATTCGTCGAGAAGCAATTTTGCGTCAGATTTCTGGAGAGATCTGCGTTACGCCGCCCGCACCATGCGGAAGAATCCCTTCTTCGTTCTCTTTGTGGTCCTGACGCTCGCTTTGGGGATTGGCGCAAACACCACTGTGTTCACCATCATCGACACATTTGTGTTAAATCCACTGCCGGTTCAAAACTCCTCCGAGCTGGCGGCTGTCTCTACTGCAGAGGTGAAGAGCACGTCGAAGTCGAAAATGGCTTTGCCCATTTCGTACTCAAACCTGAAAGACTACCAGGCGAAGAACGAAGTCTTCAGCGTGCTCGCGGGCTACACATCTCCACAGATTGTGACGCTGCAAGCGGGCGGCGGCTCCGAACGGATGTTCAGCGAACTGGTAACCGGCAATTACTTCCCGGTGCTTGGCATCAAGCCCGCCAAAGGCCGGTTCTTTGTGCCGGAAGAGGACAGTGTTTCGAGCGGCGCGGTCGCTGTGATGAACCATGCCACCTGGCAAACGCGTTTTGGCGGTACGGAAGATATCATAGGCCGGACACTTCGGCTCAACAATCTGGTCTTCACGGTGATCGGGGTCGCGCCGCCCCAATTCATTGGCGTGAATGCAATTTTTGGCCCTGATCTATGGATCCCGGCAGGGATGAGCGAACAGTTGCTGCCCGGCCAGATGCAACATGTGTTGAGCGACCGTAGCAAAGCGGTGTTCCGGGGTGTCGGGCGGCTGAAGCCCGGAATCAATCTTGCGCGGGCCCAAGCCAATATGACAACGATTGCGGCGGCACTGGCGCGCGAGTACCCGGAAGTGAATGAGGCACGGACCGCCGCGGTACGGCCAATCAATGAGGTCATCTTCGGCAGCGACAACTCGAGCACGGGACGCACACCCATTCTGTTCGGCAGCGCCGTGCTGTTGGCGGTTGTGGGAATCGTCTTGCTGATCGCCTGTTCGAATGTCGCCAACCTGCTGCTGGCGCGTTCGGCGGCACGGCAACAGGAGATCGCAGTCCGGCTAGCCATCGGCGCCAGCCGCGGAAGACTGATCCGCCAACTTCTCACGGAAAGTGTTTTGCTCGCTCTCCTCGGTGGTCTCGTGGGATTGCGAATCGGGTACGCGGGGCTGGAGCTTCTGTGGTCATTCCGGCCGGCCGAGGTGTCCGCCAACCTGGTGACGCCAAAGCTGGACCCAATCGTCTTTGTTTTTGCTCTCATCGCCTCTTTGTTGACCGGTCTTGTATTTGGCATCGTCCCAGCCTTGCGAACGTCGCGCGCGGGTGTTGCGGAGGCTCTAAAGGAAGAGGCTCGAACCGCCGGAAGAAGCCGAAGCAAGATCACATTCGCGAACGTTTTGTTGGTGAGCCAAGTGGCATTTTCCTTCGTCTCCCTGGTAACAGCGGCTTTGTTTCTGCGAAGCATCGAACGGGCATATGCCATTGATCCGGGATTCCAGACACAACATCTTGCCGTCTTCATGACGAATCCGGGGCAGGCAGGATACGGAAAGCCGCAAACCAAATCTTTCTGCAAAGAGGTACGCGATCGGGTTACGGCGCTGCCCGGTGTCGAGTCTGCATCGTGGTCTTTGGACCTGCCGCTCTGGGGGCTGGTGGTGAACGGATTGGGAGTGGAAGGCCGGCAGCAGCGCTCAAAAGCCGACAGAATTACAACCGCGCTCAACACCGTGGATCTCGATTACTTCAGGACCGCGGGTATCCCCATCGTTCGGGGGCGTGACTTTGCCACCACCGATCGGGAGGGTTCGACTCCTGTAGCCATCGTCAACGAGAAGCTTGCGCACGATTATTGGAGCGGCGAAGAAGTATTGGGAAAGCATGACAACTGCCGGACGAAAAAACACCGCGGCAGGTGATCGGAATTGCGAAAACCGCCAATTACTCGACGCTGGCAGAGCCGGCTCAACCGTGTGTTTATGTGCCCCTCGAACAGAACTATTTTGCCGCCATGACATTATATGTGCGCAGCAAGGGAGATCCACAGCAAGTCCTGAGGCCGGTCCAACGCGAGATACATGCTGTGGCGCCGCAGATAGCAGTCGATGACGCAAGGACTGGCCGCAAGATTGTCGACCAGGCATTGTTTGGCGCCAAGATGGGCGTGGCATTGTTGAGCGTGTTCGGGCTGCTGGCGCTGGGTCTGGCCAGCATCGGATTGTACGGAGTCATGGCGTACTCGGTAAACCTGCGCAGGCGAGAGATCGGCGTGCGTATGGCGTTGGGTGCGCCGCGATCGAGCGTCTTACGGCTCATCCTGAAACAGGGTATGTCGCTGGTGATAACCGGTTTGCTGATCGGACTGGTGGTCGCCCCGGCAGTGGCGCGTCTTCTGGCGAGAGCTCTGTACGGAGTCAGTGCAAGTGACCCGATTAGTCTGGCGGGAGCGGCATGCGTGCTGTTGGCCGTCGCGGTCGCGGCCTGCTATCTACCGGCGCGGTCGGCAAGCCGGCTCGATCCGCTGGTGACGCTGCGCGAGGGCTGATGGCGCTTAGATCTGCTTCAGCAACCACTTGACGGCGCGTTTCTGCAGTTCGAAATAGGCCGGGATCCACATGGCGTGGTTCGTATGTCCCACGGCGGTGAAAACCACCCGTCCTTTGCCATACGGATAGGCCCAGCCCGCCACCGACTTCCTGCCGTTGTTTTCATATTCCAGACCGTCGATGTTCTCCGATTCGAGAATCACGTGCTTAGGGTCCTTATCATAGGCGACAAAGTGTTGTTCGTCGTTCACCATGAAATCCTTGATGCCCTGCGTGATGGGGTGCTGCTTGTTCACCACGCGCACCTGAAATGGCCGCAGCTCCGGATGACCGATGTAAGCGCCACCCATCACTTCGCGGTAATTCTTCGAAGAAAGCGAAAGGTGGCTGTTATTATGCAGGGAATAAAAGCCGCCGCCGGCCGTCACGAAATCCTTCACTGCCGCCCCTTGCTCTTCAGTGATCCATGACTCGGGTTTGGGTTCGGGGAAATCGTTTTCGAGTCCCCGCTCGTAGCCATAAGCGTCTGGGCCGAGATAGCCGTTCGGCCAGATCATGCCGTCCCGCAAACATAGAAACAGATCGTAGTTTTTGAGCAGGTCTCGCGAGAGTTGATCGTAGAGGATGGTGTAGTCGATGGGGATCCCGGCTTCGCGGAAGAGCCGGTCCAGGCTGACGCGAATGTAGTCGGGATTGTGATAGCGGTCGCCAATGAGAGCGAGTGCCCGCGGGCGTTTCTGTGCCTGGCCGGCTGCCTGGCCCAGCAATCCGGCGCTCGCCGCGCTGCGCAACAGCCGTCTGCGCGAAAAGGACGTCATCGTCACACCTCGTCGTAAAGAAGGATGGTGTAGTTTTTCGAGGCCAGCGTTTTCTCGATGGTGGGCCAAACTTGCTGGTGCGTCGCGGTGGCCACCCACGCCTGCCGCTGTTCTTCGCTGGCGAACGTCAGCTCGAAGCGGTAATTGGCGCCGGCGGGGGCCGCGCCCGCCAAAGGCGAGCGGAGCTTGAGCATTTTTACGTCGACAAATCCGGGCTGCTTACTCGCGGCCGGCCGAAAGACCGTATGGAAATTATGCAGCATCTCCTTCTCCTGTCCCAGGTCGACCGACAAATCCACGTGTAACTGGATGGGGCGGTCCTTGGATGCCGCGCGCGCCGCCATGGCGCATGCGCCCGCCAGAATTGTTTGCAAATAGATTCTTCGTTTCATTCTCTGCTCCTGATCAGGGCCGGGAACCGGCCTTGCCGAATGCATATCGTACACCCAATCCGCCGCCGCAATCTCGCCTGCGACTAATGTAAAACAGACGGTTGGCCGATAACCATATGTGATGGATGGCGAACGCATTCTGATCGTAGATGATGACCCCAAGAGCATCAAGCTCGTGCGCGCGTTACTTACAGCAGAGGGCTATCTGGTACGCTCCGCGGAATCGGCGGAAGAGGCCTTGGCCGTACTGAAAACGTTCGACCCGCGGCTCATCCTGATTGATATCCAGTTACCGGGAGTGGACGGATGGGAGCTGGCCAGCCGCCTGCGCAACGATCCGACGATGGACAAGACCTGTATCGTGGCCCTCACTGCGTATTCCATGGAAGGAGACGAGCAGAAGGCGCGCAACGCAAGTTGTAATGGATATATCACGAAACCCATCGATGTTCGAACACTGGCGTCGGTAGTGGGTGCATTTCTGAAAGAAGAGAAGACTCCGGAGGGACTTCCGTCTAACGGCGACACGGAAGATCTGCTCGCGGAACTCCGGAACAACTTGCTAGCCGAGGGGATTGTCGAAATCCCAACGCTGCTCGCAAACCTGGATAAGGAGTTCAACGTCGATGCAGCGCGGCGGTTTTTCCACCGTTGGGCCGGGATCGCAGGCACCTTAGGCTACCCCGAGATCACGCGGCAGGCGCGCAAACTGGAAGCGCTCTTCACTTATCCGGTTACCGAGACAAAAGGAACGCTCCGCGCCGGCATGCAAGAACTCATGGGCTGCTTCTGCGAGGCGGCATTGAACAAAGAGCCAGATCGCGGCTGGCCACCCGAGGTGGTCGCCTGCCTTTCCGGTAAACGATTCGCTCTGATCGGTTTCTCGCGCGCGGAAATTCAAAGGATCGCGAACGCGTTGCAGCCGATCAAGGCCTCGGCCAGTGCTTTCGTCGAAGCGCTACCCGGCGCAGACATTTTATCCACCTTCGATATGCTCGTGGTGAAACTCGCCGCGTCCGGCCCCAATCCATGGACGGATGCGGGACAACTCGGGAATAACAACAAGCCGCTCCTGCTGGTTGGACCCTGCAAGTCGCTTCTGGCAGCCAGCGCCCCCAGGGAGCAACAGCCGGATTTCCTGACGGCGCCATGGGACGCCGAGGAATTGATGCTGCGCGCTTATCGTCTGCTTTCCAAGTCGCAGGCAAAGCGCGCTGCGTCCGGCCGCCGGCTCGGAGTGGTCATGCCCGTTGTGGTCATAGCAGACGATGACTTCGCCATAACCCGGCTGGTCAGTGCGGCTCTCGAAAAGTTTCAAATCGATTGCCGCGTCGCATCGGACGGCGCCCAAGGTCTGCAGATGGTCAAAGATCTTCGGCCGAGCGCCCTGGTATTAGACATCAACATGCCCGGCATGGACGGATTCGACGTGCTGGTACGCATGAGGATGGACACGCGTACCCGTGACATTCCCGTCATCTTGCTTACCGCCCGCCGGCAGGAAGACGACGTCATGCGAGGTTTCGGATATGGCGCGGCCGACTACGTGATGAAGCCCTTCAATCCCACCGAACTCGCGGCCAGAGTGAGCCGCCTGATCGATTGAATCCGGGCAGTCCAGCTGCCTTTCGAGCGGCGCCAGTCAGGATAAAGTTCACAACGGGGTCAGCCGATCAGTTAAAGATAAATGCTCAATTCGAAGCGTATTCTAATTATCGAGGACGACGAGGATTACAAACGTCTGCTCAGTGCGGTCTTGGCCCGCTCGGGAGAATCATTCGAGGTAAAGACCGCCCGGACCCTGGCCGAGGGTCTCGTATGCCTGCAGGCGTTTTATCCCGAGATCATTCTGGTCGATTTGAACCTCCCCGACAGCACCGGTTATGAAACGTTCCTGCGCGTGCAACAACAAGCCGGCGATGTACCGATCGTTGTGCTTACCGGTCTCGATGACGACAGTACGGCCCTTCAGGCCATAAAAGACGGAGCACAGGACTACCTGGTCAAAAGTCTCATTCAGCCCAAGCTCATCGTGCGATCCATCAATATGGTCTTCGAGCGGTGGAGCCGCCTGGCTGCAGACCACGAAACCGCGCCTGCGAAACCGGGCACCGTGATAGGTTTTATCGGCAGCAAGGGAGGGGTGGGAACATCCACGACGGCGGTAAATATCGCCGCCGTGCTCGTGCAGAACGGCTGGGACACCGTAGCGATTGAACTGCAGCCTGGTCCTGGAACCTTATCGCTTTACACCCAGAATGAGCCGGTAGAAGGCATCGACGCCCTATTGAACAAACCCGCCGACACGATTACTGCGTTAGACGTCGAGCGCCAACTGGTGGAAGCTGTCCGTGGGCTGCGCGTGCTCTGCCCCAGTGGTTCTCCAGGGATTCGGCCGCCGATCGGCGGTGAGCACGTCCATGCCATCGTCGCAGCGGCGCGCCAGGCGTCTCCATATGTAGTTTTGGATCTGCCGCCGCGCATCGATGAAGGGGTCGTCGAGGCCCTGAAGCTTTGTGACTGCATGGCATTGGTTGTGGATCGCGAGCCAGCTTCGGTACGCAGCGGCGCAGCCATGCTCAATCAGATCGAGTCAATCGTCTCACCCGCCCTGGGTGTTCGGCGGGTCGTGGTTGACCGTACCGTTTTAGACGAGCCTTTACCCATGGCGGATATACAGTACCTCCTTAAAGTACAGCCGTCCGTGGTTGTGCCGCAGGCGGCTTCCGCCATCGCTCGGTCGCATTGGGTAAAGACGCCGTTGATGTTTCTACACCCGGACGAGCTTTTCAGACTCGCGCACCTGGAACTGGCACAGCACCTTCTCGCCAGATGCGTGCGAGCCGGCGCGGCGGTGGCGGACCCTGCCGGTCTGGCGAATGGCAGAACATACCGGAGCGTAATTCCGGAAACCACCTACGGCTGACGCCGGGGGGCCGGCTTCTGAAGGCGTTCTCACTCGCCGGCGATCTCGACCAGGTTCAAGTATTCTGCCAACTCGGCAATATGTTCACGCAGCGCTTTGCTGTTCTGATCTGCTGCAGCCTGTTCGATCAAGTCACCGATCTCTGTCAACCTGGCAAAACCGTACGGCGCACCCGTTCCTTTCATGCGATGGCCCAGAATGCGCGTCTGTTCATGTTCGTTTTGCCAGACTGCGGCCTCGAGAAACGGCAAACTGTTGCGGGATCTTTCCAGATATTCCGCGACCAGTATCCGGGGAAGGCCCCGCGGAACATCGATCAGGATCTTGCTAGACTTCCGTTCCAATACACTTCCCTTCTTCAGCGAGTCTCACCGGGATTGGCCAGCCTTTTCGCTAAAGCAGTGATGGTCTCGGCGACCAGGCTGTCGGCGTCAAATGCGACCAGTGGAGTGTGTGCGTTGTGAGCGGCGTTGCAGACATCCGCTGCCGGCGGCATCACTCCGAAGATCGGGATCCCCAGTTGTCTTTCAATTTCGACCATCGAGGCCGACGATGCCAGAGCTGAGCGATTGACAATGATCGCCACCATCTGCGGCGCGTCGCTCCACGATTCGATGGCCCGCAGAATCATTTTGGCTGCCTGCACGCAGATGGGATCTCTCTCGACGACCAAGGCCAGCAGGTCAGACGCCCGGATAACAGCACGATTTGTGTCCGATAATTCCGCCGGCAGATCGATCACAATAAAGTCGGCCAAGCCCGCCAATATTGAAAGGATGGCTTTGGCGTGAGCAGGACTGAGAGGTCCGCCAGGTTCCACGCTCTGCGGACCGAATAAAAGGCTGAGTCCCGGAATAGGCCTGTAAGGCCATAAACAGGCCGCCGCTTGCGCCTCCGCAATCGCCGCCGGTTCCATGTTCAGCAAAGACGTGAAATTTCGCGTCTGGCTCTGCTGCCGGACAAACTGCGAAAGTGTTCCGAGCGATGGCCGAAGTTCCGCAACAATCGCTTTGCTTCGCCTCGCCAGCACAGAACCCACATTCAGCGCCAGGGTCGTGGTGCCGACTCCGCCTTTTGTTCCTAATAGCGTAATCATGGTTCCGGCCTTCCGGGTGGATGAAGTTTTCGTACGGAGAACGCCGGCCGGGTGGCGATGCCTTTCAACCACCGACTGCACGAGGCGTTCCAGATCCGTAGCGCATCGATCTTTCATCATGTAGTCGGCGGCGCCGGAGCGCACCGCGCTTAATGCCGCGCTTTCCTCCTCCGCGCGACACAACACGACAATGGGCACGCCCGCAGCTTCCCCATGCAGCTTGCGAAAATGGCTCAGTGGGTCGTCTCCGTCACCTCGCGACAAGGAGAGATCCAGCAGAATCAGACTCACGCCACCGCCTGCCACGCGGGCGATGCCGGTACGCACGCTTCCGGCACACTGCAATCTGCACCAGCCCTCCCGGCGAGCCAGAGCCTCCCGAATCGGCTCGATACTTGCCGGGTCGTCCTCAATCAGCACCACCAATACGTTCGTACTCTCCGTCTCGAGTAGCATGGCTCAGTCGCCAGCCTGCTTGCCGGCGGTATCGCGGGTGTGCACTTTTCCGGTAAACGCCGAAAAAAGCGGCTGGAGGGCCCGTTTGGTTTTCTTTTCCGGAAGTCCAGCGAGGTTTCGCGCCAACGCCGCGATTTGCTGTCGAATCTTGCTGCCCTCGCGCGGCAGTTTCCGCTGAACGCAGGACTCATGCAACTGGTCACTGTCACGCGGCAGTCTCGCGTACACTTGAGCGCCAAAAATCTGAGTCAGCTGTTTTCCGGACAACGAATGCGTTTCTTCAATCTCGTTGACGATCAAGCGAAGCCGATCGCCTTCCACACCGGCTCTCACCACGGCATCGATGACGCGCTTCGCCTCGTACAGCGCGGGGATACTGATGGTGGTGACCACGTACAACTGGCTGACGAGTGCAAACATGCCGCGGGAAATAACGTTCAGGCGTCCCAGATCGAGCACCATCCAGTCGTACATCGGCCGGGCCAAAGTGAGCACCTGGCGTATCTGGGGCGCGTCCAATTCGCCGCTACCCATGAGGCAAGGCGAGGGAAGTATATGCAGGTCGTTGCCGGCACTCGCAACCAGTTGCTCCCAGGACGCATGATCCAACTCATGAATGATGCTGACCGCATCGAGCATGGAGTATTTGGCATCGGCGCTCATCAGGAATGAGACGGTACCCGCATGAACGTCCAGATCCGCCAGCAGAACCCTCTTGCCGGTGTTCACGCGCAGCTCGGCCGCGAGGTTGCAGGCGAGTGTAGTGGTGCCGACGCCTCCTTTGGCGCCGATGACGCCGATGATCCTGGCTTGATCTGTGGATGTTTCCGAAGCGCTCGCACCAAAGTGTTTGTGCCTTACCAGGGCATACTGTAGCGCCCGGATGAGCAGGTCGCGGTTGCATGTGCTTTTTACGAGGTAATCCTCAGCGCCTTCTTGTATCATCTGCAAGGCCAGCGACTCGCTGTCGCCCGCGCTCAGAATAATCACCGGGATGCCGGGAGCCTGGGCCCTGGTTCTCAGGAACGTTTCCAATCCATCGCTGTCCGGGAGGCCGGGATCGAGAAGAATCACGTCCACGTCACCTTGTCCCAGGCGTTTCAGGCCGGCGGCCAGCGAATCCGTCCAGTTCAGGGCAAACGCGATTTCTGCGCTGGGAGAAATCCAGGTCTGGACCAGTTCGGCGTATTCAGCACTGTCTTCAATGAGCAGAACTTTAACGGTTTTTGTCTGCATGATGCGGTTTCGGGCTAAGTGCGAACAACCAGCGGACGCTAAGTGAGTCCGGAGAAAAATACATACCCCGGAGCCAACAAGAGCGCCCGAAGGACTGTACCTACTTATTCGGCGGAAGCCGCGAAGACCATTACCCCCGGACTCGCTTTTCGAGATGGAAACGAGCCGTCAGGCTGGCGTGTACGCGCGATCTCTGAAGCCGCTACACTTGGGGATCGATGCTGAGGACCGTGCGGGCTACCCGCTATGTGACGCCTTTTCGGGAGGGCGGCTCGCTTCCCGCACTCGTCGAGGCAGACGATCTGGGCCCTTTACGTATTGAAATTTCGCGGCGCAGGTCAGGGGCCGCTCGCGCTGGTCGCCGAAATAATGGCTGGGGAGATCGGGCGCGCGCTGGGCCTAGCCGTACCCGAAATAGTGCTCGCCGACGTCGACTCCGCGCTCGGACGCAATGAGCCTGACGAGGAGATACGCGATCTGCTCCAGAAGAGCGTCGGGTTGAATCTCGCACTGGATTTCCTTCCTGGCTCGGTTATGTTCGATCCAGCCGCCGGGGATGTCGCCGCGGCGGATCTGGCATCCGCCGTGGTGTGGTTTGATGGATTCGTAACCAACGTGGACCGAACGGCGCGCAATCCGAATCTTCTATGCTGGCACAAGTCGCTTTACCTGATTGACCACGGTGCGGCGCTCTACTTCCATCACGACTGGAAAGACCCGGCCATCGGCGCTCGCTCTCGATTTCCCGCGATTCGCGATCACGTTCTGCTGCCCTGGGCCGCCAGCATCGCGAAAGTGGACGACGCGCTGCGCGCGAAGTTAAGCCAGGCGGTGTTTTCCCGGATACTCGACGATGTTCCCGATGACTGGCTGCTGCCCGAACCGGGAATACTCACTCCTGCCGGCAAGCGGAAGGCTTATGTTGATTATCTCGATCACCGGCTGAATGCCGCATCCCTATTTGTAGAGGAGGCCGTCTGTGCGCACAGTGCACTCGTATGACTATGCCACCATACGGATCGTGCCGTGCGCGGAACGTGGCGAGTTCACCAATGCGGGAGTGATTCTGCATTGCAGTGAACGGGCTTTCCTGAAAAGCGTTGTGCACGTTGACGAACCCCGGCTCCTGGCGCTTTGGCCGGACCTTGATCTGGATATAATCCGGCAGCATCTCGGCGCGTTCCCGAAGATTTGCGCGGGCGATCCGGATGCCGGCCCGATTGCCAGACTCTCCCACAAGGAGCGTTTCCACTGGCTGGTAGCTCCGCGCAGCACAACGATTCAAGTTTCTCCTGTCCATAGCGGGATGTCCGATTCTCCGCAAGCGACACTTGACGAACTATTCCGCCGGCTCGTTCTGGCTGGAAAGGACCATAAATAAAGTGAGAGGCCCCACATCGTTCGCGTTCGCGGTATTGTTCGTGTTGCCGGCTGTGGCTGCCGGGGCGCAGAAGGGCCAGTTCACTGTCCCGATGAGGGTCTTCGCGGACCTCCTCAAGATTCCGCCAGAACCTCCGGCTGTCAGCCCAACCGTACACAGCACCAGGGAGGAGGAAGGCTTAGTCATAGAGGACGTATCCTGGCCGTCCATCGATGGCGACACGGCGCCGGCATTCATTGTCCGCCCGGCGAAAGCCACCGGACGCCTGCCCGCCGTCGTCTGTCTGCACGGAAGCTCGACCAACCGGGAGGTCAACATCGCGCCCAAGTTCGGTTATGCGGAGTGGGCGCGCTATGGGACGGGCCGGAAGAGCACGACGCTCTTTGGCTGGGCACGCGAACTTGCCCGCCGCGGTTACGTGACCCTCTCGCTCACGCAGCGCGGTCTGGATAATCGTGCACCCGACACGGAGGCTCTGGACAAGGCTCTTCTGGTGCACGGGCGCAACGTGATGGGAACGATCGTCTACGAGATCCGGCAGGCGGTGACTTATTTGCGCCAGCGCCCCGAGGTCGACGGTGATGGACCCAGGGGTGGTGACGTTGAAGTCACCGGGGTCACCGTCTCCCGTGCCATCACCCATTGCAGTGCCGTTCAGGGTCAGGCTGCCCGGCACATAGGT
>Ga0207707_10003688_pt1 | contig 13580 bp, 10 predicted proteins | sample KBSC83BmetaG_FD_184336 | JGI IMG/M metagenome (GOLD analysis project Ga0207707, IMG submission 184336) | Corn rhizosphere microbial communities from Kellogg Biological Station, Michigan, USA - KBS C8-3B metaG (SPAdes) (version 2) | ecosystem: Host-associated > Plants > Roots > Rhizosphere ...
GCGCGGGGCGAGTTGTTAGGCAGGCGGCGCGCGGCGGTGGTGGGGACCGCGGGAGGGGCATCGCCGTGACGGCGCTTGTTCATCCTCATCCGCCGCAATACCTTACGTCGCAGTCACGGCGCGGTAGCCAAGTGGTAAGGCAGCGGTCTGCAAAGGCGAAATCGACGAATTCATACGGAAGCATAGGCCCCTATACGTGATCAGCGTATAGGGGCCTATCGTTAGGAGTGCCGTCGGCTAACGGATGGTTCCTGCGAGTTCCCCTATTCATTTCCCTACGGTTTCGACGGCTCCTCTGCAAGGCCGGTTCTCACCTGGACGACCGACCTTCGTGGCTTGCGCGGCCTTCCCCCTACCCAAAGATTCGGTAACATGTCGAACGCCTTCGAACCAATTGAGTGGATCCCGTGACAGCGCAGAACCTTCTTTACTACGGCGATAACCTCGATGTGCTTCGCCGACATGTGCGCGACGAGTCGATCGACCTCATCTACCTCGATCCGCCGTTCAACTCCGACGCTAACTACAACGTCCTCTTCGCAGCGAAGGATGGAACCCAAGCGTCAGCGCAGATTCACGCTTTTGAGGATACTTGGCATTGGGACCAAGCTGCCGCCGAGAGCTATGAAAAAGCGGTCGAGCGGGGCGGACCTGTCGCGGACGTGCTCCACGCATTCCGCACGTTTCTGGGCACCAACGACATGCTCGCTTATCTAGCTATGATGGCGCCTCGGCTGGTCGAGCTACGTCGTGTACTCAAGAACTCGGGGTCGCTCTTTCTGCACTGCGACTCTACCGCGAGTCACTACCTCAAATTGCTGCTCGACGGCGTGTTTGGCCCAGAGCGCTTTATTAGTGAGATAATTTGGAAGAGGACTCATTCGCATGGCGACCCGAGTCGCAAGTTCGGCGCAATCACGGATGCGATCTTTCTCTATTCACGGTCTGACGAGTACACGTTCGTTCCCCAATATCGGCCGTTTGACGCTGAGTACATCGCAAAGACTTTCACCGGCGTTGATCCTGATGGTAGGCGATGGCAGTCCGTGACGCTGCGGAGTCCGCACCCACGCCCAAATCTCATGTACCCCTACGCCGCGAGCAATGGCGTTACGTACCAGCCCCACGCCAACGGATGGTCCTGTGACATTGAGCGAATGAAAACGTATGACCGAGAAGGCCGCCTGCATTTCCCTTCGAAGGCAACCGGGGCACTCCGGCTCAAGATGTTCTTGAACGAATCGCCAGGCGTGAAGGTCCAAAATCTTTGGACCGACATCCCACCAATTTCTGCAAACGCGCAGGAGCGTCTAGGGTATCCTACACAGAAGCCAGCGGCGCTCCTCGAACGCATTATTGCGACAAGCAGCAATCCAGGCGAGGTAGTCCTGGATCCGTTCTGTGGGTGCGGGACCACAATCGAGGCGGCGCAGAAACTGGGCCGAAAATGGATTGGAATTGACATCACGCATCTTGCCATTGGACTCATCAAGACGCGGCTCCGCGACGCGTTTGGCGACGGGGCAAAGTACGATGTCGTTGGTGAGCCGACGACTATTGAGGACGCGGCGCGTCTGGCCATGGATGAGCCTTATCAGTTCCAAGCGTGGGCGCTTGGCCTTGTTGGTGCGCGCCAAGCTGGCGCCATCAAGAAGGGTGCGGACAAGGGCATTGACGGACGGCTCTATTTTCACGACGGCTCGCCGGACACGCGCCAGATCATCTTGTCTGTGAAGGCCGGAAAGATGCACGCCACATACGTGCGTGATCTTCGAGGCGTTCTGGAGCGGGAGATGGCGGATATCGGTGTGCTGATCAGCTTCGATAGGCCAACGAAGGCAATGCGGGCCGAGGCCGCGAGCGCTGGTTTCTACGATTCTCCCTGGGGAATGCACCCTCGGCTACAATTACTAACGATCGAGGAACTGCTTGCCGGCAGGGGAATCGACTATCCGCAGACGGCGGGCGTGAATCGCACCTTTAGGCAGGCGCCAAGGGCACGGAGGGTTGCCGAGCCGCATCCGGGATTGTTCGACGACAACTAGAGGATAATCCTCCGAGCGAACGAGCATCATATCTTTTTACGCCTAACGCCGCTGAGTCTACGAACTACCGAGCCAGGTTCAAGCTCGCCGCAGTTGGGTATCTTAGCGCCTAACCTCTCGCGCTGCGGTGTTTCTATCGCGCGAAGGAGCGACCAGCGTGCCAAGATCGAATCCGGCCATACCCAGGGAGTATGACCTCGAAAATCCTGATCACATTGCGATCCTCACTGATGTCCGAGCCGCGTATGCTAATGAGTTAGCACGCACCGATGGAGCCTACGGGAAGTGCATGTACAAGCCCGCTGCGGTGTTGCCCTTCCCAAAGGACACAATTCGCACGGCTCTGACGGCACTCTTGGATTTCGCGGTCGGGAGACGCACGTCCGGCCTGCTCGATCCTTCTCTTCGCTCATCAGAGGTTGTCGAAACGATTCAGACATGTCTGACGTTACTCGACGACTACCTTGAGCTGCCAGCAGGAGAGCTTCCAACGGACCACGTTGAGAACGCGACTGCTGGCGAAGCGTTTCTGGCGCGCTTGCGCTGGTCCGCGTTCGCCAAGAAAGACCCGTTGCCTAACGCCACCGTCGGGCAGGACCTAAGGGCCGGGCAAGCGAACGCTCGACTGATCGTTGGCGAGTTCGATGTGTCCGGGCTTAGAGTCGAGACGCGCACAGGGAAGTTGGGCGGTAACTGGATTGAAGTCACGGATGGGGCGGCGAGGCGCCTTGATCATCAGACGGTCGCGGAATTATGTCGGTGCTGCGGCGTCGAATTGCTGAAGAGCGGCTCCAAATGGTCCGTTTGGTTTTGCGCGGAATGCAAGCACCGGGTCGACACGTTGAACGCGAACGCTGGCGTGTGCGTGATTCCAATTGGGCGTCACACGTTCATGCATGGCGTGGGCGTACGTGGCGTCGATGCCCTTCGTGATCCGACGCTGATGACCGCGTTCCTCGGGTCGGCTAACGACCTAGTGAGCAAGCAGAAACGCGTGTCAGAGTGGGCGGCAGAGATCGTTAGACGGAACTGTGCCAGTTGCGCTTTGACGAGCGAACTGATTCCGATCGCGGCCTACCTGGAGGCGGTTAGCTGTCTATCGAGACAAGCGGCCTTCGAGGCCATGCGCGAATGGTGGGGCTCTTGCAAAGACTTAGCGCTGACAACTTCAGCGATGAGATCTGCCGAGAACGGCCTTCCTAACGAGCCAATCGGCAGCACACAAGCCATGACTCGTATTCAAGCCCGCTTTGGCGCTGAGCGTGTCGACTCGTGGCTCCGACGACTGACTCTCGCGTTCGAGTGGCTATTGATGGCCGCGCTCCTTCTTGGAATCGCAAGCGAGGCGTCGACTGACACGTCAAACCGGATAGCGCTCGTTTGTGTCGGGCTGCTCATCTGGAGGATGGCACGAGACGCATTTGCCAACACGAAAACGCCGTGGAAGACCGTGACGAAGGTCTCATTGGTGATTTCCACGGTGGCGGTATTTGTAGGTCTATTCATGCCCGCGACGCCCAGCGCACTTGAAAGTGCCGTTCTAAAGTGGTGTCAGACTTTGCCCGAAGGGACACTATTCCGTGCGACGCTTCAAGCGAGGGTGCTCCACGATTCGAGCAATCTCGCGGAGCAATGTGCAATCATTGAAGACGCCAGCGGCAGGGGCTTCAACGGGCGCGCGATGTTCTATGCGTTGCTCATTTGCGGCACTCCTGTGCTTGCAGGCGCGCTTCTGTCGCGTGATCGTTTCTCGGAATTCGACGCTATGCTCCTGGGCGGCGATCGAACCGACCCCTGAGGCGTTGGTTCAATCGCGAATCACATGTGAGTGATTCAATCCACCGACGCGACATCTGGCATCACACTCGCGCGGCCGTAGATGCTGGAAAGATGGGATAGAACAAGGACGTCGGGGGTGTATGACGACGCGCATCACAAAGCCCGAGAGAGCCGATGCAGGTTAACAGCAGAGCGTTGTGTCAGTTTCACTAAGGTGAAACCGGTGAATCTACAGAGAGCCATAGCCCCTTATACGCTATCAGTGTACAGGGGCTTTGTGTTGTGACATCGTTCGCCTAACGCGGATGTCAGGGCCAGTTTCCTTGACAATCTTCCGGCGGACTTGTCGCTCAACGGCCACCCGAACTTACAGCACGCAGATGCGGAAGAGTGTCGGGCGCGGGAGCCGGCAGGGCTTTGAACTGCGTCGTAGCGCAATCCCGTGTTTCACTTCAGCTCAACAACCTGCGAGTTGCGTGGCGGGTTCTCAACCTCTTGCGTCATGGATACGCGCACAACACCGTTGGCGCGTGTCACTTGGACTTGAGGTGCGGGTCGCTTGCCGCTCAGGTGATCGTTAATTATCTGCCTCACCTCGTCAAGCACGCCAGCCCTGGTGACTTTGCTCATTATTCCTCCTTCCCAGAAACAACCTTCGACCCCAAGCTCGCGGATAGTTAGGCCATATTTGTTGGCAGTTTGCGCTCTAGACAAACCGGCTCAAGATCGTCAAGCCGCTGCAGCAAGTCGAGCAAGATTAGAGCCGCGGGCTGCAAGACCAGGTAAAGCTCATCCTGCCGTCGTGTTCGTTGAAGCATGCCCTTTTTCGTGCAATGTACGTTGAGCACCGCTTTAGGCTCGTGCTCGTTGGGCCACTTCAGCGCCATAGAAACCATACTCTGCATCGATTTGCCTGTGCGCGATGTAAAATATGTCTTTAGGTCATTCGCAATGCGCCTGCGCGCGTCCGATCTCTTCCCTTGCTGATAGAGTGACACCATTTGCTTCGCGTCATAGACGACGAGGTTTCTGTTAACGAACGCCTCCGGCGCCCCCGGAAGCACAAGAGAGTCTCCTCCGATATCTCCGTCTGTTTCGCTTGGGATTGGTAGGGCTAACGGAACAAGGGTGTCGGGCATTTCCGCTGAACTGCGTGTTGAGGTCGATAGGTCCGTCGCTAGGTCGAGGATACCCCACAATTTGCTGACGTCCTGCTGCCTCTCCGCAAACCGCAATCTCGACTCGATCGCCTGGCGATGCGCCAGAGTTAGGGAACTTGCGCGACGGAATACCATAAGGTTCGCGCAGTAGTGTCTTGCCGAGGTGAGAGGGGACACATTGTCGAAGTCCTTGACGAGCACCGCGACCGCGTGAAGAACAGCTCGTATCCACTTACGTACCTCCTCGGCACGTTCCGCTACGGACTTGGATTGGTCCGATGCTGCTTCCAGCGCACTTACGAGCGCCTTGTGCATCGCTGGGTGCAAGTCTGCAAACTTGGTCAGAAATGCGGAAGGCGGCAACGTTTGGACTGCTCCGTAGATTTCGTCAGTCCGTGTGCCAAGTTGCGCGAGAGTCTCGGCGCTTTTCTCTCCCGCCGCCTTGATCTCCGCATCCTGTCGCTCTCTTGCCAGAATCTGCAACCACCCGGTGACGGCAAGTGCGATCAAGGAAAAGGCAAAAAAGGTGTCCGGCACGTCGATAGAACCTGAGCCAAGCCATAAATGCAGAGTGCGCCAATCACGGAAGTGTTTCCCGAAGTCCGCGAAGACTATGCTGCCTACGTAAGGCAGCAAGGTTGAAATAATGAACGCGATCGGACTCTCGCCGATCTTAGCGATGCGATCCCGCCAGCGACGCAAGGCGGCTCCCACCAACAGCCGAGGTTGCTTATCGTTGGGCAGAACCGTGACGTTCCGGCGTTGTTGGGGCTTCGAGCCTCGTTTTCCTGGCAATGGGGATCGATTGGGCGCGAACGAAGCAGGCGTGGGTGGAAGTGAAGGCGGGTACGAGCAACAAGCTAGCTTTAGCTTCCGTAGCCTAACCGATCCGCCGCCCGCAGCCAAGGCGTGGCATTCGGTTGTCGGCTCGCCTGCTCTCGCGTCTGTCAATCGCCTCGGACTCACGAAGTAAGGTGTGGCGTTACCCTCGTTAGACGGGGAAGGTCAACGCGCACGGAAGGCGGGAGCCCGGTTCTTTGACTTGCCCTGGCCGAAGCGCCCGCGTATCCAGCTCCTAACGATCGCGGACTGGCACGACGGGAAAGGTCATCAGACCTACTGCGCACCGCTAGCGCAAACCGCACGTTCAGGCGGAAGCCGGACGTGAAAGGCGAAGGCTGACCCAAGTCCGAAGTTGTGCGACGTCGACGAGGAATGAAAAGTCTCTGAAGATTCGTCGCCTGCCTAACGGCATACTGTGCTCTGGCTGCGAAGATGACTAGCGCAGGCGATTTGCTATGTTCGTGAGAGTGGTAGTTAACCACGCGAGCTTATTATCAACCTCTTTGATCTGGCGCTGCACGCCCTCAACCATTACGTTCGTGTTCTGATACGGTTGAGTTGCGAGAACTGCACCGCATCCTTGGCACTGCACGAAGTACATCTTGAAGCGTGCGTTTTGCACATCCGCCTCGACAAGTTCAAAGCGGTGCGAATCGCAGCCTGGCTTGGGGCACGTTGACAGGGCCACGTTAGCCTCCGTTAGAGTTAGGTGAAACGTGCCTGTGTTCAGAGAGAAGGTCAATCACAAGGCTTGCGGCAACGGGAACGCCGAAGTACTGGCCTGGCCGGATTGACGTCTCGTCACACTTGCTACGGTTACGAGAGACTGTCTGACCCATGACCGATGGCTCACGCGCCATCCGTAGAGTTCAGCCTAACCACCGCAGACAAGGCGAGGGTCGAGCCTGCCTGGCCCAGCGAGCGCCGAAGCGGACGCGCGCGAACGGTGACTGAAACGTGAGTCGGTGGGACGTATTCGCTGCACTTCCAAACATCAAGCTACCCGATCCAGCGAGGAGCAACGTTCTGATGAACGCGGCTGTTCGGGATGCCGCGCTGGTGCATGGGGGGGATGAACGCGTGGTCGAAGCTCGGCGCCGATCGCCGTCAGTCGAGCGACTTATGAGCGCGTTCCGACTGCACAACGACCAGACGTACACACCCTCGGCGATTGTCTACAGAGCCGATGCTCCCGAGACGGTTTCCGGACCTGCACTAATCGCGTTCAGAAACGCGATGGCCTTGAGCTTCGTGCTACGCTCGTGGGCTACGGAGACAACGAACGACGAGGTGCTCTATAGCGACTCATTCGACATCTTCCCGGCGTATCCCACAGACGCCGGGCGCTTGCTCATTGTGACTCCCGCGACGAGGTCGCTTTTCTCTACCGGAGCGAAGTTCATTGCTACGCCGTCTCCGATAGGACGGCTCAGCCCGAGCTACCTAGCGCAGGACTACTACATCGGGCGGGCGGCGGCGGAGTGCTGGTGTCGATGTTACCAGCGCGGGCAAAATGATCGCTTCAGCCGCTCCCTCTTTCGATCTCTTGAGATCGCGTACGCCGCGGCCTCCGCGCCATCGCGGAGCAACGCGACGGAGCAGGAGTGGGGGAATAATCTTGCGCTCTGGGTGAGTGCGATTGAAGTGCTGGCGCATCCACGGGCGCATCGTAGAACCGGCAATGTCAACAGGACCGAGGCGCTGAACCTGCTTTCGCCCTGTCGGTGGGGTGACAAGAGGCTGGATCGCATGCGGCCAAGGGCTTTACCTGAGAACAAGAAAAAGTTCTCGACGCCCATGAACGCGATTCAATTCGTCTACCTCCACTTGCACCACGCGCGCAACAAGTACCTTCACGGCGATGCGACCCCGAGACATATCATGTTCCCTTTCAAGAGAGCACGCGAGACCTCGCTCGTGATGCTGGCACCGCTAGTGTATCGAACCGCGCTCTTCTCGTATTTGCGGACGAAGGTGCGACCGTACCAGGGTTTCACCAATGCTGAGTGGCGAAACCCCAGAGCGAGACCGCATCTCTATCCGATGGTGGCGGACAGGATGCGGCTCAACGAGGCGTTGTCGAGGATGCTTTGGCCAGGGAGGGACGACCTACGATGAGCCTCCGCGCGTGACTCCTGGGCCCTGGGCGTCAGCCGTCGCACGGCCGCTGACTTTACTGCCACAGTTACTGACACGGCGTGGTAGTGCCCAAGCCTTTTGGTAACAGCATCGGGTGAGCACGAACGAGCACTGTCAGCCAACGGCCACCATCGGTGCGGATAAGCAGCTGCCCGCCTTGTTGATTCCGAAGGTCGCTGGCGTTGCTCCCGCGACTGATCGAATCCAGACTGCCGACTAGGTCCAACCTCGCCAGGGCCGGCGGCAGTCTGCGGCGCCCTCTGCTCCTACGTCATGCGCGGTTCGTCTTCGGCCGCCCGTGTGCGTGCCAGTCTATCTCGGGTCGATTTTATATTGGTGCTCCGCGCGGCGAACAGGTCGCCGCCAGTTCACTTTCAAAAAATGAGGAACGAGAATTGGGGCACACCGGAACAACAACGACCGCTGATAATCGTGGAGCGGCTAGGCTTTTGACTGCGTCGGAGGTTGCGGAAATACTGGGAGTTCGGAGGACGAGAGTATACGCCCTGCTGGCGAGCGGGACTATTCCGGTCGTGCACGTCGGCCGACAAGTGCGGGTCGACAGGGCGGTGCTGGACGAGTGGATCGACGCGGGCGGACAGGCGTTGCCCGGTGGCTGGAAGCGTTAGGCGACCCCGGCGAGTCATGTACACATGTGACGCTAGCCGCGTCGAACGTCATGGGGCCAAGAAGAGTTCTAAGTGTCCACCCTACCTCGCTATACGACGGCTCCGGCGCGAGCCGCGCCTTTCGCCGAAGTATTCGCGAACGACACAGATATACTCTATCCGATACAGGGTGCACCTAGGGTCAAGACGTAACATCCCGGCCAGAAACGCAGGCACAGTTGCGATACTCCGCGACACTCGCTGCCCACGTCGACGAAACGGCGTGCGGTGCGCTTCTCAGCGGCTCTGTTCTCAGATGCGCTTTGTCCCTGCAACAATTCCGACGGGCGGGCGAGCCGAATGATCTCTGCAAGCGATGCCTTGGGCAACGAGGATGCGGTAGCCGGCGGCACTTTTTCTCAGGATGAGTTCGAGCGGAACGCAAATCGCTTTTGGGCTTGTCCAGTTCGGCTGCTCGCGGATGGAACGCTTGCGCAACTGCTCGGGTCTGGCCGGGGCCGTGGTAGGGGTATCGCGACTTCATTGCTTCCAGTGCTTTGCCTACTTACCTGGCCCGGCAAGAAAGGCATGCGGCCGACCGCACTCGCTGAACCCGCGTGGACGCCTGAAGTCGTTGTTTCCTTACGATACCTCTCACGCCTTGCTGGCATTGACAGAGGCTCGGCGCGGCGCGGCATCGACAGATTGGCTGGACTCGGGTTCGCGCGTGTGCGAACCACACGCGGCGTCGGCGGACACATCCGAATCGCGGTCCAATTATCTGCGACGCTGTACGCAGACGCCGAGGAGTTCACCAAACTTCCGGCGGAACTGATCTATGGAGGCGCCTGGAGTTTGATCTCGTCACCTGCCGCGCGGCATCTACTCTTGGTCATCCAATGCAATGAATTGATTCACGATAAGGATGCTTTTTTCGCCCGTCTCTACGACGGGGGGCCACGACACAGTAAGCTGTCGGCGCTGCGACGACGTCCGACGCTTTCCGTTAGGAAACTTGGCCGCCTAGCCCACCTCGCGCCATCGACCGTAGAGATTGGGCTTTCGACCCTAACGCATCCGCTGCCCGGCTCGGCGAGCAGCGAGGCTCTGGTAGTGGTTGGCGTAGACTGGGACGGCAGTCGTTGGTATGAGCTGAACGTGAAAGCCGTCCAGTCTCAGCTATTTGTGACATCAGGCAACGCTACAAAAGGGGATAGCTGTACCGGAATATCCGACGGGGCGTATCGATATAGCAGCTCGGGCGTACCGATATCCCAGACCTTAGTAGAGTTGGCACAGTGGTAGAGGTGAAGTAAGTACTTCGTACTTACTTGTGCGTTCCGCACTTTGAACTGCTCTTTCGGACCTGACCGTTCATGCTTGCTGTGTTGGCAACGCTTTTTCTCGGTACGCTTCCGGTTTCATTCTTCATATTCGCGCCGCGAACTCAGCGCTACTGAGTGTCACGGGCTCGACGGCTCCAAGACAGTGTGGCCGGATTCCGGCAACTTCAGCGCGGCGGATAGTTGTAAGGCGGCGAGGTTGGCTCAGAGCGATGCGTAATGCCGCTTAGCTGCCTCGTTGTGACATTTTCTGTGACTATGTAGGGTCCGAGTATGGCCGGCGCTTAAATAGGGCTTCTACACGCCTCTGTGCCTAACTCCGAGAAACTCATAAGAAACGAAGCCTTGCAGGCCACGCGAGTTTTTTCTTGACACCCCTTGAGACGTCGCGAAACACCCCCGGCCGAACCCTGCTACACCTCCTCTCAAGTTCTACCGACCCTTACGTGGCCGCACGCGGCTGCTTCGCCCTCGATCCGCGCCTGCTGCGGGTTTGCGCGTAGTACGCTCCGGCTCTAGTAGATCGGCGATTGTCACTCCGAGTATTTCGACCAGAGTGTCGAGCAGCGCGGCACTGAAGAAGCGCAGCCGACCATCCTGTTGGAGGATGCGGTACGCTGTCGTCATGTCGACGCGGCCATCAGACAACTTCACGAGTGCGTAAGCGGACATTCCACGTTCGTCGAGCAGTTCTCTTAGTCGCAGTCGCATAGCGGGCTGTCAGTCTGTGTTCTTGACAGATTCTCTGAGTGCCTGATAAACTATCAAGCGCGATAGTATCACGAGTGACATGTCGATGCAAGGCGCATTCATCCTTGCCATATCGACGCAAACTTTCAAATGGAGACAGCCATGGGCGTCTACTTACGAAAGTCGCGGGGTGGTCGTTCCCCGGAATGGTGGATTGACTGCGACTGGCGCGGACAGGGCATACCTCGTATTCAGCGCAGCACTCACACGAGTAACAAGGTCCGCGCAAACGCAATAATGCGGACGGTCGAGTCGTTGCGTGATGCGGGTCGTCGCGACCTTTTGGCCATGATTGCAGACGGTCGCTTGAGTCTCGTAGACGTGCACCAGCTGTGGCAAACCAATCGCGGACAGCTTGAACACGCAGCAGCACGGGCCGTCTCGCCAGCGCTCGGGCCGCTTGTCGACGAGTGGCTGGACTGGCTGCACTCCCCTGCGGCGATTTCGCCGCGCACACGGCGACCGTTCGCGCCTCGCACGATCGAACGCTACGCACAATCGTGGCAAGGATTCTTCGCCGCACTGCCAAACGGGCGCGATAGCTTTCTGAGTGATCTGACATCCGGATTTTGTGTCGAGTATCGCTCGTTTAGAAAGCACGCGAAGAAAAGCGGCGCAACAGTCAATCGTGATCTAGTCGCGTTGAAGAGTTTCCTTCGGTGGGCAGAGGAGGTGAAAGGGCTCTCGGTGCCGCGTCTCAAAGTCCAGAAGGAACGGGAGTCCAGCGGGCGGGAGCGTTACCTGACGGCCGACGACATCGTGGCGCTGCGTGACAGCATGTCGCCCGAGTGGTGGCCGCTCTTCGCCCTGCTCACATACACGGGCCTGCGTGTGGCTGAAGCGCAAGGCCTGCGGTGGGCCGACGTGCGCCTAACCGAGCGGTGGCTCTCAGTTCATGAACGCTACGGACGTCGTCTTAAAACGGCGGGAAGCGCGCGCAACGTGCCGGTGGCGGAAGACCTGGCAGCCCTACTCGCGCAACACGAGGTGACGGTACCCAATGGCCCAACGGACCTCGTATTCCCGGGCAGGTTCGGTGACTATCGTTCGGCGCGGCGTGCGTTTCAAAAAGCAACAAGGGCAGCTGGTTTGCACGATGTCACAATTCACGATTTGCGGCACACGTTCGGTGTCCATGCAGCGCAGGCAGGCGTCCCGATGGCTCGTCTGCAAAAACTGCTCGGGCACTCGACGCCAGCGATGACCATGCGGTACGCGGCGCATTCGCCAGAGGCGTACTTCGAGCCAGATGCGGCAGCGATTGCGGCGAGCCTGAACGGGACGATGGCTCAAGAGCGGGCGGAGCGAGCAGCAATAGCGCGTACCGCGATCAAGATTGCGTGAACGAGCCTTCAGTCCCTGACATTTTCCCTATGATGGATTTCAGCCGAGCAATCAAGAACTAGACTGAACTTGAGGAAGTAGTAGTCGCGCAATACCTTACGTCGCAGTCACGGCGCGGTAGCCAAGTGGTAAGGCAGCGGTCTGCAAAACCGCTATTCGCCGGTTCGATTCCGGCCCGCGCCTCTCTTCGTTCTCGCCAGCCGTGCCGCCTCTTCGGGTACGCGGCGTCGCGCGCAGCCCGGGGCGCGCGGGCTGCGTTAGGCAGATGCCGCCATGCCGCCGGAACCCTGCGCGCCGTCGCCGTCGTGGGCGGGCGATGCGTTCGTACGCGCCAGCGTGAGGGTGAACCGCGCGCCGCGTCCGGCGGTGCTGCGCACTCGGAGGTCACCGCCCATGCCGTGCGCCAGATCGCGGCTGATCGCGAGCCCCAAGCCGGTTCCTTCCGTTGGGCGCTTGAGATTGCGTTGCAGCTGAATGAACGGCTCGAAGATCACGCTCTGCTTTTCGCGCGGCACTCCGACGCCGGTATCGGACACACGAAGATACACGACGCCCGCGGCCGCGTCGCGGCCGGTGCGGTCGCCGTCTGCCTTCGTTCCGGAACGCGCACGGCGCGGCGCATCGATCCGGACGCGTCCACCGGTTCCGGTGAACTTGACCGCGTTGGACAACAGGTTGAGCAGCACCTGTCCGACCTTGTCGCGGTCGGCGCGCACGACGAGATCGCCCGCCACGTCGACGTCCACGCGGATGCCCTTGGCGCCGAGCTGCGGCTCGACCATCGCCAGCACCTCGGCGACGCTCTCCGTTAGGCGGACGTCCTCGAACGTGTACTCGACGCGCCCGGCCTCCAGCTTGGCGAAGTTGAGCACGTCGTTGATGAGCGCGAGCAGGTGCTGCTCGCTGCGTTGAATCCGCGTGAGCGCTTCGCGCTGGGCGTCGGTCAGTGCGCCGTGGACGCCCAGCTCCATCAACTGGGCGTGCCCGGCGATGGCGTTGAGGGGCGTGCGCAGCTCGTGGCTCATCGCCGCCAGGAACGCGCTCTTGCTGCGGTTCGCCGACTGTGCCGCCGTTCGCGCCTCCTCTGCCTCGGACCGCGCGGCGCGCTCGCGTTGCAACAGGGATTCGCGCTCGGCGTCGTTTCGCCGGCGCTCGCGGATGTCGCGCGCGACCGTCGCGAATCGGATCGGGGCGCCGGTGTCCGGGTCGAAGATCGGAAAGAGCACTTGATCCACCGCGATCGGAGCCGCCGTCGACACATGGCGCAGATCGATCTCGCCGCGCCACACGCCATCGCGGAGCGCCGTCGGCATCGCGACCGCGCGCAGCGCGTGCCGGGACGAGCCCGCTCCGAAGTCGGCGATGTGCATGGATCCCATGGGCGCCGTTTCCGTTAGGCCGAGCATCTGGCGCCCGGCGGCGTTGAGGTAGAGGAGGAAGCCGTCCAGGTCGGCGATGCCGACGAGATCCGCGCTGTTCTCGACGAGCGTCACGAACTGCTGCCGCACTTCTTCGGCGTTGCGGCGTTCGGTGATGTTCGTTTCGGCGCCGACGTATTCGCGTACGTCG
>Ga0207707_10003689_pt1 | contig 13579 bp, 8 predicted proteins | sample KBSC83BmetaG_FD_184336 | JGI IMG/M metagenome (GOLD analysis project Ga0207707, IMG submission 184336) | Corn rhizosphere microbial communities from Kellogg Biological Station, Michigan, USA - KBS C8-3B metaG (SPAdes) (version 2) | ecosystem: Host-associated > Plants > Roots > Rhizosphere ...
CACCACAACCAGATAGCCTTTGGTGTTGGGAATTTCAGCAACCAGTTGGTCGAGGGCGGCCTTGGCTTTGTCGGTCAGGTTCGCCTTGTTGAACGCGAAATGAACGCTGGTTTCCAGGACAGGCCGGTAATTATCGAGATTGGCGACCTGATTGGTCAGGGTATCGATGCGGGTGTTGGCCTGTTGTGCCAATTGTCCGGCCTGATCCGCGCGCTGGCGGGCGGCAAGCGCCTTTTGATCGGCTTCAGACGCCTTGCTATTGACGCCCTGAATCCCTTGCTGGGCGCGGGAATCAACATCACGGATGTCGCGGTTGTTCTTGGCTGTCAGCTCATCCAACTGGTTGGTTTTATCGATGATCGGCTCGGTCTGCTTGCGGACATAATTCTTTGATGAACAACCAGCGGTAAACACCAAACTTGCTCCAGCCAGCAGAACCACTAAACTTGATCTCACGTTCATGGGGGACGCTCCTTTTGAAGACCGAGTGCGGCGCAGGGGTAGCCGCGTAAACTTATTCCAGTTCATGATAAAGCAACTGAGATGCCAATGTGAGGCGCTGCTGGATCGGCGATAACTGATTGTTTTTCTGCAGTTTGCGTCCGCTGCTCCAACGTTTGGGCAGATGTTCGGCAGCCCTGGCCGTAAAAAAATTACTCGGTGATATACCTGCTAACATAAAGGTAAACGGAAGCCAGCCGGTAAATCGTGAATTACCGAAATGCCAAAATTGACGATTGAGCATGGCGATCCGCATTTGGTTCTCCCACGTCACCTGATGTCGCGCTGCCAAGCTCAATTTTGGCAATCTTTGGCAATGGTGGCAATTCTGGCAATATTGAGGCCTGCCTCATTCTGAAATACTTCAGCCCCCGATGGATCTCCTCGCCAAAATCCGAACCATTCCCACTCAGCCTGGCGTGTATCTGTACAAGAACGCTGAGGGTGAGGTCATCTATGTGGGGAAGGCCAAAAGCCTGCGCGCCCGGGTACGGTCGTATTTCCAGGAGGGTGTCGGGGAAGCCAATGCCAAGACCGGATCGTTGCTGCGCGAAGCTGTGGATGTCGACTACATCGTGGTCGACAATAACAAGGAAGCTCTGGCGCTTGAAAACAACCTCATTAAGCAGAAGAAGCCGCGTTTCAACATCCTCCTCCGCGATGACAAGACCTACCCTTATATCAAACTGACTCTGGGCGAGCGGTTTCCGCGTGTCTATGTCACGCGGCGGCTCAAAAAGGACGGCAGCGAGTATTACGGGCCGTATTTTCCCGGCAATCTGGCGTACCGGATCGTGGACCTGATCCATCGCCATTTCCTGGTGCCGTCATGCAAGGTGGACCTCACCCGTTTTCATCCGCGGCCATGCCTGCAGTATTACATCAAGCGTTGTCTTGGGCCGTGCGTTCAGAATCTGGCCACGCCGGAGGCGTACCAGGAGGCGGTGCGCGACGTCCAACTCCTGCTGGAAGGCCGGCAAACGGACCTTTCGCGCGGCCTGCGGACACGCATGCATCAGGCAGCCGAAAGCCAGGAATACGAGCGCGCAGCGCGGTATCGTGACCTGATTTCCACCGTCGAGCAGTTGCAGGAAAAACAGCGCATGGCTGCCGCCGAAGGTGACGACATGGACGTCTTCGGCTACCACTACGAGAACCAGATGCTGGCGGTGAACGTCTTTCACCTCCGAGGAGGAAAGATTCTCGATCGCCGGGAATTCTTCTGGGAGGACCTGCCGGAAACAGGTGCGCCGCATGAAACCGAACGTCATGAAGCGCCGACAGTAGCTGAAAATGACGGAGCACCGGCGCCCTCGCCTGTGCCGTTCGCAGCCGAGGGCGGCTGCGCTCCATCGCATCCCTTTTCCCCAGGAGCGTTTTTTTCCACGCTGCTTAAGCAGGTCTACATTGACCAGCAATACATTCCGCGCGACATCATCGTGCCTGTGGATTTTGAAGATCGCAACGAACTGGAAGAGCTGTTGACGGATAAGCGGGGAACGAAAATGGAAATTCTGGTGCCGCAGCGCGGTGAAAAGCGCTCGCTCATCGATCTGGCCGCGCAGAATGCGAAGCAATCCTTTGACCAACGCTTCCGCGTGATGAAGCCGCAAGCCAAGGCCGTCCAGGAAGCGCTGCAGGATGCGCTAGGGCTTACGGATTTGCCGAAGCGAATCGAGTGCTTTGATATCTCCCATATTCAGGGCGCGGAGACGGTTGCGTCCATGGTGGTGTGGGAAGACGGCAAGATGAACAAATCAGAGTACCGCAAGTTCATCGTGCGCACGGTCCGGGGCGTGGATGACTTTGCTTCGATGCGTGAGGTGGTGGGGCGGCGCTATAAACGTTTGCGCGACGAAAATAAACCGTTACCCAGCCTGGTCCTGATTGACGGCGGCCTCGGCCAGTTACACGCGGCGGCCCAAGCGCTGGAGCAACTGGAGATCACGAACCAGCCTCTGGCCGCCATCGCCAAGAAGGAAGAAATCATTTACGTCTATGGACAGGAAGACGAGCCGGTGGTGCTGGACCGGCACTCGCCGGTGCTGCATCTGGTGCAGATGGTGCGCGACGAATCGCACCGCTTTGCCGTCACCTTTCATCGCAAGCGGAGGCAAATGCGCGACCGCGCTTCTGAGCTGCTGGAGATTCCCGGCATCGGCGAGCGCACCCGCCAACGCCTGTTGCAGCATTTTGGCAGCGTGCGCGCCGTGCAGCAGGCCGACGCGGCGGCCCTGAGCGCAATTTTGAACAAAACGCAAACCGAAGCGGTGCTTAGGCACTTTGAAGCCCAGAGTCATACCGCGGATCCGCGGCAAGCCGGGACAGGTCCGCGCTGATGAGTTGACGTTCGCTAACAATTGGCGGCTGGGTCAGCCGCTCCGCTGTGTGATGTTTTTTTGTCGAATGCTTCCAATTTCTCCATCACCCTTGCAGTGAAACGGTCGATAAAGCTCACCACTCGTTCAATGTGGAGTGCCTGAATACGTGCCGCCGACGAGAGAACCGATTCCGGAAGTACCTGATGACTACTCGACATAAAAATCCCTTTGCGATGTGGCGCTCAGGATCACTATGCAACGCAGTATAGTGCGCAACGCTCTGCATCAGCTCAAGATTTAGTATCGCGCCGGTTTCGAAAGACCACCGCCCATGGGTCAAGGGCAGACAATTACCGCAATAAGAAAATCTCACTGTCTTCTCAGGTTTAGGTCTGAGCAGCGCGTTCTATTCCTGCGGCCGAATAATGAACTGTTCAATCTTTCCGTCCGGCATTTCAAAGATGGAAAGTGTCAAAGCTTTTTTCGCGTACTTGGCTGTGTAGCTCCGGTAAGTCATTCCTCCGCGCAGGCTGGTTCCGCTTTGGCTTACCGCGACCGGCTTTCCCAAGGGCCCGAGGCTGGCCGCATAATCGTGCAGCGCCTGATCGTCGAAGTAGGCGTTTGCGTTGTCCGTAAACAAGCCGCGCTCAATCTTGCCTTTCGCCAGATCACGCAGAACCTGCTCAACCAGAGCGTCTTGTTTCGGGTCGGATTTGGATTGCAACAGCTTGTCCGCAATCCCGCGCGCGATCAAGCCCGACGCTTCCGCCGCATCCTGGTTGGTGAGGACAACGATGGCCACGTGATCGTCGGGCAGGATCATGCTTGTGGCGGTGAACCCTGAGACTTCACCACCATGCTGCAGCACGCGATGACCGTTCCGGCGCGCGACGGAGATACCGAGGGCGTATCCGGTGGGGCTTCCGTCCTTGAGCAGGACCTCCGTTTCCAGCTCTTTGTACGACGCGGGCTTGAGCAGCGTTTCATTGATGATGGAGATGTTCCACTTCTGCAGATCTTCCGCCGTCATGGCCAGTTCGCCCATGGCAAAGAGCCAGCCTTTGCCCTCCTTCGGCGCCACCCGCGGCGGCCCGAGCGCATAACGAAAATAACCAGTCGCATCCGTGGTGTTCAGCTTGCTCAGGTTTACGTCGGCCACGCTGTGCATGCCCAAAGGCTTGAAGATGCGGTTCTGGATGAAGTCAAAGAAAGGCGTGCCGGAAACTTTCTCCACAATCAGCCCGGCAATGGCGTAATTGGTGTTGCTGTACTGCCACTTTGTGCCGGGATCAAAATCGAGTGGCTTGCGCGCCCATAGATCCAGAATCTTCTGCACTGAGACCGGCTCGAGCATCATGGGCGGAACATAATCCTGGGGCCAGAAGTCCTGATAGCCGGAGGTGTGGGAAAGCAATTCGCGAATTGTGACCTCATTCCCGCGCGTCAGGCCAGGAACGTATTTGTCTACGTGATCGTCGAGCGTAAGCTTGCCTTCTTCCTGCAGCATGAGAATGGCCGTGGCGGTGAACTGTTTGCTGATGGAGCCAATGGCGTACCGCATCTGCGATTCGGCCGGAGTGGCGGGATCGAGCCGCGCCTTGCCATAAGCCTTGGCATAGCTGATCTTTCCGTTTTCCACAATAGAGACTGAAGCGCTGGGCACGCCAGTGGCGGTGAGCGCCTCATTGGCGACATTGTCTATATCAGGGCGAGCCGTTTCTGCGAAGGCGGCTGCGAGCAGCAGAAAGAATAACGGAAGGAATTTTTTGTGATTGCGCATGAAAGGCTCCGGTAGAACGGTGGAGTTTACATGAAGAGCACAGTTCAAAGCCAGACACTAGAAATCGCCGCGATCGTCGCCATCGCACGGAATCCGTCATTAAGAAAGGCAAGAACTCTACCGCTGATAAACGCTGACAATACGGATTCCCACGGATTTTCCGCGATGGCGGCGCTCTTTAAGAGGCGGGAATTCGCAACAGACGATATTTTCGCGTACAGCAGCGTAATCACTGCCGATCTGCGTGAATCCGTTGATCAGCATTATCAGCGGTAGGATTTTGAGGTTTATGAGTCAGTTTTCCCGCAGCACAACCGAGACAATCTTCCACTGCCCATCCCATTTTGAGAGCGTCAGATAGTCGGTCCAGCCAGGAGTGACAAGTTTGGCCGACGCGATGTCGCCGTTCACATCAAGTACGGTGATCTGCTCATGGCGTTTTTCCACGGGCACAGGTTGGCCGGAGCGTATGTCTTCAATCATCTGCGGGCCGGTTTTCTCGGTCATGCGAAGGTTGTCGCCGGTGCCGCTGATCGTGTGCTTGAGATAGTGCGGATGCAGCGCTCGCTCCATGCGAACGGCATCGGCTGTGTAGTAGCCCTGAATGTAATCGTTAACGGTGGCACGGATGGCGTCTGAGTCGGACGCGCTTTTGTTGGCATTGGCGGCAGCCGGTTTTGTGTAAACCAGGCCGACAAGCAGCAGTAAGCATACGCTGCAAGCGAGCGAGTAGGTTTTCATGCTGGAATCTCCGGAGTGCTCAGAAGCGAGCAACGGCATTATCGTGCCGATTGAATTGCGTCGCAAGCGGTACGGAAGGACAATGCCCGCCAACAGCATGGCTGCTGATCATGCTGTGGCGCCGTATCTAGCCATCGAAAGTACCAGAACCAGCGATAGATAGGCGCCGCCATTCGCTCCCGCCATGCCATTGAACGCAAAGTATAATCGTCGCAAGCGACAAGACAGAAAGAAGGTTCCGTGACTACATCGGTCCCTGTTCAAAGCAGAAAGCGTTTGCTTGCGGCCGCGTGGTTTGCTGTTTTCGGCTTTCTTGCCGCCAGCCTGTTCTTCCTTCGTCCGGACACAAAGCTTCCCGCCCTTTGTCTCTACGTGCTTCTGCCTACGGTGGCTGCTTCTATCGCCGGCTGTATCTGGGGCGGTGCGATTCTGGATCGCGACGCGACCAGAGATGCCGCGCATTCCATGCTGCGCGGAGCCGGAGTGACCGGCGGAGCTTTTCTTATCTTCGCGGTGCTGTTTTCCCTGGCTTTGCCTCTGGCGGAGCGCGGCTGGGCCGTGAAGCAGGCGGGCGGTATTCTGGTGGCAACGCTTACATTGGGACTGCTGATGGTGGGGCCATTGATTATTGTGGCCGGAATTCTCGGCGGGTTCACACTTTATATGCTTGGCCGCCGCGCCCTCATCGAACGCGACGGCCAGGTAAGTAACCATCCGAACATCTGACGGTTCAGTTCAGTTTCACAGCGCCCTTTCTACGGCGCCGAGTTCGTGTCCACGGCAAAGTAGCCTGCAGGGGCTGTGCCACCATGGGTGGAGCAGAAGGCCTGCGCGGCCGCTGCCTGCGCCTGGACCGATTGCAGAGGCGCGGGGGTGTCTTCGTCGTGTGGCACAACCGCAGTGGTACATGCGAAGCCGGTGTTACCTGAAGGATCGCTCGACTTGACCACCACCAGGTAAACTCGGCCCGTGCCGGTTCCGCTCCGCTCCGAACGCAGCAACAGCGTTCCTGCCGTGTGGCTTGCATCGGGAGCAAAGTTGCCATCTCCGAGGGCGTTCTGGCTTTCATTCGCGAACACCTGGACAGAGATGGGTTGGGCTCCGCTGCAGCGGTCCTGCGCCGATACAGACAAGCCGGTGTCGATCATCTGATGGTCAGGCGTCCAGAGTACTGACGTGCGGAGTGAGGCGCTGACCAGCGGAGCCGTGGTATCGCGTACGGTAGCAGTGGTATGACACGCCACTGGCGATGAATGCGCGTCCGCGACGGAAACGTCAAGGTTGTGCACGCCCAGCGTGAAAGCGTGGTTCAGGGTAACTGCCGCGTTGGTCGGCGTTCCCACATGCGGAACCGTATCCACCTGGACCTGCGAACCATCTACATTCCAGACCACCGTCAGCGGGTCACCATCTGCATCAGAGACCTGCGCGGTGAGCGACAATGGTGTGAGGGAGGATTGTGTGCACTCGTTCACTGAAGCCGCCGGACACACAATTGCCGGAGGCTGGTTGCCACCGCCGAGCACGCTGGCGATCAGGGCATTAGCGTCATTGGCCTGGACTTCGCCGATGCTCACCAGGCTGTTGACAAGGGTCGTTGCCAAGTCAGCCGGCGACGCGGTCAGTCCGGCAGCCGTGCGGAAGGTGACGATACGCGAAAGCTGATTGCTCAGCGGCGGCGTATCTGCCACGGTGAGAGCGTTGGCTTCCTCTGAGGTCTGCCCGTTGAGCAGGGCCTGCAGGAAAGCGGCTGTGTTGCGCTGCAACGCCGGTGAAGAACAGGCATCGCCCACGCCATCGAAATCTGAGTCTTTCTGGTCTGCGTTCGGGATGGTGGGACAGTTATCAAGTTCGTCGGGAACTCCATCGCTGTCAGCGTCAACTACGGTAGACGGCACGCCGTTGCGGACCTGGAACACATAACGTCCGGCTTGATTGCTGCCGAAACTGTTATGGACCAGCCCGCTGGCAGGATTGTTATCAAGGAACGCGCCGTCGATTCCCGATCCCGGCAGTTCGAAGAACGTTCCCGGCGCTCCGCTCCCATTGGAGAAGCCGACGCGAGCCGCTGCCCCGCCCTGGCACTGCGAATCGCCGCCACTTGCCTGTCCCGTGTCCCACTCGATCGAGTTGTAATTGAACTCGATATCGAAGTCGCCCGGGGCTGAATCCGAACGGTCAATCAGCAGCACCTGGAAGAAATTCAGGACGCTGGTATTCACAGCAAAGCAGCCAACTCCCGGCCACGTGATGCCGAAAGCGGGATGACCATTGATCGTATCCGGTCCGTACGTCACCTGGTTGCCCGCGCGCGTGTCCACGTCGGCAAAGAACGGCGCAATCACCGAACGTTGCGTGGTCTTCAGATCGAAGGGCGTGAACTCGGAAAGCGGGAAATCGAAAGTGAGGTTTCCGTTGTCATTCACGAACAGCGAATTAAAGCTCTGGCCGAAGAAGTTGACGGTGAAGCCAAGAGGCGTGGGGCCGCTGGAGCCGTCATCATTCGGCGGAAGCACAAACGAGTTAAATCCTGGCCGGATAGCGCCGCCGGAGCCGCGTGGCCCTGGTACGGGAACATTGAAGACAAAAGTGTTGCTGCTGGTGTCAGAGATGGTCCCGGCGAAGTCCGATTCGGAGACGAACGGGACAAGAATATCCGGACGGAAGTTGGTCACCGAGAGCGACAGCGAGAAGGTGTTGTCTACCGGTCCAATCACCTGCGTGGTGTAGTCGCCCGGATTGGGCTCCACGATTACCACGGCATTGCGGTCCTCCGCCTGGATGTACGTAGAACCGGGAATTTCATCGACCAGCGTTCCGTCAGGCAGCATGCCAGTTCTGAGACCGCTTGGATCCGTAACCAGAACGTTGTTGGGCGGGTCTTGGAAGGCCGCAATCGTGCTTACGCCGTCAAGGTTGTTGATCAAGGTCTGGTGCACAAAGGTTTCCACGCTTTGCAGGAACGAACCGTAGTCAGAGGTGGGAGGGTTTAATGCATCGAGGTTCACAAAGAAGTTTAGCGGCCCGGTGTTTTTGGTCGGGAATCCGATGCGCGGAGTGATGGCGAAGCCAGGGCTTGACCATTCCGCGATTCTGGCTGAGCCAGTGGGTTTGGCGTTGATGAAGCAGCCGTTCGCGCCTGAGCCGAAGGAAAAGTTGCACTGCGGAATGGTGGATGGGTCCAGCGCGCCGGAATCGAACGACTGCACAGTGGCGGTGGCCCGGCTAGTAGCGACCTGAATGGGCGGGCCGAAGTCGAAGCCGAGTTCCGTGTCCTGGAAGAGCACCGGCAACGCGCCCTCGTTTGATGTTACCGAACATTGTGCTCCGCCGGCGGGTCCGTTGGAGCCGAACTGAAGTTGAAGCTGTCCGTAAATCACGCGGTAGTCTTTCAGCTTCAGTTTCACCGGCGCATTCACGGGCGCCAGTGTCACCGGAGTGGAGCTTCCGGCGGTAGGGCACGGCGGCAGCGACGGCGGAGGCGGAGGAACGCTGCTGGTCCAGAAAAGCGGGTCAGGCGAGTATGTGGTATCAAAGCTCGCCGTGAGGGAGCCCGCGCTCTGCAGCGGGATCTGGTATTCGGCGATGACATGATTGAAAGGGCACGTGGGTGAAGGCCCGAAGCCCACGCGCCCGCGCTGGCCATTCACTTCCGGCAGGCGGCTCTGCCCGTTCACTAACTGCACCACACCATTTTCGATAAAGATGATGGTTCCGTCGGTAAAGATATGCACGTTGTAATGCACCAGCTCCGGAGAACCTGTGTCGTTATCGATATTGGTGAAGTTAACGAGGAAGTAATCATTCGGAGCGAGAGGCGAGGTTCGCGAGCACTCGTCGTACATGAGAAGGAATGTATCCGAAGGGCCGCTGGGATTGATAAGGCTTGCCTGGTCGGCATAGAGATAGCTGTTGCTTTCGGGGAAGAACACCGGAGGCACGTCAGACCATTCAGCGTGGCCGTCGGGACATGTTGTGAAGCTTCCATCCGTGGAATGACAAAACGCGCTGCGATTCGTGGCTGCCTGCGCACTTTGGCTTACCATCAGAAACAGTGGTACCAACAGAAATATCGCCAGAGTCAACTTTCGTCTCATAGATTCACCTGTCTTTACTGTCGTAGCGGTTGTGGGGAGTTGGCCCGCAAGCTTAACGGCTGGTTGCGAGTCACAACGTCATGCAGTCAATGGCAAAAATCCATCGGCTGAGGGTCAGAGTCTTGCGTCGCGGTCCTGAAGGATCACTACGCCCTGGAATGGCACTGTTTAACTACGGCGTTGAAAGTGACAACTCGAGCCTTGCTTACTGCTAAGCGTAGAAGCACTGTGGAACCGTTAAGTACTGGGATGTACAGGTATGTAGCTGCTCATCTTATAGCGGGCTTTTTGACATTTGTCTTGTGGAAAAGTGAGAAACTCTGATTATTAGGATTTTCTTTTCCTATTTTGGAACTGGGTAGCGTCTTTTGCTGGTCTTTCACGAGATCGCCCACTGTTCAACCGCACACCCGGACAGACGCTGAGGAAGAAGCTTCGGACGTCCTAAAGAAAAGGAACAGGATCGATCCAGCACAAACATGCTTAAGGGCGAGAAGATTGGCAGAAGCGGGATTTGAGGGGAGGCGGTTTTTCCAACCGGGCACCCCGCTGCACACGCACTAGCCCGTTACCGTTGCTTCCTTCCGGACCTGGCGGGGTTGGCGGGATTGCGTCGCGCGGGACCCGGCACATTGATTCTAACACTTTCGCCACCGGCTAACGGCGAAGGAAAGCCACGATTCAGCTTTCATCCCGCTGAAAATTCGGTGAGAATAAGGCCGTGCCCAGCAAACCCGTAAGCCAGACCATTGTTGTTCCCTCTCAAGGCGCGCCCACCCATGGCAGCGCAGAGAGGTTCTTTCAGTGGGCACTCTATCTGCTGCTGGTCACCGGCTTTGTGGCCCTTTTGGGCACGAACAAGCTGGACTTGCCCTCGCTCATGCTGGTAATTCCCGCTCTGGTCTTTCGCGGGTACCTGCTGCTCATGCGGAAGTTCTTCATCCTTCCTGAGCGCTGGACCAGTTATCTGACGCTGATCTACTTTGTTTTCTACGCCGCCGACTATTTTTACTTCTCCCAGAGTTTCGTCAGCGCCACGGTGCACATGGTGCTGTTCCTGATGGTCATTAAGATTTTTTCCGTGCGCCGGGACCGCGACCTGGTGTACCTGGCCGTGATTTCCTTCCTCATGCTGCTGGCCGCAGCGGTGCTGACCGTGGATACCACCTTCCTGGTGACCTTCTCGCTCTTTATCCTCGTGGCGATTGCCACTTTTGTCAGCATGGAAATGCGGCGCTCAGAGAGAGAACTGATGTCCGTGGGAGTGGCAGCGCACCGGGAATCCAGCTTTCAGCGATCGCTGGCCGGGGTGGCCTCTCTGCTCGGGGTGTTCACGCTGCTGGGGGCGAGTCTGATCTTCTTTGTGCTGCCGCGCATAAGCACCGCAGGATACCTGCGGAACTTTGGGACGCAGGCCGCGATCATGAGCGGCTTCAGCCAGGAGGTGCAACTCGGAGGAATCGGCCGAATTCAGCAATCGAACGCCGTCGTCATGCATGTGCAGGTCCTCAACGGCAAAATGCCGAAGGACGTGAAGTGGCGGGGAATTTCACTGGCCAACTTTGACGGCCAGCGATGGTGGAATGCGCCGGAAGAGAACGTCTATCGCGGCTTAAACAACGCTCCCCTTGACCTCCTGCAGATCAACAAGACCGCTTTCTACTCGGAGCAGGCGCCACTTCCCAAGCTGCCCACATTCACTTACCGGGTGGTCATGGAACCGCTTGGGCTGGATATTTTCTTTCTTGCGCCTGTCCCCATGACGCTCACCGGAGATTACAGGGTCATCGAGATCGCTCCCGATGGCGGAGTTTTCAACGCGCACCGGGTAGTGACGCCGGCAGGAATCCGGGAAACCGACAATCCTCAGGGCATTAGCACGTACACGGGGGAATCAGATACACGCGATCCGGAGATCTTTGTACGCCATTCGAACTCCAGGAATTACCCGCCGCACATTGCCAATCTGTATTTGCAGCTTCCGCGCCTCGACCCGCGGGTAAGCGCGCTGGCGCGGGAAATCACTGCATCGGCTGATTCGAACTATGGCCGCGCACGCGCGATCGAAACCTACCTGCGGCGCAATTATGGCTACACGCTGCAACTGCCGGGAGTTCGCGTGCCTGATCCGCTTGCCTACTTTTTGTTCGAGCGCAAGAAGGGTCACTGCGAGTACTTTGCTTCGTCCATGACAGTTATGTTGCGCACGCTGGGCATTCCCGCCCGGGTGGTCAACGGCTTTCGCGGCGGCGAATACAACAACCTGACCGGGAGCTACATTGTCCGGGAAAAGAACGCGCATTCCTGGGTGGAAGCATATTTTCCCGAATTTGGCTGGGTCAGCTTTGATCCCACACCCGCCAGTGACAGCGCCGGAGACACCACCGCGTGGTCGCGTTTTTCGCTCTATCTGGATGCCGCCAGCGAACTCTGGCGCGAATGGATCATTAACTATGATTTCACGCACCAGATGAGGCTGAGCGCCGATATCAGCGCCAGCACCGGGCACGCCCAATTTACTGTCCGGACGTGGATGACCGAGAAGTACCGGCGCGCGGTGCAGGTGGTGCTTCACTGGCAAAAAACACTCGGCGAAATGACGCCGCAGGAGATGGCAAACTGGTGCGTCGTGCTGGGGCTGCTTCTGGCCCTGCCATTCACGCCCAAAGCCTGGCGCAGTTTTGACCGCAGGCGAAGGGCGCGGAATCCAAGACTTGCGCCCGGAAGCGCAGCCAGCTTCTGGTACATGCGGCTGTTAAAACGGATGGCGCGGCATGGTTTCCGCAAACAACCTGCGCAAACGCCTGCCGAGTTTGCAGACTCTATTGACGACCCGGCGCTGCGTAAAGACGTAGTGGTGTTCACAGAACACTACGAACGTGCTCGCTTCGCCGAATCCGTGGAAGACGCAGAGCTCTTGCCGGCTCTCTACGAAGAAATGACCGCCAAGGAATAAGTTCCAGCCAAAGCAGTGCCCATCCATACGCGAGCGCGCCCGGACTGCTGGCACCAGCGGCCGAATGCTAAAATAAGAAGATTGCATGCCAGTTGAGAACCTCACAGTAGCGCCCCCGACGGAAAACTCTGTATCCCAAAAACCCGCAAACCAGAGTCCGGTCAAGGTGGGCTTTGTAAGCCTGGGCTGCCCCAAGAACCTCGTCGACAGCGAGGTGATGATGGGCATGTTGCAGACCGGCGGGGCCAGTATTACATCGCACGCCGAAGATGCGGACGTAATCGTAGTGAATACGTGTTCGTTCATTGATTCCGCGAAACAGGAATCGGTGAACACCATCCTTGAAATGGCGCAGCATAAGGTCAGCGGCAAGGCGAAGAAGCTGGTGGTTGCCGGATGCCTGGTGGAGCGTTATCGCGACGAGATCCGTAAGAACATCCCGGAAGTTGATGCTGTAGTCGGCACGGGAGAACTGGAGCACATTCTGGCCGCTGCCGGAATTGAAACCGGTGCTGCATCTACCAAGAGCGACTCGCCATTTGTCATTCTGAATTCAACTTCTGCGAGCCAGGCGCTGAAGTCGGGCGTGGCTTCGAGGGCAGAAGGGCTGGCACGGGAGCAGAGCGGACGGTTCTCGCGGGCGGAGTGGGAAGGCGCCATTGCCGATCTGCCGAATTATCTCTACGACGAGAACACGCCGCGTGTGCTGGCTACCCCGAAGGCGTCGGCGTACATCAAGATTGCCGAAGGATGCGATCACCCCTGCGGCTTCTGCATCATTCCCCAGCTTCGCGGCAAGTTCCGCTCGCGCCATTTTGAATCCGTAGTGGCCGAGGCGGAGAGCCTTGCGCGAACTGGTGTGCGCGAGATCACGCTCATCGGCCAGGACACCACGTGCTATGGCGAAGACCTTGGCCTAAGAGACGGTCTGGCGCTCCTGCTGGAAAGTCTTGCCAAGATCCCTGATCTGCACTGGGTGAGATTTCTGTACGCGTATCCCAACAAGATTACTGGCCGCCTGCTGGAGACGATTGCCGCCAATGAGAAAATCTGCTCATACATTGACGTACCGCTGCAACACGCGTCCGCGGCTGTTCTCAAGCGCATGAAACGCGGCGGCAATGCAGATATATTTTTGAATTCGATTGAGAAGATGCGCCGGGCGATCCCAGATCTGACGCTG
>Ga0207707_10003690_pt1 | contig 13574 bp, 15 predicted proteins | sample KBSC83BmetaG_FD_184336 | JGI IMG/M metagenome (GOLD analysis project Ga0207707, IMG submission 184336) | Corn rhizosphere microbial communities from Kellogg Biological Station, Michigan, USA - KBS C8-3B metaG (SPAdes) (version 2) | ecosystem: Host-associated > Plants > Roots > Rhizosphere ...
CATTCGTCAACAACAAGGCGGTGGCGAGTGTTGGGGGAGGCTTCGTGGCCGTTGGGGCGATTGCCACCCTGGCCCTGGCGTAAGACTGCCTATCTAAAGTGCGACTGAGTGGACTGTACGTCCACGGCGAAACTCCCGGACCTCGCAGTCCGGGAGTTTTTCGCATTTACGGCGTGGGTCATCAGGCGCGAGTCGACTTCTCCAGGCACACTCGGAGCCCATGCTCCGTCGATGATGTTGCGCGATCATTAGGACTCCAGCGACAGAAGCACTGCCTGTCGCGACCCCGTGACGTCAGTCACGGCGCCCACTGGATGAGCGCCACATGCTGCCCACGGTTGCGGAATGATCCGCGCCATCAAACGAGGAGAAACGAGGATGACACTTCCGGCGGACATCGACTTTTCGACCCGCGAGCTTTCCGTCGATGAACTCGACGCGATTGCTGCGGGCTCAATCTGGAGCTGGATCAAGAGCGAACTAACGGCGATCGCGAACAGCGTACACGTGATCTATGCGTCCAAGGATCACCCTCCACTCCCAGGCGGCCCCTACCACCCAGGCGGCCCGTATCGCGTATAGCCGAGCAAACACATGTCGGAGCCGGCACCCGCAAATGCCGACCCTGAACAATTGAGGTGAACTGTCTTAGCAACGAGGAGAATTGAGAATGACACATCCTACGAACGACGATCTTGCGAACCGAGAGCTTACCATTGGCGAGCTCGAGGCAATCGCGGCAGGCCGGGGCTTTCCCCTTCCGGAGCCGCATTTGCCGCCGCACCTGCATTGGCCGCCCGCACCGTCCCCAATATGGGCGGGCGGCTCGGTGGGCTCAGTCATTTCCTTCAAACTCTTTTGAAGGCTGGCTGGACTTCATGTTCATGGCGAAACTCCCGGACCTCACGGTCCGGGAGTTTTGTTTTTTGACGGCGGGCTTCGACTTCCGAAACACGCAGCCGATGCGCGGAGTTGATTCACGATCGCGCATCGGGACTGAAGCGACAAACGCGCGGCTTGTCGCGACCCCGTGACGTCAGTCACGGCAACCCACCGGATGCAGGCGACATCCTGTCTGCGGTCGCGGGATGATCCCGCACCATCAACAGGAGAAACGAGGATGACACTTCCTACCAACGACTTTTCGAGCCGCGAGCTTCCGATTGAAGAACTCGAAGCGATTGCTGCAGGTGGCTTTTGGAGCTGGATCAAGCACGAAGCATCGACGGTCTTGCACTACGCCGAACCGGTAGTCGTGGCGATTGTGAAGGCAATTGAACACCCCAGGCCGCCCGGCAAGTGGCTGTAATATAGCGGGGCAAAGACACGTCGGAGCCGGCACCGGAATGCCGTCTCCGACATGTAACGATGAATTGTCTCAACAAACGAGGAGAAATGAAAATGACACGCCTCACCGATGAGGACCTTGCCAAGCGCGAGCTGTCCACCGACGAACTCGACACGATTGCCGCCGGCGTCTTTCTGATGAGCGGCGCCCCAAACTCGATCAACGGCACCTTGCGCATGCAAAATCTGCCGCCGCCTCCCCCGCGCTACTGGATGGGCGGTTCGGAGCACTCGCCGGCCTTGCGCCTCTTTTAGAGATAGACGCACTACATGCAAGACGAAGCTCCTGGACCTTCCGGTCCGGGAGCTTTGCTTTTTGGCGGCGAGATTCGACGCGCCCAACACGCAGCCGATGCGCGGCGGTGATTCGTGATCGCGCATCGGGACTGAAGCGACAAAATCACGGTCTCTCACGACCCCGTGACATCAGTCACAGCAACCGTTGGATGCACGCAACATCTTGCCTGCGGTCACGGGACGATCCCGTGCCATCAACAGGAGAAATGAGGATGACACTTCCTAGCAACGATAACTTCGCGAAGCGCGAGCTTGCCGCGAGCGAGCTCGATGCGGTTTCCGCGGGCCTTATCCTTACCCACGGCCCCAATCCGCCCCTGGGCGGATATGGCGGGTGCCACGGACATCAGCCGCCGCATATGGAGCCCCCGCGCTACTATCCGGGCGGCAGCCCGAACTCGCCGGGCTTGCACCCCCGTTACTGAAAGCAGTGCGCACTGCTGATACAGGGCGCAGCTCCCGGACCTACAGGTCCGGGAGTCTTGCTTTCGGGTGTTTGGAAGCTCGCATGGATGAAGACGCAGTGCTGCTCACGCACAGACGGCAGTGCGGACTCGAGCGACAAGGACATGGCCTGTCCCGCCGGGCCCCCTGATCCACGGACCATGCTGCGCGATCATTAAGGACTCCCGCGACAGAAGCATTGCTTGTCGCGACCACGTGAGCGCCATCACAGAAAATGCAGCTATCGTCGCGGCATCTTGTCTGCGGCTTGCGGGATGATCTCGCGCCATCACAGGAGAAATGAGAATGAACGATATGCTTCCCAAGCACGATGAACTGGCAAACTGCGAGCTTTCGATCGACGAGCTCGATGCGGTTGCTGCAGGATCCATCTTCGGAGACGTCTGGAATTGGATCAAGGGCGAAGTGAACGACAAGGTCAATGAGTACAAGGCTTACGCAGGCATGATCGTCGAGACGGGCCGCGCCCTCCGTCACCTTTTCTGAAGGTCTTTTTGAATGCTGTACCCGCTGAGGCTTGACAGGAAACAACGATGAGCCCGATCTCTGAAGCAATCCGTCCGCTGTCCGGCGACGTGCTGGAATTGGTGAACGGCGGCTCCCTGCCGACCCCCCCGATTCACGGCGGCCCCGTTCACACCCCGGTCTTGCCGATCGGCGAGCCCCTTCCCAAGCCGGGTAACGGAGCGCTGCCGCAATAGCAGATCAAAATGCAGTCGGAGCCGGCGCACTCGTCACGATGCCGGCTCCGGCACTTCCCAATAACCGGAATTGCCGAGAGAGCTCAAGGCCTACTGCCCGGGCTGAAGCAACTGCCGCCGCGCGAACTCCGCAAACGGGCCGGACTGGGCGACAAGCTCTTCGTAGGTTCCCATTTGCACGATCTTGCCCGCCATCAGCATGACGATCCGGTGCGCATTACGGATCGTGCTCAGCCGATGCGCGATCACCACGCGTGTAATGGCGAGCCGCTCGAGGGAGTTGGAAACGGTCGCCTGGGTATGGTTGTCGAGCGCGCTGGTCGCCTCGTCGAACAGAAGGATGCGCGGCATGCGGGCGATGGCCCGGGCGATCATGATGCGCTGGCGCTGCCCGCCCGACAGCGTGTTGACGCCTTCGGAAACCATCGTATGCATGCCCATCGGCATCTGCTTGATGTCGGCATCGAGCGCGGCCAGTCGCGCGGCCTCCCAGGCTATCTCGACCGGCAATTCGATGCCGCCGCAGATGTTTTCGTACAGGCTTCCCGTCGCTAGCTTCGTGTCCTGCAACACGACGCCGAGCTGACGGCGCACCGCGCTGGTGTCGAGCGTGTTGAGGGCCTTGCCGTCGTAAAATACGGCGCCCGACTCCGGCAGCTCGAAGCCGAGCATCAATCGCAACAGCGATGACTTGCCGCTGCCCGACGGTCCGACGATGGCCACATACTCGCCCGGCGAGAACTTCAAGGTGACGTCGTCGAGCACCGGTGCGCCACCCTGCGCGTAACGGAAGGTGACACCGGAAAGCTCGACTTCTCCCGACAATTCTCCGGGCGGCCTCAGGTCGTCCGATATCTCGGCCGTCGCCGACAACAGAGGCTTCATCCGGGTCAGGTGCGGAATCGCAATCAGGGATTCGCTGACGCTCGATGCCCAGGCCCCGATCGAGCCCATGGTCTGTCCGAACGCCGTATTGAAGCCGAGGAAGGCGCCGAGATCGAGCAGCAACTTGCTATCCGTGTAGGCGGCAACGGCATAGACAATCAGCGTCGCCAGCGTCGGGTAGGTCGTCTCGAAGACGCTGAGCGCGTTGGCCACCCGCTGAGACGTGACGAAATAGCCCTTCTGGACCGCAAATTGCCTGGACCACAGCGCCAGTGCGCGGCCGGTCGCGTTGGCCACGCGAAGCTTGCCGACGCCCGCGATCAACTGCAGCACCAGACCGCCGATCTTTCCCTGCAGGTTGAAATGCCGGTTCTCGTAGTGGATGCGCAGCGCGCTCGTGCCCATGATCGCGGCGGCTCTCACCAGTGTCAGCAACAAGGCGATCGCGCCGAGCCTGAGGTCGTAATAGAACATCAACCCGACGCTGAAGATGCAAAACAGCGACGCCATGAAGCCGCGCAGCGTCCGTCCCGTGAGAATCCTTCGGACGGCGTCGATGCCCATGGAACGATCGACCAGGTCGCCCGTGGTGTACTCGCGGAACAGGCCTGCGGGCAATCGGAGCAGCCGATCGATCAGCGCCGCCTGCAGCTTGAAGTCGATGAGGCCCTCGAGCCTCAACATCACCACTCCCTGCACGGCCTGGAGGCTCGCGATCGACACCGCCGTCACGACCAGCGCGGCAGCGCAAACGATCAGCTGATCGATCTCGGTTCGGGGTATGACCGAGTTGACGAGGAAATTGGTGATCAGCGGCGGGATCAGCGACAACAGGCCGATCGCGACAACCAGGAATGCGGTGCGGATCAGGCTGCCGCTGAGACCTACCAGCGAAACCGTGAGCAGATTGAGGTAGCGAAGCGGCCGCGACGGCAAGGCTGGATAGAACGCGGCCGCTTCCGGCGAAAGCTCCGCCGCAAGCGACCGCGTGACCGGAAGTCTCGCTCCCCGCCGCGGATCGATCATGGTGTAGCGGCCTCGCCCATCACGGACGAGCGCCACCGGATCGCGTTCCTGTCCGCGAAAGGCCACAAGCGATCCGACGTCGAGCTTCCACCACTCGTCGCGCAGCTGAACGCGGCGAACCCGCAGACGCGCCGCGCGGGCAATTTCGAGAATATCGCGGAAGGCATGGCCCGAGGCCGACCGATTTGACGCGGAGATGGAAATTCCGAGCGTGGACCCGACAATGCGGCAGCAGGAAAGCAGCGGATCGGCGTGGAGCAATTCCCCTTCCGCAAGCACGGATTTCCCGACCACGGTCTCGGCGAGGCGCTCGAGAGAATCGAGCGTCTGCGATTGCGTCAGCTCGGTCCGTTGCGACAGGCGCTGCCGGTCCCGGGCGGCCGCCTCGGCAAGACCCATCGCGATGATCGAGACGATCGCGAGATGGATCCTGTCGACGGCCGGCTGGAGAACGGCTGCCTCGGGCCCGGGCGCATCCGCGAGCACCTTGCATCCGGCTTCTCCCGCCTCGAGCCAGAGCCCGGCGACAAGCGGGATCGGCTGATCGCCCGGAGCGAAGGCCGGGTCGAGCCCGAGGAGCTTGGCCGTGCCATCAGCGACGCGCGTCCAGGCGATGCTGCGCATCGGACCGCGGCACCGATGCCCCGCCTGCACCTCGCTGGCCTCGCCGGCTGCCAGTTCAGGCATCGTGCCGGCCAGTCCCGGCGGAATCACCAGCCGGGCCAGATGGGTGATCCAGCGCGCGAGAAGATCGTCCGATGCAACGCTGGTGCGCGGCAGACTGACCAGCTCCGCGCCCGGGCCGCCAACTGCAACGATCTGAAGTGGAGCACCGCTGTTCGCACAGGCCGTGTGCAGATCCAGAATGATTTCACCCGCCTCGACCCGGAACAGATGACGGCGGCGCATGTCGCCGGCGACGGCAAAGATGTCGACATGCCCCGCCTTGACCGCCAGCACCTGCTCGCGATCGTCAAGCAATCTGGGATGACGCGGGTCGAGCGACATCCGCTCGGACGGACCGCCCGAGGCCGTGTCTTTCGGGGGTTCGCCGCTGGTCAGGCCGTCGGTCATTCGGTCATCACGAGCTTCGCGTAGGGGCCTTGACGGGCCAGCAGCTCTTCGTGCGTCCCACGCTCGATGATCCGGCCGCGTTCCAGCATGATGATTTCATCGCAATCGCGGATCGTGCTCAGGCGATGCGCGATGATGATACAGGTGCATCCGCGCCGCCGCAGATTGTCGTCGATCGCCTTTTCGGTGATCGGATCCAGCGCGGCGGTCGCCTCGTCCAGAACGAGGACCGAGGGATTGCCGACCAGCGCGCGCGCAATCTCGATGCGCTGCCGCTGCCCTCCGCTGAAATTGGTGCCGCCCTCGTTCACATGGCAATCGTAGTTGCCCGGTCTCGTCGCGAGGTCCTGATGGACGAGCGCGTCGCTGGCTGCCGCAATCAGCTCTCGCTCCACGATCGTGGAATCCCAGAGCGTCAGGTTGTCCCGCGCGCTTCCTTCGAAGAGAAAGATGTCCTGATCGACATAGGAGACGGAGTTTGCGAAGACTTGCGGCGAAATGTCCGCCAGTCTGCGTTCATCCAGCAGGATTTCGCCGGACCAGGGCCGGTAGAGACCGCAAATCAGCTTGCCGAGCGTCGACTTTCCGCTTCCGGAGGCGCCGACCAGCGCCACCCGCGAGCCCGGCGCGATGGCAAGGGAGAGATCGGCCAACAGCGGCGGCTCCAGCGCCGAGTAGCCGAAATTGACCTGCCGCAAATCGATCCTGCCGGCGAGCTTCGGAGGCGTTTCGGCCGCCGCCGCATCGTCGCCCATCCGGGATTCGAGCGGATATTTGTAGACATCCTCGAGCCGCTCGAGAGCCCCCTTGATGGTCTGCAGGCTGCCAAAATAATTCACGAGATTGGCAAAGGGCTCCGAGAAACTCGCCGCCAACGATTGAAACGCCACCAGGCTGCCGAGCGTGAGCGAACCCTGGACGACCCGCCAGCCTCCCAGGCCCAGGATCGCCGCGACCGTCAGGCCCGACAACAACGTCGGAATCATCTCGAGAACGACGGAGGATGCGCCAAGTTGCTGTTCCGCATTCAAGGTCTTGGCCTGAAGGCCGGACCACTGGCCGAACACATCGTCTTCCAGCCCGCTTGCCTTGACGGTCTCGATCGTTCTCACGACGCCCACGGTCACGCTCAGCAACTTGCCTTGCTCGAGCGACAGACGGTAACTGAGTTCCTGGCGCCGCCGGGCCACGAAGCGCAGCAGCACGACGTTGAGCAAGGAAATGATCACGCAGAGCACGGCGAGCGGGACGTCGTAGACGGCCATGGCACCGGCAAACAACAATACCGACATCAGGCTCAGCGCGTTCGATGCGATGCCGCTCGAAAGCAGGCCGGCAATCTGCTCGTTGGCCGCTACGCGGCTCGCGATGTCGCCCGCATGACGTTGCGTGAAGAACTCGAGCGGCAGCGCCAGCACCCGCCAGAGAAACCGGCTGGTCGTGACGACCGCGAGCTTGGTCTGCAACCGCATCAGGAGCGACTGACGTACGATGGTCAGTGCGGCCCGCAAGGCTGCGGTCAGCGCCATGCCGATGAGAAGCGGCACCAGCCAGCTCCGCGTGTGACGGATGAGGATGTCGTCGACAAAGATCTTGGAGAAGCCCGCGGCTACGATATTGGGCACGACCAGCGCCACGCTGACCAGGATCAGCAGCGCCACGGCGGCCTTCGAATTGCGCAGCTCGCGCAGCAGCAGCCGCGTGCCGTGCGGCTTGCTGCCGCGTTTCCTGAAGGCTTCGCCTCGTTCGAAAGCGAGGACGACGCCGGTGAACGCCTTGTCGACCTCGTCGAGGCCGACCCTGCGGCGGCCGGTGGCCGGATCGTTGATAAACGCGCCCTTGCCGTCGATGGCCTCCAGCACCACGAAATGATTGAAATTCCAGTGCAGGATGCAGGGCATCGGCATCTTTCGCAGCGCCGACGGCTCAACGCTGTAGCCCTTGGCGGCAAGCCCGTAGCGATGCGCGGCCTTGACGACATTGCTGGCCTTGCTTCCGTCGCGCGAGACGCCGCAGGCGACGCGAAGCTCCTCCAGCGGTATCCAGGCGCCGTAATGGGCAAGCACGATCGCCAGCGAAGCAGCGCCGCATTCGACCGCCTCCATCTGAAAGATGACGGGAGTACGCTTCACCCGCCGCGCCCAGAACGGGCGACGCCAGCCTGCGCTGCGGCTCCCTTCTGCGCCCGAACGACTAGCCATCAATCCCCGTGAAGTGCCTGATAAGCGGTATGATCAGATCGAGCGGACGCTGATGCCGCGTCGTGATCTCCGCGCGAGCGAGCGTTCCGCTCGTGAGATGCACGCTTGGCCCGTTGCCGACCGCCCAGCGATAGCCTGTCGGGGTCAACATATCCTGCTCGAGGACGACCTTGGCTGCGTAAGGCGCTCCGTCATGGGTGAAGCGCGACACCAACGTCTCATTGTGCAGCACAGCCGATATGCCCTGCGGGGTCATCGGGAAATCGGATACGGTTTCGATCGTGCCGAGCATCATGCCGAATTCTTCGCGCTTGACCGTGCTGGGCTCGAGATGCACCTGCATTCCCGGCTTGATCCTCTTGCCCTGTTCGACGGGGATGAAGATCACCGCCTCGAGCTTGTCGCCTTCGCTCTCGATGCCGACGACCGGCGTACCGACCGCAAGCACCGAACCGGCTGAAATCTTCACTTCCAGCACGCGGCCCTCGATGGGACTGATGACCTGGGTGTTCTGACTGAGCAACTCCGCCGTCGCCTTCTCCTGCCGGCGGGCTTCGTTGAGCGAAAATTCGGATTGACGCAGTTCGCGATCCCGCTGGGTCTCCAGATCGCTCTTTTCCGATCTCAGCTTCAGGATCTGGTTATACGAATCGTCTTTTCGCTGTTGCGCGGAGGTGAGCTCCGTGCGCCTGTCGTCAAAATTGCGTCGCGTCGTGTATCCCTTGGCCAGCAAATCCTCGAGATTCTTGACGTCGACCGTCAGATATTCGATGCGTTGCGTCGTTGCCTTGATGACCTGGTTCAGCGCGTCTTCGAGCTTTGCATAATTCTGACTCTTCACGGCAAGCTCGCGCTCGACCCTCGCCGCCAGGACCGCATATTCCCGCTCGCGCTCGTGAAGAACGGCGACCGCCTCGCTGTGCTTTTGCTCAATGTCGGTTTGAACGATCTGCGCGATCGGCTGCCCCTTGACGACGTGATCTCCGACCGTGACGAACACCAAAGCGAGCCGTCCTGCGGCTCCGGATACTGCGTCGACGACCCTGTCGCCGTTGCTGATCAGGATCCCGTCGCCGGTAACGCGCGTGGGGATGCGTCCCACGACGCCCCAGATGATGGCAGCCGTGAGCGCGAGGCAAAGCACGGCCGTCAAAATCCAGTCGGACGGCTTGGTGATAACGACCAGATGATCGAATTGCTCGGGCGACGCGGCGCGATCCAGTGCCGATGCTCGAAATGCCCGTTGCGGCGTGCCCGTCACCCTCTTATTCTCCCAATGTCCGGACCAGCTTCGAAAAACGGCATGTTTCGAAGCCGGCGGTTATTAAAGCATATTGCGCAAGGTCGGTCGCCCAATAATAAACTGTTTGATGGAAACGAAAGATACTCCCTCGGATGTACGCGGTGTCCACCAAAATCAGGCTATGCATGGGGATGGCTCGACAATGTCTGCTGAAGGCCGGCTTGGCGGCAGCGCTGCTGCTGCCGGCCGCGGCGTTTGGCGGCGTCCTGTCCGAAAGCGACATGCAGAAGGTGGAGACATTAAAGCCTCTCTTCGCAAACCTGATGATCGATCTTTCCCAGTCCGCAAGGCGGACCGATGTGGCCGCCGGCGACATCAATTGTATCAACTCGACCATCCAGGAGCTCCTTCAGATCTCCGACGAGCTCGCGAGCTATGAATATCTGATCGCCATGGACAAGGACATCAGCGGCTTCGGCGAGAAGAACCCGATGCGCGATGTCGTCAAGTTCGCGGCCGAGAAAAGCAACGCGATCCTGACCAGCGAACGGAAACGGCTCGTTCAGCTCGCCGACCAGTGCGCCCGCTCTCCCCTGGGATCGAGCAAGACCCAGCAGGCGATTCAGGTCATCGACACCACAACAGGCATATTGACGGCGATCCGCGATCGTCTCTAGCGCGCCGCGTGCAGCAGCGTGCCAGAGACGACATGGCTCACCTAGCAGCGCCGGGTCGGCGACGGGTCGCCACCAGGCCACCTGATAAAGTCGCCATAGGGCATGTGAATATCAGGTCCATTTCGCGTTTCTCGGTATGCATGTCTATCCTCCTGGAGCGACCATCGCAGTGTCTAACGCGACAAAACTAGGCGCCAGACCGGGAGCTGGCCGTGATGTGAGTCACGCGGCCGCGCGAGACGTTCCGGCATGCGGCCGCCGTCACGCAGCAAAATGTGCAGAAAGAAGATGTGGCGATGGTGCGGGTCGTGGGCATCCGTGCATCTGAAAGCCCGCCTGAGCCCTCTCGCGGCAGCCTTCGCTCGCTTCGCTACGAAATACAGGACCTGGCTTGCCCAGCCGTAGCTCGCGAAGCGAGCGAAGGCTGGTGGGGGAGGCAGGACTCGAACCTGCGAAGCCATGAGGCGGCTGATTTACAGTCAGCTCCCTTTGCCACTCGGGACACTCCCCCGTTCGATAGCGCGCGATCCGCTTCCGCTTCCCTTTGCGGCGACGGACCGGGCCATGGAGACGTGAAGACCGCGGATCGCCCGTCAACGGGGTCGCAGTCGGGCGCGTTTATGGGGGGAAGCTGCCTCCAAAGTCAACCAAAGGAAGCCCCTAAATCCACCCGGAATCAGGCCAAATTGCCATTATTCGGAACCCGTGACACAAGCCTGCCATGACCGATCGAGATCGAAAGCCGCGTTTTGACCGCCGCGGCAGCAAGCCGTTCGACAAGGGCCGCCCCGGCGGGCGCCGGCCGATCTGGCAGGACCGCGACCATGACGGCCCTGCCGTGCTGTATGGCTGGCACACCGTGACCATGGCGCTGCTGAACCCGACGCGCCGGTTCAAGAAGCTGCTGCTCACCGAAAACGCCGCGCGGCGCCTCACGGAAGAGAACATCCCCACCCGCATCACCCCGGAAATCGTCCGCCCGAACGACATCGACCGGCTGCTCACCCCCGATTCCGTGCACCAGGGGCTATTGGCCGAGGCCGATCCCCTGCCCTCGCCCGACATCGAGACCTTGACGCAGGAGGGCATCGTGCTGGTGCTCGACCAGATCACCGACCCGCATAATGTCGGCGCGATCCTGCGCTCGGCGGCGGCCTTCGCCGTGAAGGCGATCGTCACCACCGCGCGCCACAGCCCGGAAGCGACCGGTGTGCTGGCGAAGGCCGCCTCCGGCGCGCTCGAGCTCGTACCAATGGTCACCGTGCAAAACCTCGCCCGCGCGCTGACGCAGCTGAACGAGCGCGGCTTCATGACGGTCGGACTCGACAGCGCCGGCAGCGAGAACCTGTCCGCGATCGCGTTGCAGGCGCCGCTCGCGCTGGTGCTCGGCGCCGAGGGCAAGGGCCTGCGGCAATTGACGCGCGAAACCTGCAGCCGCGTGGCGCGGCTCGACATGCCCGGCGAGATCAAGAGCCTCAACGTCTCCAACGCCGCGGTGCTCGCGCTCTATGTCGGCGCGACGCGGCTGGGGCTGATGGGCTGAGATCCATCCCGAGGCAAAACGCCCGCTCGCTGTCGCGAACGGGCGCCGATGATTTCAACCGGTCGCACGATCAGTAATAGCGGCGCACCAGCGGGTGGCCGTCATAATAGCCTTCGTGGCCCCAGTGATGGCGATGATGCCACGCGTGATGACGGTGGTGATAGGCATAGGCCGGCACCGCGTTTTCCTGGTAGGCCGGGACCGGCGCGAACATGTTCGGGCCGCTGTAGGTCGGGCCCTGGTTCACATAATAATATTGCGTGGTCGGCTCGGCGAGGCGCTCATAGGCCCAATGATTGCCGCAGGTGCCGCAGCCGCTGCCGTAGACGTAGCTGTAGGTCGGCTCGTAGGTGTAAGCCGGCGCATAGGTCGTGGCGCAGGGGCTCGCGAGCGCGCCACAGCAACCGCCGTAGCCGCATGCCATCGCAGGCGCAGCAGTGCCCGCAGTCATCACGGCAAAGGCCGCGACCAGTCCCTTGATCATCTGACGCATTACTCTCTCCTGTTGGTCTGCCTTTCTAGTTTGGAAGTTTCTCAGGCTTGCGACGGGGCTCCCCCGGCGGACCTGAGAAATCGTGCCGGCGATGATCGTCGCCCTCGCGCGGCGCCAGGATCACGGGCGGCGGATAGAACGGCACTTCCGGCTGGGTCGTCGGAAGCGTCGGCGGATTCGGCGCCGACTGCGCACCCCAGGATTGGTGATAGCTCTCGGCCGGCTGCGGCAGCTTGCGGTTGGCCGGCGGCTCGATTTCGAGCCGGCCATAGGCCGGCTTCAGGCCGAGGGTCGGATAATAGTGGCCAACCTCGGGCTCGGGCGGCACCGGACGGCCGGCATAGATGGTTGGCTGATTGTTGTAGCCCTTGCCGAGGCCGAAACTACCCTCAAGCACGGAATAGTTCACTTCGACGCCGTTGACGATGATCGGTACACCCGGCCGGTTCGGGACGACGATCTCAAAACCCTGGGCGAAGGCCGCGGGTGTCATTCCCAGGAAAATCGCCAGTGCCAGTCGAAGGCGCATGCATCCGGTTCCGCTATGGTTACGCGCAATCTAACCGAATGAGAAATACCAAGGGTTAAGAAGGCGTTCGAAACACAGGGTAAGCCTAACACCCACGCGATTCACCCCGGTCAATGCAGGGCGAAACGTTAACGAGTGTAAACGCGCCTGGCTTCTAGGTGAATGTGGTCGCAACAATGGTGTGTACGCCGATCGCCATGGTGACGAGCCCGACCGCGCCTTGCAGGCCGCGATTGGCCCAGGTCAGCCAGCGCGCGGAGACCGCGATCGGCACCGCGATCACGGTCGACAGCGCGCCCATGCCGATCATCGAGCCGATGCCGAACAGCGCGATATAGCCGAGGCCTGCGGCCGCGCTCGGCGCCTGCGTCACCGCCAGCACGAGCAACGCGGCCGAGCCCGCCATCCCGTGCATCAATCCGACCATGAGCGTACGCCAGCGGAAGCCATGCGCGTGGGCGTGCGACGCCCGCGCATGCGGCACGGCTTCGCCGGCGTGGCTGTGGGCATGGATATGAACGATGCCGTCGTCATGATGGTGACGATGGAAATGCACGCGGTCGCGCCACAGCCGCCACAGCACATGCGTGCCGAGGCCGACCAGCATGACGCCGACCGCGGTCTCGAGCGGGCGCGCCAGTTGTTCCGGGATTGCGTGACCGAGCAGGATGGCCGCGCCGGCAAAGACGAACAGCGTCAGCGTGTGGCCGAGTCCCCAGGTCAGGCCGTGCCTGACGATATCGCCGACCTCGCTCCGGCGCGCGGCGATCGAGGAGACGGCCGCGATGTGATCGGCTTCCAGCGCGTGCTGCATGCCCAACAGAAAACCGAGACCGAGAATGCCGAACATGCGTCCCTGCTTGTGCCGGGCCGACACTAAACGTTTCGGTGCCGCGGGCAAGCAAGCGCGGCCTCGGCGCTGGCGCAAAGCCCTGTATGCAGCAAAAACCGTTCGTTGATTGTAAGGATTTTCGCCGTTAAACAGGCGAACTGGAGCCGGCTTAGCTCAGCGGTAGAGCAGTGGTTTTGTAAACCAAAGGTCGGGGGTTCAATCCCCTCAGCCGGCACCACCCGTTTATGGTCCGTTCCGGAC
>Ga0207707_10003692_pt1 | contig 13572 bp, 9 predicted proteins | sample KBSC83BmetaG_FD_184336 | JGI IMG/M metagenome (GOLD analysis project Ga0207707, IMG submission 184336) | Corn rhizosphere microbial communities from Kellogg Biological Station, Michigan, USA - KBS C8-3B metaG (SPAdes) (version 2) | ecosystem: Host-associated > Plants > Roots > Rhizosphere ...
GCCAGGGCGTCGCTCAGGGGCAGGCCGCCCGCCAGCGCGACGGCGGCGCCGCGCCGCAGCGGCCAAGGATCCAGGAACGGTCCCGGGCGCAGGAACGCTCCGGCGGCCAGGAGCGCGTGCGGGTGCAGGAGCGCTCGCGCGCCCAGGGACGGCCAGGGACGCCCGCGCGCGGGCAGGGCACGATGTGGCGCCCGCCAGCGCTGCCGCCCGTCCGCCCGGCCCCGGCGACTCCGGCGTCTCCGCCGGCCGCGCCGGTCATGCCCGTCGTCCCCGTCGCGGCGCCGGAGCCGTCCGGCTTGCCCGCGCACGCAATTCCTGACGTGCCGCCTGCGGCCGCGATCGCGCCGCCCTTTGCGCCTGCCCCGACGTTTCGGCCTGCGCCCGAATCGCGGCCTGAGCCGGAACCGCGCCCTGCGCCGCAAGTGCGGCCCGAGTCCGAACCGCGGCCTGCTCCAGGGCCCGCCGCTCGTCCGGCGGACCCGCCAACACCGGTCATCGCCCCAGTTTCGCCGGCTAAGCCCGCCGCCGGGCCAACGCGGGTCCGGGCCAACGGATCGGGCGGCGCCCGCCTCGAGGTCTCGCACGACGGGCCACGGCGGCGTCAGGGCGCGGGTAAGGCGTCCTCGGCCCAGCCGGTCGAACCAGTCCAGCCGGTGCAATCCGCGCAGCCGTCCTGGCCCGTCCGGCCAGCCCCCGAGCCGCCGTCCGTCGAAGAGCCACCGGCGCGGTCCGCACCGCAAGGACTGGCGAGCCCGACGGCGCCGCCGGTCCCCCCGGCCGATCCCGCGCACGTCTGGCCCGTGCCCGCCCGCCCGCTGCGACCCGTGCCGTCCGGGCCGGACGAGCGGGACGCGGCCGGCGTCGAAGAGGGCACGGCGCCCGCCGCTCTCGTGACGCCCGCTCCCGCGGCGCCCGTGGCGCCGGCGCCGGAGACGCCAGTAACAGAGACGCAAGCGCCGGAAGCGCCACTGCCGGAAGTTTCCGTGCCGGAAGTTTCCGTGCCGCAAGCACCTCTGCTAGAGGCTTCAGTGCCTGCGGCAGACACGCTGGAGGCCCCGACGCCAGTTGCCGTACCGCAAGCCGCGGCGCCCGTCGAGGCACCCGCGGAAGTCGTGGAACCGCCCGTACCGGCGGCCTCCGCGGCGGCCGCGTCTCGCGTGGAGGCCGAGTTCCCTGTCGAGGCAGTGCCTCCTGTTGAGGAGGTGCTGGCGCCGCCGACGCCCGCCGTCCAGCAGGTCACCAGTGCCAAGCGGCCGGCCCTGCCCTCCATCGAGCGCGCGCTCAGCGGCCCGGCGCGCGACCTGAACGCCTCATGGGGCGGCAAGGTCAAGGTCGTCACGGGCAACGGCGCCACCCACGGTCCGGGCGCCCGCGACCAGGAGGCGCAGGACAGGAACCGCGCCCGGCTGCCGATCAGCGAACCGCGCCGGATCCTCATCCTCGGCTGCACGAGCGGGGCGGGCCAGTCGGTGACCACGCTCATGACCGCGTCGATGCTCGCCAGCCTCCGCGAGCACCCGGTCGCCGCGGTGGACCTGCACGACGGCACGCTGGCCCGCTACCGCGCCCCGGCCGCCTGGCTTGAGGAACTCCTCGCGGGCAGGCCGCCGCAGCACATCAGGCCGACCAGGCCGGACGGCCTGCACCCGACGCCGAAGCCGAGCCCGGCCCGGCTCGACGTCGTCGCCGCGCACGAGCCGCTTAACGAGGGCGACGAGATCAAGCTCGCGGTGCAGTTCGGCCGGCACTACCCGCTGACCCTGCTCGACCCGGGCGCGGCCGCTCTCACCCGGCTGCTCAAGGTCACCGATCAGCTTGTGGTGGTCGTGCCCGCTAATGTGGACGCGGCGGGCGCGCTCGCCGACACCCGCGACTGGCTCGACAACAACGGCCACGCAGACCTGGCCATGCAGTCAGTGACGGTGATCAACGGCGTAAGCCGCCGTTCGCTCCCTGACGTCGAGAGCGCCGAGTCGATCGCCCGCGGCCGGTCACGCGCGATCGTCCGCATTCCGTGGGACGACATGCTGCCGGTGGCCGCCGCCAACCCGTCCACGCTCCGCGCGCAGACGCGTGTTGCCTACACGGCTCTCGCCGGCGTCCTCGTCGCCGGCCTGGCCGCTGTCCCCGTGAGGAAGAGAACGCCATGAGTGGTAAGTCGAAGGGACGCAGCCGCCTGGCCATCAGGTACTTCGACGACCGGGTGCTGCTCACCGACATGCACGCGTGCGCGTACTACCGGGTCCCCTCGGTGTCGTACGAGTTCACCACGCCGGAGGAGCGCGAGGCGCTCGCCACCAACATCACCGTGGCCCTCGCGGCCATCAGGATGCAGGACGCCGAGGTGCACCTGCGGATCGCGCACCGGCCCTACCCCGCGGTGGAGTGGGCGACCGGCCTTGACGGTACCTCCGACGGCGGGCCTGGCTGGCGGGAGTACCTGGAGCAGATCTACCAGCACGTGTGGGCCAAGGACTTCTGGTCCAAGGAGATCTACCTCGGCGTCCGGCTCGGCCAGCGGTCGGTGCGGGCGCAGCTCACCGACGGCCTGTTCGGGAACCTCTTCAACACCTACCGGCCCGCGGAGCGAGGCCCGGAAGAGGTCACGGTGCCGTCCGGCGAGGTCGCCAAGTGGACCGATCAGGCGGAACGGCTCGGGCGCGCGCTCACCGCGTCCGCGCTCGCCGCGCGGCACGCTACCTCCCGCGAGGTGGCGTGGCTGTTCCGGCACACGCTGATGGGCTCGCTCGGCGACCCGCCGCCGTCGGCGACACGCCGGCGAACCTGGCTCTCTGGCGAGATCGAGCAGTTGTATGAGGGTGCGGTGCACAATGGCCGTACGATGCTCCGGCTTGAGCAGGTTCAGGGTGATTCGTGGGCGGCGTTCCTCTCGTTCGCCCGCTTTCCCGACCTGATGTCCTTCCCCGACGGCGAGCCGTGGCTGCACTACGCGGACTCGCTGCCGTTCCCCGTCGAGGTCTCGTCGCGGATGCACCTCATCCCGCCGGCGAAGGCGTCCAAGGACGTGTCGCGGCGGCTCGCTCACGCCCGCGACATGGACGCGCACATCCGCGAGGCCGGCGCGGAGGCGCCGATCGCGCTCGCGGAGCAGATCGCCGCCGCCCGCATGCTCGAGCACGGCATCACGAAGGAGCGGCTGCCCTTCGTCTACGGCTGGCACCGGCTGATCGTGACCGCGCCGACCAGGGAGCTGTGCGTCCGGCGGGTTGAGGCGGTCACCGAGCACTACCGGGACATCGGGATCGACCTGGTCAACTCCACCGGCGACCAGTTTTCGCTGCTTTCCGAGTCGCTGCCAGGCGAGAAGGTGCGGCTGTCCTCGTACGTGCAGCGCCAGCCGCTCTACACGATCGCCGGCGGAATGCCGACCGCGACCGTGGAGCTCGGCGACCGGATCGCCGAGGGCGTCGGCTGGATCGGCCCGTACATCGGCGAGACCCTCGGCCGGGCGCGCTCGGTGGTGCACTTCGACCCGATGCTCGCGGCGGCGCGGAACCGTCCGACGGCGGTCGCGATCACCGGCGAGCCGGGCGGCGGCAAGACGACGCTCGCGATGCTGATGCTGTACCAGCTCGCGCTGCGCGGCGCGTCCGTCGCCGTCATCGACCCGAAGGGCGACGCCGAACCGCTGGCCGAGTACCTGTCGCGGACCGGACGCAAGGCCCGGGTGCTGCCGCTGTCGTCGGCGGCGGCCGGGCTGCTCGACCCGTTCTCGTTCGGCGACGACCTGGCGGAGAAGCGGACGATGGCGACGGAGACGCTGCGCCTGCTGCTGCCCAGGATGAGCGAGGAACGCGAGTCGGCGATGATCCAGGCGGTCGGCGCGGTGGCCGCCGGGCCGCGGCCAAGTCTCGGTAAGGTCGTCCGGATGCTTGAGGAGTCCGACGACCCGGCGTGGAAGAACCTGGGCGCGGTGATGCGCTCGATCTCCGAGATGCGCCTCGCCCGGCTCTGCTTCGCGCCGTCGGGCGGGCAGCAGATCGACGCCCAGGGCTGGACCACCGTGTTCACCCTCGGCGGCCTCACGCTGCCGGACACCACCACCGGTCGGGAGGACTACTCCTACGAGCAGCGGCTGTCCGTCGCGCTGCTCTACCTGGTCTCCCAGTTCGCTAGGCGGCTGATGAACACCCTCGACCGCACCGCGCCGAAGGCGATCTTCCTCGACGAGGCGTGGGCGATCACTTCTACCCCGGAGGGCGCCAAGCTCGTTCCCGAGGTGTCCCGGATGGGTCGCTCGCGGAACACCGCCCTCGTCCTCATCTCGCAGAACGCGGGAGACCTGCTCCATGAGCAGGTAACCAACTGTATTTCGAGTGTTTTCGCGTTCCGTTCGTCGGAACGTGCCGAGGTGGCGAACGTGCTGTCGCTTCTCGGCGTCGAGCCGTCCGAGGAGCACAAGGCCATCCTTCGTGCCCTCGGCAACGGCGAGTGCATTTTCCGTGACCTCGACGACCGCGCGGGCCGCATCGGCGTCGATCTTGTATCCGAAGAACTACGGGACTGGATCGATACAAACCCGACACGAGCCCGTCGGCCCCAGCCGGCGGCATCTTCCCACTAAGAACCGCCGAATACAGGAGCCTCCCGAGATGGCTGAATCCCGCCCCCGAGCTGGCAAAACAAAGAGGCGACGGCGGTCGGCCCGTGCCGTCCTGCTGATGAGCGCGATCCTCGCGATCGTGTTCAGCGGACTCTTCATGGCCCGTTCGGCCAGCGCCGCGCCGGCCGCGCAGGCAGCACCCGTCGCGCACGCGGTCCCGGCGGCGACGTCCGGGACCGCTGCATCGTCCGCGACCGCCGCCCGCGCCGCGGGGAACCAGCAGACTGCGCTGCTCACCCAGCTCAGGCCCGACGCTGGGATCTGTAACGTGCCTGGGGTCGGCGACATCGGCGGCCTGGTCGGATTGTGCAACGCGGGCTCCGGCGTCGTCGGCGACGTGAACAACATCTGTGCCTCGCAAGCGCCAGCGCCCGAGCTGGCGACCTCGGGCATCGACTCGATGATCACCACGCCCGGCGGTGTGAAGGCGGGCAAGACGCTCTACGACAACTACGGCATGTCGGGGCAGTACTGGGCGGCGACCGGGCTGAAGTGCTCGCAAATGACGTCCACAATCGGCAACAATGTCGCCGGCATGGTCTTCGACATGGCCAAGTCGCTGGACCGGGTCACGATCACCGTCTACCAGTCGGCGGCCGGGGCCAACATCCTGTCCTGGCTGAGCGGCTCGGTGAACCGGCTGATCACCGCGCTCGGCAACGCGATCTACTTCCCGTTCCTCGCCCCCGTGGTGATCATCGCGGCGATGTGGCTGGCCTGGCAGGGCCTGGTCCGCAAGCGGGCCACGCGGACGTTCGAGGGCACGATCTGGATGGTCATCGCCTGCGCCGCCGCGATCTGGCTGATCGGCCGCCCCGCCGACTTCACCAACGTCGGCACGACGGTCTCCGACGGCGTCACCTCGGTGCTGAACACGGCGTTCTCGAAGCTGCCCGCGACCAGCGGCAGCAACTGCCTGCCGGTGGAGAAGGGTGACAACCAGTCCGTCACCGCGGACTACTCGTTCACCTCGGGCAACGGCCTGGTGGACCAGAACGCGAACGAGCTGTGGACGGTCCTCGTCTGCAAGCCATGGCTGGACGGCGAGCTCGGCACCACCCAGTACGCGCAGCCGGGGACGCCGGCGGCGCAGACCAACATCGTGAACCTCTACGGCCGGCAGCTGCTGTGGGCGCAGGCCGTCGCGGTCAACGAGAAGCCGGTCACGACCACACTCGTCAACGCCAAGCAGGCGACCTATAACGGCATCGCCCAGCAGCTGCAGCAAACCAACCCGTCGACCTACTCGCTGTTCCAGGGTGATCAGTGGACCACCCGGCTTGAGATCGGATTCGAGGCGCTGTTCGCCGCCGTCGCGGCAGGCCTGCTCGTGCTGCTGATCGCGCTGACCCTGATCATGCTGAAACTCGGCTTCCTGCTGCTCCTCGTGGCAGGACCGTTCTTCTTGATCATCGGCATCCATCCGGGCTTTGGCCGGGTGGTCGCGATCCGCTGGTTCGAAATGCTCGTCGGCGTGCTGATGAAACAGATCGCGGTCGCGCTCACGCTCAGCGTGCTGTTGTACTGCTACTCGCTGATCATGGGCACCACCGACCAGGCGCTGCCCTGGGCGCTCAAGATCATGATGATCGCGCTCGTCACCGTGACCGTGGTCATCTACCGCAAGCCGTTCCAGCACCTGTTCTCCTCCGTGGGCTACGGCATGCTCGGCGCGGAGGAACGGGCCCACGTGAGCTGGCGCGAGTCCACCTTCGGCTTCCGCCGGGCGACCGCGGGCGCGGCGGGCGTCGTCGCGCCCGGCATGGGCGCCCGGGCGGCGTCGCGCTGGGCCCGGCGTGGCCCGGCGGGCGCCGGAGGGGCGGCCGACGGAGCGGGCACGGACGCCGGCGGGGTCCAGGCGGCCGGCGCCGCCATCCCCGAGGGGATGTCGGTCGTGCCCGCCGCGGACAGCCACGTCACCGGCCGGCAGTGGCCGGACGCCGGGGTCAGTGCCAACGGCCGGACGGCCCCGCCGCTGCCGCTGTCACCACACGGCGGCCCGCCCGTGAGCGGTCCCGCGGCGGGCTGGGCGCGCAGCGGGGCCACGGGAACGGGCACCGGCGCACGCCAGAGTGGCGCGCAGCCGGCGCTGCGCCAGACCGGACCGCAGCCGGCGGTCCGCCAAAGCAGCCCGCCCGCACAGCCACCCCGCGCGGCCACGGGAAGCGCGTCGCCGCGCCGGCCGACGGGCGGAAGCACGTGGCCGACGGGAGTCAGCCGCACCCGTTCTGAACCTTCGAATGGCGCGGCCGGGGCGGCGGGAAAGCCTGCCGCGACACCGTTCTGGGCACGATCGCGCCGCCGGTCCAAGTAGCAGGGGTTCGTGATGGAACTAACCCCCGGCCAGCGACGGCTGGTGTTCGTCGTCGTTGTCCTCGCGCTCGTGGGGCTCGGCATCTACCTGATCCAGGGGCGCGGGTCAGGCGGCGGCACCCCCGCCGCCGCCCCGTCCACCTCCGCGACCACGGCGCGGCCGTCCGCGAGCGCGCCGTCCGCGGCCAGTGTCCCGCCGTCGACCGTGCCGGCGGCCACGCCCGTGCCGACCGCGGGCGGCGCCCAGATCTACCAGTGGCTGCCGTTCACGGCCGCGGACCTGTCCGCGGCGGCGCGGACCACGCTGTCCTTCGCCAAGGACTACTCCACGTGGAGTTACACCGAGAGCGCGGCGGCCTACGCCGCCAAGTTCAACGGCCTGGTGACCTCGCAGGAGCTGGCGACGCTGAAGAACGGCTACAGCACATCGGGCGTGGCCGGGCCGCGGTCCGCGGACAAGCAGGTGTCAACCGGCAGCGGCACGATCGACTCGATCCGCTCGTTTGGCACGAAGCCAACGTCGATCACGTTTCTTGTCACCATCGACCAGCAGGTCAAGTCCACCCAGCCGACAAGCACGGCGGCCAACCAGTACGCCGTCACGGTGGTCTCGTCAGGCAATGCCTGGCTGGTCCACGACATCGAGTTGTCCAAGCTAGGCAACACATGAACCGCCGCTCGATCGGGCCGATCGTCATCGGCCTCATGGTCATGGTGCTGCTCGCGTTCCTTATCGTCCCGATGGTCGCCGTCGGCGGTATGTCCCTGCTGTTCGCCGGGGGGGCAAGCGGGAACTGCGGGTCGGGGGCGAACGCGGTCCAGCCCGGGGTGTCCACCGAGGCGGCCAACTCGATCCCGAGCGACTACCTGAAGTGGTTCCAGCGGGTCGGCCTGCAGTACAACGTGCCGTGGACGATCCTGGCCGGCATCGGGAAGGTGGAGAGCGACGACGGGCGGACCGCGCTGCCCGGCGTGACCGCGGCCAGCGTCTCCAACGCGTTCGGCGCGGCCGGGCCGATGCAGATTGGCATCCGCGGCGCGTCGACCAACTCATGGGGCGGCGCGCCCATCCACCCGGCGTCCACGGTGGTGACCGGGGTCGCCACCGATGAGGACGGTGACGGGACCGCCAGCGTGTACGACCCGGCGGACGCGATCGCCGGCGCGGCCAAGTACCTGGTCGCGCACGGCGTGCAGCAGAACGCCGCCGCCGCGGTCTTCGCCTACAACCACGCGGACTGGTACGTGCAGGAAGTGCTCGACTGGGCCTCGACCTACGCGGCCGGCGGGTTCACCGTCGCCCAGGTCAACCAGACGGGCAACAACACCGCCGGGACCGCCGCCACCGGCACCGGGGGACAGTCGTGCATGGGGAACAGCCAGCTCGCTTCCTTCGTCGCGCCGAACGAGATCGTCAGCCAGGCCGTGAACTACGCGGAGGAGCAGCTCGGCAAGCCGTACCTGTGGGGCGGCACCGGGCCGGACGCCTTCGACTGCTCGGGCCTGACGATGATGGCCTACCGGGCGGCAGGAGTGAACATTCCCCGGACGTCGCAGGCGCAGTGGAAGGGACTGCCGCAGGTGCCCGCTGCCAAGGTGGTCCCCGGCGACCTGGTGTTCTTCGCCGGGTCCGACGGGAAGCCGAAGGCGCCGGGGCACGTTGGCATCGTGATCGGCAAGAACACGATGATCGAGGCCTACGCGGCCGGTACCCCGGTCCGGGTCTCGACGTTCGGCACGCCGCAGTCACCGCCCGGCGACGGGAAGGTTGTCGGCTATGCCCAGCCTTGGCCGAATAACGCTAGCAAAGTGACTCATTCGGGCTGAATAGGCGATTTCTTCCTCCCGGGGCCGGCGCGGGCGATGCTAGCCTGACAGCTAGTAGCTGCCCGCGCGAGGGGGGTAACCGTGTGGAGTCCTGGGCGGGGCTTGCTGGCGGCGGCGGGTGTGCTCACGGTGACCCTGCTGACGGCGGCCTGCCACGAGACGCCGACGGTGGCCGCGGCGGCCGGGGTCAAATCCTCGGCGGCGGCTTACACGGCCCCGTCTGGTCCCGTGGTCGCGCTCGGCGACTCCTACACGGCCGGCGCGCTGCTGCCGCTCGACTCGCGTGCCACGCTGCCCGGCTGCCTGCGGTCGACCAGGGCGTACCCGGCGCTCGTCGCGCACGCGCTGCGCGTGCCGCTGCGGGAAGCGGCCTGCGCGAGCGCCGGGGTCAAGGAGATGACCGGCGCGCAGCGGACCTACCTGGGGACTTACCTGGGGACCAACCCCGCGCAGCTCACCGCCCTCGCGCCGGACGACCGGCTCGTCCTGCTGACGCTCGGCGGTGACGACATGGGCTTCCTCAACGTGCTCAAGGAATGCGTGAAGCTGTCGTTCACGCGGCCGTGGGGCAGCCCGTGTGAGGCGCACTACGCTCCCGGCGGGCACGACCAGCTCGCCGCCGGCGTCACCGCGGAGGCGCCGAAGATGGCCAGCGTCCTGGCGGCCATCGAGGCCCGCGCGCCGCGGGCGCGGATCGTCGTGGTCGGCTACCCGGACATGTTCCCCCAGTCCGGCGGGTGCTGGCCCGCGGTGCCCATCACCAATGGCGACGTCGCCTACCTGCGCGGGATCGAGGTCAAGGTCAACGCCATGCTGGCCGCCGCCGCGAAGGCGGCGGGCGCCACATTCGTGAACACCTACGCGCCGACCACCGGGCATGACTTCTGCACACCCGAGTCGGTCAGGGACGTCGAAGGCCTGGTGCCCGGGTCACTGGCGCTCCCGTTCCACCCGAACGCCCGCGGCCAGCAGGCAATGGCCAACGCGGTCCTGGCCGCGCTCAAGAACTAGTTCGCCGCGTGGCGGCCGCCGCCGCCGCGGCGCAGCGACCGGGTGCGCGGCCGGGACTCCGGCGTCGCCCGGGACAGCTCATCGGGCAGCCGCAGCAACGGGTTCGCCGTGCTCGCCACCACGTCCTGCGCGAGTTCTGTAACCCGCGCGCCGCGGGCGCGCGAGGCCTTGCGCAGCAGGTCGAACGCCTCGCGGGGCCGGAGCCGGTGGCGCTCGGCGAGCACGCCGATCGCCTGCTCGACCCTGACCCGCGCGGCGAGCGCATGCTCGAGCTGAGCGACGGTGACCGCGAGCCGCGCCGCCTCGTCGGCTTCGCCGTCTTTGTCCGCGATGCCCGCGGCGCCGGCTACCGCCGGGATGCGCTGCGGCCCGGAGTCGTTCTCCCGCGGCTTGGGGGGCGAAGGCCGGTCCTGGCGCCGCGGGGCGCCGTGCTCGTCGACCGCTTCCATGAGCGTGGTGTCGTCATCCGCCTGGTCGGCGGCGAACAGGTCGGCCAGCACCATGGCACTGGTCAGGTCGGAGACGTTCTCGTCGCCAACGACCCAGCCGCGCTCGGCCTTGCGGACGACCACATCATCGTGCTGGCCAGTACTGTTCGATCCCGTACCGCTCATGCTTCCTTGCCTCCCCCACCCAACGCTCACCCGGGGCCACGTCAAGGTTACCCGCGTAACATCGCAGCCCGGAAATTTCATTCGCTGGTGCATTCGCCAGCGGAGTGGGGAAGGCCGGATCGGTGGGGAAAAAATCCTCTTTTATCCCCCGTGCCGGGGCTTCAGCTCGCCTGGGTGGCGGCGAGCTCGGCGAGCTTCTTCTGCACCTGGGCGGCCGACGGGTTGGTCATCGTGGAGCCGTCGGCGAACACCAGGGTCGGGACGGTCTGGTTGCCGCCGTTGACGCTCTCCACGAAGTTCGCCGCCTCCGGGTCGCGCTCGATATCGACCTCGTTGACCTCCACCCCGGCCTTGCCGAGCTGCCGCTTCAGGTTCTTGCAGAACCCGCACCAGGTGGTCGTGTACATCGTCAGCGGCACCAGGGCCTCCATGTCGTTCGGTGAGCTAACCGCTTGTTGTGCGGCGATCTTCGGTGTAGTGCAACAAATTTTCCCCGCCGCTCCTTCCCGCGCGGACGCCGTGCTTGTGCGCGGAATGCGGCACCATAGGACGGATGGACGCCGATGAGCTGCTCGCAGCGCTCGACCCCGAGCAGCGGGCGGTAGCGCTCGCCCGCACGGGGCCGGTCTGCGTGCTGGCCGGCGCGGGAACCGGTAAGACCAGGGCGATCACGCACCGGATCGCCTACGCGGTCGCGGCGGGGACGGTCAACCCGGGCCAGGTGCTCGCGCTGACGTTCACCGTCCGCGCGGCCGGAGAACTGCGCGGACGGCTGCGCGCGCTCGGCGGCGGCGCGGAGGGCGTGCGCGCGACGACGTTCCACGCCGCGGCACTCAGACAGCTCACCTACTTCTGGCCCCGGGTGATCGGCGGCCGCCCGCCGCGGCTGGTGGAGTCGAAGCTGCCGCTGCTGCGCGAAGCGGCGCGGGACCTGGGGCTGCGCGTGGAAGGAGCCGCGCTCGCCGACGCGGTGACCGAGATCGAGTGGGCCAAGGTCTGCCAGGTCCACCCGGACTCGTACGTGTTCGCGGCCACGGAGGCCGGGCGAGGGACGTCGGCCGGCGTCGAGGCTACCGGACGGCTGTACGCGGCGTACGAGGCGCTCCGCCGGGACCGGCAGCTGATCGACTTCGAGTCCGTGCTCGAGCTGACGGCGGCGATCCTGCTCACCGAGCCCGTCGCCGCCCGCGAGGTGCATGCCGCCTTCAGGTACTTCACCGTGGACGAGTACCAGGACGTCAACCCGCTGCAGAAGCTGCTGCTCGACGCCTGGCTCGGCGGCCGGGAGGAGCTGTGCGTGGTCGGCGACCCGCGGCAGACGATCTACTCGTTCACCGGGGCCACGTCCGAGTACCTGCGCTCGTTCGCGGCCGATTACCCGCAGGCCACGATGGTCAGGCTGGTCCGCGACTACCGGTCGACCCCGCAGGTGGTGGCCGTGGCGAACCGGCTCGCGGGTCCCACCGCGAGCGCCGCCAGCGCGCCGGCCACCGTCACCGGCCCCGCCGACTCCGACGCGCTGGTCGCGCAGCGGCCGCCGGGCCCGGAACCGGTGGTGACCCGGTACGCCGACGAGGAAGCGGAGGCGGCCGGGGTGGCCGCGTCCATCGCCGCCCTGCTGCGGAGCGGCGTGCCGCCGCACGAGATCGCGGTGCTGCTGCGCGTCAACGCGCACATGGAACGGTTCGAGCGGGCGCTGTCCGACGGAGGAGTGCCGTACGTAGTCCGAGGGGCCGAGCGCTTCTACGACCGCCCCGAGGTGCGGCAGGCCCTCGTGCTGCTGCGCGGCGCCGCCCGGGCCGCCGGCGCCGGCACCGACGCGACCGGGCTGCCGGGCGAGCTGCCCGCCGCCGTCCGGCACGTGCTCGCATCGGCGGGGCTCACCTCTGACCGCCGCTTCGCTCCCGCGCGCGGCGCGGTCAGGGAGCGCTGGGAGTCGCTCGCCGCCATCGCCGGGCTCGCCGACGAAATGTCCGCCGCGCGCCCGGCGGCGACCCTGGCAGAGTTCGCCGCCGAGCTCGCCGAGCGCGCGGAGACCGGGCACGCGCCGGTCGCCGCGGCCGTGACACTCGCCACCATGCACGCGGCCAAGGGACTTGAATGGGACGCGGTCCTGCTGCCCGGCCTCACAGAGGGCATAATGCCGATCGTGCATGCGCGAACGGCGGAGGCCGTTGAAGAAGAGCGGCGACTGCTGTACGTCGCGGTCACCCGGGCGCGGGTCCATCTCGCGCTCTCGTGGGCACCCGCCAGGGCTCCCGGCGCGGAGTCGTCAAGGCAGCGCTCCCGTTTCCTGCCCGCGTTGCAGGCACCAGCCGTCGGGGCGCGCCGATGAGCGACTCGCTTGACCAGCTGCTCGACCTGCTCGACTTGGAGCAGATCGAGGTCAACATCTTCCGCGGCCGGTCACCGGACGAGACCGTACAGCGCGTCTTCGGCGGCCAGGTGGCCGGGCAGGCGCTGGTCGCCGCCGGGCGGACCGTGCCCGGGGACCGGCCGGTTCACTCGCTGCACGCGTACTTCATCAGACCGGGTGATGCGTCCGTGCCGCTCGTCTACACCGTGGACCGGGTGCGGGACGGGCGTTCGTTCACCACCAGGCGCGTGACCGCCATCCAGCACGGCAAGCCGATCTTCACGCTCTCCGCTTCCTTCCACCACCCCGAGCCCGGGCTTGAGCACGCCATGCCGATGCCTCCCGCCCGGCCCGCGGAAGACCTGCGGTCCAACGCCGAGCGGCTCGCCGAGGCGATCGGCGCGCCGGTGCCTACGCACTACCGGGACAGCCCGATCGAGCTGCGCTCGGCCGGGCCGCTGTCCATCGAGCTGGCGCGCGACCCGTCGCTGCGCGCCGAGGACGACCACAGCAACCTCGTCTGGGTGCGCGTCTCCGAGAAGCTGCCCGACGACGCGCTGCTGCACGTGTGCCTGATGACCTACATCTCGGACCTGACGCTGCTCGAAACCGCCCTGCTCGAACACGGCCTGACCTGGTTCGACGGCCGCGCCTCCGGCGCGAGCCTGGACCATGCCATGTGGTTCCACCGCCCGTTCCGAGCCGACCAGTGGCTGCTCTACGCGCAGGACTCGCCGGTCGCGGCCGGCGGACGGGTCCTGGCCCGCGGCCAGGTGTTCACGACCGAAGGTGACCTGGTGGTCTCGGTCGTCCAGGAAGGCCTCATA
>Ga0207707_10003694_pt1 | contig 13568 bp, 15 predicted proteins | sample KBSC83BmetaG_FD_184336 | JGI IMG/M metagenome (GOLD analysis project Ga0207707, IMG submission 184336) | Corn rhizosphere microbial communities from Kellogg Biological Station, Michigan, USA - KBS C8-3B metaG (SPAdes) (version 2) | ecosystem: Host-associated > Plants > Roots > Rhizosphere ...
GTCGATGAGTGCGCTGCGCGTGACGATCAATGCCCCGAGCGGGACGAGAACGAGCGGCGCCAGGTACGCGGCGGCGCCGACGGCTGCCTTCACGGCATGCGCGACCGGCCCGCCGCTGAACCCGAACCACAAGACGGCGGCGATGAAGACGCCCGCGCCGACGAGCCCGAGCCCGACGAGCTCAGGATGCGGCTTCGGGATCCGGAACTCGCCCCGCGGCTTTCTGCTGCGGCGCTTCTTGACCCGGCTCGGCGTTTTCGGGGACGTGCGGTGGGGCCGCTTCTTGCGCGCCATGGGCGGGCACTTCGCCCCGCCGAGGCTCACTCCTCCCGCTGGAAGGAGGCGGTGAGCATCCCGAAGTAGGTCGGCGCCTCGTACGACAGGAGCTCGGCGCTGAAGCCGTCGCCGAGCGCGCCGTGGAGCATCAGCATCTGCCAGAGGCTGTCGGCGAGCGCGTCCGTCGCCCGCTGGGGGTCCCAGCCGGCGAGCTCGCCCAGCGCATTCCGCCGCACGACGTCCTGCACGTCGTCGTCGTACGGTGCCGAGTGCTCGCTGTAGCCGTACGGGCCGTCGAGGGTGTGGCCGTGGCCGTGGTCGGCGCTCGCGACAAAGGCAACCGGCGTTCGGCCGGTCGCCAGAGCAAGGGCCCGACCAGCTCTGATGTGATCGTCGTTGGACAAGGCGCGGCACGGCGTGACGATCACCGCGGGTATTCGGAGGAAGCTGAGCGGGATCCCGGCGCCCCAGTCGATCGGCATCGTCGACCCACCTGCAGCCGTCGTCCCGAAGGTGAGGCCGAGCGCCGGCAGCCCCGCCGCCTGCAGCTCGCGCACGCATGCGTCCGCGAGGCTTGGATCGCCGTCGCCCTCGTACAGGTGCGACGCATCCACGAACTGGTTCGGATGCTCGGTGAGGCGTGACGAGCGCACGACGCCGAAGTGGTCGTCGAGGAGCGTCCCGTGCGGCGTCGCGAGGATCGCCGCTTCGGCGCCCCTGGCCCGGAGCCGGCGCGCGAGCTCGTGCATCCCGTTCGCGGTCGGCCCATCAGGCTGCTCGTAGACCGGATTGCCGTGCGGCGCGATCGCGCCGAAGACGATCATCCGAGTTGGCTGATCCGCTCGACGACGAGGTCTGCAAACCGCGGGCCGTCGATGTCGAGACCGACCTTCGCGTTCGGCGCGCCGAAGTGCTCGCGGCCCCGCCAGTCGACGTTCGTTCTCCCCCAGCTCGGGCCGGTCGTGCAGTCGACCTCGATGAACGCGTCGCGGACGTCCATCAGCGTCGGATCGACGAGGTGCGCAATGCACACCGGGTCGTGCATCGGCGAGCCGTCGAGGTCGGGGTAGCGGCGCTTGTGAAAGCGCGCATAGAAGTCCATGAGCTCGGCCACGACTTTCCCGACGCGGCCCGCGGTCCGCATGCGCTCGGTGTGCTCGTCCTTGATCAACGCGCGATGCGTGACGTCGAGCCCGACCATTGTCGTGTCGAGCCCTTCGACGAACACACGCTGTGCTGCCTCCGGGTCGGCCCAGATGTTGAACTCGGCGGCCGGCGTTCGGTTCCCCTCGCCGATCGCGCCGCCCATCAGGACGATGCGCTCGGGACGCGCATCGGCGTGCGTCGCGAAGAGCAGACCGACGTTCGTCAACGGCCCGGTGGCGATGAGCACCGGCGTCTCTGCGCTCCGGTACTGCCGGGCGAGGAACTCGACTGCGTGCTCGGTCTGTGCGCTCTGTGCGGGCTGCGGCAGGTCCGGGCCATCGAGCCCGGACTCGCCGTGGACGTGTGCGGCGACGTCGCGCTGCCTGACGAACGGCCCATCCGCGCCGGCGTACACCGGGATGTCGGACCGACCGGCAAGCTCGAGCACGCGCAGCGCGTTGTTCGTCGTCTTGTCGAGCGTCTGGTTCCCGGAGACGGTCGTGACCGCCCGCAGGTCGAGCTCGGGCGAAGCGACCGCGAGGAGGATCGCGATCGCGTCGTCATGGCCGGGATCGCAGTCGAGGATGATCGGCGTTGGGGTCATGCGCCGAGTATTGCTGCGAGGTCGTCTGCCGTGGGGAGCGAAGGTTGCGCGCCGAAGCGCGACGCTGCGATGGCTCCTGCGGCGCATGCACGTGTGAGCGCCTCGCCGCGGTCGCGTCGTTCGAGGAGCGAGACGACGAGGCACGCGGCGAACGCGTCGCCCGCCGCGGTACCGTCCACGGCGTCGACCAGAGGAGGCGTCGCACGTGCCACCTCGGCGCCGTTCTCGAAGAGCGCAGCGCCTTCCGCGCCGTAGGTGACTGCGACGAGCTTCCCACGCGACACGACTTCGTGCTCGAGCCGGTTCACGATCAGCAGGTCCGGTTCGAGGTCGATCGGGCGAGCCGGGGCCGCGTTCAGCGCGAAGAACTCGGCGCCGTGCGCGGCTGCGCGGACGACGTCATCGGGCACCTCGAGCTGGCACAGAACCGCGCCGGCCGGCGAGCTCGTGGCGACGTGAGCGTTCGCGCCGGGGATCACGACGATCTGGTTCTCACCCGCGTCGTCGACGAGGATGAGCGCGATCCCGGTGGTGCCGATCCGTGCGACCTCGACGGCGACTCCGGCCTCGTGCAGGCCCACGAGCGCCTCGTCGGCCAGTGGGTCCTGACCCACCGCGCCGATCATCCGTACCTGTGCCCCGAGCCGCGCTGCGGCGACGGCCTGGTTCGCACCCTTCCCGCCGGGAACCCGGACGAAGTCGTGGCCGACGAGCGTCTCCCCTACGCGCGGCAGCCGCTCGACGCGCGCGACCAGGTCGAGGTTGATCGAGCCGACGACCGTGAGTTCGACGGACATGGCCGCAGCGTAGAGCAGCGCCTGGGGACGGATCGTGACACGCCTGTAACCCTTCCCAGGGAAGGGTTACGGACGTGGAACTAGGCGGCGATCGCGCGCAGGTCGTCCAGCGCGCAGCCCAGCAGGTTCTCGCGGAGGTCGAACAGGCCCGCCCAGAGCGAGCTCGCATCGACCGTCGACTGCCACCGCACGGTCGCCGCCAGCCCTTCCAATGCGCGAACGAACACCGCAAGCTCCAGGTAGGCCTGCGCGACGCGGTGCGGTGCGACCTTCACGCCCGCACGGTCGAGCACCGGCGCCCAGTCGACGAGCTCGCCCGGGCCAGGCCCGCCGAACCACGACCGGCCCTCCGCCTGGTCGGCTTCGAGCTCGAGCAGGTACCGCCCGAGCGGCGTCTCCAGCCCCGCGAGCGCCGTTTCGACACGATCGGCCGCGCGTCGCAGCGCCGCCTGGCGCCGGCCCGGCGTCCCCGGCTCCGCCTCGCCGCGCGCCCACCGCTCGAGCAGCCGGCAAAACGCAAGCGACGACACCTCGAGGGCCAGCAACTGGCCGACCAGCCGCTTCGCCGTCCGCTCGTCGGCCGCGTGCTCCACGATCACGGCCGCCCATTCCGGCCGCGTCTCCAGCGGGATCGTCATACCTCGACCACCACAGGCAGGATCATCGGCCGCCTGCGCGTCCGGTCGTACACCAACTGGCCGATGCCGTCGTGGATGTGCTCCTGGAGCAGCTTGATCTCGCGGATGTCGTCCGCGAGAAGCTCCCGGACGATGTCGTGTGCCTCCTGTCGCATCTCCGCGAGCAGCTCTTCGCTCTCGGCGAAGCCGCGCGAGATGAGCTCGGGTTGGGCGGCCGCACCGTCCGCGAGCGTCGTGACGACGATCAGCACACCGTCTTCCGACATGTGTCGGCGGTCGCGCAGCGCGACGTCCGAGATATCGCCGACGCCGAGGCCGTCGACGAACGTGACGCCCACCTCGACGCGATCGACGATGCGCACACCTGACTGCGACAGCTCGACGACATCACCGTTCTCGGCAAGAACGATCGACGAGGCGGGCACGCCCGCATCCTGCGCAAGCCGAGCGTGGGCCGCCTGCATGCGGTACTCACCGTGGATCGGCATCACCGCCTTCGGCCGGACGAGCGAGAGCAGCGTGCGCAGCTCCTCGGCGCGCGCGTGACCGGACACGTGAACGTCCGCGTTCTCCTCGTGCAGCACCTCTGCCCCGCGCCGCGTCAGCTGGTTGATCGTGTCGTGCACGCGCAGCTCGTTCCCGGGCACCGGGCGCGCAGACAGGATCACCGTGTCGCCGCGCTCGACCTTGATCGCAGGATGGTCGTCGTACGCGATGCGCGTCAGCGCCGACAGCGGCTCGCCCTGCGAACCCGTGCACAGCACGAGCTGCTCGGCAGCGGGGACGTCGTCGACGTCGGCCGGCTTCACGAGCATGTCGTCGGGCACCTCGACGTACCCGAGGTTGCGGGCGACGTTCAGGTTGCGGCGCATCGAGCGCCCGACGATCACGACCTTGCGACCGCAGTCGGTGCCGACGTCGATCGCCTGCTGCATGCGGTGAATGTTCGACGCGAAGCTCGAGATCAGGACGCGGCCGCGTCGCGCCGGGATGATCTGGCGAAACGCCTCGCCCACGACCCGTTCCGAGCGGGTGAAGCCTGGGCGTTCAGCGTTCGTCGAGTCGCCGAGCAGCAGGTCGACGCCACGGTTCCCCAGGTCCGCGAGCCGGCCGACGTCCGTCCGCAGCCCGTCGACCGGCGTGTGGTCGAGCTTCCAGTCCCCGGTGTGGAACACCCGGCCCGCGGCCGTCTCGATCGCGATGCCGACCGCATCCGGGATCGAGTGCGCCATCCGCACGAACTCGAGCCGGAACGGCCCGAGCTGGATCGGCTCGGCCTCCGGATCGATCTCGCACAGCTCGGCGGAACGCAGCAGGCCGTGCTCGTCGAGCTTCGACTTGACGAGCCCGAGCGTGAGCCGCGTCGCCCAGATCTCCTCGACCCGGACTTCGCGCATCAGAAACGGCAGCGCACCGACGTGGTCCTCGTGCGCGTGCGTGAGCACAACGGCGCGCACGGGCGCGTCCCGGAGGTACCCGAAGTCCGGGAGGATCACATCGACGCCAAGGTGCTCGTCGCGCGGGAACGACATCCCGGCATCGACGACGATCCGCTCGCCGGCTGCTTCGTAGACGGTCATGTTCTTGCCGACCTCACCGAGGCCGCCAAGCGGGATCACGCGGAGCACATCGTCCATATGACCGGAGTGTAGGTAGGTCAGACGGCGACGAGCAGTCCGAGCCGCTCCAGGCAGCTGCGGACGCGGGCCAACTCGTCCTCGCTCGCATCCACGAGCGGGAGGCGATGCCCGCCCGCGGGATGGCCGAGCAGCCGCAAGGCGGCCTTGATCCCGATCGGGTTCGTCACCACGCCGAGCAGCTCGTACGCCGGCGCCAGAGACGCGTCGATCTCGCGCGCCCGCGCCACGTCGCCGTCCTGCATCGCCCGAACCTGCTCGGCGACCTGCGGGCCGACGACGTGCGTATGCACGCACACTCCGCCGACGCTGCCCAGCTCGAGGAACGGTTGCACAAGGTTGTCGTCGCCGGCGTAGAGGTCGAGGCCCGTGGAGACGATGTGCCGCGCCTGGTCGAGGTCGGCGTTCGCCTGCTTGACCGCCTTCACGGTCTCGATCTCTGCGAGCCGGGAGATGGTCTCCGGCTCGATGTTCACGACGACCCGTGCGGGGATGTTGTAGACGACGATCGGCCGGTCGCTCGCCTGCGCGATTGCCTCGAAGTGCGCGACGATCCCGCGCTGCGGAGGCTTGTTGTAGTACGGCGCGACGACGAGGAACGCCGAGGCGCCGAGCTCGTGCGCCGCCTCCGTCAAGTGGATGGAGTGCGCGGTCGAGTACGTGCCGGTCCCCGCAACCACCGCCGCGTGGTCGCCCACCGCTTCGAGTGCGGCGCGGATCAGGTCGAGGCGCTCGCGGTCGGTCAGCGTCGGGCTCTCGCCCGTCGTCCCGGCGACGACGACTCCGTCGGAGCCGTTCTCGACGAGGTGGCGCGCGAGCGCCTGGAAGGCGTCGTAGTCGACGTTGCCGTCGCCGTCGAACGGCGTGACCATCGCCGTCAGGACGTGGCCGAGCACGCCGGAAGTGTACGCGCGATACTCGACGGCCATGGCGCGGTTCGTGCTCGTCCACGGCGCCTGGCACGGCGCCTGGTGCTTCACCGAGCTCGTCCGCGAGCTGGAGGCGCGCGGCCACGCCGCCGTGGCGGTCGATCTTCCCTGCGACCAGCCGGGCCTGACGCAGCACGACTACGCGCGGCTGATCGGCCCTCAGCCGGATTCGATCGTCGTCGGGCATTCGCTGGCCGGTCAGACGATTCCGCACGTCGACGCGCAGACGCGCGTGTACCTCGCCGGCTTGCTACCGGTCGAAGGCGCGTACGCGAACGCGTTCGTGGAGGGCTTCGGCGGTTTCGTCCGGGACGAGCTCGACCGCAGCTACTGGCCGGATGCCGACACCTGCGCGGCGTTCATGTACCCCGACTGCACGCGCGAACGGTCGGACTGGGCGTTCGCGCGGTTGCGGCCACAGGGGCGTATCTCCGAAGGCGCGGCCGCGCTCGGCGAGGGCGACGTGGTCATCGCGACGCTGCGCGACGCCGCGGTCGACGCCGACTGGCAGGTCGCGGCCACGCGTCGACACGGCGCGCGCCTGATCGAGCTCGACTCCGGCCACTCACCGTTCTTCACGCAGCCGGCCGAGCTCGCGGACGTGCTCGCGTCGCTCGGCTGAACGCGTACAGTGTCGCGCCCCATGTTTCGCGCAGCGCTTTTCCTCGTCGTTCTCCTACTCGTCGGTGCGACATCTGCATCGGCCGCCGCTCCGGTCGTGCCCGTGCATTCGCAGCAGGCACTCAAGCGGAAACTGCCGCTGCTTGCCTATGTCCCCACTCGCGTCGGCTCGGGGTTCCGCTACTACAAATGGGCAACGACGACGCGGCCCGCTCTCCGCATCTGGTTCCGGGACAAGGCGGCGCGGGAGATCACGTTCATCGCCACGTTCCAGAACAGCGCGTGCGCCGCCGGCCGGGAGAAGACGTTCCAGCTCGACGGGAACAAGGTCTACTGGTCACACACGGCCAACGAACAGCAGGCCTGGCGCTGCCTGGTGCGGAGCGGGCGGACGGTCCGCCTCACCGTTGCGACACCGATCCCGCCGACGACGTTCGCCGACGTCGGCATCGGCCGGATCGCAGCCTCGGGTCGCTATGTCGGGTAGAGCCTCACGACGCGCGGCGCGACCTCCTCGACGTCACCGGCGCCACGGAGGAACGCGTCCTCGTACGGACGCCCCGCCAGCGCGACGAGTGCTATCGGCGCGAGCTCGCGCAGCCGCTCCAGAACCGGCTCGACGTTGCGGCGCTCGTAGAGCACGTCTGCGGCGAGCGCGAGGTCGAATCGATCCTCCCAGGGCTCGCGCCAGTCCCGCAGTTCGGCCCGTACTGCAAGCCCGTTGCGCGCGGCGTTCTCGCGAAGGAGCTCGATAGCGTCGGGCGACCAGTCGGTGGCGGTCACCGCTGCGCCCTTCGCGGCCGCGACCAGCGAGGGCAGCCCGAGCCCGCAGCCGAGCTCGACCACGCAGAGGCCGCCGACGTCTGGAAGCGCTTCCGCGAGCGCACGGGCGGCCGGCCACAGCTCGGCCCAGTACGGCAGGAACTCGTCGTCGGCGAACGCCTCTTCGTCGATCAGCGCCTCGGGTGCCGACGGCCGGAGGAGCTCGAGCCGGACGCCTCCGACCTCGACGACGTCAGAGAAGAGCGTCAAGCCCGACGGTGAGGCCCGGCGGCAGCGACGGCAGCCGCTCGAGCGCGAGCAAGACCCCCGGCGTGTACGCCTCACGGGAGATCGCGTCGTGACGGATCGAGAGCGTCTGCCCCGCATCGCCCAGGATCACCTCCTGGTGCGCGTTCAGGCCCGGCAGGCGAACCGAGTGAATCGGGACGTCGCCCCCCATTCGCTCGGCAGTCAGCTTCGCTGTTCCCGAGGGCTGGTCGAGCTTGGCCGCGTGGTGGAGCTCGACGATCTCCGCTCGCTGGAGGTGCTTCGCGGCGTCCGCAGCGAAGCGCATCATCAACACCGCGCCGACGGCGAAGTTCGGTGCATAGAAGACGGTCACGGGCGCCGCCCGAAACTCCTCGACGTCCCAGCCGGTCGTCCCGACGACGCTCGGGACACCTGCGGCGACCGCCGCGCGCACGTTCTCGCCGGCCGCGTCGGGGCGGGTGAAATCGACCATCGCATCGGCGCCGTCGAGCGTGTCGACGAGCGTGTGCCCGGCAGCCTCGAGGCCCGGCCCGAGGACCGAGCCGACCTTCCCACGGCGCCCGTTGAGAAGAACGTTCACGCCGCGCGCGCGAGGTCGGGCGTGATGCGCTCGAGTGCAGCGAGGAAGCGCTCCTCGTTCGGGCCGATGCACGCTGCGGACAAGCGCTCCGAGGCGAGCAGCGCACCTGCGAGCGCCGACACCGACGCCGCGTCGACCGCATCGACCTCGGCGACGATCCGGTCGAGCGAGAGCAGCTCCGAGTCGGTGATGAGCGCCTTGCCGAGCCGGTTCATGCGCGTCGACGTCGACTCCATCGAGAGCAGGATGCGGCCCTTCAGGTTCTCCTTGGCACGCTCCAACTCGCGTTCGGGGAGGTTCCCGCCGGCGATGTCGGCGATCTGCTCGGCCGTGATCGCGAGTGCGTCGGCCAGGTTGTCCTCGCGCGTGCCGAGGTACACGCCGATCTGCCCCGTGTCGGTGTACTGCGACACGAACGAGTAGACCGAGTACGCCATCCCCCGCTTCTCGCGGATCTCTTGAAACAGCCGCGACGACGCCGATCCGCCGAGGATCGCGTCGAGCAGCGACGCGGCGAACCGGCGCCGATCGGAGCGCGAGATCCCAGGCGCGCCGAGGCACACGTGGTATTGCTCGGTGTCCTTCTGCTGGAAGCGCAGGCGCGGCGGCGGTTCTTGGACCAGCAGCGGCCGAGCGTTCAACCGCGAGGTGATTCCGTCGTTGCGCCGTTCGAGCGCACGCTCGACCAACTCGACGACGCGCTCGTTCTCGATGTTCCCCGCGGCAGCAACGACGATGTTCGCGGGCACGTACATCGAGCCGTGGTAGCTCGCGATCGCATCCCGTGGGATCGACGAGATCACCTCCGCGTTGCCGATCACCGGCCGGCCGAGCGGATGCTCGCCGAACACCGCCTCGGCGATCAGATCGTGCACGAGGTCCTGTGGCGCGTCCTCGTACATCGCGATCTCCTCGAGCACGACCTCGCGCTCGGAGTCGAGGTCGGCGAACGACGGCGCGAACACCATGTCGCCCATCACGTCCATCGCCGTCTCGAGATGGTGATCAGGGACGCGCGCGTACACGAGCGTGTGCTCGCGCGAAGTCGCCGCGTTCAGCTCGCCGCCGAGGCCGTCGAAGATCTCCGCGATCTCGACCGCCGAGTACGCGCTCGTGCCCTTGAAGAGGAGATGCTCGATGAAGTGCGTCACGCCGGCCTGCCCTGCTTCCTCGTCGCGCGAACCGGCGCCGATCCAGTACCCCACCGCCGCAGACCGGACGTGATCGAGCCGCTCGGAGACGATCCGCTCGCCCGAGTCGAGCTCGGTCAGCACCCAGTTCTGCACGGGCGTAGCGTAGTGCGCTCTACCTCCGCCGGTACACGACGCCGGACTTCGGCTCCACCAGGAGGCTCGGATCGGCGCGGAGCGCATACAAGGCCCCAGCGATCCCGAGCCCAGCAGAGATGCCACCGAGGAGCGCGGACAGGGTCGGCTCGAACGCGAGCGAGACCGCGGCGAGTGCAGACACGCCGACCGTGCTCGGGAGCGTCGCGTGCAGCGCCTGCCGCACGGGGCTTGCAATCGACGCATCGCCCGGAACGTCCTTCGCCTCGCCCCTACGGAGGAACCGCGACCGCGGGTCGTTGAACAAGGTGAAGACGGTGACGAAGGCACCGCCTGCGAACGCAAGCAGCGCGCCCGTTCCGGGCGAACCGGCGATCCGGGCGGCGACCAGCCACACGGCGCCGAGCATGATGCGGATCGGCGTCACGTAGAGCGCGCGGTCGCGCAGCGAATGCAGCGTCATCGCGGGTCGCCCGGCAGGAGCGACCAGACGATCGCGTCGGCGCGCTGGCCGTGCAGCCAGATCGACTTCCGCTCGAGCCCTTCTCGCACGAAGCCACAGCGCTCCGCGAGGCGCTGCGAAGGCTCGTTGCCCGGATGCGTCCGCACCTCAATGCGACCGATGCCGGCGCTCAAGAGCCAGTCGCACACGAGCCGCACCGCACGCGTCATCAACCCACGACCACGTCCGTCAGGCCCTGCGAGGTAGGCGACCTCGTAGTTCTCGCGATGCCGTCTCGAAGCGATCACTGCACCGACTGAGACGTCGTCGCCGGCCTCGGTGACGGTGAAATCGAACCGGTCGCCCGTCAAGCGTCCATTGTGCGCGAGCCGGACGAGCGAGTCGAAGTCGCGGTCGGTCGGGGCGCGCGGCATGTTCAGCCACTGCGCGACGAGCGGGTCGCGCATCGTGGAAAGAACGACGGCGCGGTCGCCCTCCCGCAACTCGCGGAGGACGACCACGCCGTCGGTCAGCGTGGCTGGCGGCTTCACGCCGCCGACCGTACTACTCGGAGCGTGCCTCCGACCGCTCGCGGCGCGGGCCGCCGCGACCGCGCCCGCGGTCGCCGTCCCGGCGCGGCCGGTCCTCGCGTGGCTCGCGCGGCGGAGCGTCCTTCGCCCGCTCGACGAGCTCCTCCGGCGAGACGAGGCCGCCGTTCTCGTGCTTCTGGACGAGCTTGAGGCCGATCCGGCCACGGGCCTTGTCGACCTCCTGGACGAGCACGTCGAGGATGTCACCGCGCTGGATCACGTCCTCGATGTGGTTGACGCGGCCGGGGCCGACGTTCGACACGTGCAGCAGCCCGTCGGTGCCCTTCTTCAGCTCGACGAACGCACCGAAGTCGGTCGTCTTGACGACGCGGCCGGTGTACTCGTCGCCGACCTCGGGCTCCTTGGTGAGCGCAGCGATCGCAGCGATCGCCGCGTCGCCCTTCGTGCCCTCGGTGGCGTACACGAGGATCGTTCCGTCTTCCTCGATGTCGATCTGCACATCGTGGTCGGACTCGAGCGAGCGAATTGTCTCGCCGCCCTTGCCGATCACCATGCCGATGTACTCGGGGTTGATCTGGATCGTCGAGATGCGCGGTGCATGCTCGGCGAGCGCCTCGCGAGGCTGCGAGATCGCCTCGAGCATGCGGCCGAGGATCGCAGTGCGAGCCTCCTTCGCCTGCGCGAGCGCGCGTTCCATGATCTCGCGGCTGACGCCGGTGATCTTGATGTCCATCTGGAGCGCGGTGATCCCGTCGGGCGTGCCGGCGACCTTGAAGTCCATGTCGCCGAGGTGGTCCTCCGCACCCTGGATGTCGGTGAGGATGACGTAGTCGTCGCCCTCCTTGACGAGCCCCATCGCGATGCCGGAGACCGGCTCCTTGATCGGCACGCCGGCATCCATGAGCGCGAGCGTCGACCCGCACACCGAGCCCATCGACGACGAGCCGTTCGACTCGAGCGTCTCGGACACGAGCCTGATCGTGTAGGGGAACTCCTCGGCCGGCGGGATGACCGCCTCGAGCGCACGCTGCGCGAGCGCGCCGTGGCCGATGTCGCGGCGCTTCGGCGAGCCCATGCGGCCTGTCTCGCCCACCGAGTAGGGCGGGAAGTTGTAGTGGTGCATGTAGCGACGGTCCGTCTCGAGCGAGAGGTCGTCGATCCGCTGGCCTTCCTTCGCCGTGCCGAGCGTCAGCAGCGTCATGATCTGCGTCTGCCCGCGGGTGAAGAGACCGGAGCCGTGGGTGCGCGGCATGACCGACACCTCGACCTCGATCGGGCGGATCTCCGTCTCGGAGCGGCCGTCCGGCCGGCGCTTGTCGACCGCGATCTTCTGGCGGACGAGGCTCTTGTAGATCGACTCGCATCCCTTCTTGACGTACGACTTCGTCAGCGAGTCCTTGACGACGGGCTCGCCGTCGACCGTGGCCGGTCCCACCGGGAACGGCAGCTCGACCGTGTCGACGATGCGCTCGAAGAGCAAGTGCCGCTTCGCGGACTTCAGCTCCTTCGAGTCCTGCTCGGCGTCCGTGAAGGCCCGCAGGTCTGCCTCGAACTGTTCGCGCACCGGCGTCTCGACGGCGTTCGAGCGCTGCTTCTCGAGGATCTGGGCGAGCGACATGCGTGTCTGCAGCTCGCGCAGGACATGACCGCGGTCGGAGCTCATCGTCAGCTCGCCGATCTCCTTGGCGACGATCTCCTCGACGATCGCGCTCGCCTCACGAAGACCTTGCTCCTGGATGCGCGTCCAGATCTCGTGGCCGTACTGGCCTTCGAGCTTCTCCGTGGTCGCTGCGTCCAGCCACTTCTCCTTGCCGGCCTTCGTCCGCAGCTCTTCCTGCGCCTCGCAGAGCTTCACGATCTCGCGGTGGGCGATCTCGAGTGCCTCGAGGATCACATTCTCGGGAACGCGGTTCGCCCCCGCCTCGACCATCGTGAGGCCGTCCTTCGTGCCGACGACGATCAGGTCGAGATCGGAGCTGTGCTCGGTCTCCTCGAGCGTCGGGTTGATGACGAGCTGGCCCTCGAGCAGGCCCATCCGCACGGCGCCGATCGGCCCGAGGAAGGGCAGCGGTGAGACGTGCAGCGCCGCGGAGACGGCGTTGATCGCGAGGACGTCGTGCGGGATCACCAGATCGGCCGAGAAGACCGTGGCGACGCACTGCACCTCGTTGCGGTAGCCCTTCGGCCAGAGCGGCCGAACGGGGCGGTCGGTCATGCGCGCAGTCAGGATCGCCCGCTCGGTGGGGCGCCCCTCGCGCTTGAAGAAACCGCCGGGAATCTTCCCGGCTGCGTACATACGCTCCTCGACATCGACGGTGAGCGGGAAGAAGTCCGCGCCTTCACGCGCTTCTGTCCGGCCCTGCGCCGTGCCGAGAACGACGGTCTGCCCGCTCGAGACGACGACTGCGCCGTCTGCCTGCTTCGCGAGCTTCCCGGTCTCGAACTTGATTTCGCGTCCGCCGATCTCGACGGACACGGAAACCGGCACCCCGGCGGGGCGCTCAGCTTCGACAATGCTCATATCTCTCCTATTCCTCCACTGTGCTGTGAGTGAAGGGTGGAGATTGGGTCAGCGCTCGCAGGTTCGACGAGAGCTCGCCCAAGCTCCACCCTCCTTGGATTTGCAGGAGCTAGCGGCGGAGGCCGAGCTCCTTGATGAGGGCGCGGTAGCCCTCGAGATCCTTGCGCTGCAGGTAGTTCAGGAACCTGCGGCGGCGGCCGACGAGCTTGAGCAGGCCACGACGTGAGTAATGGTCGTGCTTGTGCGTGCGCAGATGCTCGGTCAGCTGGTTGATGCGGTGGGTCAGCATCGCGATCTGAACCTCGGGTGAACCGGTGTCCTTGTCGCTCTTGCCGAACTTCGCGACGTGCTCCAGCTTCTCTTCCTTGGTGAGGGTCATGCTTCTCCTCTCGTTCCAGGTGTCACCCGGGTCACCGCCGCCGCGAAGGAAGGACGCGCACGGCCGAGACCGGGTCGGCCAGTAGGGTAGCGAACTCCCGATGAATACGTCATTTCGCGAGACGTGCGA
>Ga0207707_10003698_pt1 | contig 13557 bp, 12 predicted proteins | sample KBSC83BmetaG_FD_184336 | JGI IMG/M metagenome (GOLD analysis project Ga0207707, IMG submission 184336) | Corn rhizosphere microbial communities from Kellogg Biological Station, Michigan, USA - KBS C8-3B metaG (SPAdes) (version 2) | ecosystem: Host-associated > Plants > Roots > Rhizosphere ...
AGGAGCTCGCCGTTGAGATGCTCCGTCGCGTAGGCCTCGGCGAGCGCCTGCTTCACTACCCGAAGCACCTTTCCGGCGGCGAGCAGCAGCGCGTCGCGCTCGCGCGCGCCTTCGTGGTGCGGCCGAAGCTCCTCCTCGCCGACGAGCCGACCGGCAGCCTGGATGCGCAGTCCGGCAATGCGGTGATCGCGCTGCTTTTCGAGCTGAATCGCGAGTACGGCACCACGCTCGTCCTCGTCACGCACGATGAGGCGCTCGCGGCTCGCTGCGCGCGCACGGTGCGCCTCGTCGGCGGAAGGATCGCCGCGTGACGAGCCTGCGCATGCTCCGGCGCGACTGGCGCGCCGGCGAGCTGCGCGTGCTCGCCGCCGCGCTCGTCATCGCGGTGGCGAGCGTCACCACCGTCGGCTTCTTCGCCGACCGGGTGAGCCAGGCATTGGTGCGCGACGCGCACCAGTTGCTCGGCGCGGACCTGGTGCTGGTCGCCGACCATCCATGGAGCGGCAAGGTGCCGCAGCTCCTGCGCGATTCCGGCGTGCGCCGCGCCGAGGCGCTCAACTTCATCAGCATGGCGCTGCGCGGCGAGCAGAGCCAGCTTGCCGGCGTGAAGGCGGTGACGCAGAACTACCCCCTTCGGGGGCGTCTGCGCACGGCGAGCGCCTTCGGCGCGCCGGATGCTGCCGCCGAGCACGGGCCGGCGCCGGGGACGGTATGGATCGAGGAGCGCATGGTGAGCGCGCTCGGCGCGCCGGTCGGCTCGACCATCAAGCTTGGCCGCACGCAGTTGCGGGTCGCGGCCATCCTCACGCTGGAGCCGGAGCGCAGCGCCAGCTTCTTCAACATCGCGCCGCGCATCCTGATGAATCTCGCCGACGTGCCGGCGACCGGCCTCGTGCAGACGGGGAGCCGCGTCTCGTACTACCTGTATGCCGCCGGCGATGCCGGGCAGATCGAAGCACTGGAGCAATCCATCCGGCCGCAGCTCGGCCGCGGCGAACGCCTCGACACGCTCGAGTCCGGCCGGCCGGAAATCCGCGCCGCGATCGAGCGCGCGCAGCGCTTCCTCTCGTTGACCGCGCTGCTGGCGGCCGTGCTCGCCGGCGTCGCCATCGCGCTCGGCACGCGGCGCTTCGTCGAGCGCCACCTCGACGGCTGCGCGGTGATGCGCTGCCTGGGCGCGACCCAGGCGCGGCTGCTCGCGATGCACGCCGGCGAGTTTTTCGTCCTCGGAATGCTCGCCTGCGCGCTGGGTGCGCTGATCGGCTACGGGGCGCAATCGGCCATCGGCGCCGCGCTCGCGGATCTCATCCGCGCCGAATTGCCGCGGCCGACGCCCTGGCCCGCGCTGCAGGGTTTCCTGGTCGGTCTGGTCCTGCTGCTGGGCTTCGCGCTGCCGCCGCTGCTGCAACTCAAGGACGTTCCGGCGCTGCGCGTCATTCGACGCGAATCCGGCGCGCCACGCGCCGGCACCGTTACCGCCTATGCGCTCGGTTTCGTCGCCTTGGGCGCGTTGCTCATCTGGCAGGCCGGCGATGTCAAGCTCGGCCTGTACGTCGTGGGCGGCTTCGCCGCCGCGGTGCTGGTGTTCTTCGCCGCCGCGTGGGCCGTGCTGAACGCGCTCGCGCGCCTGCGGATCCGCAGCCTGCGCTACGGCCTGGCGAACCTCCGCCGCCACGCGCGCGGCAACGCGGTGCAGGTGGCCAGCCTGGCGCTCGGCCTGACGGCGGTGCTGCTGCTCACCTTTACGCGCAACGACCTGGTGGACGCCTGGCGTCGCGCCGCGCCGCCCGACGCGCCGAACCGGTTCCTGATCGGCGTGCAGCGCGACCAGCTCGACGCGGTGAAGCAGTTCCTCGCGACGCACGGCCTGCGCGAAGCCGATCTTTATCCGATGGTGCGCGGCCGCGTAGTCGCCGTGGACTCACAGCCGGTGAACGAGGCGCAATACACGGAGGAGCGGGCGCGGCGACTCGTCGAGCGCGAGTTCAACCTTTCGTACATGGACGCCCTGCCGTCGCACAACACGCTGGCGGCGGGACGCTGGACGGCGGACGGCCTGTCCGTCGAGGAGGGCATCGCCGAGCGGCTGGGCTGGAAGCTCGGCGACACGCTGACCTTCAACGTGGGCGGCGAGACTTTCACGGCGCCGATCACCTCGCTGCGCCGCGTGCGCTGGGACTCGATGAAGGTGAATTTCTTCGTCATCGGGCCGCCCACGGTGCTCGGCAAGCTGCCGACGAGCTACATCAGCGCCTTCCGCGTGCCGCCGGGAGGCGAAGCCGCGCTCAACCGGCTCGCCGCGCAGTTCCCGAACCTGACCCTCGTCGACATCGGCGCCGCGCTGAAACAGGCGCAGGACGTCGCCGACCAGCTGATCGCCGCCGTGCAGTTCATCTTCCTCTTCGCGCTCGGCGCGGGACTGCTGGTCCTTTACTCGGCGCTGGTGGCGACCGAAGACGAGCGGCGGCGCGAGGCGGCGGTGATGCGCGTGTACGGCGCTTCGCGCGCGCAGGTCGCCGGCGCGCAGCGCGTGGAATTCCTTGCGATGGGACTCACGGCGGGAATCCTCGCCACCCTCGGCGCGGCCATCATCGGCCAGCTTCTCGCCCGTCGCGTGTTCGAGCTGGACCTGCCGCCGAGCATGGCGCTACTGGTCGCCGGCCCGGTCGCCGGGGTGGCGCTCCTCTCGCTGAATGCGTGGCTGTCGGCGCGCAAGGTGCTGCGCGCATCGCCCGCGCTCACCCTGCGCGAATCCGCGTAGGCTCACGGGGTGAGCCAACCGCCAGTCTAGACTGGCGAATCGTCCTAGAATGCCGGCGGGGGTCATAACAAGATGGTGGAAGCGGCAGTCATCCTTCTCCTCGGTCTCGCCGCAGGGACCGCAGCCGGCTGGTTTTTCCGCTCTCGCATGCAAACCGATGTCGCGCTGCTCCGGCAGCGGGCCGAGCAGGCCGAAGGCCAGCTGCAGCATATCGGCAGGCAGCGCGATGGCCTCGTTGAACAGCTGCGGGAAGAGTCGAGCCGGCGCGCGACGTTCGAGGCGCTCGCGGCCGGCATCCCGGACCTGCAGAAGGAAATCGAGTCGCGCAGCCTCGCGCTCAACCAGCACCAGCGCACGCTGCTCGAGGTCACGACGGAGAAGGAGGCGCTCGCCGCGACCATCGAAGCCGAGCGCAAGGGCTTCCAGGAGAAGCTGCGCCTGCTCGAGGAGGCGAAGACGGCCCTGTCGGATGCGTTCAACGCCCTGTCCGGCAGCGCGCTGCGCAGCAACTCGGAGGAGTTCCTGAAGCTGGCGCAGTCCTCGATGAGCCCGATCAAGGAGGCGCTCGGCAAGTTCGAGAACAAGATCCAGGCGCTCGAGGTGGCGCGGGAAGGCGCTTACCAGGGCCTGCTGCAGCAGGTGACGCAGCTCCTGGACACCGGCAAGCAATTGCGCTCCGAGACGTCGAACCTCGTGCAGGCGCTGCGCTCGCCCAACGTTCGCGGGCAGTGGGGCGAGATCCAGCTGCGCCGCGTGGTCGAGATGGCCGGCATGGTGAACTACTGCGACTTCGCCGAGCAGGAGACCCTCAGGACCGACAGCGGGACGATGCGGCCGGACCTCATCGTCAAGCTGCCCGGCGGAAAGATGATCGTGGTCGACGCCAAGTCGCCGGTGTCCAGCTACCTGGACGCCATGTCCGCCACGGATGAATCGGACAAAAAGAACAAGCTGGCCGCTTTCGCGCGCCTGGTGCGCGATCGCGTCGCCGAGCTCGGCCGCAAGTCCTACTGGGACCAGTTCAAGGAGACGCCCGAGCTCGTCGTCATGTTCATGCCGGGCGACCACTTCTACAGCGCCGCGCTGCAGGAAGATCCTTCCCTTCTCGAGTTCGGCGTGGAGCAGAAAGTGCTCATCGCGACGCCGGTCAACCTGATCGGCCTGCTGCGCGCCATCGCGTACGGCTGGCGCCAGGAGGCGATCGCGGCCAATGCCAAGGAGATCAGCGAGCTCGGCGCCGAGCTCTACAAGCGCATCGCCGACCTCGGCGGCCACTGGATCGACATCGGCAGGAACCTCGGCCGCACGGTCGAGGCCTTCAACAGCGCGGTCGGCTCGCTGGAATCGCGCGTGCTGGTCAGCGCCCGGCGCTTCAAGGAGCTCGGCGCGGCGCCGGCCTCCGTGGCCATCGAGCTGGTCGAGCCCGTGGAGAAGACGGCGCGCGCCCTGAAAGTCCTCGACATCAGCACTGCGGCGTCCAAGGACTAGGCCACCCGGCCTGTAGTCGCTCGGCGACAAGCATGTTTCTGAATCGAAACATCTTTTAGGTTGTAGAGCTTTCCGCTAATATGCGGGTCGAAAGGGAGCGCTGAGGCTCCCTTTTTGCTTCGGCGCTAAACAAGGCCGAACACATGCCGCTGTCACTGCGATTCGTCGTACCCCTTGCGCTCGCGCTCGCCGCGATCGCGTACGCCGTCGTGCCGCTCGTCGACCGGCTGACGTTCCAGTGGTTCGTGCGCGACCTGGACATGCGCGGCGCGCTCATCGCGCAGACCGCGCAGGAGCCGCTCTCGGAGCTGGTGCGCGACCCGCGCGGCGCGCGCACCCGCGTGCATCGCTACTTCGAGCGCATCATGCAGGGCGAGCGGATCTTCGCCATCGGCCTGTGCGATCGCGCCGGCCACCTCGCGTTCGCGAGCCCGACCTATCCGCAGGCGGTGCAATGCCCCGCGCCCGGCGAGCGCGAGCAGAAGAGCTGGGTGCTGCAGCTGAAGGACGGCCCGCTGCACGTCTCCGCCAACCCGGTTTCCGGCGACGCCGGCCCGCTCGGCAATCTCATGATCGTGCACGACATGAGCTTCGTCGCGCGGCGCAGCGCGGACACGAAGAAATACGTGCTGTGGCTTTTCGCCGGCATCGCGGCGGTGGTCGCGCTGATCACGATGGTGATCGCCGAGATCAGCTGGCGCGGCTGGGTGAACGGCATCAAGGCGCTGCTCTCCGGCGAGACGTTGCTGAGGAGCCCGCTGGGGCTGGCGAGCACGGCGCCCGAGCTGCGCCCGATCGCCCGCGACCTGCAGGCGCTGGTGCGGGACCTCGAAGCCGAGCGCGCGGGGCGCGACGAAAGCCAGACGACGTGGGGCCCGGAGGCGCTGCGCCGGATCCTGCGCCAGGATTTGAAGGGCGACGAAGTGCTGATCGTGTCGAACCGCGAGCCCTACGTCCACGTGCGGCGCAAGGACAACGTGGTCGAGATCCAGCGGCCGGCAAGCGGCCTGGTGACCGCGCTCGAGCCGATCGTGCGCGCGTGCTCCGGCACCTGGATCGCGCACGGTGCCGGCAACGCCGACCGCGAGACGGTCGACAAGAACGACCACGTGATGGTGCCGCCCGAGCATCCGTCCTACCGCATCCGCCGCGTGTGGCTGTCGCAGGAAGAGGAGCAGGGCTACTACTATGGCTTCGCCAACGAGGGCCTGTGGCCGCTCTGCCACATCGCGCACACGCGGCCGACCTTCCGCGCCGCCGACTGGGAGCATTACCAGAACGTGAACCGCCGCTTCGCCGAGGTCGTGGCCGACGAGGCGCGCAGCGAGGACCCGATCATCCTCGTGCAGGACTATCACTTCGCGCTGCTGCCGCGCATGGTGCGCGAGCGCCTGCCGCGCGCGACCATCATCACCTTCTGGCACATTCCGTGGCCGAACCCCGAGGCATTCGGCATCCTGCCGTGGCGCGAGGAAGTGCTGGACGGCATGCTCGGCTCGTCGATCCTCGGCTTCCACACGCAGTTCCATTGCAACAACTTCTTCGACACGGTCGACCGCTTCCTCGAGGCGCGCGTCGACCGCGAGACGTTCTCCATTTCCTACGGCGGCGACACCACGGAAGTGCGCCGCTACCCGATCTCGATCGACTGGCCGCCGGCCGCGCTGCAGGTGCAGCCGAGCGTCGCGGAATGCCGCAAGCGCGTGCGCGAGCGCCTCGACGTCTCGCCGCAGGTGAAGCTCGGCATCGGCGTCGACCGCCTCGACTACACGAAGGGCATCCTGGAAAGATTCGCCGCCGTCGAGCGCCTGCTCGAGCTCGAGCCGCGCTGGATCGGCCAGTTCTCCTTCGTCCAGGTGGCCGCCCCGTCGCGCAGCGCGCTCGACGACTACCAGAACCTCGACAAGCGGGTGCGGGCCGAGGCCGAGCGCATCAACCAGCGCTTCGGCAAGGGCGGCTACCAGCCGATCATCCTCAAGATCGAGCACCACGACGCGGCGCAGGTGTACGAGCTCTACCGTGCGTGCGAGATCTGCTTCGTCTCGAGCCTGCACGACGGCATGAACCTGGTGGCGAAGGAGTACGTCGCCGCGCGCGACGACGAGCAGGGCGTGCTCATCCTCTCCCAGTTCACCGGCGCGGCGCGCGAGCTCGCCGAATCGCTGATCGTCAACCCTTACGACTTCGAGCAGTGCGCGGCGGCCTTGCACCTCGCGCTCACCATGTCGCCCGAGGAGCAGCGCGCGCGCATGAGGAGCATGAGAAACCTCGTGCAGGAGTTCAACGTGTTCCGCTGGGCCGGCCGCATGCTGATGGACGCGGCGCGCATGCGCCATCGCAAGCGCGTCCTCTCGCGCGCCCGCGTCGCCCGACGAGAAGCGGACGCCGCCTAGCGATGGAAGGAACACCGCCGTTCGCGGATAACTGGGCGCTGTTCCTCGACATCGACGGGACGCTGCTCGAGATCGCCGCGACGCCGCAGGCGGTGCATACGGCGCGCGCCGACACGCATCTCATCGCGGCGCTCTACGAAAAGACCGACGGCGCCCTCGCGCTGGTGAGCGGCCGATCGCTCGCCAAGATCGACGAGCTCTTCCACCCGCTCAGGCTGCCGGCCGCCGGCCAGCACGGCGTCGAGCGGCGCGATGCGCGCGGCAAGGTCTACCGGCCGGCCTTCTCCGCCGACGTGCTCGGGCGCGCCTCGCAGCACATCGCCGACTTCGCCGCGCGCCACGCCGGCCTGGTCTTCGAGCACAAGGGCTACAGCATGGCGCTGCACTATCGCCTGGCCCCGCGCCTCGCCGGCGCGGCGCACGCGGTGGTGCGCGAGGCGGCGCGCACGGTCGGCAGCGGCGTCGAGGTGCAGGCCGGCAAGATGGTGGCGGAGCTCAAGCTCGCCGGCCACGACAAGGGCCGCGCCATCGAGGCGTTCATGAAGGAGAGGCCGTTCGCCGGCCGCCTGCCGGTGTTCCTCGGCGACGACCTCACCGACGAGGACGGCTTCCGCGTGGTGCAGCGGCTCGGCGGCCTTGCCATCAAGATCGGCGCGGGGCAGACCGTGGCGCCCTGGCGCCTCCCCAACCCGGCCGCCGCGCGTGCCTGGCTCGGAGAGTGGCTGCGCCATTCCGCATAGGTCATGATGGCGCCGTGTCCGTCCGGCCGGCGCTGACCGAGAAGCAGGCCCGCACCATCGCCATCGCGGCGATGGTCGCCGGCCTTTGGGTGTGCCTCGAGTACGGCCTGATAGCGGCGCTGCTCGGCGGCCTGCTCGTGCACGAGCTCGTCCACGTGCTCGCCGCTCGCATCGCATACAGCGGCAGCGGCGCGACGGGTGCGCGCCTCGTCAGCGTCGCGTTGATCGCCACGGTGGTGATCGGCGTACTGGTCGCGGCGGGGTTCGGCGCGGCTGCGCTCCTGCGAAGCGAAGGCGCGAGCCCGGCCGCCCTCCTGGCGCGCCTCGCCGACATCCTGGCGACTTCGCGCGGCTCGCTGCCCGACTGGATCGGGCAGTACGTGCCCGAGGATGCCGATACCGTGCGTGCGCTGATCGTCGACTGGCTGCGCGGGCACGCCGCGGAGCTGCAGCATGCCGGGCATACTTTCAGCATTACCCTGCTGCATGTGCTGCTCGGCATGGTGATCGGCGCCATCATCTGCTTCCGCGAGGCGCGCGGGCGGCACGACAAATCGCTCCTCATGCGCGAAGCGTCCGCCCGGGTGCTGACGCTCGCGCACGCGTTCCGCAACGTGGTGTTCGCCCAGGTGAAGATCTCGGCGATCAACACGGTGCTGACGGCGATCTACCTCGCCGGCGTGCTGCCGCTGTTCGGCATCGAGCTGCCCTTCACCAAGGCCCTGATCGCCCTCTGCTTCGTGGGCGGCCTGCTGCCCGTCTTCGGCAACCTCATCTCGAACACCGCCATCGTCATCGTCAGCCTGTCGCAGGGCTTCCCGGTCGCCGTGGCGTCCTTCGTGTTCCTGATCGTGATCCACAAGCTCGAGTACTTCCTCAACGCGCGCATCGTCGGCGGGCACATCAACGCCTCGGCGTGGGAGCTCCTTTGCGCCATGCTCGCCTTCGAGGCCGCTTTCGGCGTTCCGGGCCTGGTTGCGGCGCCGATCTTCTACGCGTACGGCAAGGCGGAGCTGCGCGAGCTCGGGCTCGTATGAGGATTCGAGCGACGCCGCCGCGTTAATTCCGGGCTAGCGCCTTCCTGATGAGCGACAGGTCCTTCACGAACTGCTTGAACGCAGCCTCGCGCTCCGCCGCTTCCTGCACGCGCAGCAGGGCGGACGGGTGCAGCGTGGCGAAGACGAACGGCGCGAGCGGGCTCTCGACGAACTGGCCGCGCTGCAACGAGACCTTGAAGTCCTTGCTGATGAGCGCGCGCGCGGCCGTCGCGCCGAGCGCGACCACCACCTTCGGCTTGACGGCGGCGATCTCGCGCTCCAGCCACTGGTGGCACGCGTCGACCTCGCGCTGCGCCGGCGTCTTGTGAAGGCGGCGCTTGCCGCGCAGCTGCCACTTGAAGTGCTTCACCGCGTTGGTGACGTAGAGCTGCTCGCGGTCCACCCCCGCAGCCTCGAGCGCGCGGTCGAGGAGCTTGCCCGCCGGGCCGACGAAAGGCAGGCCCTGCTTGTCCTCCTCGTCGCCCGGCTGCTCGCCCACCAGCATCACCCGCGCGTGCGGGTCGCCGGCGCCGAACACCGTCTGAGTGGCGTTCGCCCAAAGCGGGCAGTCCTGGCAGGCGCGGGCGTCCTCGCGCAGCTGCTTAAGGCTCTTCACCATGGATTATTAGAATGCCGAGTGTGAAAAAGATTGCAGTCCTGACGAGCGGGGGCGATGCCCCCGGCATGAACGCCGCGGTCCGCGCGGTGACCCGCGGTGCGCTGGCGCGCGGCTGGGAAGTGTTCGGCGTGCGCAACGGCTACGCCGGGCTCCTGGAAGACGCCATCCGGCCGCTCGCCGCGCGCGACGTCGGCGGCATCATCCAGTCCGGCGGCACGGTGCTCGGCAGCGCGCGCTGCCCGGAGTTCGCCGAGCCTCCCGGGCGCGCGAAGGCGCTGAAGCATCTGCGCTCGCACGGCGTGGAGGCGCTGGTCGTGATCGGCGGCAACGGCTCGCAGTCGGGCTCGGCCAGCCTGGCGCGCGAGGGCTTCTCGGTGGTCGGCGTGCCGTCGACCATCGATAACGATCTCTACGGCAACGACGTCAGCATCGGCTGCGACACGGCGATCAACATCACGCTGGAGGCGATCGACCGCCTGCGCACCACCGCTTCATCGCACCATCGCGCCTTCGCGGTCGAGACGATGGGCCGCAATTGCGGCTACATCGCGCTCATGTCCGGCATCGCCGGCGGCGCGGAGGTGATCGCGCTGCCCGAGCACGAGCTCAAGCCCTCCGACCTCGCCGAGCGGCTGCGCGCCGCCTACCAGCGCGGCAAGACGCACGCGCTCGCCGTCATCGCGGAAGGGGCCAATTGCGGCGTGCACGAGCTGATGGAGTACTACGGCGCCAACCGCAAGTCGATCGGCTTCGACCTGCGCGTGACGCGCCTCGGCCACGTCGTGCGCGGCGGCGCGCCCACCGCAGCCGACCGGCTCCTCGGCACGCGCCTCGGCGCCGCGGCCGTGGACACGCTCGCCGGCGGCCAGCACGGCGTGCTGGTCGGCATCGTCAAGGGCGACACGGTGACCACGCCGCTCGCCGAGATCACCGGTCGCACGCGGCCCGCCGATGCCAGCCTGCTCGAGCTGGCGCGCACGATGGCCCTTTAGTTGTAGAGCCGGTTGATGCCGGTGGTGAGCTTGTCGGCGCTCACGCCGTAGAGATGCAGCGAGACGACGCGCGAGATGCCGCGGTTCGAGACGCGGTGCACGCCCTGCTGGTCGAGGTCGGCGCGCGCGAGCTGGCCCGGGCGGTACACGATCTTCTGCTGCAGCTTGAGGCCGCCGTCGAACTGCTCTTCGGTGAGGTCGCCCTCCACCACGCCGAACAGGCACCACACCTGGTGGCCATGGATCGCGCTCAGCTGTCCCGGCAGCCAGGTGATGGCGGTGATGACGAAGGCATCGTTCGGGTCGATGTAGAGCAGATGCCGCATGTAGCCGTTCGGGTCGCCGACGCGGTGCTCGGGGCGCAGCCACGACGGCTTCCTCAGCGCGACGTGCAGCGTCTCCTCGAGCTCGGCGAAATCCTGGTGCTCGGCGGCGCGCGCGAGGCGCGCGAGCGCCGGATGGATGGGGTGCGCCCGGGTCACGCGCCGAGGCGGCGCCACGCCGCGCGCAGCGCGAGAAGGCCCATGCCGCCGCTCGCGGCGACCAGTGCCCAGTATCCGAACGGATTCGCGCCTCGCGTGATGATCATCGTCTTCTGCTTGTCGATCGCGAGCTCCCCTGTGAGGAGCATATACGCAAACAGGCCGAGGCACAGAATGGCAACGGCGCCGTAGCGCCAGGCGGGCGCCCCGCCGTCCTTCAACCGAGCGCCTCGAAGAGCTGCACCGCAACCGGCTCGCCCGCCTTCACCGCGCCGCGCTCGTGCTCCAGCACGATGAAGCAGTTGGCTTCCGACATCGAGCGCAGCACGCCCGATCCCTGCTGCCCTGTGGTCTTCACCTTCCATTCGCCGGCGTCGCGCAACAGCACGCCGCGCTGGTACTCCGTGCGCCCCGGCACCTTGCGCAGGTTCTCGGCGGCCGCCGCGCGGAGCAGCGGAATGGCGTAGTCGTCGGTGCGCCCGGAGAGGTGGAGAAGGGCGTCGCGCACGAACTGGTAGAACGTGACCATCACCGCGACCGGGTTGCCGGGCAGGCCGAAGAGGACTGAATCGCCGATGCGGCCGAACGCCATCGGCCGCCCGGGGCGCATGGCGATCTTCCAGAACAGCACCTCGCCGAGCTTGCCCATCAGCTGCTTCACGAAGTCGGCCTCGCCGACCGACACGCCGCCGGTGGTGATGATGGCGTCGTTGCGGGCGGCCGCTTGGCGGAACGCGGCTTCCAGCTTTGCCGGATCGTCGCGCACCACGCCGAGATCGGTGATCTCGACGCCCAGCCGCTCGAGCATGCCGTGCAGCGTATAGCGATTCGAGTCGTAGACCTCGCCTTCCTTCAGCTTCTCGCCGATCGAGGCGAGCTCGTCGCCGGTCGCGAACATCGCCACGCGGAGCTTCCGTTTCACGCGCACCTCCGCGATGCCGAGGGAAGCGATGAGGCCGAGCTCCGCCGGACGCAGACGCTTGCCCGGCTGCAGGATCGGCACGCCGACCTTGAGGTCCTCGCCGGCGTAGCGCACGTTCTGCGCGCGCTTCTGGCCGGGCGGCACGACGATGCGGTCGCCGTCGCGCTTCACCACTTCCTGGATCACCACCGTGTCGGCGCCCGCCGGCATCACGGCGCCGGTCATGATGCGCACGCACTCGCCCGCGCCGAGCGATCCTGCAAACGGCCTGCCGGCGAGCGCGGTGCCGATTTCCTTCAACGAAGAACCGAGGTCATCGAAGCGCACGGCATATCCGTCCATCGCGGAGTTGTCGTGCGCCGGCACGTTGATGTCGGGGACGACGTCCTGCGCGAGCACGCGGTCCAGCGCTTTGCGGATCGGGACCTGCTCGGTGGCGGCGAGCGGTGTGATGCACGCCTTCATCGCCTCGCGCGCCTTCTCGACGTGCAGCGCCTCCGGGTCGTAGCCCTCCATGCCGCTGACGATCTGGATGATGCGCTTCATTCGTCGCGTAACCCAAAAGGGGTCAGAGCAATTTTCACGAAACAAGTCCGGCGCGAACTCATCGCGTTTTGTAGCCGGAAAATTGCTCTGACCCCTTTAACTCTTCGATCGTGTTGATGTTGCGGAAGGCGTCGGCTTCGTCGTCGAAGCTCACCTCGACCACCTTGAGCGCCGCGTACCACGCGTCGATCTTGCGCCCGCCCGAGGCGAGGAAGCTCTCGAGGTTGCGGGCAACCGACTGGCGCACGAGCGCGAACACGGGATGCGCCTGGTTGCCGGTCTTCGCCACCGCGAGGTCATTGTCACCCAGATGGTCGTGCAGTCGCGCGACCAGGTCGGCAGGCAGGAACGGGGAATCGCACGGCACCGTGACGCCGACCGGGTTCGTGATGGCTTGCAGCCCGGCGTGCAGGCCGGCGAGCGGTCCGGCGAAGCCGCCGATGGCGTCGCTGACGACTCGATGACCGAAGCTCCGGTAGCGCTCGAGGTTCTGGTTGGCGTTGATCACGATCTCGCCGACCTGCGGCCGCAGGCGCTCGAGCACGTGCTCGATCATCGGCCGCGCGCGGAGGAGCTGCAGGCCCTTGTCGACGCCGCCCATGCGCCGTCCCTGTCCGCCCGCCAGCACGATGCCGGAAATCATGCGCGAAAGCTCGAAGGCGGCGCGCCGAGCTCGCGGCGGAACATGGCGCTGAAGGCGGACGGGCTGTCGTAGCCGAGCTCGATCGCCACCTCGAGGATCGGGCGGCCTTCGGCGATCCAGCCGAGCGCACGCAGGAGGCGGGCGCGGCGGCGCCACTCGGCGAAGCTCATGCCGGTGTGCCGGCGGAAGTGGCGCGCGAGCGTGCGGCCGCTCAACGCGCCGGAGCGCGCCACTTCCTCGAGCGTCGCCGCGTCATCCGGCGCATCGAGGAGGCGCCGGCAAATGCTGGCGAGGGGCGCGGTCTTCGGCATCGGCAGGTGATAGGGCAGGCGCGGCAGGCTGCCGAGCTCGTCGAGGAGGAGCCGGACCAGGCGCCCCGGCGGCCCGCGCAGGTCGTATTCCATGGGCAGCTGCGTCGCCCGCGCGATCAGCTCGCGAAGGAGCGGCGTCACTTCCAGCACCTCGCAGGTGCGCGGCATGCGCGCGGCGGCCCGCGCCTCGATGTAAAGACTGCGCATCTCGAGCACGCCCTTCGTGGTGATGCGGTGCTCGACCTGCGGCGGCATCCATACCGCGCGCTGCGGCGGCACGACCCAGGTTGCATCGCGCGTGTCGACGGTCATCACGCCGCGCGCCGCATAGACGAGCTGGAAGCGCGGATGGCTGTGCCAGTCGAAGCCTTCCGCGGGCGGCAGGTCGCGGGCGAGGGCGATGACCGGGCGCGGCACGCCCATCAGGTCGTTCGCCCTTATGGTTTGTCCCATTTGCGACAGGGATTGTCCGAGGGTCGCGTGACGGACGCAAGGCGGGCCGCTACGATGGCGGCATGAAGAAGAGCTGGCTCGCGCCGTTCATCAACCTCGGCCACTTCCTCGACCACCTGGCGATGCTGGTGTTCCCGACGGTGGTCATCGCGCTCGCCCGCGAGTGGGAC
>Ga0207707_10003704_pt1 | contig 13543 bp, 7 predicted proteins | sample KBSC83BmetaG_FD_184336 | JGI IMG/M metagenome (GOLD analysis project Ga0207707, IMG submission 184336) | Corn rhizosphere microbial communities from Kellogg Biological Station, Michigan, USA - KBS C8-3B metaG (SPAdes) (version 2) | ecosystem: Host-associated > Plants > Roots > Rhizosphere ...
AGAACTGATCCGTCAACACGTAGTACTTGCCGGTGGCCTCGTCCAAGCCGACCACGCTCATCTCGTGCCGATCGGATAGCTTGGTGGTCAGCGTATTCTGCAGATCGAACTGCCCGGTCCTGGGGTTGAGGATCAGGAAGCGCTGTTCGTAATCGCTGCCAACCGGCTCGATTTCCGACTTGACCAGCACCTTGCCGGTACGCGAGTCGAACAAGACGGGGGAAGTGCGGGTGCTGCCGTTGAACAGCAACTCCGTGCCCCCGGTCTTCAGATCGTAAAGGTAGTAACCGGTCGTCAGGTTCACGCCGCTCAAGCGTCGGATGATGACTTTGTCCGGATCCAGCGGCAGCATGTCGACCAGCGACGCCGTGCCGGCCAGTTCCAAGCAGATCTCCCTGTTGCGGCTGACCCCCAGGCGGACAGTGTTGCGCGCGAAGGCCTCGTCGAATTTTTTCTGGTCGTCGCCAGTCAGGTAGGTCTTGGTCACGAACGTCTTGGTTGCGCCAACCTCCTTGCCCTCGCCGCAGCCCCCCAGTTGTCCCGTCCATTCCTGACGGGCGACGGCGAGAATCTTGTCGGCCTTGAGAGCGTAGGCCCCGATGAATTTCATGTGGTCGCCGGAAGGGGTGACCACCTTCGGCCCGGAGGACAGGGCATTCATATCCCAGGTGGCCAGTGCCGTTTCGTCCTTGTTGCCGGGTGATGGGATCAGGCCGACGAGGTGTTTGCCGTCCGGACTCATGCTCACCGACTGCAGCGCGGGTTCGCGGGCCAGATCCTCGATGGAGATGGGTTGAGAGGCATAGGCTGCGCTCACGCCCAACGTGGTCGCCAGCAAGCCGCAAAGCAAAGCCCGCAAGTATGTGCGTCGCATATCTGTCTGCTCCGATTGCATTCAGGGTTCGCCGCATCTTGTCGGTGCATATTGGCGCCGGCCGAAATGACGGCTTGGCGAAAACCGACCAGCGCTGGTTCGGCCGCCAGTCATGCGCGTCCAGCCGGGCGTACATGACATAAAACAACGGGAGGCGGCATGATGTCGCCTCCCGTAAAGACCCGCAGGCCTGCTCTCTCAGAACTTGTAGTTCGCCCGCGCAAAGAACGTGCGACCGAACCAGTCGTACTGCGATGCGTAGATCGGCGTGTTGCCTACGCGCGTGCCTGCACCGGCGGAGATCAGGTCGGGCTTCTCGTCAAGCACGTTGCGCACGCCGAACATGACGCCCCAGTTGTCACGGTCGTACTTGAGCGAGAGATCGTGCAGGAATTGCGAGTCGGCCTTGATGTCGCGGAAGGCACCCGTGTAGCCTTGATAGGTGAAGGTATTGGAGATATCCCGGTTCTCGGTGGAGCTGAAATACTGCCCCTGCCAGGACACGGTCCAGTCGCCGCGCTTGTAGCTGGCATTGAGCAGGGACGTCCACCGCGGATTGCCGATGTAGCCGATACGGTCCGAATTCTCGAAACCACTCGCTTCGGCCGTGCTGAACAGCTGAGTGACGTCCTCGATCGTATACACCACCTGGGCAGCCGCACGGATCGTCCCGAATGAGTAATCCTGGCTGAAGTTCGCCTGCAGGTCGTAGCCACGCTGCCGCTGGCTGTTGATGTTGATGAAGGTCGCGTGGATGTCGGTGATCTTGAACGCTTCACCACCGGTACCCGGGTTGCGATGGAACATATCGCAGAAGTTGTTCGGGAACACCTGGGATCCATAGCAACCAAGGACGATGTCATCGGCGCCGAGCGTGCTGATCTCGCCCTCGATGTGGTAGTCGAAGTAATCGAGCGCCAGGCTGAGGTTGGCAAACGAGGGCGTCCAGACCACACCGGCCGACTTGGCACGGGAGGTCTCGGGCTTCAGGAAACCCTTGCCACCACCCGTGAAGATCTGTGCCGACGAATTGCCCGTTGAGGCGTAGTCAGCAGGGATACCGATCGCCGCGCAGTTGGCACGGAGGAAGTCGTTGGTGCTGTCCTCCCATTTGATGCACGGGTCGACCGCAAGCTGGCCCTGGAACCCGGACTGATTCCCCAGATACAGCTCATACAGCTGGGGTGCGCGGTAGGAGGTTCCGATCGTGCCGCGCGCCCGGAAGGTCGGCGTGATCTGCCAGTTCAGCCCGGTTTTCCAGACCTTGGACCAGTCGCCTACGCTCGAATACTTGAACACGCGTCCGGAAACGTCGGCGGTCAGCGATTCGATGCCCGGTATGCCGCTCAGGATCGGAACGCCCAGCTCGCCGAACACTTCCTTGACGTTGTCAGTGCCCTTGGTCACCTGCGCCGAGGAATAACCCCACTCGTAGCCTGCGGCGTTGTTGGCATCGGGTTGGTCATCGATCTGGTAACGGCGGAACTCGGCGCCGATGGCGGCAGAGACATCGCCGGCCGGCAGGGTGAACAGGTTGCCAGTTGCCAAGGCGTTGACCGTAGTCTGCTTGTACACGGTGTGCCCCCGCTTGGGCAGTCCGACGGCGTTGACCAGATCGCCCATGCGCTCCCCGCTCAGGATGCCGGGATCGAAGTAGTCGATCGGTGTGTCGAACCCGGGCATTTTGTTGGCAGCCTCGGTCTGGTCGCCGCTTACGCGGGCGTCGATGCCCACCCCGCTGTAGTAGCCGCCGCTGCGGGAGTAGGTACCATTCGCGTGCCAGTCCCAGCTGCTGTTGCCGAACCCACCCTCGAGCCCGGATCTGAAATAGAAGTAGTCGTTGACGACCTTGTTGTTGGAGGGATACGGCATCACCGGCTGGTACAGGCCAATGCCCTGGGGAACCTTCAGGCCAAAGGCCTCGCTGGCATCGTCCGGGCTGCCCGGTGGTACTGGGTGGTAGACGACCGGAAAGAACTGGCGCCAGCCCTTGGTAGTGGTGACGCGGCGATTGACCAGGAACTGGTTGTCCCAGGTCACGTCGCCGAAAGTGAAGTGGCTGCTCACGTAGCCGCTGGTGTTACGGTTCTTGTTGATGGCCCAGGCCTGATCCATGAAAGGAGAGTTGAGCACCTCCTCGTAGAACGCCTGACCGCCGTTGGCGTAGGTCCCACGGTTGACTGGGCGCATGCCTGGCAACGGCCCGGTGGTGCTGCCGTCCCCGGAAGGCACATAGCGGGTACCGGACCAGTAGGCAATCACTTCGTTCTGCAGCATGTTGTTGCAGCCCGCGTACTTCGTGCCCTGCAGGATGGAATGATCCTCGCGATCGATGCGCTGCCCGTTGGTACCCCAGACCCTGTCCTGGCTGCACCGCAGGAAATCGCGATCGCCGAGCGCCAGCGGGAACTGCTCCTGGATCTGCGCCGCGAGCACGATGTTGCCCTTGTCGAAATTGAAGCCCGTCGCAATCGACGTACTCGCCTGCTCGCCGCCACCGTGCTGCGGTACGCCGTAGAAGGCCTCGATGTGCGTACCGTCGATACGCTTCTTGGTGATCATGTTAACCACGCCGGAGATCGCGTCGGAGCCGTAGATCGAGGACGAGCCGTCCTTGACGATCTCGATGTTCCCCAGAATGACCTCGGGCACGACGTTGAGGTCAAAGCCCGAACCGGTCTGGCCCTGCACGCCGGCCGGGCCCGGGCGCTGGCCGTCCAGCAGCACGAGGGTGCGGTTCGCGCCCAAGCCGCGCAAGTCGATCGTCTGGATGCCGGTGCCACCGCCCACCACGAAACCGCTGAACTGGTTGTTTATCTGGGTGGAACCCATGGCTACCGCAGCCGACTGCAACAGATTCACCGTCCCGAACGAACCGGCAGCGTGGTTGGCCTCGATGTTGACCACCTGGATCGGCACCATTTCCTGATACTCGGGCCGCTTCAGCAAAGTGCCGGTGACCGTGACAGACTCGAGCTGCTTGACCTTCCCTGCCTCTGCAGTCTGCTCCGTACTGCTGGTCGACTGGCCGGCGGGGCTCGCGGCAGATGCCTGGTCCTGCGCAAAAGCTGGCGTCATCTGCAATGCAGCGACTATCGCAATGGCCAGCGGCAGACGTGGAAGCCCTCGGTGCACGAACTTGCTCATGTATCCCCCTCCTCGTGATCGACGCAAAAACTTGCTGTCGTATTAATTTACGGTTCAGCAAAGGTAGCCGGATGGCCGCTTGTTATGCAACCAACCCGTTCGATTCGAAGGATATTTCGTTATAAGTGCGTGAAATCGTAAACGTTTCGCGAAAACTTTCGACTCCACCCGTTCGAGATCGCGCTGCTGATCCGGTTACAGCGACATGCTGTGCGCATGTCAGCGATCACGAAGCACCGGGCAGCAAAGTGTTCTTGATGGCTGCGCAAAAACCGCATGCATGCAATGCCCGCTTCCGCACGTCACGTTCCCCAACAAACCGGATGCTCGGGGGCCTGCCTGGCTCGACCTTGCTTCGCATCGAATCCACGCGCCTGACGGCCCACCCCGCAGGATGCGCTGGGGGCAACTCCACCTCACCGGACGCGCGCTGCGCCGAAGCGATGGCGATCAACCCCGTGCGATCGATGGAATGGATGACCGCCCTCGGGTGAGACGACGGGGTTCCTGCGGCGCATGTGACCGAAGCCATGCACCCGGGATCTTTCGGCGACGGGAGGAAGGATCTGGTCGGTGGTTCGTAGCCGGTAGGCATCAGGCCCTGGACGAACACTTGTCCTCGACCCGCACCAACCCACGACCTGCTTTCAGACCAGTCGTTGCGCCTCCAGCTCCAGCTTCAAATACGCGTAATAGATCGGCGCGGCGACCACCCCCGGCAGGCCGAAGGCGGCTTCCATCAGCAGCATGGCCAGCAGCAGTTCCCAGGCGCGGGCGCGGATCTGGGTGCCGACGATGCGGGCGTTGAGGAAGTACTCCAGCTTGTGGATCAGGATCAGGAAGACCAGCGCGGAGATGCCCACGCCCAGCGATACCGACAGCCCGGCGATGGCAATGGCGGTGTTGGAGATCAGGTTCCCGATCACCGGCAGCAGGCCGACGATGAAGGTCACCACCACCAGGGTCTTGGCCAGCGGCACGTGGATGCCCATGAGCGGCAGCACGCCGAGCAGGAAGATCGCGGTGAACACGGTGTTGATCAGCGAAATCTTGATCTGCGCGAACACGATGTTGTGGAACGCCTGGGCCAGGCCCGTGCAGCGCCGGCTCAGCGCGGCGGCCAGCGGGCCCATCTGGTGCGCGGGCCGGGTGCGGCTGAGCGCGATGATGGCGCCCAGCACCAGGCCGATTATGATGTGCGCAAACCCGCGCACCGCGCCCTTGCCCGCCAGTTGCAGCGTGCCCGCGTGGCGGCGGATCAGCTCCAGCGCGCCCACTCGCAGGTCGTCGACGCTGTCAGGCAGGTGGTCGGTGAGGGTCGCAGGCAATTGCTGGCGCGCCTTCTCCACCAGCGGCATCAGCTGCTGCCGCCACAGCATTTCCGGGTTGCCCAGTTCGCTGCGGAAGAAGCTCATGGCGCCGAGAATCAGCAGGATCAGCAGGCCCACCACCACCACGCCGAGCAGGGCCACCACCAGCATCCGCGCGCGGTCGCCGGAAATCCGCCGACCCAGCCGCGGCGCGATCGTCTGCACCAGCTCATACACCAGCAGGCCGGCCAGCAGGGCCGGCAGCAGGTGCATGACGATGACCAGCAGCAGGGTGGCGGCGACCAGTGCATAACTGGCGCAGCGAATGGCGAGCGAAGGCTCGCGCGAAACAGGCTGGAACGGATCCATGCAGCAACAACCGTGGGGTGGGTGCGTCAGTCTGTCAGCAGCCCGCGGCCTCTGCCAGCCCTGTCGGAGCGGGCAGCCTGCTGACGTAAACTGCGTCGATCGCGCCCATCACCGTTACCGGGGGATCTTCCATGTCGTTTCGCCTGTCCGTCGCCCTGCTTGCCCTGGCCCTGCTGGCCGGCTGCCGCACCCTGCCGCCATCGACAGCGCCGGCCGCTGTCGCGACGGCACCGGCTATCTCGCACGCCGACGACAACCTCAACGCGGTGGCCTGGAGCCAGACCGCGATCGAGCACGACCTGATCTACCTGCAGACCTATCGCGATGCCCAATCCGGCCTGCTGGCCGCCTTGCACGATCCGCACTGGGATGCGCTGGCGGCTGACGACCGGGTAGCGCCGAGCCAAGGGCTGAAACCGGCGGTCGTGCTGGATATCGACGAAACCGTGCTGGACAACTCGCCCTACCAGGCCCGCGTGGTTCGCAACGGTGGCGAGTTCAACGAGGACGACTGGCGGGCCTGGTGCCGGGAGGAAGCCGCTCGCGCCTTGCCGGGTGCGGTGGCCTTCACCCGGTTCGCCGCCAGCCACGGGATCGCGGTGATCTACATCTCCAACCGGGCCACGGTGCTCGATCAGGCCACCCTGGCCAACCTGCGCAAGGTCGGCTTGCCGGTGGCCGGGCCGGACGCGCTGCTGGGCCTGGGCACGGTCGTCGAGGGCTGTCCGGAGGAAGGCAGCAGCAAGCGCTGCCGGCGCCAGCTGATCAGTCACAAATACCGCGTCTTGATGCAAATTGGCGACCAGATCGGCGATTTTGTGGACGTTTCGAGCAATACCGATGAAGGGCGCCGGGCAGCGATGGCGCCCTACCTCGACTGGGTCGGCCAGCGCTGGTTCGTGCTACCCAACCCGACCTACGGCTCGTGGGAGCCGGCGTTGTTCGACAATGACTGGAAGGCCTCGCCGCAGCAGCGCCACCAGCTCAAGATCGAGGCATTGCGGTACCAGTAGCCAGATGTAAATAACGCTTTGTTACAACAAGTTATGATTATCAGCAAAAGTATTGCCTTAACTTTGACGAACCGCTAACATCGGCAACGCCAAGCCGCGGCACCATTGCCATGCGGGCGAGGCCATTTCCCTTCCGGCTCCGCCGGATTACCCCGTGCGGCCCTGGCCCGCGGGGTTTTCTTTGTGCTCCGGTACGCAACGACGCGGCCGGGCACCCCAGCCGCCCTTGTCCGATCCCGGCGCGCCCGCTTACCCTGCCCATTCACGGGTTTCGCGCCCGCAACCACCCTCGTTCCTCCACTGCGAGAATCCGATGATGCGCGTCACACCCTTGCGCCATGCCTTGTTGCTGCTGTTCGCCACCCTGCTGCTGGGCGCCTGCCACGGCAAGGACGATCCCGCGCAGCCCGGAGGCAGCAGCCCGGTGGCCGCCGTGCAGACCTCGGTCGACCTGGTCAAGGCCGGTGATTTCAACGGCTTGTGGAAACACATGTTGCCGCCGGCCGACTACGCCAACCTGCGCGCCGACTGGAATCGCCACGAGCAAGACCCGCGGCCGATCACCGCCGAGGATCGCGCCAAGTTCGACCAGGCGATGCGCCAGCTGACCGAACCGGATGCCGAGAACAAGCTGTACGCCGAACTGCAGCCCAAGCTGGCCGCGATGGAGCAGCAGTACAAGGATCAGCTGCCGGTGCTGATCAGCGTGGGCGAGGCACTGGCAAAGAACGCCGTCGCGCAGAACAAGCAACTCAGCCCGACCCAGAAGAGTCAGGTCAACGACGCGCTGGATGTGGTCATGCCGTGGGCGCAGCAGACACCGTGGTTCGACCAGGCCAGGGCCAGGCAGGCGGTCGGCGTGGCGGTGGCCACTGCGCGCAAGCTGGATCTGAAGAGCCCCGAGCAACTGCGCGCGATGGATTTCGACGCCGTCATGGGCAAGTACGCGATCGGCTACGGCGGGCTCAAGCAATTGCTGGCGATCTACGGTCTGTCGGTGGACGACACCCTGGCTTCGATCAAGCTCAGCGAGCTGTCCAACGCCAACGGTCACGCCGTGGTGAAGATCGACTACACCCTGCTGGGCAAGCCGCTGTCCAGCGAAACGAAGCTGGTGCAGGAAAACGGCCGCTGGTACAGCGAGGACATGCTGGCCAACGCGCGCAAGTCGCACGAGCAGCTGACCCGGCCGACCGTGGCGCAGGTGCCCGCGGCGGCGGCCAGCGCGGCCGGAAATGACTCAAAGCGCGCCCGCGTAGAATAGCCGGATGCCGAATCCCCCTGCCGTGGACTCCACCGCACGCCGCCGCGCCCCGTGGTGGTTCAATCTTGCCGGGCAACTGCTGCAGCCGTGGGTGCGCATCCGCCGCGATCCGGCCGAGCCGGCGGCGTTGCTGCGCCCCGGCGTGCCGGTCTGCTACGTGATCGAGCGCGACGGTTTTTCCGACGCGCTGATCCTGCAGCGCGCCTGCCGCGAGGCCGGCCTGCCCAGCCCGATGCAGGCGCTCGCCGGCACGCGCCGGCGCCGCTCGGTGTTTGCGCTGACCCGCCGCGAGGGCTGGATCTTCGGACGCAACCGCAAGCGCGCCGCCGGCGAACCGCTGCGCCAGCTGGTGCGCTCGCTGGAGGGCCTGCCCGAGCTCGACCTGCAGCTTGTCCCGGTGGCGATCTATGTCGGCCGCGCGCCCAGCCGCAACAGCGGCTGGTTCCGCGTGCTGTTCTCCGAGAACTGGGTGATGGTCGGCCGCTTCGGGCGCCTGCTGGCCCTGCTGCTGAACGGTCGCGACACCGTGGTGCACTTCTCCGCGCCGTTGTCGCTGCGCAGCGCGCTGGACGAATCCGGCGGCGTCAGCCCGGAGCGCTCCGCGCGCAAGGTCGCGCGCGTGCTGCGCACCCACTTCCACCGCATCCGTGCCGCGGTGATCGGGCCGGACCTGTCGCACAAGCGCACCGTGGTCGATGCGGTGCTGAACGCGGAGCCGGTGCGCGCGGCGATCGCCGCCAGCGCGGCCAAGGAGAAGATCAGCCACGCCAAGGCCTGGCGCAAGGCGCAGAAGATGCTGCTGGAGATCGCCGCCGACTATTCGCACCCGGTGGTGCGCTCGGCCTCCTTCGTGCTGTCCAGTTTCTGGAACAAGTTGTACGACGGCATCGCGATGCATCATTTCGACCGGGCGCGCGCCGCCGCACCCGGCTACGAAGTGATCTACGTGCCCTGCCACCGCAGCCACGCCGACTACCTGCTGATGAGCTACCAGCTGCACGTATCCGGCGTGGTGGTGCCGCACATCGCCGCGGGCGTGAATCTGAACCTGCCGGTGATCGGGCCGATCCTGCGCCGTGGCGGTGCGTTCTTCATGCGGCGCAGCTTCACCGGCAACCCGCTGTACTCGGTGGTGTTCAAGGAGTACATGGCGCAGCTGATCGATCGCGGTGTGCCGATCGAGTATTTCACCGAGGGCACGCGCTCGCGCACCGGGCGGCTGCTGTCGCCGCGCGGCGGCCTGTTGTCGATGACCGTGCGCGCCTTCCTGCGCGCACCGCGGCGGCCGGTGCTGTTCCAGCCGGTGTACATCGGCTACGAGAAGCTGATGGAGGGCAACAGCTACATCGGCGAACTCAGCGGCAAGCCGAAAGAGAAGGAGTCCCTGCTCGGCCTGCTGCGCGGCCTGAAGGTGCTGCGCCAGCGCTACGGCCACGTGGCGCTGAACTTCGGCGAGCCGATCGAGCTGACCCCGCTGCTCGATGCCGCCAGCAGCGACTGGCGCGTGAGCAGCGTCGACCCGGAGGCCAAGCCGGAGTGGCTGAACGCGGTGGTCAACCAGCTGGCCGAGAAGATCCAGGTCAACATCAACCGCGCCGCCGACGTCAATCCGATCAACCTGCTGGCGCTGGCCCTGCTGGCCACGCCCAAGCATGCAATGGCCGAAAGCGACCTGATCGTCCAGCTCGATCTCGGCAAGACCTTGCTGGAAGAACTGCCGTATTCGGATCGGATCACGCTGACGCCGATGAACCCGGCCGCGATCATCGCCTACGGCGAGCAGATGGGCTGGATCGAGCGCGTGCAGCACCCGCTCGGCGACGTGCTTACGGTGAACGGCGAGAAGGCGGTGCTGCTCAGCTACTTCCGCAACAACGTGCTGCACCTGATGGCCAGCGCGGCCTGGGTCGCCTGCTGCTTCCTCAACAACCGGCGCATGTCGCGCGACGCGATCCTGCGCCTGGGCGGCATCATCTACCCGTTCATCCAGGGTGAGCTGTTCCTGCCGTGGGACGACGACGGTTTCAGGAACCAGCTGCAGGCGACGATCGACTTCCTGGTGCGCCGCGGTGTGCTCGAATCCAACAACGACGGGCGCTCGCTGGAGCGCAGCGCCGGCCAGGAAGACAGCGCGTTCCAGCTCAAGGTGATCGCGCGCAGCCTGATCCAGGCGTTCGAGCGCTACTACATCACGATCGCCGCGTTGGCCAAGAACGGCCCGCACACGCTCACCGGCGCCGAGCTGGAGAATGCCTGCACGCTCACCGCCCAGCGCCTGAGCCTGCTCAATGAATTGTCCGCCCCGGAGTTCTTCGACAAGGCGCTGTTCCGCGGCTTCATCCAGAAGCTGCGCGAGCGCAAGGTGGTGTGGACCGACGAGGCCGGCAAACTCGACTACGACCGCGCGCTGGAGGATCTGGTGCGCGATGCCCGGGTGATCCTTTCGCGCGAGGTGCGCCACTCGATCCTGAAGATCACGCCCGGCGGCGACAAGGATGCGGCCAATCCGCCGGACGCGCCCGGCACCTTGCCCGCCGACGACGGGGCGGCGGATCTGCACCAGCGCCATGTCGATGCCGAGCAGCACGAGCACAACCGCCGCACCGGCAGCGACCGCCGCACGCCGCCGCAGGCCTGACGCGGCGTCGCGCCGCGACGCTACCGAGTAGGATGACCGCTCCGCCACCAGGGGATCCGCCCATGACCATGCCTCGTCGCCTGCTGTTCGTCGCCGTCCTGTCGTGCCTCCCGCTCGCCGCCGGCGCCGACGCGCCGGCGCGCGGCGACGCCGGTGCCCATCCGGTGAGCGTGATCGATTGCGCCCGCCTGCTCGACCCGGCTGCCGGCAAGATGCTCGGCGAAACCACCCTGGTGATCGAAGACGGGCGCATCAAGGAGATGCACGCCGGTGCCGTCGACCGCGAGCCGTATCGCAAGGCCGCCAGCGCGTCAGGCCAGCCGTTCCAGTACGTCAGGATTCCGGACGGCACCTGCATGCCCGGGCTGATCGACTCGCACACCCACCTGACCATGCAGTTCAGCAAGAGCACCTACAGCGACAAGTTCCGGCTCGACCCGGCCGACCACGCGATCCGCGGCACCGTCTACGCGAAACGCACCCTGCTGGCCGGCTTCACCACGGTGCGCAACCTGGGCGACGACGACAACGCCTCGATCGCCCTGCGCAACGCGGTCAACGCCGGCCTGGTGCCCGGCCCGCGCATTTTCACCGCCGGCAAGTTCATCGGCACCACCGGCGGCCACGCCGATCCGACCAACGGCTTTCGCTGGGATCTGCAGGGCGATCCCGGCCCGAAGGACGGCATCATCAACTCGCCCGCCGACGCCTGGAAAGCCGTGCGCCAGCATTACAAGGACGGCGCCGACCTCATCAAGATCATGCCCTCCGGCGGCGTGCTGGACGAGAGCTCGAGCTCGGAGAATCCGCAGATGACGCTGGAGGAGATCAAGGCCGTGGTGGACGCCGCGCACGACTACGGCTTCACCGTGGCCGCCCACGCGCACGGCGCCGAGGCGATCCGCCGCGCGGTGCTCGGTGGCGTCGACTCGATCGAGCACGGCACCTTCATGGATGCCAACGACATGAAGCTGATGAAGGAACACGGCACCTGGTACGTGCCCACCATCATCGCCGGCAAGTACGTCGAGCAGATGGCGGCCAAGCCCGGCTACTACCCGCCGCAGGTCGCGCGCAAGGCGAAGGAGGTCGGGCCGATCATCCAGGCCACCGCCGGACGCGCGTACAAGGCGGGAGTGAAGATCGCCTTCGGTACCGACGCGGCGGTGTATCCGCATGGGCAGAACGCGAAGGAGTTCGAGTACATGGTGCAGGCGGGCATGCCGCCGATGTATGCCATCCAGGCGGCCACCACGCATGCGGCCGCGCTGCTGCACAAGTCCGACGAACTGGGGCAGATCCAGCCAGGCCGCCATGCCGACGTGATCGCCGTGCCGGGCGATCCGATCGAGGACATCACGGCGCTGCAGCGGGTGAGCTTCGTGATGAAGGACGGCACCATCTATAAGCAGGACGGGAAGCCGCTTTGGTTTTAGCTCCCTCTCCCCTTCGGGGAGAGGGTTGGGGTGAGGGGCCGGGGCTCGCGGGATGTCCGCGGGGACGGGTTGCTTGTGTGTCGCTCTTGCGAGGTGCTTCCGCGACTTGGCTCGCCTGCGGCGGGCTTCCGATCGCCTGTCGGCGCTCGGGTCACTTTTCTTTGCTGGCCCAAAGAAAAGTAACCAAAAGAAACGGCCTATTCAGCCCGGTGAGGGAAAAGAGCTAGGTGCCATCTCGCTTTGATGGGTAAGCACCTGCTCTTAGAGGAGCTGCCGCGGCTTTACCGCGGGCGCTCGGGAGCTGAGGGAAGAGACGGCACGGGTTTGTGCTGGAACGCGCCGAAGCGGCGCGCTCCGCTGCCTCTTCCGTCCGGGGAGAGGGCCGGGGTGAGGGCTGACCACTCTCTATGCGGACCTCGCGCCATTTGCCTTTCCGCAAGCGTCATCTCTCCCTTCCCGGGAGAGGGAGAGGAAGACGAACGCGCCTGCTCCAGGCCCTTTCGTCACGGGCACCCTCGCCCGACCGGATGGCATACTCGGCGTTTCCGTCCCCGCAGAGATGTCCGCATGCGCGCAATTCCCGCCCTCGCCCTCGGCGCCCTCGTCCTGCCGCTGTCCGCGCTTGCCGCCGACCCGCATTCCTACGCGCAGCCCAACGAAGTGCGCGTGACCCACCTGGACCTGGACCTGGCGATCGACTTTCCGCACAAGGCGCTCGACGGCACCGCCACGCTGAGCCTGGACTGGAAGAACCCCAACGCTCCCGCGCTGGTGCTGGACACGCGCGACCTGAAGATCGCCAAGGTCGAAGGCCTCGATGTCGCAGGCCGCGCAACTGCGCTGAAGTTCGCGCTGGCGCCGCGCGACAAGGAGCTGGGCAGCAAGCTGACCATCCAGGCACCGCAGCACCCGGCCAAGGTGCGTATCGTCTACGCGACCTCGCCGCAGGCCTCGGGCCTGCAGTGGCTCACGCCTGCGCAGACGGCCGACAAGAAGCTGCCTTTCATGTTCTCGCAGTCCGAGTCGATCCACGCCCGCTCGTGGGTACCGCTGCAGGATTCGCCGGCGATCCGCTTCACCTACACCGCGCACGTGACTGCGCCGAAGGACGTGCGCGTGGTGATGAGCGCGATCAACGATGCCAAGCATCCGCTCGACGGCGACTTCCGCTTTGACCAGCCGCACCCGATCCCGTCCTACCTGCTGGCGATCGGCGCCGGCGACATCGCGGTGAAGGAGACCGGCCCGCGTTCGGCCGTCTACGCCGAACCCTCGGTGGTCGGCAAGGCGGCGCACGAGTTCGAGGACACCGAGAAGCTGATCGAGGCGACCGAGAAGCTCTACGGTCCCTATGCCTGGGGCCGCTACGACATCCTGGTGCTGCCGCCCTCCTTTCCCTACGGCGGCATGGAAAACCCGAACATGACCTTCGCCACGCCGACCGTGCTGGTCGGCGACAAGAGCCTGGTCTCGCTGGTCTCGCACGAGCTGG
>Ga0207707_10003711_pt1 | contig 13524 bp, 11 predicted proteins | sample KBSC83BmetaG_FD_184336 | JGI IMG/M metagenome (GOLD analysis project Ga0207707, IMG submission 184336) | Corn rhizosphere microbial communities from Kellogg Biological Station, Michigan, USA - KBS C8-3B metaG (SPAdes) (version 2) | ecosystem: Host-associated > Plants > Roots > Rhizosphere ...
ATCTGGCATCGAGGGAGACTTGCCGCCCGCGCCATCGGCTGCAAATGCGGGTTCGAACCGGCGCCGACGGCAAAAACGCGGATACCGAAGACTGGTTGGTGGTGGAGGCAGTCTCGTATGAGGCCGTCTCTGCCAGTAACAGGGAAAAATGCAGGGAAAATTCAAATTCTCCGCGGAAATTCGTTGGCGAAAAGCAAGGAAAGCCTTATTTTATCGGCTTCCCTGGCTGATGTGGTTGAAACAACAACAGGGAAAGCAAGCGTGGATGTCAGGGAACGCAGACCAAAATAACAGGCAACAATGAGGCTTTTTCATCCGGCCCAGCCAAGGCGCAAACGCCCATCGACATCTGTGGACTAATGATATCACCGCTAAACCAGCGGCTCGCCACATCGATCGGCATTTATGGGACTTTTTGCGCTCGGCATTCTCGTCGGTTGCCCGCTTGGCTGGGGGCTATCAGCATTCGCGAGTGCCGCTCCATTATCGATGACTCAGAATTATCGCTATTTCCGATAGGCACGCAAAAAGTTGGAAAACGTATCCGGATCGATATTGCTTCCGCAAAAAATCAACCCGATCCGTTTGCCGGAGAGTTCTTCTCTCAGAGGGCCTGTGAGTGCAGCGACCGTTGCCGCGCAGGCCGGTTCTACGGCGAATTTCAAATCTCGAAATATCAATGTCATCGCTCCTCGTAAATCGTCATCATTGACCATCGTCAATTCGTCAAGATGCTCGCGGCACATGCTGAAGCTATAGGGAAGCGTGAGAGGTGGTGCCAAACTGTCCGCGATCGTCTCAACCTTCTCCAGCTGTTGCGGCAAGCCGGTTGCAAAGCTCAGATGCATGCCCGGAGCGCCTTCGGGCTCAATTCCATATACACGGCAAGGCGGCTGCATCAACTTCGCGGCAGCGGCAACACCGGATGCAAGTCCTCCGCCGCCCACTGCAACCAGCAAAGCATCGCATTCTCCTGCCTGCTCCAGGAATTCCAGGGCGACAGTGGCAGTGCCCAAAGTAACATTGCGACCTTCAAACGGGTGAACGAATGTCCGGCCCTCACTGGTAACAAGATTATTCGCCATCGTGAATGCGGTGGAACCATCGTCGGTCAGTATTATCTCCGCTTCATACTCGCGCGCCGCCGCGAGCCGTGCGGGATTGGCTCCTTTGGTCATAACGATCTTTGCGTCGATACCGAGCAATGAAGCAACATAGGCGACCGCGATAGCATGGTTGCCCGCGCTCACGGCCGTAACACCCGCCTTCCGTTGCGCATCTGATAACCGCAACATTTGCGACAGGGCGCCGCGAACCTTGAATGTTCCGGTATGTTGCAGCAATTCCAGCTTAACGACGACTTCCGTATGACTCCCCATCAGAGCAGACAGCCGATTGCTGCGCCAACGGATGACAGGCGTGGGCAAGATATAGGGAGAAATCAGCGTGTGCGTTTCTCTGATCTGAGCAAGGCTGATCGCTTCCGACACGTCACCTAGCTTCCTTTGAAACACGGCGTACGCACTGGCGTGCGAGCGCGCCGGTCGCATCGATCAGCGGTACGCCTGCTTTGATGTCCTGTACGACGAACGGAATCTCTGTACAGGCCAGCACGATCGCTTGCGCTCCTCCAGCCACCAGCCGCTCTATACCATTCTGAAAAAGCGGCGCCGCTTCGGCGGTTCGTCCCGCTTTCACCAGCGCAATTCCGGTATCGATGCTTTCCTGATCGGCAGGAGCAAGTGCGCCAAAGCCATGGCGAGAGAAAATTTTGTCGTAAATGCCGGAGCGAACGGTTCCTGACGTTCCCAGAACGCCAATGACAGCACCGGGTGATACGACGGGCCGCAACTCGTCGATCACCGCATCGACAATGTGCAGCAGCGGCACATAAGCCTTGTGCTGCATTTCCTCGAACCAGTAATGCGCGGTATTGCAGGCCACGACGATCAGCGACGCTCCGGCGCTTTCCAGCGTGCGCACACCCCGGCACATGTCCTCCAGCGGCGAAGGGCCGCCATGCAGAATAGCGGCGGTGCGATCCGGTATCTGCGGCATGGAATAGACCAGCACCGGAATGTGATCGCGATCCCGCTGTGCGGGTGTCGCATCGACCAGCTTCTGAAACAGATCGACCGTGGCGCGAGGCCCCATGCCGCCCAAGATGCCGACACACGCCGGTCCGCTCCGCGCTCCCTGCATCATCGTTCGCCTATAGTCTCTTCACGCGCGAGGATTTCGCGAACCGCTTTCCTGTCGATCTTGCCCACAGGAAGCCTCGGCAATTCTTCTGCGATCAGAATGCGCTTCGGGATTTTGTAATTTGCCAGTCGTTCGCTGAGATGCGCGCGCAATGCGGCGGCCGAAAGCGGCCGTCCGGGCTTCGGCTGCACCAGCGCCGCGCCCACCATTCCAAATACCGGATCGGAAATCGAAACCACCACCGTATCGGCCACCGCGGGGTGCGAGGCCACGGCCTGCTCGATCTCCGCGGGATAGATATTGTAGCCGCCCGATTTGAACGTCTCGGTGGTGCGGCCGATCAGGTGCAGTTGGCCGTTTCGCGCCAGCATCCCCACATCGCCCGTGCGAAGCCATCCGTCCTGGGTGAAGGCGCGCGTGGTCGCATCGGGGTTGCGCCAATAGCCGTTCATGCAGAAAGGCGAGCGCACCTGGATTTCGCCCGGCTGCGTATCCGAAAGCGTGGCGCCGTCCGCACCCACCACGCGCAATTCATACGGCGTCACACAGCGCCCCACCGTGTTCGCCAGTTCTTCGGGCGTCGCGTCCGGTGATGTGAATGCCACCGAACCGACTGTTTCGGTCTGGCCATAGGATGTTGCAACGGGCTTTCCGAGGTCGCGCAGCGCGGCGACGAGTTCGGCGGATGCTTGGGCGCCTCCCCAAAAAATCCACTGGGCGGAGCGCAGCGCCGATGCGCGAAAAGCGACGGAATTCAGTGTCAGGATGAACTGCGTCGGCACCTGCCCCAACACTGTCACCCGCTCGGTTTCGCATAACGCGATCGTATCCGCCGGATCGAAACGCTCTGAAAATACATTCGTGCCGCCGCCGATCAGCGTGTAGCAGCACAGATCGCCCACGCAGCCGATATGATTGATGGGAAGATTGTTGAACACGCGAAACGGCGATGCGGGCCATCGTGCGCATTGCACGCGGGAGGTGCCTATCAGCGCGCGCTGGCTGATCATCGCGCCTTTGGGCTTTCCGGTGGATCCGGATGTGAACACGATCAGGCACGGCTCATTGGGATCGGCGAGGGCCAGCATTCCTGCAAGCATGCGCGCATCGACTCGCTTCCGGCCGGCAAAATCCGTCAGCGCCGCCGAACTGCCATCCGCAAGAGAAATGACGGCGATGTTGGACGGCAATTTTGCCATCCAGGATGTGTAGTCGCGGGATTCAATCTGCTTGCGCGCGAATACGACTTTCGGCGTGAGCGTCGCAACGGCGCTGTCGAGCTCCACGTCGGTATGTCTGGGATTGAGGCCGGTCCAGATCGCACCCAACATCGCAGTGGCGAGGAAGGTGACGAGGAATGCTCCGCCAGGTGTCGACAGCGTCGCGACGCGATCGCCACGGCCAACGCCGTAACCGGCAAGCACCGCTGCGCAATCGCGCACTTGCATCTGCAGCTGCGAATAGGTCAGCCGCTCGCGTCCGCTCACCGCCAGCACATGCGGTGTTATGCGGGCATACCAGTCCAGATAGTCGTTAAGGCGCAGAAGGTCTGGCGTGACTGACATGGCCGCAGGCTAAGGGAAATTGAAATTAAATTCAATTCCCAGAAACTGGGTCCAGGGGCCATTTCGGCCGGCGGATATGCCGATAGACGATGCGGCGGAAGTCGTTCTCGAGCGCGCCCCCGCCGCCGACCAGCACAACCTGACTTGCAATGGGCGCGAAGCCCGCCATGAAATGCTGCGCGGACTTCACCGCCACGACCGGCAGCGATCGGGGTTCGACGCCCAGGTTGGTGAAAAGATCGAGGCCATACGCCTGGTCGCGCACGGAGGTCAGCACCACGCGCATCCTGCCGATGCGGACCGCACAAGCAGCGCCCAGCTTCATGCGTGTGCCGGCCCATGTTTGATAAGCATCCGGGTCGACCGCGAGAACTTCTGCCTCGATATCCAAAGGTGCGCTGCTCGGCGTGCCCGCCTTTCCGCCAATCCGCAGTTGGATCGTCGCGCCCTTCCCTGCTGCCATGGAGATGTGCACCGCAAGCGGATCCCACAGAGGGCCAAGGCAACCCTCAATGTCGCGCGCAAGCAAAGCGCTCAGAAGGAGGGTGGAGTCTCCGGCAGCGCCGCCGCCCGGATTGTCTGCAATGTCGGCAAGCACGACAGGCGTTGCCTTTACGGTCAACGCGATATCGATACCGTCGGCGATACTTACCGGCGGCGTGAAAGTATGCGCGCGTATACTCTCTATCTTTCGCCCCAAATCCCGCGCGGTATGTTCCGCCAGCACAGGGTCTCCATCGGCAGTGACGAGCATTTTTGCGCCCATGTCGGCAACGTCGCCCCACGGAAAGCCATGAATGAACGATATGGAAAGCAGCTTCGGCGTTTCCGCCAGCAGGTCCGCCATGCCGTCCACAAAGCCACGCATCGGCTCGCGCATGGTGTGAAAGCGCCCGATCGTATGGCAATCATATACCGCGCTCACCGGATGGATGGCATCGCGCGCTGCGCGTTCGAGAAGATCGATGAGCTCCCGCCCGCGTTCGAGAAAATCCGTATGGGGATATTCGCGCATCGCGACGATGAAATCGGCGTTCGCGACCATGGCATCCGAAAGATGCGCATGGGGGTCGATCTCCACGCCCACCGGCGTGCCGGTCCCCACAATCTCGCGCACACGCCGGAGCAGATCGCCTTCGCAATCGTCGATGCCGATAGCGGCCATCGCGCCGTGCAGGGATAGTGCGACCATGTCAACGGGCAGCGCGGCGCGAAGTTCGCCGAGGATGCGATCACGCAAGATTTCATAAGCCTCACGCCCCACGCGGCCGCTCGGCAAAGCGAAGGCATAGGTGCCTTCAATCACCTCCCAGCCGGATTGCGCACACTTCTCGCGCAGGACGAAAAGCGGCGCAGATACTTCGGTTAGTTCCGGTGGGTGTGTGTATGGCGCGAAGAGGAAGCAATCCTGGAAATCTTCCAGACCCGTATAGAGACCGCTGAAGGTATTGGTCTCCGCACCAAGCCCTGCGGTAAACGCTTTCATACCGGCACTGCGTCCGAACGCGCGAGAATGCGACGGCGCACAATATCATGCCGGCGCCTGCCGAGCGGAAACAACCATGCCGCGAGCCCCGAACCGGCCACGATCACCGAAGACAACACCAGCACCGCCAGTTTGAACCCCGCAATGGCGGCGGGTGCATTTTCCGCACCGGCCTTGAAGCCGCACAGGCCAACCAGAACCAACGCCAACCCGCCACCGGCCGCGCCGTTGGCTTTCGTCACAAGCGCCATGAGCGCGTGATAATTTCCGGCGCGATTGGAACGCGAGCGCAGAATGTCATAATCCACGACATCGCCCAGCAATGCGTGCGGCGCGACATAGATAACCGCGCCCATCGCCGCGCGCAGAATGACCAACATAAGCAACATGGCCAGTCCGGCGCTGCCGGGTGCCACGAAAAACATCGCCGCCATCGCGAGCGCCGAACCGATCATCCCGATACTCCAGGCGCGATGCTTTTCAAGACGCGCAATGAGACGATACCAAAGCGGCACGGCTACAAACGTGCATACGGCATCGGCCAGAAGCACGAAGGGAAAATAAAGCCGCAGATGCAGAACCGAATCCACGAACAGATAGACCGCGCCATAGAACATACCCTGCCCAAAGCCTGCGAGCACAAAAATCAAAAGGAAATGCCGAAACGGTCCGTTGGAGAAAACGCCGTGCATCAGATCGCGCCATGTGGTGCGCCGCTGTGCCACCGGCTTTCCCTGTGGCGCAATCCAGATCGCGCATCCGACCGCGAGCGGCAGCAACACGATGACCATGAGGGCGACGGCGCGCAGTGTGACGGCGTCATAACCGTGGCCCGCGAAGGACGGATAGAACGGCACGACCGCGAACGCGAGATTGCCGAGCGCGAACGACATACCGAGATAGGTCGAGACCTCCGACCGCTCCATATAGGAGCGCACCAGATCGGTGCCCCATGCCTTATGGGGAATCTCGATAAGCGTGAATGCCAGGTAGAAGAGGAAGAACCAGACCATATAATAGAGCGGCCCGACATCCGGCGACGGCACATATAGCGGATAAACGCAGACCATCGAGGCGACGGTGCCCACCACCAGCCACGGCTTGCGCGCGCCCCAGCGGCTGCGCGTGTTGTCGCTCAGATAGCCGATGAAAGGGTCGATGACGGCGTCGAAAAGGCGCGACGCCAGCAGGATGATGCCGATGGTCGCCAGCGGAATGCGTGTATGGCTCGCATAGAAACTGGGCAGGATCGCATAGGCCGGGAATAGGATGATCGCCAATGGAAAGGCGGGCAGCGCATAGGCCATGAACCGGATACACGCAGCGAGCGGTGATCCTTCCTTGCTCACGGCGTTTTCTCCAACGTGCCAAAATACGTTGTTTTCAAAGCGACGCGCCCTCCCGGCCTGCGCAGAAAGCGCGCCTGAAACAGCGGATCGTTCGGCATGGTGTGCATTGCCGGATTCTCGAATTCAAATTTCAGGACGCCGTCGCTTAAAGGAGCGAGTCTGGCGTTGAATGCCGGAGCATCCTCCGCCCTGAAATGCAGCGCATTACGATCCGTTTCGATATGCACCCGGCCGGTGACAGTGTTGGCATAGACGCCCCGCACGCCCGAACCATCCACGCTGCCTTCCGCTGGCTTTTCGCGAAGGTCCATCGCCGCATTGCGCGCCTTCGTCTCGCGCTTCGCACGCACCGAAAGCAATCCGTCCCAATCTTCCGGCGTCTCGCCGCAAGCCTGGTCGAGCAAGGTCAGAGCAAGCGCTTCGACGCCGACGCCTTCATGGGATGCAAAGACCATGACGGCCGTGTCGCACTCGGGATCGAGCAACGCCATCGCACGCCAACCGCGGCCGCCGCCGCCATGATTGAACAGGCGGCGGCCGCGGAAGGTCGACACATGCCAGCCGAAGCCATAGGCCAGCGCCACCGGCAAGCCATTGTTGAAGTCCACCACGGGATAGACGGCAATCTGCGGCTGGAACGCCTGCTGGATCGTAGACCCTTCATCGCCTCGCGCCGCGCGCAGCAAGAAGGAAAGCCACGTGCCCGCATCCTGCGCGCAAAGATGAACCCGCGCCGATCCTTGCGAATTGTCGCCCGTCAATTCGGGAACGGACTGCATGCCGTTCGCGAGCGGCATATGCGGCTTCGCAGCATCGCTGGTGGGATTCAGCGTGGCGTGTTTCAGGCCAAGGGGCGAGAACACAAGCTCCTGCATGCATCGCGCGTAGTCCATGCCCGCAAGCCGCGCCGTCGCGACCGCAAGCGCGATGTACCCCATGTTGGAATAGGAGAAGTGATCGCGGAACGGTGCATCGAACGCCATTCCAGCCGCGCGCGACAGCCGCGCTAGAACCGGCGCATCGGGGCGAAAACCCCATTCCGCGATGCCGTCGCGTGACAGGCCCAGTCGCATGCCGGCCAGGTCGCGCATCGTGCAGCTTCGCATAATCGCGGAGTCGCTTAAAACGAATTCCGGAAGAGCCTCATGGATGGGCATATCCCATGAGGCTTTCCCCTGCTCCACCAACCGCGCGAACGCGGCGGCGGTGAACGCTTTCGAGCAGGAGCAGATATGAAACAACGTCGACGTCGAAACCGGCACGCCGCCGCCCGCGTCGCCGCAGGCATAGGTTTCGGACTCAACGCCACGCACCACTGCCGCGCCGCAGGCCGCCATCGCACTGCTCGCCACGCGCTCGGCGACCAGGCCGGAGAGATCGCGCTGCCGGCCTGTCATAACTTACGCCGCGGACCGGACGAACAGTCCGAGCCATTCGGCCAGAAGCGCTGGGCGATCCTGGTTCTCGATCTCCATGGTGTTCGACGTCTTGATCAGGAACTTGCCCTCATCACGCTGCTCGAAGCTGAGCAGGACGCAGCGATTGCGGATGCGCGAACCAACCGGCACCGGATTGATCCAGCGCACCCGGTCCAGCCCGTAGTTCAGCCCATATCCAATGTCGCTCGGCCACATGCCGATATCATGCGAGAAATGGGTGAGCATCGAAAGCGTCCAGAAGCCGAATGCGATGGTTCCGCCGTAACCTGCTTCCGCCGCGGCACGCTTGGGATCCAGGTGCAGCCAATCATTGTCTTTCGTGGCGGCGCCGAAGCCGTTCATCATTTCCTGCTCGACCTTGACCCACTCCGAAACGCCCAGCTCTGCTCCCGCCATCATCTTCATAAGATCGTTGCATGTGTATTTGCGCTCAAACGGCATCAAGCATTCCTTTTGTCGGGTGCGAAGGTGAAATGGCAAGTTGAGGGTTAGACCGCCACAAACGGCCGCCGAAGATGAGAAGCGCCAGGCCGAGCGCGATGATGATCCAATCGACAGGATGAATGCCCGCCTTGGAAACGCCATTGAACCACATGTGTTGAACGATGCCTGCCAGCAAAACGCTTCCGCGGGTGTGGACGAAGAGCATGGTCATGAACACCGAAAAGCCGATGACCACAAAAAAGAAAACCCCAAACTGGAATTTCGACTGCGACAGGCCCGCGAGGAAAAATGCCGGCAGGTGCCACAATGCCCAAATCACACCCAGGATGAGCGCCGCGCGGCGCGCATCGGTGACGGCGAGCAATCTCGGCAAAGCAAAGCCTCGCCAGCCGAGTTCTTCTCCCAACGGCCCCGCATCGCGAAACACGAAGCCGGATGCGATAACCAGCGGAAGCGCCGCATACCAGTTGCTGTAAGGGACCGACGACAGCCCCTTGCCCGCCGCCACCGCCGAGATCATGGCAACGATGAGCCACAGCAACGGATAGCCGATCAATGCAAGAACGATCCACCACCAACGCCCGGCAACACGCACAGCCGATGCGCCGAGCTGAACCAGATTCTTCCATCCACCCAGCAGCAGCGTAAGCACGATCGACGTGACGCTGGGCGCATAGACGGCGGCGAAAAAGATCGGAGTGCCGGTTTTCATGGGACCGAAGACTGCCGTCGCAGCCTTCGGCGCCCACAAATAGGCTCCACAGATGATCCAAGTGATCGCATAGACCAGCCCGAAGAACAGCAGCAATTCCGCTATTGCCGAATATCGCGTTCCTCGTGCCGCCGTCATCGTTTGCCCTTCACGATTCTCAATACTGCATCGACAATGTAATCCCGACCGTGCGCGGCTGGATGATCGATGCCGCGTAGGGATTGGAGACACTGTCGAATGCCAACGAACGCAGCGACGTGATACCGCGCGAATTGCCGAGGTTCTTGGCGTAGAGCTCGAGATCCCACATATCGTGCGTCACGCCGGCGCGCAGATCATAGGTCGTATAGGACGGCATCACCGGACGCTGGAAACTGGCAGGTGCACTCGACACGAAGCCCGATACGCGATTGGCCGTGTAGTGAAGGCTGCTGCCGACATAGCCTTCCCATGCCGTTGCGAGATGGAAGCTGTAATCGGCGCTCAGGTAACCCGACAGCTTCGGCACGTTCGGCAGCCTGTCGCCATCCATGGCCTTGATGCCTGGCGCGTCGGCGGTGAGTTTGGCTTCCGTGTAGTTGAGGCTACCCGACAGCGTGAGGCCCGGTGTCGGCACGTAGGTCGCGCTGAGTTCCAAGCCCTGGCTCTTCGCCGTGCCGCCATTTCCGGTGGCGTCGAAGCCGTTAAACTCCGTCTGGATCTGGATGTCCCGCCAATCGATATAGAATGCGGAAATGTCCAGCGTCAGGGCGTGCTGCAACAGCGACGCCTTATATCCCGCTTCATAGTTCGTGAGCTTGTCGGGGCCAAAGCTGGTCGGCACACCGCCTGCAATCTGCGCCGGTGTCAGCGGATTGGGGCCGCCCGGACGATAGCCGGACGCGACGCGCGCATAGACCATGTTGTCGTCGTCGAATTTGTACCGCGGGCTCACCAGGAAGGTGGTGCTCTCATCCGACGATTTGGCGACAAGCGTGGACGCCGGCCCGATCAGCGCGCCGCTCTGCGGCTGGCGGTAATGCTGGTCGTTCGAGCCGTAGCGCAAGCCCGCAAGCACATCGAACTTCGAGTCGAAGTGATAATCCACGTCGCCGTAGAACGCGTACTCCGTGTAACGCGAGATGAGCGCACCGCTCAGCAGATTGACCGGAATGGCCGTTCCCGTGGCGGTATCGAAGGGATTGAACTCTTCGCCATGGGTGCTTGCCTCATGCGTGAAAAAGAAACCCATCTGCCAGGCGAGTTTCTGGTCGCTCGGCGAGGTGAGCCGGAATTCCTGCGTGAGCTTGCTCTGCTTGATCGGAATATCGAAGGCGATGCCGATCGTCGGCATGTGCAGGATGGGCCCCAGCACCGGCTGATAGGTCGTCGTCAGGTCGTTGATCTGGGATTCGCGCAGGTTCGCGTAACTCGTCGCGGACACCAGCGTGGCCCAGCCGAAGTCGTAATTGACGACTCCGCTGGACAGGAAGTAGCGCACATCGAGCGGCTCGGCGGTGTAGCGCTTCTGAGTCAGCGTGCCGTAAAGCGGTTTCAACGTCGTACCATCGACATCTTCTTCCGACATGCCGCCGCTGTGCAGATCCTGATACTGAACGTTCAGCCGGACACTGAGGCGGTCGTTGGGCTGCCACAGCGCCGAGGTGCGACCGCCGAAAACGCGCGTGTCGTTGAGATTCTTGCGCCCGCGCGACGGATCGTCGATGTAGCCCGGATCGAGACGATCGAAACCGCTGAACCGCAGGCCAAGCGTATCGCTCGCAAGCGGGATATTCACCATCGCCCGCAGCCCATAGCCGCTACCGCCGCCATCAACGCTGCTGCCGGATGCTTCGAGCCGGACGCCATAGTTTTCGAGATCGGGCGGCGTCGTCACATATTTCAGCACACCGCCAATCGAGCTTGCGCCATAGAGCGTGCCTTGCGGCCCGCGAAGAACTTCGATGCGCTGAAGGTCCGAAGGATCGAGGTCGAGCGTGAGCTGGTTGCCGCCTGCAAACACCGTGGAGGAACCATACGGCGTATCGTCTTCGTAAATCGCGACCGTGGTGTTGGGCGTCGATGCGCCGGTGGTGATGCCACGCAGCACAAGCTGTGTCTGGCCTTCACGCTGGGAGATCAGGTCGAGGCCGGGCGTGAGCGCCGCATAGTCCGACAGGTTCACGGCCTGCATTTTCTTGAGTTGTGCCTCGGTCAGCGCTGTGACCGATCCCGCGACCGAAAGAATCGGCTCCGCGCGCTTGGCCGCCGTCACCACCACCGTCTCGACCTGGCCGGACTCAGACTGCGCCACCGCCGCATCAAACAGCCCCGAAGCCGCCAAAACACAGCTTCCCGCCATCAATGAACGAACGATCCGCTGCATCTCTGCCCCACGGTAACTTCTCAATTTCGCCACAACGGCCCCCTTTTTTTGAAATTGAAATTATATTCAACTTTGAACTGGAAATGAGTTTTATGCAAGATGGTGCTTCACCATTTCGTTTTTCGAGAAAAGCCGGGGCATGAAGGCCAAATCCGATCGTAAACCCGCCGCGCCAAGCCTGGCACCACCCGCCGTGCGCCCGTCCAATCGGCGGCCACGCAGCAACGCGGTTCTGCTCAAGCCCGCGATGCCCACAACCAATCGCGGGCGCGCGACACGCGAGCGCCTGAAAGAGGCGTTATCCGCGCTGCTCCAGCGGAACTCCTTTCACGAAATCCGGCTGGAAGACATCGCGAGCGAGGCGGGGGTGCGAGTCAGCCTTATCTATCATTATTTCCGCAGCCGAACGGACATCATGCATGAAGTGCTGTCTGACATGCTGGAAGATTTCCGTACCGACATTTCGTCCCGGCCGCGCGAAGAACCACTCGAAGCGATCCGCTACGCGAACCAACGAATGGTGGCGCTTTATGTTGGCAATCCCGGCGCGATGCGCTGCATGCTGGAGGCACACGAGGACCTCGCCCCGCTTTCTCAGATGTGGCGCGATCTTACGCTGTCGTGGAATCGGCGCGTAGCCCGAAGCATAGCGCGGCAGTTTCCCAAGGCATTCACCTCAAACGCCGGCTATTTGTCGCTCGCCTATGCCCTCGGGGGCATGGTCGATAACTTCCTCTATGAATATTACGTGCTCGGAAATCCGGCCCTTCGCGAAGCGCATCCAACAGAGGAAAATGTCACCGAATTCCTCACCGTCATGTGGCATCGCGCGCTCTATCTGCAGAACCCGGGTGCGGAACTGGGAAAAGCCAGCCGTAGCCTACGGCGCATCGGCATCGCCTGACCGTTCCAGCGGGTCAGAATTCTTCTATCAGTTATCGATTTTGAGCAGCCGTCACAAGCAATCAAAGACACATGCTATTCGTGTCGGCAGGCGCGGCATCATTCCCTAGGATGACGACGTTGCATCTGTTGTACTTCGATGCTCTCTTGAAAAGAGGAATACGTGGATGGACACAAAAGGAGGAAGCTCAGGTTTAGTCGATTTTGAAGGTCTGATATCCCTCTGGCTTGGCCAATCTGTAGCTTCCTGGCGATGCGATTTCTGCAACAGATTGAGATGCCACCTCTCAAGATCGACCTCGCGGCAAGCGATGATGACTAACAGTTATCGATATTGGGCAGTATCGCTGCTCCTATCGAATATAATTGTAAGTTATCGCCACACAACGAATGACCGTTGTTCCTACCTCACAGATGAAAATTAAGAACAGACGAAAAGGCATAGACAGCCCGTCTTACGCGTGTGCATCGCCAACCTTCACATCATTGCCAAGTATAGCGCTCGCTACAGACTCAAAATTGTCGTGTCGAAATGAGCGGAAACGGTCTTTGCTCCGCTCTTTGGCGGAAGCGACGATGACAAGTTTCTCGCTTGAATATCTGGCAACCGAGTGCAGTTTTACATGTGGAATACCCGAACCCATGGCGATACCGACATCCGCTGCCGTCAAGGCTGGCGCATCGTTCACGCAGTCACCCGCCATGGCCAAGCAAACCCGGTCGATCCGGTGCCCCTTCCGATAAGAATCAAAAGGCCAGATTGGAAGGAAAATTTAAATTTTAAGCTCCAAGGTTGTTCATAATCGCCCCGAGGCCCTTTTGGACAAGCCCGTCTTAGCGGTTCAATCAGAAATTTGACCGGTCCCGGAGACCGCACTTTGCAGAGACGCGATATTACTCAGGCAATTCTCGATGCCTTACCAGCTCAGGTCGCCTTACTTGACCCAAGCGGATGCATCGAAATCGTCAATGAGGCTTGGCGCAAGTTCGCAACGGAAAATGAATTGCGCGCTGAAAGTCTCGCTCTCGGCTCGAATTATATCGAAACACGCGAGGCGA
>Ga0207707_10003712_pt1 | contig 13523 bp, 9 predicted proteins | sample KBSC83BmetaG_FD_184336 | JGI IMG/M metagenome (GOLD analysis project Ga0207707, IMG submission 184336) | Corn rhizosphere microbial communities from Kellogg Biological Station, Michigan, USA - KBS C8-3B metaG (SPAdes) (version 2) | ecosystem: Host-associated > Plants > Roots > Rhizosphere ...
TTCGCGAAGCTTGGCGCCCAAGTGCAAGGTGCGATCTTCGTGCAGGATGTTGTTTGGGCGTTTGCCCTGCTGGTCATCCTCGAACGATTTGTTTTCAAGCTAACGGCCGATAGACTAGCCGGAAAGATCGCACCGTGGCTGCTGTTTTTTAGCGGCGGGCTCGGCTTCATCTGGTTCTTTGCCGATTACTGGCATCAAGGCAAAGGCTTCTTCGATTTTCTGGCCGCCCTGCCAAAGGACTACACGATCTCGGACGATTTTCGTTGGGGCAACTCGCTCGTCACCCTTTTCTTAACGCAGCGAAGTCTGCTGCTCGGCATGCCGTTGACGATCGTCATACTGCAATGGCTTTGGAATTTCTTTAGCACCAAACCGAATGAAACCAAGGCCGCAAACGAGATCGCGCATGCCGGCCGGAAACACATCGCCTTAGCGTTTTTGATCGGACTTTTTGCCGGCATGCTGCCCTTGGTCCATCTGCATAGCTTGATAACTCTCTTCGTAGTGAGCATTTTCCTGCTCGGCCTGAACCTCGAAAATTGGCGGATATGGATCGCTTTCGGCGTTGGCGTTTCACTCATCGCAATTCCCGAGCTTGCTTGGTCCATCACGGGAAGCGCGTCGCACGCTTCGCAGTTTATCGATTGGAACTTCGGCTGGGACAAGGGCGATGCAAATCTGCTTTGGTTTTGGTTTAAGAACACGGGACTCTACATTCCGATCGTCGCGCTTGGCCTATTTCGCAGCTACAGGATCTCGGACAAAAATGCAGCCGTTCGTCTTCGTGAGTTTGCATTGCCGTTCCTGCTGCTATTCATCATATGCAACGCGCTGAAGCTCGCACCGTGGCCGTGGGACAATATCAAGGTGCTGATCTATTGCTTTATCGGCGGGCTGCCATTCGCGGCAATGGCTCTGTCCTGGCTGTGGCGTCACGGGAAATATACTGCGGCCGCGGCGGCGATCGTTTTTGTTTCTCTTATTTTTTCCGGCTCGCTTGATGTCTGGCGAACGGTCACAGGGCAGACAAAGTATCTTGTCTTCGATCAGGACGCGGTCCGGATCGCGCAAGCGATCGATGCCAAGACGCCGCCGCACGCACTTTTCCTCAACGCGGCGACCTATAACACCGCCATCGCTCTCACCGGTCGACGGTCGCTAATGCGATACACGGGCAACCTTTTCTCTTACGGCATCGACTACGGCGAACGCGAAGCCGATCTGAAAAAGATCTATCAGGGCGGCCCACAGGCGGACGCTCTGCTCGCGAAATATGGTATTGATTACGTGCTGGTGTCTCAGGAAGAATCGCAGCTCATCTCGGATCAGACATACTTCAATAAATTCCCCATGATCGCCGAGGCCGGCTCGGCGCGGGTATACAAAGTTAGATGAACGACGAATTCGACGAAGAACAAGATGTCGACGGCAAACCCTCGCAGCGTGATCCGTTTTGGATCGCAAGCTGCGTTGCGATCACGGCGCTCGCCGCGCTGCTACGCTTCGCCGATCTGGCGCTAAAGCCGCTGCACCACGACGAGGGAGTTAACGGCTTTTTTCTCACGAACCTCTTTCGCAACGGCGATTATAAGTACGACCCGGCAAACTATCACGGTCCGACGCTCTATTACATAGCTTTGGTCTTTACCAAGCTCTTCGGTCTCAACACAATATCGATCCGCGCGAGCGTCGCCGTCTTTGGCGTCGCAACTGTCGTGCTGTGCTTTTACTTGCGGCGGTATATGGGCAAGGCAGGCAGCTTGTTTGCGGCGCTCTTTGTCGCACTCTCGCCCGGAATGGTCTTTATCTCGCGGTACTTCATCCACGAGATCTTTTTTGTTTTCTTGAGCCTCGCGCTGGTCGTCGCGGTCGCATTTTTTATTGAACAGAGACCTGCCGGCATTGTCTCGATCTTACTTATATCGGTTGTTCTTGCGATCTGCCTTTTGGGGCCTACCGTAACACTAACAAGCCATTTTCTGGGCGACAGCGGAACTTCTCTGGCGGTCGTCCGAGTTGCTTTCTTCGTCATCGAGATCGGTCTTGTATTCCTCGCGGTGCGAGCGCTTATCGCCTGGGACGAAGGGCGTCCGATATATTTCCTGCTCGCCGCCGCGTGCTTCGCCCTGCTTTTCGCAACGAAGGAGACAGCATTTATTACCATCGGGACGATGTTCATCGCGGCGATCTGCGTGTCGATATGGATGAAGATCAGGAAACCAGCCGCCGATGCGGAAGAATCCGACATCGCCGACGGCGCATTATCATTCACCGGACTTTCCAAGGCGTTCGGCAGCGGAAACCGAACTTTAATATTGTCGATAGCGTCTTTTGTACTCATCGCCTGGCTGATCGTCATTTTCTTTACTTCGTTATTTGCTCTCGACAAAACGTCCCTTTGGCTGTCGATCAAGAGCGGTGTCGGCGGATTTTTTGACGCGTATACTATCTGGACCGAGACCGGCAGTAAAGACCACACGCAGAATGGCTATTGGGCGTACTTTCGCTGGGGACTCGGCGAATTTAAGGAAAACATCGGCCTTGAAAAAAGGATCGAAGCTCCAATGTTCATTCTCTCCGCCATTGGAACGCTCATCGCTCTTGTTAAGGCCAAACACAGATTCGCAATATTTACCGCGTTTTGGGCAATGGGCCTTCTGGCCGCCTACACACTCATTCCGTATAAAACGCCGTGGCTTGCGCTTAATTTCCTGCTGCCGATGTGCATCGTCGCCGGCTATGGTATCGGCCAACTGCTCGAAGGTGCGAAAAACCAAACCAGATTTGTTGCGATCGGGCTAGGCATTGCCGCCGCGGTCGTTATGGCGTACCAGACCTACGAGCTCAATTTTGTTCATTACGCCGACAACGACATGCCCTACGTCTATGCCCACACGTATGAAGATTTCAACGGCCTTGTCGCGGCGATCGATCACTATGCTGAGAAGAGCGGGAAGGGCCGTGACGCGACGGTCGAGATCGTTTCGCCTGATTACTGGCCGCTGGTCTGGTACGTAAAAGACTACGCACACGCCAATTTCTGGGGCCACATCATTGATATCAATTGTTATCCCGTGCAGACCTGCTCGGAGATGATCGTGGCGAAAAAGGAAGAGCAGGATGCGGACGTAATTCGCAAATACTCGTCGCGGTACGAGTATGTCGGCTCGTGGGGATTGAGGCCGGGTGTCGAGCTCGAGCTGCTGGTCAGGCGCGATATAGCCGACCCCGGAGCCGAAGATCTTTACAAGATCGAGAGCGCTCCGCGGTGATCACTCACCGCCGTCCAAACGGCTTTCGATATCGGCCAGCTCTTGACGGAGCGACTTTTCGCGGCTGATCGAAACGTCTTCCTGCTCGACCTCGATGGCCTGTTCCTCGGGGTCGCGGTCGAGCTCGACACGCTCGTCGCTGTTCACACGGTCAAGCTCAGCGAGGATCTCGTCGCGACGACGGACCAATTGTTGCTTATCTGGTTTGCTCTCACTCATAAGTTCTATTTTATCGAAACTTTCGTTTTCCGCATTGTTGAAAACAAAACCTCCGCGATTTGCGTATGAGAAAGACAAATCAGGTTGAAAACAATATGAAACACGCGAAAATCGTTCTCACGATCCTTGTCCTGGCAGTCTCGTCCACGTTTGCGCAGTACAAAACGGGCGAAGAAGTGCTCGCCGCAATGCACAAACGGTACGAAGGCAAGTGGTATAAGACGCTGACTTTCGAGCAAAAGACCACCAACTACAAACCCGACGGCACCTCCGAGGCTCACACCTGGTACGAAGCGTTTACGATGCCCGGCAAGCTACGCATCGACATCACCCCGCTCGATAAGGGCGATGGCGTAATTTTTGCCGGCGGCAGGATCTACCCTTTCCGCGACGGCAAAATGGGCAACGCTCGCGATTTCGTCCATCCGCTGCTAGTGCTCGGTTTCGATGTCTACGGGCAGCCGGTCGACACGACCGCCGCACAGCTCAAAGGTCTCGGCATCGATCTCTCGGTCGTTCACGAAGAGCCGTGGCAAGGCAGTACCGCGATCGTCGTCGGCGCCAAGCAGGGTGACACGACCACGCCGCAATTCTGGATCGATAAAAAGAACCTCTATTTCGTCCGCCTCATCGAGCTCGGCGGCCGCGACAAAAAGAGCGTTCAGGAAACGCAGTTCAATAAATATCAGAAAGCCAAAGACGGCGGCTGGGTCTCAGCCGAAGTGAAATTCTTCATCGACGGCAAGATCGCCACGACCGAAGAATATACCAACATCAAAACCGGCATGACCCTCTCACGCGACCTCTGGGACCCCGAAAAATGGATGACCGTCGATAAAAACTACTGGAAATAACGCCAAACAGCAGTCAACTTCACAGATTCGTTACTTCTCTCTTGACATTCCAGAGGGCAAGTCCATAATGTCCCTCGAATCTCTTTCGGACAGTTTGAAAATCCCAAGCAAACTCCGCGCGTCTTAAAGAGTTATCCCACGCGCCCACGCTGCTCGAACATTCATCTGCTTCTGAGATTGGTTTCATTACTTCGATCCACCGGAGAACATCATGCTTAGTCGAGCCGCACTGTCCCTTTTGGCCTTAGTGATCCTAGCAACGCCAATGTTGGCTGGCTCGGTTACAAAGCTAATAAACATTCAGATAGAGTATGTAGGCGTTCCGGTCCATCCGGTGAACGTCTTGATCACTAAAGAAGATTTAAACACTCATTCTTTTAGCTATGAATGGATAATGGTCATCGGTAACTCGGCGACGACCGCAACATTCGAGTGTGGAGGCCAATTCGGCGTAATTCATTTCGATGTTCTCGGAAGAGCAACTAAATCCGACGGAAGCTTTACATCGGCATCCGGCATCGGTGGCGCTCAAGCGTGTAATGACAATACTCCTCTTAACGTAAGCCTTCTTGTCAACGACTTAGGCGGCAACATCCCGCAAAACTTGGGCGGCTGCGACGGGAACACAGCACCGATCACCACGGGCAGGCCAGTTAACACCTCAAATGGAAACATGTATCTCCACGAGAATGATTATTACTTGCCAGGTAGCGTCTCACCTATAAGCATAGGACGCAGCTATAACAGCCTAAACCAAGTTAGCGGGCATTTTGGCGTCGGCTGGACGAGCGAATTCGATGAGAGCATTACTCCTTATATACCTGGCGATTTCTCTGTCTTAGTTTTTCGCGACATTGACGGACGGGTTTACTACATAGTCAGAGACTCTGACAGCATGTATCACCCGGCAAGCCCGAATTTCCATATCCAAGTGGTCAAAAATGTGGATGGCTCATTCAATCTGACGTTCAAGGACGGCCGCGTTCATAAATTCGATTCGTTCGGAAAAATACTCTGGCGCGCCGACCCGAACGGCAATCAAGTTACGTTCAACTATGTAAGCGACCAGCTTACCAGCGTCACCGATCCATTTGGAAGGACAGTAAACGTCACCGTTAACACGAGTGGGAAGATCACCCAAATAAGCGATTCAATAGGTGCAATAAACTATGCCTACGATCCGACCGGAACGCTTCTGCAGTCGGTAACATATTCTGACGCTTCAAAGTATAAGTTCGAGTACGTTACAAACGGCGCTAGCAGGTATATCTCCACAGTAAAAGACGCGCTAGATAATGTTCTCGAATCGCATTCGTATGACGCGACGGGACGAGCGACAACATCCGAGTTGCAGAACGGTATTGAACATTACTCACTTGACTATACAAATGCTGATTCCGCAACGGACCCTTACACCGTCGTTACTGACGGTCTAGGACGCGTAACCAAGTATCACTTTAGCAAATCCGGCGCCCGAAACGTGGTAACCAAGATAGAGGGTCTATGCGGTTGCGGCGGCTCGGGCTCTGAAACAACGTCGTATCAATACGATTCCAATCTAAATCTCGTTAAGCGAACTGATGCGCTTGGGCGCGACACTACCTTTACATTCGATGACAACGGCAATCTCCTCACACGAACCGATGTGCTGGGAACGCAAATCTTCACGTATAACGCGCTCGGCGAGGTGATGACATATCGTGATCGGATCGACTACCTAAACAACGTCGATACTGTCACCAACACGTACAACACAGCCGGAGGCCTCTTGACGACTACAGTCCGCAATGTTCTGGCTGATAACTCAATACGAAATGAGACAACAACACTTGCCTATACTGCGATCGGTCAATTGCAGACGATCAAGGATGCGTTGAATCACACGACCACACTCGGATACGACACACAGGGCCGGTTAACGCAGGTTACAGACGCCAACAATAAGAACACGACCTTCGGTTATGACGCTCGGGCGAGGGTGACGAGTCAGACGAACGTGCTGAATGAAACAACCATCTTTGGATATGACGGTCGTGATCGGCGAAATAAGATCACATTCCCCGACAGCTACTTTATTATTTATACATACGATCTTGCTGGCAGACTTACCGGTTACACGGACGCCAAAAATAATACAACCGCTTATGGCTATGACCCCGCATACCGTTTAACAAGCATTACTGATCCGCTTAACCACGTAACGACGTTCGGGTATGATGTAATGTCGAATCTAGCGTCGGTGACGGATGCACTTGGAAACACGACCAACTATCTCCCCGACGATTTCAATCGCCTTACAAAGATCACCCTTCCGCCTGCCTCTCCGGGTGCGACACGACTCGAAGAAAATCGGACCTATGATTCAGTCGGCAAGATTAAGACTCGGGTCGATACTGCGGGACGAACGACTAACTACGACTATGACAACGCAAATCGCCTGATAAAGGTGACCGATGCACAGACACACGCAACCAGTTTCGATTATAACCCTCGGTCACAGTTGACCAAGGTGACCGACGCGCTGAATCAGCAATACACTTTTGCGTACGACGTTCCGGGTCATCTACTTTCGCAGACGCGTGCGGGCTCGACAATGAGTTTGCTGTACGACTCCGTTGGAAATAGAACTCAGAGAACCGACTACCTCGGCAGGGTAACGACTTATGAGTTCGACATCCTGAACCGCCTAAAGAAAGTGAACTACATTCCCGACACGCAGGGCGGCCAAGACAAACCACCGATTTCGATGGCGACATATAATTATGATGATCTTTCGCGACTGACCTCAGCCGTCAATCAGGCGGGCACGGTCAGCTTCACGTATGACAATCGCGATCGGCTCAAAACCGAAACCGATGTATTCGGCCACGTTGTCGAGTACGGCTATGACGCAAATAGCGATCGCAATCTGCTAAAGCTTGACGGAACGAGCTATTCAACATATGCATTTGACAACGTCGACCGGTTGACATCGATCACCAATACTTCCGATAGCTCGGTAATTGGTTTCGGTTACGACAACGCCGACCGCCTGACCTCACGGACATATCCGAACGGCGTTAATACAACATATGAATATGACGGGATGTCACGCCTGACAAGGCTGAAGGACGTATCAGCCGCCGAAACACTGTTCGACCGGCAGTACAGCTACAACACCGCGAACCAGATCTCGCAGATCGTTGAGCCGGACACCAGTCGAACATTCGGGTACGACAATGTCGACAGGCTTACTTCCGTGGCAGACACATTGAATGGTAACGAGAGCTACGCGTTCGATGCCGTCGGCAATCGGACCTCAAGCAATCGCTCGAACGCTTACACATATTTGCCAAACAATAAGCTATCGGCAACCGATACGGGCACCTATAACAACGATCCGACCGGTAATATGCTCTCGAAGTCTGAAGGGTCAAAGCGCTGGACCTATCTCTGGGATTATGAAAATCGTCTGACCAAGGTCTGGGACCGCAAGAGCACGATCCGATACGTCTATGACGCGCTTGGCCGCCGCGTGGCCCAGTATGGAGGAGCAAAAGGACAAACAAAGTTTACTTATGAAGGCGATGACGTTCTCTTGGACGATTCCGGAGGCAACCTGACAAAATATGTTAATGGACCGGGCGTTGATAACAAGCTCCGGCAGACAGCGGGTTCGACCGCCAGTTACTTCCTCGCGGACCATCTCGGCTCGACCAACGGTTTAACCGACGCTAGCGGTACTCTAACAGCGTCGAATTCTTACGACTCCTTCGGCAACCCGCGTAACTCAAGCTTTCCGACACGCTACCAATATACCGGACGTGAATTTGACCCGGTGACCGGCCTCCAATACAACCGCGCCCGCTGGTACGACTCAGCAATTGGTCGTTTTATCTCTGAAGACCCGATTGGCTTCGCCGGAGGCGATATCAATCTCTTTTCCTACGTCTGGAATAGTCCGAATACGTTTCTCGATCCAGCGGGTTTTAATGGCTCCGATGCGGCCGATGATATGGAATTGGGGGTGCGGTTATATCGCAGACTTGGTCTGCCCGATCCCGCTTTTGCACCGATTCTGAATTTTCATGGCGATGGGATTTCCGTGACCGGCACAGTCCTTTCAATTGCCAATTTGCTTCGCGTCGGAACTGCGACCGGTCAGGCTATCTACTGTGACGACCTTCCTGACTACCGAAGACTCGAACTCATATCAGATGACGTAGTTCGCGCGGGAGAAATCTTCTTATTACTAGCGGGCCCAGGGGCGGAATTCGCAGAGGGTGAAGCGGCGATAAATCCGAACGCGCCAGGGGTTTACGACATGACCCCTAGTAGCGGACGCTATATTGGCCAAAGTCAGAATATGGGTTCTCGCATTGCATCTCACTTTAGGCCAAGCGGCAAGTTTGGAAACCAGACTGCAGGCGGCCTCAACTACTATGAGATGCCGGGCTCAACAAAGCTCGAGCGAGAGGTTTATGAACAGTATCGAATAAAACAAGCTGGAATCGATAACCTGCAAAACATCCGAAACCCAATGGGGGGCCGGGTGGATCTTTATGATCAAATGATCGATGACATAATCGATAAGTACAATTTGCCGAGATAGGGAATATGAAATTGCCAATTGAAGTCAGCGAGTATGGCAACCTTTTAATGTTTAAGCGAGAATATTCGACGGAGACTGTCAGAAATGTGATCGAATCACGAAAGCTTAATGGACTTCGTATTTTCGATCACTGGGATCCGATTGAATCTACGAAATTTATTCGAGACTTCAAATTCTTAACGAGATTAGAACTCGCATTTCGATATGATCAAGATTACTCATTTCTCTCTGACCTGCCTCAGTTAAAACACCTCTCGATTGGGCCGTCGTACCCGATGGAGAACCCGATCAACCTGTCGCACCAGGTCAATCTAAAATATCTCGCGCTGCAATGGAGAAAGAACCGAATTCATGGACTCGACGCTTGTGTGAACCTAGAGGACCTGTGCCTTATTGAGTTTAAGGATGTGGATTTGAAACTGATAGCCAACCTAACGAACATCACGAGGCTTCGTATAAAGACCGGATCCATGAAGAGTCTTGAAGGAATCGAACAACTCAAGAAGCTCGAAGTCTTGGAGTTGGGCAACTGTCGCGGCCTGCGCTTGATCAGCAGCTTGAACGGTTTGCCTGAGCTGAAAAGCGTTAGAATTGAATCGTGCCGAAAGATCGTAGACTATAGTCAACTAGAAGATCTCCCAACGCTTTCGACGCTGCAATTGGTTAACTGCGGCCCCGTGCCGGCGGTTGAGTTCAAGAAAAAACTTCCTAATCTCACGAATTTGCAGCTTCTTGGTAATACGAAAATTATCGAATAGGGAATCTTTGGGCGAGGCCTGTCATATTGACCATTTGATCAGGCTTGCCGAGCCGTTCGTTACGAGATGTCATAACTAACGATAGCGGTTGCGAATTACAAAGAATGATCAATATGACAGCCCTGATCCAGATTGTTTACCTGACCCCGATTTGTTTACCGATTGTTTAGCTACGGTCAGCATGCGGCTTGGGGCGGTTGATGCAGCCTAGGTATCGTTTTGAGACGCGGGCGGAGCGGAAATCGAGGATCAGGATCTCATCGTCGTCGATGCGCGCGTCGGGAAACTCGACCGTGTCGGGCAGGTCGATGGCTTGCTCGGCCAGCAGGCGATAGGCCCGGACGAGGCGGGCGCCGTGCGGCTTTGGCCCGAGCTTGAACGCATTTCTGTGGCCCGGGTTTGCCGCCCTAACACCGATGCGGTGGTTAATGCGGTCATACAGCAGAAGCACCGCCTGCGGGCCGCCAAGGCGCCGGTGCGCCGTCCGATTCATCACAATGTGGCCGCGGCGGCTCATTGACACACGCACGCCGGCGCCCCAGGCGTCTGTGTCGCCTTTTTGAATTTCATACCAATCGCCTTTCATAATTTCGTTGACCTCCAGCGTCAAACAAGAGTGTAGCACGGATAAACATCTGTGTCGCGTGTGAAACGTGAGAATTTTAGACTGTGATATCAAGACAGCAGCAAAGGCGAGAGGATAGGCGGCATGTCGCTTGGCGCCGGCTGCGCATGCCGTGATAGCAGGGACGCGATCAGTTGGCCCTGGTGAGCGGTCATACGAAGTGCCGTTTTGGTCATACGGATGGTGATTTTGGGGAAGGAAAAGTGTCGTTTGGCGATCATGCCTTCCGGCGACGATCGTAGGGTTGCAAAACGGCGGCGCTGGACTACAATGTATGCACCTTATTTCTTCCGGAGATAATTAATGACACGTTTTTTTGCCGCTTTGGGCATACTGGTTTGTATGGTTATGACAAGCTTTGCAACTGACATGAGCCGCGATATCGATGCGGCCGCGCAAAAGGTCCTGCCGCAAGTCATTGAGTGGCGGCGGTTTATCCATCAAAATCCGGAGCTGTCGAACCGCGAGTTCAAGACGGCCAAGTTTGTCGAGGAACATCTGCGCTCCTTCGGCAATATCGAGGTCCGGACCGGCATCGCAAAGACCGGCGTTGTCGGCATTTTAAAGGGCGGCCAGCCCGGGCCGACCATTGGGCTCAGGGCCGACATGGACGCTCTGCCCGTGACCGAGCGGACGAATGTGCCGTTCAAGTCGACCGTAAAGGCCGAGTACAACGGCCAGACCGTCGGCGTAATGCACGCCTGCGGTCACGATTCGCACGTGGCGATGCTGCTCGGAACGGCGGAAATTCTTTCCTCGATGCGAGACAAGATCAAGGGCACGGTCGTCTTTATTTTCCAGCCGGCCGAAGAGGGTGCTCCTGAGGGTGAGGAAGGCGGAGCTTCCTTAATGGTCAAAGAAGGCGTAATGGACAACCCCAAGATCGACGCCGTTTTCGGCATCCACATCAACGCCCAGACCGAGATCGGCAAGATCGTCTATAAGACCGGCGGCTTTCTGGCGGCCGCCGACTTTTTCTCGATCAAGGTCCACGGCAAGGGTACGCACGGCTCGCAACCCTGGCGCGGCATCGACCCGATCGCCGTCGCAACGCAGATCTACACGGGCCTGCAGATGATCGTCGCCCGCGAGTCGGAGCTGACCAAGGCACCCGTCGTGATAACGATCGGCAAGATAAACGGCGGCGTTCGCGAAAATATTATTCCTGAGGAGCTGACTATGGGCGGCACGATCCGCACGCTCGACTCGGCCATGCAGTTGGATGTCCATCAAAAAATAAAACGTACCGTCGAAAAGATCGCCGAGAGCATGGGCGCGACCGCCGAGGTCAACATCGAGACAAAAACGCTGGTGACCTACAACACGCCCGACCTGGTCAAAAAGTTGCTGCCTTCGCTGCAAAAAGCGATCGGCGCCGAAAATGTCAGCGAGACCGAATGGACTACTGGTGCAGAAGATTTTTCGTACTTTGGCACCAAGGCACCGGCGTTTTTCTTCTTCGTCGGCGGCATGCCAAAGGGCAAGGACCCGGCCACGACCGCCGCCCATCACACGCCCGATTTCTATATCGATGACAGCCGCCTCGACGTCGGCATCAAGGCGTTTTGCAATATCGTTTTTGACTATCGGGGATAGATGTTTCAGCTTCCAAGTTTCACGTTTCAAATTTCCTGAAACCTGAAATGGCTAAGACATGAAACTTACGCCTGGATGTGCGCCTCGACGAACCAGAGGTTCTTGTCCGTCTCGCGCGAGATCTCAGTAAACAGATCGGCGGTATCCTGGTCGCCTAGGTTTGCGGTTTCATCTATGTTTGCGCGAATGCGTTTTCCAAAATCGGCGAGTGCCGTTGAGAGAGCGTCGACATGCGCCGTTCCGTCAGTTATCTCAAGCGGATACTCAGCGAGCGACGATGTCTCGGCGGCGAGACGAACGGTTCCGAATGCCGTCCCGCCTAATGTGGTTATCCTCTCGGCTATTAGGTCGGTCTGCGCCTCGGCGGCCATCGCCACCTGATCGAACAGTTCGTGCAGGGCAATAAAATTCGCCCCCTTAACGTTCCAATGGGCCTGCTTGGCCTGTGACTTAAGGTCCGCCGCATCGGCAAGACTTTGATTCAAAATGTCTGCCAACTCTTCTCTTGCGTCCAACGCCAGATCGATCTTCGTTTTGTGCATATATTGCTCCTTGTTAGAGTTAGAATAATTCTAATTCTAAAGGAAGTCAAATGGTGTTCGTTAAAGTTTTGTGTTGTTGCTAAGAAATTGTTTTAGCTCTTTCTCATTGGGTAAAGCCGTTCGGGCGCCGATAGCTCGGCATTTCAGCGCCGCGACGGCGTTGGCATACCGTGCCGCGTCTTCGATGCCCGAGTTATTTAACAGGCCGTATACCAGTCCCACACGGAATGCGTCGCCGGCGCCGGTCGTGTCTCGGCATCCGCCTGGAACAGCGTACCCGGCAGACTCGATGAAAACACCGCCTGCAAACAGTAAGGAGCCTCGTTCGCCGAGCGTAACGCCACACACCCTGCAGCCGAATCGTTGGGCCATCTCGGGCAACGCCTTCCTGTGATCGTCAATACCGAGAAGTCGCGACGGAAACTCCGACGAAGCGATAAGAAGGTCGACCTGTGACAGAAGATCTTCGATCCCCGGAAACGCTTTATCGACGTCGATCGAAACGACGGTTCCAGATCGTTTTGCGGTCTGCGCCATCGCGAGCGCGGCCTTGGTGTCGTGCGGAGTGACATGCAAGAGCGAGGCACCCGAGACTATGTGAGTCGGTGCATCCTCGACCGAGAATGCTAAATTCTTGTCGCGTTTCCAGATCACGGTCCGCTCGCCGTTTCGGCTGTCGATCACAATGAATGCGATCTGCGTCCTCGCGCCTTTAACGACCCGGGCGTGCTCAACATCTACACCTTCGTCGGACAGCGACCGCAGACCGAACGCTCCCGACGGGTCGTCGCCAAATGCGCCAACATAAGTTGTCCTAAGGCCGAGCCGTTGGAGGCCTGCCATTGTGGTTGCAACCTCGCCGCCCGCGGCCTGAGCATAGTCAGTTAATTCGATCTTTGAGTTAAACGCGGGATACTCAGGCACCTCGATCAAAAAGTCGACGGCATTCGTGCCGAATCCCACGACGTCAAACTCGCGGCTGCGATCGATGTCAAATGGAAAGCGCATTGAGCGGAGCGATAAAAAGAAAATCGAGGCAGACGAAAATGTTCACAATAATTCTTGC
>Ga0207707_10003713_pt1 | contig 13520 bp, 12 predicted proteins | sample KBSC83BmetaG_FD_184336 | JGI IMG/M metagenome (GOLD analysis project Ga0207707, IMG submission 184336) | Corn rhizosphere microbial communities from Kellogg Biological Station, Michigan, USA - KBS C8-3B metaG (SPAdes) (version 2) | ecosystem: Host-associated > Plants > Roots > Rhizosphere ...
CGCGGGCCAGCGCACTGAACTGACCGGGAGCATCGCGAGCCTGCGCACTGAACTGACCGAGAGCATCGCGGGCCAGCGCACTGAACTGACCGGGAGCATCGCGAGCCTGCGCACTGAACTGACCGAGAGCATCGCGGGCCAGCGCACTGAACTGACCGGGAGCATCGCGGGCCAGCGTACCGAACTCACTGCGGGTATCACGAGCCTGCGCGCGGAACTCCATGAATTCAAGGTGGACGCCGCGCGCACCTCTGGCGCGATGATGACTGCCATCGAGCAGAACAAGCGGTGGATGATCATCACTGGGTTCACCATGATCGCGAGTGTCGCCGGCACGCTGGCGGCGATCGGCCACATGATGAAATGGTTCTAGAGCCGGGGAATGACTTCAGCCCGTCGGGCCCGCGTCCCAACAGGCTGGACGCGATGCCACCACATGATGATCCCCGTCACGACGAGCGCCGCAGGCAGCAACCCCAGGACGACCCACAACACCTCAACGCCTCGACCGAACGCCCGCCCGAAATGCAGCCGGACCACCCAAGCGACCGCATCGTCGACGGCCTGTGACGGGGCACCGGCTTTGACGAGCATCTCCGAGAATCCGTTGACGGCGGCGGGAAACGCGAAGTAGATCCCCGTGATCGTCCACATCAGGACGAGAATCACCAACCAGAATCCCATCGCACTGTGGAGATCCCGCAGGAAGCGATGCCACGGGACGTGCCGTCTCACGGTCATGCTTCGCCACAAGTGTGCTTTACCCGGCCACCAGATGATTGCGCCACTGAGACACAGTAGCGTCACCGCGAGCGCGCCCAGTCCATTCACCCACCGACCTGTTCGCCCGCCGCTCAAGTTGTCGTGGAATGTCGTTAGCGCAGTGACCAGGGGCGGCTCGCAGGCCACCGCGTCGGCAAGATCGGCTCCCGTATAAGGGTCGAAGAGGCGGTCGAGTCGGGCACCGCCGCCGGAGAGCACGATCTCCGCAGGGGCGTTGGGAGCTTTCGCTCCGTGGACATCGATGTGCCCGGGATCGAAGCGCGGATAGACCGCGTGAGCTTTCGAAGCAAGCTCGGCGGTTGTCAGGCGGTGCGTCCCGACCGGCACGGTCAAAGTAGCAGGGCAGAGGACCCTATCCAACTCCCGACGAAAGACGACAGCGCTGCCTGAGACGCAAATCGCCAGGATGTAGAGCGACAGTCCAACGCCGCACCACAAGTGGACCTGGAACAGCGCTCGACGCACTCAGATGGCGTCCGCTTCCATGATCGACGACCACGGTCCCGCGGGAATCACCCGAGCGAGGCGCATCCCCGCGCCCGAGATCACCGCATTCCATTCCTTGCGGGTCCGCTCACGCCCCGTGGCCATGACCAGCATCTCGATATCCAGATCCAGCAGGAAGTCGTCGCGAGCATCGGGTTGTACGACGCCTTCGAGAATCAATATTTTCGCCGGGTGCGGCGCACTGGCCTTGATGTTGTTGAGAATCGTCACGCACTCGTCGTCGGACCAGTCGTGCAGCACCGTCATCAACAGGTACGCATCGCAGGGCGGGATCGGGTTCTTGAAGAAGTCGCCGCCCACATAAGTGATGCGTGGATTGGCGTTGCGGCGCGCGTGCTCGATGACCTGCGGCAGGTCGAAGAGGACCCCGCGTGCTTCGGGGGTTCGTTGGAGCACAGCGTTCAACAGATGACCCAGGCCGCCGCCGATGTCGCCGATCGTTCTGAACGCGCTGAAGTCGTAAGCCGCGACGATCGGGCCGACTTGCGCATACGACTTGCCCGCCATCGCTTCGTGAAACAGGCGACCCTCTTCGGGATGGGCGCCCAGATAGCCGAAGAGGCCTCCGTCGGCGACCGCCGAAATGGCGGGTTGGCCCGTGCGCATGCCGGTATCGAGCTCGCGATAGGCATCCCAGTGCACTTTGAGCCCCATCATGCGCGCCAGCGAGCGCATCGAGCCCGGCTCATCGGTCCGCAGAAGCCGCGATGCCGCATTGTGAGCGAACCGCTCACCGTCATGTGCGAACACCCCGTGATTCGAAAGTGAGCGCAGTACCCGGTGCAGCGGCTGCGGTTTTACTCCACAAGCTCGGGCGAGTACCTCCGCAGTCTGGGCCTCATCGCCGAGCGCATCCGCAACGCCAAGCTCGGCGACGACGTGCAGACAACGAGAGGCCCAGTAGGCGACCGCAAGGTTCTGGATGACGGAAGGGGGCGGGGGACCTTCGCTCATGGGGCGTACCTCTGCTTTTGCAGCCGATGGTACTACGGGTCAGCGAGTCCGGGTTCCCCGCTTCTTGGCGCGCGCGGTGAGCTGATAGCTCTTGGGTCGTATCATGACCTTGATGAAGCTCTTGCGGCGAAAACGGAGGGCCGACCAGTCTTCATCGATGGCGACCATGCGCACCGGCTCGAAACCCGCGCTGCCGAGCACATCCCAGCCATGGTCCCGATCGATTTCCGAGCGGTATTTCGAGAGGCTCACCTCCTGCGCCTTGCGCAGGTCGCGAACGATCTCGACGCCTTGCAGCGAAGCCAACTCGCCAGCGAAGCTCTCCGGCGACTGCAGCACCAGGATCTGCTTCCGATCCTTCAGATTGAGCTTGGGCGAAGGTGGCCGACATGAGATTACCGCGAGCTCAGGAGCAGGCGATTGCCGTCGATGTCTTTGAAGATCGACTGTGTGCCGTAGGGCTCCCGAGTCGGCTCCAGCACGAACTCCACGCCGCGTGCCTTGAGCTCGCGAGCGGTCCCCTCGACGTCGTCGCTCCACAGCGCAACGTTCAGCAGCCCACCGGGCTTGAGCGTATCTCCGAACTGAAAGAGCACGACGCGCGTGTCCGCGCCCGGGATCCCGAGCTCCAACCAGCGTTGCTTCTCATTGAAGGGCTGATCGGTGATGAGTCGGAAACCCAACACCTCGGTATAGAAAGCGAGCGCCCGTTCCTGATCCGCCACTGGAATACTGACGAATTTGACGCCGCGTATCATGCGTACATTCTCGACACTTCCGCCGGTGTTTGCAAGGCCCGTGCCGATCTGTACTATAGTGATATGTACCACACTGAAATCGATGACTACATCATCGACGTGCTGTTGCGCGACCTGACAGGACACGATCGCTCTCCGGCGGCGTTCCTCGTCTACCTGGTGTTGTATGCACAATGGGCGCGCTCGGCACGGCGTGCCGTCGGGGTGAGTCTGCAAGGGCTGGCTGCGCAGACCGGGCTCTCCAAGTCGTCGGTGCAGGCAGCGATCCGGCTCCTGCGCGCCCGCTCGCTGATCAAAGTCACCCGGGAGTCGGCTACGGCGGTGCCGCAATATGAGCCCATCCGCCACTGGGTGCGGCGCCGGGCTCGCGCCGACTGAGCGTTACATCTGCCGGAATTGCGCCACGTAAGCGCGCCCGACCGGCAGGATGTCGGGATGATTCTTCAGATGGATGAGCGAGCGCCCCAGGACGTCGCGCTCCACTTTCTCCACGCAGTGCAGGTTGACGAGGGTACTGCGATGAACCTGTACGAACTGTGACGGATCGAGTCGGCGCAGCAACTCCTTGAGAGACGTCCGAATCACGTGGCGGCCCTCCGCCGTCACGACCTCCGTGTATTTGTCGCCGGCCTGGAAGTACAGAATCTCCGCCACTGACAGGACCCGGGTGGTGTTGCCGGCGCCCGTATGAACCCAGGACAGATGAGCGGCCTTGGTCTGCACAAGGCTCTTCAGGAGCGCAGTCAGATCGGCGCGCGGGGCGGGGCTTTGCTGGAGCTTCAGAATGCACTGGGCAAGGCGCGCGTTGGAGACCGGCTTCACCAGGTAGTCCACGGCCGATGCTTCGAACGCCGCGACCGCATATTCTTCGAACGCGGTGACAAAGACGATGCGGGTGGTTTCAGCGGCGGCCGCCACTTCCAGACCTGTCAGGCCGGGCATGCGGATGTCGAGAAATGCGTACTGGGGACTGAGCCGGCGCAAGGCGGCAACCGCCTCCAACCCATCGTTGACGACGGCCACGATCTGGACATCGTTCCAGTAACGTTGCAGCCGTCGCGAGAGATCCTGAGCGAGCTGAGGCTCGTCGTCGGCGATCAGGACGGTGGTCACGAGGGGCTCGTCGGAACGAACAGCTTTGCGATGACGCCACGAGGGGAGTTGGCGTAGAGAGCGAGTTTCCCTTCCGTCCCGTAAAGACTGCTGAGCCGGGCGCGAATGTTGGCGAGCCCGACGCCCTGCGGCGATTCCTCGCTGAGCCCGACGCCTGTGTCCGTTACCGTCAGCTCGAGAGATCCCCGCGTCTTGCGCACCTCCACGGCGATCTTTCCGCCGCCCACGGCAGGCTCTATGCCGTGACGGATGGCGTTTTCCACCAGCGGCTGCAGGAGCAGGGGAGGCAACTGATGGGAGCGCAGCTCCTCAGGTACGCTCAGGTTGTATTCGAGCCGCGCCCCGAGGCGCGCGCCGGCAATGCTCAGCAGCGTCTCCACCAGCTCCAACTCCTCAGCGAGTGTCGAGGTCAGCTGTCGGCTGCGCCGGAGGCTGATTCTCAGATAGCTGTTGAGCTTCTCCAGAATGTGGCTCGCCGTATCCGGCTTCTCGGCAATCAGACTGTGAATGTTGGCCAGCGTGTTGAACAGAAAATGCGGCTCGATCTGCGCCTGCAGCAAGGCGAGTCGTGACGCCGTCTCCGCCTGTAACGCTTCGGCCGCGCGGCGGCGGTTCTGCTCCGAGGCGAGTTTCACGCCGCGTGTGTAGGAGAAATAGAGAAAGAAGGCCGTGATCGCGCCGGCAATCAGCGAGGTGTCGATGATGGTGTTACGCATGGCAATCGGATTACGGAACATCAAGGCCCATACGTCATAGCCGCCCAGCCACCCGGCGAGCTTCGAGCCGACGAGAAAGCCCGAAGGAATGGATAACGGCACGGCCCAGGCCGGAAGGCGGCCGTGGAAGAACAATCGAACGACCTGCAGCAGCGAATAGCTGCTCACTCCGATCGCATTGGAAGTGATGAGCTCGGGGACGAGCGCATCCGAGTGCTGCCGCGCGTTCCACAGTCCAACCCAACAGCACACGCCGAGGGTGATGAGCAGGGTGCGCAACTCTCCCTTCTGCCAGGACGTCGGCAGGATCGGTGAGGAGGCGATGGCAGGGGGTCCCATACTTAAGTTTGGCACGGCGGAAAGAAACCCGCGGGCGCGTGCGACGCAGCCGCCGTTTTGACGGCGTGAACGGCATTGGCAGCCACTCAACGACAAGCTATTGATTTACATAGGAGTGCGCGACTTGCCCGGCGGCTGGTCAGCCGAAAACCCGGTTTCGTCGCAGCGTTCTGCACGCCGTGAGTGCGCCGGTCACCCTGAAGTCAGAAGCGAGCGCTTACTCAGCGCCCGCCGTTCTCAGGAGACCTCTCTATGCAATCGTCCGACCGGCTTCATGCCCTCGACGCCGTCAGAGCGTTCGCTCTCCTGCTGGGCGTCGCCCTGCACGCGGCCCAACCGTATGTCGCGCATCTTCCGTGGATCGCGAGCGAGTCGCCGAGCTCGGCGGTGGCCGGCCTCTGGTACACGATTCACCTGTTTCGCATGCCGCTGTTCTTTCTGATCGCCGGCTTCTTCGGGCGCATGATGCTCGAGAGGCGCGGCGCTGCCGGCTTTATCAAGGATCGCTCGCGCCGTATCTTGTTGCCCCTTGTCGTGGGCGTCCCCCTCATCATGCTGATCACGGGTGTCGCTTATGTCCTCGGTGCACTCGTTGCGGGTCAGGATCCGCGCGGCCTGCGTCCTCCGGCAGGACCCGCCGCGCCTCACGGGTTCATTGAGAGCATCAATCTCATCCACCTGTGGTTTCTCTACTATCTGGTTCTCTTCTACGCCCTGGCGCTGCTGGTGCGATTCGCGTTTGAAGCGTTCGACCGCGGAGGGCGCCTGCAGGCGAGAGTCGACGCGGTTGTGAGATTTCTGATGCGGGGCTTCTGGGGTCCGTTGCTCCTCGCGGTGCCGAGCATCGCTTACTACTCTCGGCTCGAGGGGTGGTCTGTTTGGGGCGGTCTCCCGGCGCCGTTCTCGTTGATCCCCGATGTCGGAGCGCTGATGGGCTACGGCGCGTTCTTCGGCTTCGGTTGGCTCCTGCACCGCCAGCAGCCGGTCGTGCTGTCTCTCCGGACGCGTTGGCCGATGTTCGGCGTACTCGCCCTCGTAGCGTGGACCGTCTGTCGTTATCTTGCCGGTTCCACTCCGCATTGGGGACCGTTTCTCCATGGCGGGACCCTTGTGGCATACACCACTGCGTACGTCGTGGGCTCGTGGTGCATTTCGTTCGGCTTGATCGGTGCGGCCCTTCGATTTCTGTCGGCATACAGCCCGGCTCGCCGCTATCTCGCCGACGCGTCGTACTGGATCTATCTGATGCACATCCCGGTGTTGTTCTTCTTCAGCCTGGCCCTGCATCCGCTTCACTGGCACTGGAGCTTGAAGTATCCGGTCACGATCTTTTGTGCGATGACGATCCTGCTGTTGAGCTACCACTTCCTGGTTCGCTTCACCTTCATCGGCGCGACCCTCAACGGCCGGCGAGCTATCAGTTCCACTACCCCGGCTCATCCGCACAGTGGGCGCGGCGCGCCGGGCTGCGCAACCTGAGCCAAATGGGAGAAGATAAGCGCCCTGCGACTACAACAACGCGACGAGAGGGGACTCCCATGATCAGGAACCGCATGCTGCTGCTCGGAGCTGTGGTGCTGGCCGGCAGCATCGCGCAGGGCGCCACCAAGGCACCGGCCGTGACGACTTGCGATCGTGCCTGCCTGAATACGCTGGCCGACAATTACCTGGCCGCGCTGGTTGCGCACGATCCGAAAAAGGTGCAGCTGGCCCCGGACGTCAGGATCGTGGAGAACGCCAAGCGCATCATGCCAGGCGAAGGCCTGTGGAAGACGGCGACCGCGGGGCCGACCGAGTTCAAGATCGTCGTGCCGGATCCGTATTCGCAGGAAGTCGGCGGCATGGCGATGATGCAGTCCGACGGCAAGCCGGCGCAGGTCGGTTTCCGGTTGAAACTCGTCAACGGCAAGATCGCCGAGGCCGAGCACATGATCGCCGTGCCGCGCGAGCAGAGCCTGGCAAATCTGCAGAAGCTGCGAGCGGCGATCCCGATGGACGTCCCTTATGAGTATCGCGACTCCCGCGGCCGGCTGGTCCACATCGCCAAGTCCTACTACGACGCGCTGGATGACAACAATGGCTACCTTGCGCCGTTCGCGCAGGATTGTGAGCGTCACGAGAATGGCTTCCGCACGGCGCCCAACGGCGGTGTCGCGAGCAACCCCGGCATTCCGGGAGGCCCGCAGCGCACGCCGGGTCTGGCGGGTCTGCAGGACTGCACCAGTCAGATCAACTCCGGCACCTTTCAGTACATCACCGTGATCGACAATCGTCGTGTCGAGGTGGCCGACGAGCAGACCGGTCTCGCATTGGGTTTCTCACATTTCCACCACGCGATGACGCAGAAGGAGTTCAAGATCCTGAACGACCCCAATCGCGACGCGATGAAGATGGATTACAAGCCCTTCGACCTGCCCGCGATGCACATCTTCAAGATCTGGGGCGGCCAGATTCACGAGATCGAGGCGATGGGGTTCACTGCGGACTACAACTCTCCGACCGGATGGGAGTGAGCGCAGCAAGCGCAACGGAGCCGCCCTGTCCAAAGTGTCCGGGGCGGACATCCGCGGACAGCGATCCCTTCGGGCTACACGCCTCAGACGCATAAAAAACAATAGCCTGCGAGGGCTGCGGTTTGGCACGGGCCTTGCCATGCAATGTCATGAGCGATGGCATCCGTTTGTTCAGGGACACCGCGAGCCAGGACCGCGCCCTCGATGCGCCGGGCTTCTGGCGGCGGCACGGCAAGCTGACTGTGGTCGTCGGTACCGGGGCGGTCCTGCTCGCAATACTGGTGATCGTGCTTCTGCGCTTCTCAGGCGCGGAGACCTCGATTGATCGCTCCCGATTGACGATCGCTACTGTGGAGCGCGGCAGCTTCGTGCACGACGTCGCTGCGGACGGCCAGGTTGTCGCGGCCGTGAGTCCGACGTTGTATGCCCCTGCGCCCGGCATCGTCGCTCTGAAGATCCACGCAGGGGATACGGTAGCCAAGGGACAGGTGCTGGCAACTCTCGAGAGTCCGGATCTGATCGCCAGGCTGTCTCAGGAAGAGGCGACGTTGCAGAACCTGCGAATCGACCGGCAACGGGCCGAGCGCGACGCCGAGCGACGCATGAAGCAACTGCAGAGCGGGTTCCGGCGCGCCGAAGTCGATCGGGAGACCACGCAGCGTGAACTCGACCGCAGTCGCAAGGCCTTCGAGTATGGAGCCTACTCGGAGCTGCAGATGCTGCGAGCGCAGGATGAGCTGGAGAAGGCCAAGTTCGCCGACGAGCAGGCGAAGTCCGATCTGGAGGCGCAGCCGCAGCAGAACCGTTTCGACATCGACAGCAAGCAGGCGCTGCTCGATCGCCAGCAGCTCGTGGTCGCCGATCTGCATCGTCAGGTGGATGCTCTCAGCATTCGCTCTCCCGTGGAGGGCCAGGTTGGGCAGGTGCAGATCATGGATCGGGCCAGTGTTGCCAAGGATGCTGCACTGCTCACCGTCGTGGACCTCTCTGCCCTCGAAGTGGAAATCAAAGTCACCGAGAATCTCGCGCGCGACCTGAAGCCTGGAATGCCGGCAGACCTGGAAGGCAACGGCAGGCATTGGCCCGGTGTCATGAGCGCAGTCTCGCCGGAGGTCGTGAACGGCGACGTGACGGCCCGCGTGCGCTTCTCGGGCGAGCGCCCGGCGGGCTTGCGACAGAGTCAGCGCCTCGCGGTGCGCGTATTCATCGATCGGCGCGACAACGTGCTGATGGTGGATCGAGGCGCCTTCATGGACGAGGAGGGCACTAACTTCCTGTATCTCGTCCGCGGGCGCATCGCCGAGCGCCACTCGGTTCGCCTGGGCGCCGCGAGCGTCGCGAAGGTCGAGATCCTGGAAGGCGCCTCTGTCGGAGACCGGGTTGTCGTTTCCGGAACCGACGCTTTTCACAACGCGGAACGAGTGATTCTGAGCCAATGATCCGAGGTCGCTCATGCTGAAAATGACGCAGTTGTCGAAGATCTACCGAACCGAGGTCGTGGAGACGTACGCGCTGCGCGACTTCTCGATCGACGTCAAGGAGGGTGAGTTCGTCGCGGTGACCGGACCGTCCGGCTCGGGCAAGACGACCTTTCTGACCATCGCGGGCCTGCTGGAGGAATTCAGCAGCGGCGACTACCGGCTCGATGGCGTCGACGTGCGGGGCTTGAGCGACTATCGCCGTTCGCGCCTTCGCAACGAGAAGATCGGTTTCATCTTCCAGGCGTTCAATCTGATCGCCGACCTCAACGTTCAGGAGAACATCGAGGTCCCGTTACGGTATCGGGGGCTCGGAGGAGCCGAGCGCAGGCGAAGCGTTCACGAAGCGCTCGAACGAGTCGGTCTTACCGCGCGCGCACGCCATTACCCCTCAGAGCTTTCAGGCGGACAACAACAACGGGTCGCCATCGCTCGCGCTCTAGCGGGTCGCCCCCGCGTGCTGCTTGCGGACGAGCCGACCGGAAATCTCGATACGCACATGGCGCGCGGCGTTATGGAGTTGATCGAAGAGCTCCATCGTGATGGAGCGACTGTCGTCATGGTGACCCACGATCCGGAGCTTGCAGCGCGCGCACAACGTGAGGTGCACGTCGTGGATGGCCAAGTTGTCGATTTCGCTGCCCCGCCTCGGCTCGTGGGCGGCGGCCTTGCGAATCATCCGTAGACAAGCGGAGTCAGCCGATATGTTCGGTTACTACACAGCACTCGCGGCTCGCGGCCTGCGCAACCAGTTTGCGCTGACGATACTGATGATCGGGGCGATCGCAGTGGGTATCGGTGCGTCGATGACGACCCTCACCGTCTATCGCAGCGTGTCCGCCGATCCTATCCCGGGGAAGTCGTCGCAGCTGTTTACACCCCAGATCGACACCTTCGGACCCGCCGGGGCAATGGGCCCCACCGGCGACGACGGCCTGCAGGATCGGCTCAGCTACAAGGATGCGAAAGCGCTGCTGGCCGCTCATGCCGGTTTTCGGCAAGTGGCGCTGTACGCAACGCGTCAGCCCTTGATTCCCTCGGATGTCAATGATCGGCCCTTCAATGCCGGGGTTCGCGCGACATCCGCCGACTTCTTTCCGATGTTCGAGGTGCCCTTCCTCTATGGGAGAGCGTGGACGGCCCAGGATGACGCCGATCGCTCATCGGTCGTCGTCCTCAGTCGCGATCTCAACGACCGGCTTTTTTCCGGGGCGAATAGTGTCGGGAAGGTCGTGACGCTGGACGGAGTCGAATATCGTGTCGTGGGCGTGCTCGATCGTTGGCAGCCGCTGCCACGCTTTTATGACCTGGACTTCAACGTATTCGGGAGCACCGAGGACATTTTCCTGCCTTTCACCGTGGCTATCGATCACAAGATGGAGTTTGGCAACATCAATTGCCACGAGCCCGCCAATGGATGGGATGAGTTGATACGCGGGGAGTGTGTATGGGCGCACTTTTGGGTGGAGCTGCCCACCGCCGCCGCCGTGTCTCAGTACCGGCAATTTCTCACGAACTATGCGGCCGAGCAGAAACGGTCCGGTCGCTTCAAGTGGCAGGCGCGCACCCAGTTGCGGGATGTACGCGATTGGCTGACCTATCACAAGGTCGTCTCGACCGAGACACGCATCCTGGTCGTGGTCTCCTTCAGTTTTTTGTTCGTGTGTCTGCTGAACTCTGCGGGGCTCATGCTCGCGAAGGTCGTTGCACGCACTTCAGACACGAGTGTACGGCGTGCGTTGGGGGCCAGCCGGCGGGCAATCTTCGCGCAATGTCTGATCGAGACGGCGCTCGTTGGAATCGTGGGCGGACTCCTGGGCCTGTTGCTGACCGATCTGGGCCTCGAACTGCTGCGTTCGCTGGTGTCGGAGGAAAGTCGCTCGGTGCTGCACCTCGATGCGGTTGACGTAGGACTCGCTTTGATTCTGGCGGTGGTGGCCACGATTGCCGCCGGCATCTATCCCACCTGGCGAGCGGCGCGACTTCAGCCCGCCCTCCAGTTGAAGTCGTTGTAGGAAACCCCTCATGGAAATACAACCGATATTTGCCGCCATGCGCCGCAACAAGTTCGGTGCGATCCTGATCTGCGTGCAGATGGCCGTGACGGTGGCGGTACTGTGCAATGCGATCTTCGTCATCCAGCAACGCCTTGCCTGGACGCAGCGTGTGACGGGCATCGACGATGAGTCGAGCGTGTTTGCCATGAGGAATAAATGGATCGGCAATCCGGCGGAAGCGTCAGCGCGTACCCGGCGCGACCTGGATGCCCTGCGCAGTATTCCCGGCGTCGAGGATGCTTACGTGACCAATTCGTTTCCGCTCAGCGGAGGCGGAAGCAGCGGAACGATCTCCCTCAAGGAGTTCTCGCCTCCGGCGGCCTACACTTCGTTCTACTTCGTCGATGAGCACGCTCTGCGGACCCTGGGCCTGAGACTCGTCGCGGGGCGCAATTTCACCGCGAGCGAGGTGATCGACCCTTTCTTTACCGTGAAGGATATGCCGCAAACGAGCGTCGGGGTGATCGTCTCCGCGGCGCTTGCACACGCGCTTTTCCCAAATGAAAGCGCTCTCGGCCAGCGGATCTTTGTCGGGTTACCCAAGCCCGTCACGATCATCGGGGTGGTCGAGCACCTGGAGGGACCTTTCCTCCGCGCCACCGGCTGGGGTAGCGCGTTCACCGAGAATACGGTTCTCAGTCCGGTGAAATGGGGCGTCCCTGAGGCTCTCTACGTCATCCGTGCGCGGCAGGGTCAGGTCGAGGCGGTCATGCGCGATGTACAACGCGTGCTGATCAAGCTCGATCGCTCGCGAATACTGGTGCATGTGCAGTCCATCGGCGATTCCCGCAAAGAGGCCTTCCGAGACGACCGCGCGTTTGTGCTGGTTCTGGTGACCGTATGCGTCGTGCTGGTGGCCGTGACTGCGTTGGGCATCGTGGGTCTGACGAGCTACTGGGTGAGCCAGCGGCGGCGTCAGATTGGCATTCGCCGTGCGCTCGGGGGCACGCGCCTGGCCATCTTGCGTTACTTTCAGACGGAGAATCTCGTGATCGCCATGGTTGCCGCAGTGCTCGGATGCGCGCTCACCGTGGCCTTCAATCTATGGGCCGTGAATAAATTCGAAATGGCGCGGCTTCCTTACTATTACCTCGCGATCGGCGCGGGGATCATCCTGTTGCTGGGCCAGCTCTCCGCCATCTGGCCCGCTTTGCGGGCTTCGCTGGTGCCTCCTGCCCTGGCGGCACGGGGTACGTAAGGCGCGCGCGTTCTTCTGGGCTATAGTGTGGCTATCAGAACCGTCCTCGTCATAGACGACAACCCCTCCGTGGCGTCCGCCCTGGAGCTTCTCTTCCGCCTGCGCGACATCCGCACGCTGGCTGCACGGACACCACAGGAAGGGCTGGAGATGCTCGTCGGCAAGCCCATCGATCTGGTCATCGCCGATATGAATTTCTCCGCCGACACGACCTCGGGCGAGGAGGGGGTGTCGCTGTTTCACAAGCTGCGGGAGCTGCGGCCCGATCTGCCGGTGATTCTACTGACGGCCTGGACCCATCTCCCTTCAGCCGTGGAGCTCGTGAAGGCCGGTGCGGCGGACTACATTGGAAAACCCTGGGACAACGACCGGCTGCTCTCTACAGTCGAGAATCTCCTTGAGCTGGCTGAAGCCACTCGCGAACGCGACCGCCTGCAAAGCGGTCGTCGACGGCGGCGAGAGGTCCTGGCCGCGCAGTACGATTTGTGCCGCACGGTGTTTGAATCGGAGGCGATGGAGCGGGCGGTGGAGCTCGCTTGTCGAGTGGCGCGGGCGGAGGTGCCCGTGCTCATCACCGGTCCCAACGGAGCAGGCAAAGAGCGAATCGCCGAGATCGTGCACGCCAACTCGTCCGTCAGTCGCGGACCTTATGTAGCCGTCAACTGCGGCGCCATTCCGGCGGAGCTCGTGGAGGCCGAGCTGTTTGGAGCCGAAGCGGGCGCCTACACGGGAGCCCATCGGGCCCGTATCGGACGCTTCGAGCAAGCCAATGGCGGTACGTTGTTCCTGGACGAGATCGGCAACCTGCCGGTCGCCGGCCAGGTAAAGCTCCTGCGCGTGCTCGAGAGCGGGCAGTTCCAGCCGCTGGGCTCGAGCGTTACGCGCCACACGAAAGTGCGTATCGTCAGCGCCACGAACGCGGACCTGCCGATGGCGATCCGGCAGGGGCGGCTGCGCGAGGACCTGTACTACCGGCTCAATGCCGTCGAGATCGCTGTGCCTGCGCTGGCTGAGCGCAGCGACGACATCCTGCCGCTCGCACAGCATTTCCTGGGCGAGGACCTGGAGCTCAGCGAAGAGGCGGCTGCAGTGCTCCTCACCCAT
>Ga0207707_10003715_pt1 | contig 13513 bp, 6 predicted proteins | sample KBSC83BmetaG_FD_184336 | JGI IMG/M metagenome (GOLD analysis project Ga0207707, IMG submission 184336) | Corn rhizosphere microbial communities from Kellogg Biological Station, Michigan, USA - KBS C8-3B metaG (SPAdes) (version 2) | ecosystem: Host-associated > Plants > Roots > Rhizosphere ...
GGTCGTTCCCGACGAACCCTCCGTCGCTGGCGTAGTGCCCGTGGCACCTCTCGCGTTCGACGATGCCGTCGCCTCGGATGACGAGGCGCCCGTCGCGCCGGCTTCCAGGACGCAGCGGCACCGGCGGCGGTGGATGCCCTACGCGTCGAGCGCTGCCGTCGCGATCGTCACGCTCGCGGCGTATCTGCTCTCGCGTGCCGGATCAAGCTCCCGGTTTTCGGGCGGCGGGCCCGTCGTCGCCGTGGGCTCGATCAACGACTACGCGTCGGCAGACTCCACCGGGATTGGTCGGGCGTTGCGAGACATGCTCGCCACCAACCTCGCTCGGTCACCGGCCCTGACTGTCGTGAGCGGTTCCCGGTTGCTGGAAGTCGAGCGACAGATGAACGGCGGTGGCGTGTCGGCGCCCGGCGCGATCGTCCCCGTCGCGCGCCAGGCCGGCGCGACGGCGCTCGTCGATGGCTCGCTCTACAAGATGGCAGCCGACACGCTGCGCCTCGATCTGCGCATAACGAGTCTGCGGAATGGGACCGTGCTACGAGCCTATACGGTCACCGGAAGAGACCCCTTCGACCTTGCCGACAGCGCCACGGGGCGACTCGCCGAGTACCTCGGGTCAACGGCACCGCGAGGCACGGTTGCCGATGCGACGACACGCTCGGTGAACGCATATCGCCTGTACGAAGAGGGCCTTCGGTCCTACTACCTCGGCGATATGGCGTCGGCGGAGCGCATGTTCGACGCCGCGTTGTCGCAGGACTCCGCGTTCGCCATGGCCGCGTACTACTTCGCGCTTACGTCGCGTACGACCCGCGCCGAATTCGTTCGTCGGCTGCGTCGGGCGGTTTCGCTTGCCGGCCGCGCGAGCGATCGCGAGCGATTGATCATTCAGGGAGGGTGGGCAGAGCGAAATAATCTCCTGTCCCTTCGGCCGATCGCTGAAACGCTCGCGACTCGATACCCGACGGAGGTGGAGGGCCACTACTACCTTGGTCGCGCGCTGGTGAATGGCGGATCGTTCATCGAGGCGATCGCGCCGCTTCGTCGCGTCGAGGTCATGGATTCCTTGAGTCTCCGCGGCACGACCGGCCGATGCGCCGCCTGCGAGTCGCTGCAACAGCAAGTCGTAGCGTATATGCTGGCCGATTCGATGGCTGCGGCCGAACGGGTCGCGCGTCGCTGGATCTCGGCTCGGCCTAACGACTGGGTCGCCAGACTCGTCCTCGGCCGCATCCTGACGGTCGTCAGTCGTGACGACGAAGCTACCGCGGCATTCCGCGTTTCCGATTCGCTCGATGTGCTGGGCAGGGTGTGGGAGCCGATGGTGTCGTTGTGGACCCGCGACGGTGATTTCGCGCGCGCGGACGATCGCCTGCGACGCGAGATCGCCAATGGGCCAGGGGACGGGGACGCGGGGGCGGTGAACGTGAACGAAGCCCGCTGGTTTCTCGCGATCAGCTTGCGGTACCAGGGCCGGCTGGAGGAAGCGTTAGGCGAGACGAAGGCGTTCCGCCGAGGTGGGGCTGGAGGAGAGCACATCCCGACCGGCGCGGCGGAGTTGGCGGCGTTGCAGGAAGCGCAGGTACTCCGTGAGCTTGGGCGCTACCGCGAGTCGGCCGCGCTGTTCGACTCCATCTCGCGCTTCACCGTCGCCGGGGCCGACTCGGCCGCGATCCAATCCGGCCGGGTGTGGTCGCTCACGCACGAAGCGGGCGCGCTGGCGGCCGGCGGAGACACCGCGGGTCTCGATGCGCTCGCCGACACGATCGAGGTGTACGGCAGCGGGAGCAATCTCGCCCGCGACAGTCGAATTCATCACCACGTGCGAGGTCTTCTCCTCGCTGCCCGTGGTGCCGATTCCCTGGCGGTGACGGAATTTCAGCGAGCGGTTTTCTCTGTGACCGCCGGGTACACGCGCACGAACGTGGAGATGGCAAAGTCGCTCCTCCGCCTCGGGCGGTACGCGGAGGCGGTCTCGATCCTGGAACCAGCGACGCGGGGTTCGCTCGAAGCATCCAATCTGTACGTGACCTATCCCGAAATCCGCCTCCTTCTCGCCCAGGCGTACGCGGGGGCGGGCGAACGTGCTCGGGCGGAGCGAGAGCTGGACTGGGTGCGTCGCGCCTGGGTCAGGGCGGATCCGTTGCTGAGGCCCCAGCTCGATCTTGCGGCACGAACGGTCGAGACCACCGGGAGGCAGCGCGCTCGGCGTTAGGTCGGTCGATTGGCGCAAAACAGCATCAAACGCGTTCACCCGCACGCAAAAGCCGCCGAGGTCACGGTACTCGGCGGCTTTGTTGTGTTGCGATGTTCGATCTATGTATTTCAGCGACGTCCCGATTCGAGCGTGCGATCGGAGGCGCGTTATCCAGGGAACCCGTCGAGTGACACTGGCCGGGTCATCAGGCCGCTGCGGAAAGGAGCTGGGCAGCGCGGTCGAGAGCGACCGCAACTACCTCGCGCTCCTCATCGTCGACGACGGCGTCGGCGATTGCGCGGCGTACCGCCTCCAGCGAGGCGTATTCTCCACAGATCCATTCCTCCAGTCCCTCCGGGGCGCGGCCGGCGATGTCGTTCTGCAGTCGTCCCAGCTCCAGGGCCAACGTGGCGACCGCTTGAGCAGGTTCACTGTTAGTCGCTACTCGGTTTCGCGCGTTCGAGAGTATTCCGGCCACCGTCTGGCTTCGGTTCGACGCCGGTCGGAAGTGCGCGGGGACCAAGGGCGCCGACGTGGTGGCGCTCGTTGTAGTCGGAGCTTTGGGCTGCGCGACGGCCGGGAACTCTTCCGTCGCGCCGACGACCGTGCCGGCGCCGAACAGGAACGCCGCCACCGCTCGGCTGCGCCGTCGCCCTTTGCTGACGTTTGGGTCGCCACGCTTCAGGAGCTCTGCGTTCAGCGCCTTGTTGAGCGCTTCGAGATAGACGTGAGGTGCCATGGTGGATTTCTAGTTCGATCCGCGTCAGCCGCGGCGTTATGCTCGTTTTCGTTCTGGTGTTTCGGTGACCCTTTGCCAATCGGCGTTTTCGTGCGCCGGTTGTTGGAAGAACGATAGGGAGGACCTATCACCTGAAAATCACGCGGCGTCGGAACCCTTATCGGCTGCGCATAAAACTCTATGATGGAATGCGTTGCGATCTGCTTAGACCGGACATGGGTGCGGTCACCCGACCTGCAACGCGTCGAAATCCGCCCTCAGGTGATCGTGTAGATTCCGGCCATGGGCTCGCGACCGCAGTATGACGCGTTCGTCATCACCGCTCCCGGTCTCGAGCGGCTCGTCGTCGACGAGCTGAAGGCGCTCGGGTGCGACAACGCCCGCGCGGTCGAAGGAGGCGTGACGTTCACCGCCTCGCGCCGGGCGCTTTATGAGGCCAACCTGCATCTCCGCACGGCGAGTCGCGTGGTGGTTCGCGCGGCCGAATTTGGCGCGAAGGCGTTTCACGAGCTCGAACGTCGGTCAGGCAAGGTGGCTTGGGAGTCGTTCATTTCGCCGAGCCTCCCTGTCTCGCTCCGCGTCACGTGTCGGAAGTCTCGGCTCTACCATTCGGATGCCGTAGCGGAGCGACTCGCGGGTGCGATCATGTCGCGCGTGACTGGCGGGCGCCTGGCGCCAGAGGAAAGCGACGCCGCCAGCCAGCTGATCCTCGTCAGGCTGCTTCACGACCGATGTACGATCAGCGTCGACAGCTCCGGCCCGCTGCTCCACCTGCGCGGATACCGTCAGGCCCTGGCGAAGGCCCCCATGCGCGAGACGCTCGCGGCCGCGGCGCTCCTCGCGACGGGATGGCGAGGCGACACCCCGCTCATTGATCCCATGTGCGGATCGGGCACCATACCTATAGAAGGGGCACTGATTGCACGCCGCATAGCGCCCGGCCTCGGCCGACAGTTCGCGTTCGAGAGCTGGCCGGACTTCGATTCGCGCTTGTGGGGTGAGGTCGTTGCAGCCGCGAAAGCTCGGATGATCGCTCGCGCACCGGCGCCGATCACGGGCTCGGATCGCGATGCGGGCGCGATCCAGGCCGCGGTCTCGAATGCCGACCGGGCGGGGGTTCTGGGTGACGTCGAGCTCTCAGAGCGGCCGATTTCCTCGATGCAGCCGTCTGCGATGCCGGGGTGGGTTGTCTCCAACCCGCCGTACGGTGTCCGCGTGGGCGAGCGCGATCGCCTGCGGAATCTGTACGCTCAGCTCGGCAACGTCCTTCGCGCGAAGTGTCCCGGCTGGCGGTTCGCGCTCTTGTCTGCCGATCCGCAGCTCGAACGTCAGCTTCGGTTTCGGCTCGAGCCGATTCTCCGGACATCGAACGGAGGGATCGACGTCAGGTTGGTCGCCGGCGAGGTAGCGGCCGGACCGGATGACGGTCCCGCTCTAGACGCGACGGACACATCGGCGGCTCAGCGGTATCCATCTTGAAGAGGGCGGGGTGAGCACCGCGGGAAGGAACGAACAGTTCCTTCCCGCCCAACCCCATCTGAACAGACGGAGTTCCCGTGGCCGGCGACCGCGACCCGCAAGTCGACCGTGACCTTCCTGGGCGCACTGACAGCGCGTCCACATCAGAAGCCAGCCCGCGTCGCTCCCGTCGTGCATCGAGCAACGGTGGTGGACGGGCTGAGCGAGGCTCAGCCTCCGGCGCCCCGCTCGCCGACGAGCCATCCGGCATCTCCAGGGCGGACCTGAACGAGTTGCTGGCGGGTCTTCGCGACCTGCGCAGTGGCGACTTCGCAGTCCGATTGCCGAGATCCCGTGATCCGCTGATGGCCGAAATCGTATCGGCGTTCAACGACGTCGCGTCGAGAAACGAGCGAATGGCGAAGGAGCTGGGTCGCGTCAGCGACATCGTCGGCCGCAAGGGCGACATGACCGCCCGCGTTTCGCTCGAGGGCATGACTGGCGGCTGGGCCGACAGCGCCGGCGCGCTCAACTCGCTCGTGACGGACCTCGTGGCGCCGACCAGCGAGGTTGCGCGCGTGATCAAGGCCGTCGCCAACGGCGACCTCTCGCAGAAGATGGTGCTGGAGATCGACGGCAAGTCGGTGCAGGGCGAGTTCCTGCGCATTGGCACCACCGTGAACACGATGGTGGATCAGCTCAACGCCTTCGCGTCCGAGGTGACACGCGTCGCGAAGGAAGTGGGAACGGAAGGCAAGCTCGGTGGTCAGGCGCAGGTGCCGGGCGTCGCGGGTGCGTGGAAGGACCTCACCGACAACGTGAACTACATGGCGTCGAACCTGACGAACCAGGTTCGCAATATCGCCGATGTCACTACAGCGGTCGCGAAGGGCGACCTCTCCCGCAAGATCACCGTCGATGTCCGGGGTGAGCTGCTCGAGCTCAAGAACACTGTCAACACGATGGTGGATCAGCTCAACGGGTTCGCGTCGGAAGTAACGCGCGTCGCGCGAGAGGTCGGAACTGAAGGAAAGCTTGGCGGCCAGGCGAGCGTGCCGGGTGTCGCTGGCACCTGGAAGGATCTGACGGATTCCGTGAACGGCATGGCGGGTAACCTCACCGTCCAGCTGCGCGACGTGTCAGGCGTCGCGACCGCCATCGCGAGCGGCGACCTAACGAGGAAGATCACGGTCGAAGCGCAGGGCGAGATCCTGCAGATCAAGGACGTCATCAACAAGATGGTAGACTCGCTCTCGATCTTCGCCGGCGAGGTCACGCGCGTGGCTCGTGAGGTCGGCGCGGAAGGTCAACTGGGCGGGCAGGCGAACGTGCCGGGCGTCGCCGGAACGTGGAAGGATCTGACCGACAACGTGAACTTCATGGCGTCGAGCCTCACGACACAGGTTCGCAACATCGCCGACGTGACGACGGCTGTCGCGAAGGGTGATCTGTCGAAGAAGATCACGGTGGACGTGAAGGGCGAAGTGCTAGACCTGAAGACGACCATCAACGTGATGGTCGATCAGCTGTCGGGCTTTGCCGCCGAGGTTACGCGAGTCGCGAAGGAAGTGGGATCCGAAGGGCGACTCGGCGGCCAGGCGAATGTGCCGGGCGTTGCCGGTACCTGGAAGGACCTCACCGACAACGTGAACGTGCTCGCCGGCAACCTGACTACACAGGTACGCAACATCGCGCAGGTCACGACCGCCGTCGCGCGCGGCGACCTGTCGCAGAAGATCACGGTCGACGTCCGCGGCGAGATCCTCGAGCTCAAGAACACCGTCAATACGATGGTGGACCAGCTCAACTCCTTCGCCGACGAGGTTACTCGCGTTGCGCGTGAAGTCGGCAGCGAAGGCCGACTCGGTGGTCAGGCGAAGGTGCCGGGCGCGGCAGGCGTGTGGCGTGACCTCACCGACAACGTGAACGGAATGGCGTCGAACCTGACGAACCAGGTTCGTAACATCGCTGACGTCACTACGGCAGTCGCGAAGGGCGACCTCTCCCGCAAGATCACGGTGGATGCGCGAGGCGAGATCCTCGAGCTCAAGAGCACCGTGAACACGATGGTCGATCAGCTGAACGCGTTCGCGGACGAAGTGACGCGTGTCGCGAAGGAAGTCGGTACGGAAGGCAAGCTCGGTGGGCAAGCGGAAGTGCCGGGCGTTGCGGGGACGTGGAAGGACCTCACCGACTCAGTGAACCTGCTCGCGAACAACCTCACGGTGCAGGTGCGGTCGATCGCCGACGTCGCCACGGCCGTGACGCGCGGTGACCTGAGCCGACAGATCACCGTGCAGGCGCAGGGCGAGCTGGATGAGCTGAAGAAGAACATCAACCAGATGATCGCGAACCTCAAGAACACGACCGAGGCGAACGCGGAGCAGGACTGGTTGAAGACGAACCTCGCGAAGTTCTCGCGGATGATGCAGGGCCAGAAGGATCTCGATACGGTCGCGCGCCTCATCATGAGCGAGCTCACGCCGCTCGTGCAGGCCCGGCAGGGCGCGTTCTTCATCATGCAGCAGGAGAACGGCAACGGCGGCGCCCTGCGTCTCATTGCGAGCTACGCATACAAGGAGCGCAAGCACCTCAACAACGTCTGGCACCTGGGCGAAGGACTCGTTGGGCAGGCGGCGATCGAGAAGAAGCCCATCCTCCTGACGAACGTTCCGTCGGATTACATCCAGATCACGTCGGGGCTCGGCGAGGCTCCGCCGAAGAACATCATCGTCCTTCCGATTCTGTTCGAGGGTGATGTGAAGGCGGTAGTGGAGCTCGCGAGCTTCCTGCCGTTCAGCCAGATCCATCAGACGTTCCTCGACCAGCTGCAGGAATCGATCGGCGTCGTGCTCAACATGATCGCCGCGAACATGCGCACCGAGGAGCTGCTGGAGCAGTCGCAGAAGCTCACGCAGGAGCTGCAGAGCCAATCCGAGGAGCTCAAGCGCCAGCAGGAAGAGCTGCGGCGATCCAACTCGGAGCTCGAGCAGCAGGCGCACACGCTCAAGCAGTCCGAGGAGATGCTCAAGGACCAGCAGGAGGAGCTGCAACAGGTCAACGAGGAGCTGGAGGAGAAGGCGAGTCTCCTCGCCGAGCAGAACAAGAAGGTCGAGCAGAAGAACGCGGAGGTCGAGTCCGCGCGCGTCGCCCTGGAGGAGAAGGCCGAGCAGCTGTCGGTCTCGTCGAAGTACAAGAGCGAGTTCCTGGCGAACATGTCGCATGAGCTGCGCACGCCGCTCAACTCGCTGCTCATCCTCGCGCGGCTGATGTCGGAGAACAAGGACGGCAATCTCACGCCGAAGCAGATCGAGTACGCGAACACGATCCTGACGTCGGGCACCGATCTCTTGACCCTCATCAACGACGTCCTCGACCTGTCCAAGGTCGAGGCGGGGAAGATGGAGGTGAACCCGACAGAAGTGGCGGTGACCGACGTTCGCGACCAGATCGACAAGGGCTTCCGGCCGGTCGCGGATCAGAAGCAGCTCGGGTTCACGGTCGAGGTTCAGCCCGGAACGCCGGCCCGCATCGTCACCGACGGGCAGCGACTGCATCAGGTGCTCAAGAATCTCCTGTCCAATGCGTTCAAGTTCACGCATGAGGGGCACGTGAGCCTGACGATTCGCGCGGCGGAGCGTGGCCGGCGGTTCGCGAACCCGTCGCTCGACAACGCGAACTCGGTGATCGCGTTCGCGGTGAACGATACAGGGATCGGCATCGCGAAGGACAAGCAGCGGCTGATTTTCGAGTCGTTCCAGCAGGCCGACGGGGCGACCAGCCGCAAGTATGGCGGCACGGGGCTCGGCCTGTCGATCAGCCGCGAGATCGCGCGGTTGTTAGGCGGCGAGATCCGCGTGGAGAGCACGCCAGGGGTTGGCAGTACGTTCACGCTGTTCCTGCCCGATACGTTTGTCGATACGTCAGGTGGCGGGACGGCCGTTGGTCGGGAATCGGCAATGGGGAATCGGGAATCGGGGAAACTGCGCCCGTTGCCGCGCGCCAGGCGTGAGCCGCGCCAGCCGCGGACTGCGGCCGCAGCCTCCCCCGAGCCTAACGCTACGGCCGATGCCGCTCGTGTAGCTGGCGGAGCCGGAACGGGTCTGGTCGAGGACACGCGAGTCGAATCGCGAGGCGATCCCGACGTCGGGACCGCTGATCCAACCGATTCCCGATCCCCGATTTCCGCTTCCCGACCGCCGGATGATCGCGACGCCATCCAGCCCACCGACCGGGTGGTGCTGATTGTCGAGAACGATCTCAACTTCGCGCGAGTGCTCCTGGAGATGGCGCGTGAAAAGGCATTCCTCGGGCTGATCGCGCTGGATGGCGAGACCGGCATCCAGCTCGCGCACGAGTACAAGCCCGATGCAATCACCCTCGACATCGACATGCCGGGGATCGACGGGTGGCAGGTGCTCGACCGGCTGAAGCACAGTCCCGACACGCGGCACATCCCGGTGCACATCATCTCGGGCGTGGACCGCCGTCAGCAGGGACTCATGGCTGGCGCCATCGCGTACCTCGAGAAGCCGGTCGACAAGGCGAAGCTCGACGAAGCGTTCGGGCACATCCGCTCGTTCATCGACAATCGCGTCAAGCGACTGATGATCGTCGAAGACGACGTCGGCCAGCAGCGCAGCATGGTCGAGCTCATTGGCGACGACGACATCGAGATCGTCACCGTAGGTTCCGGTGAGGAAGCGCTCGACGAGCTGCACCGGGGTCACTTCGACTGCATGGTCCTCGACCTCGGACTCGGCGGCGGTATGAGCGGGTTCGATCTGCTCGAGCGAGTGAAGAGCGATCAGCGCCAGACCGTTCGCGAGATCCCGATCATCATCTACACCGGCCGCGATCTCTCCCAGCCCGAGGAGACGCGACTCCGCAAATACGCCGAGACGATCATCGTGAAGGACGTGAAGTCGCCGGAGCGGCTTCTCGACGAGACGGCGCTCTTCCTCCATCGCGTCGAGGCGAAGTTGCCCGAGACGAAGCGACGCATGCTCGAGCAGCTGCACAACACGGACGCCGTCTTCGCCGGCAAGCACGTACTCGTCGTCGACGACGACGTCCGCAACATCTTCTCGCTGACGAGCGTGCTCGAGTCGCACGGCATGAACGTCGCATTCGCCGAGAACGGGCGGGACGCGCTTACTCGACTGGAGAGCGGTCCCGACGTGGATCTCGTGCTGATGGATGTCATGATGCCGGAGATGGATGGATATGAGACGACGCGAGCGATCCGACAGAATCCGCGTTTCCGATCGCTGCCGATCATCGCGCTGACGGCCAAGGCAATGAAAGGCGATCGCGAGAAGTGTATCGCCGCCGGAGCATCCGACTATATCACCAAACCGGTAGACACGGAGCAGCTGCTCTCGCTCATGCGGGTGTGGTTGTATCGATGACGGTGTCGGCCACCGAGCCAACGGCCACGGGGCGCCCGCGCGAGGATCACGGCGCGGTGCTAGGGTCGCGCCCGTCGACCAGTGGATCGGCGACGGCGCCGCTGTCCTACGATCCCGAGCTCGAGCGGCTCGAGATCGAGCTGCTGCTCGAAGGGATCTATCGCCACTACGGCTTCGATTTTCGCTCGTACGCGTATGCCTCTATCCGGCGTCGCCTCTGGCGGCGGATCGAGGCAGAGGGGCTCAAGACCGTGTCGTCGCTGCAGGACCGTCTGCTCCACGAGCCAGCGATGATGGAGCGGGTGCTGCTCGACCTCTCGATCAACGTGACGGCGATGTTCCGGGACCCGACGTTCTACCTGGCGTTCCGGCAAAAGGTCGTGCCGCTTCTGCGGACGTATCCGTTCATCAGGATCTGGCACGCGGGATGCTCGACGGGGGAGGAAGTCTATTCGATGGCCATTCTCCTCGAGGAGGAGGGTCTCTACGAGCGCGCGCGCATCTATGCGACCGACATCAATGAAGTCGTCGTACACCGCGCCCGGGCTGGCATCTTCCCGCTGGAGCGGATGCAGGAGTACACCGAGAACTACATCAGGGCCGGTGGTACACGGTCGTTCTCGGAGTACTACGTCGCGAAGTACGACGGCGCGCTCTTCTCTCCCGCGCTGCAGCGCAACGTTGTGTTCTCGCAGCACAACCTCGTCACGGATCGGTCGTTCGCCGAGTTCAACGTCATTCTGTGCCGTAACGTGCTGATCTACTTTGACCGCGACCTGCAGATGCGCGTGCACGGACTCTTTCACGAGTCTCTCGTACATCTCGGGATACTGTGTCTCGGGTCGAAGGAGACCCTTCGCCTCTCGAACTACGAGGGGTCGTATGAGGAGCTCTCGGGCGCGGAAAAGATCTACCGGAAGGTTCGGTAGGCGGTGTACGAGATCGTCATGATCGGAACTTCGTGGGGCGGGCTCAACGCGTTGTCGCGGGTAGTCGCCGGACTGCCGTCGACGTTTGCATTGCCGCTCGTCGTGGTGCAGCATCGCAGTCCGGACGCGCCGGGATTTCTTGCCGAGCTGCTCCAGGCGCACACCGGGTTGTGCGTCGTCGAGGTCGATGACAAACGTCCGATCGTATCCGGTCACGTGTACGTCGCGCCCGCCAACTATCATCTGTTGATCGAGCACGGCTTCTTCTCGCTGACGACCGATGCTCCGGTACGCTACAGCCGTCCGTCCATCGACGTGACGTTCGTCTCCGCGGCGGACGAGTACGGTCGACGAACCGTCGGCGTGGTCCTCACCGGGGCTAACGAGGACGGCTCGTTAGGCCTCAAGCGCATTGCCGATCGCGGTGGCTACGCGATCGTGCAGGACCCGGCGACGGCGGAAGGGGCGCCGATGCCGCGGGCCGCGCTGCGCGCGGTTCCCAAGGCGCACGTCGTGCCGCTCGACCGCATCGCGAGTCAGCTCATCGCGATCGCACCGCCCCGGCCGCCGGCCGAGTACCGCGTTCGGGCGCCGCTCACGTGACGGCCACGCTGCGCGAGTCCGCCGTGGAAGTCGAGCGTGCCTCGCGAGACGAGCGCGTCAACATCCTGCTCGTCGACGATCGGGCGGAAAATCTCCTCGCGCTGGAAGCGATCCTCGAGCCACTCGGCGAACGGACGGTGCGCGCGCACTCCGGCGACGAAGCGCTGAAATGTCTTCTGACCGAGGACTTCGCCGTCATCCTGCTCGACGTCCAGATGCCGGGTCTCAACGGCTTCGAGACCGCCGAGCTGATAAAGTCGCGCGAGCGCACCCGCTACATCCCGATCATCTTTCTCACGGCCATCAGCAAGGACGAGGCGTACGTCTTCCGCGGCTACTCGGTGGGTGCGGTCGACTACATGTCGAAGCCGTTCCAGCCGGACGTGCTGCGGTCGAAGGTTGCCGTGTTCGTCGACCTGTATCGCAAGCAGCGCCAGCTCAAGGACCAGGAGCGCCTGCTCCACGAAGCTGCCGTTCGACAGATCGAGCTCGAGCACCGCGCCCGTTTTCTCGCGCAGGAGGCGCGCACCGCGCACATCGTGAGCACGGCGATGGATGCGATCGTCGTCCTCGACGCCGAACGCCGCATCGAAGTGTTCAACGCGGCCGCCGAGCGGATGTTCGGCCGCTCGGCGACGGACGTGATTGGTAGTCACGTCGAGCAGGTCATCGCGGATGAACAGCTCGACCGCGCCCTAACGACGGCGAGCGAAAATGGGTCCGACCGCAATAAGGCCGAGCTGCACTCGCTCACCGGGTATCGATCGACCGGCGAGGAGTTCCCGCTCGAGGTATCAGTATCAGGCCTCGACGTGGCGGGCGATCAGAGCTACGCGATCATTGCACGTGACGTCACTGACCGCATTCGCTCCGAGGAGGCGCTTCGCACGCAGGCGGATTCGCTCGCGCGGAACGCCGCCGAGCTCCGCGAGCTGAACAAGGAGCTGCAGGAGCGGCAGGAAGAGCTCGAGCGTGCGATGACGGCGCGCAACCGGTTCTATGCGTCGATGAGTCACGAGCTGCGCACTCCGATCAACGCCATCATCGGCTACAACACGCTGCTGCTCGACCACATCTACGGGCCGCTCAACGAGAAGCAGACTCACGGCCTCCAGCGAACGCACAAGGCTGCCAATCATCTGCTGGAGCTCGTGAACGACGTGCTCGACCTCTCGAAGATCGAGGCCGGCAAGATCGAGCTGACCCTGCAGCCGGTTCCATTCCCCGGAACCATCGAGGACCTGTTCGTCACGGTGCGTCCGCTCGCTGATGAGCACGCGACCGAGCTTCACCTGCACGTCGACGGCGATGCGACAGCGATCGTGAGTGACCCACGACGTGTTCGACAGATTCTGCTGAATCTGCTGTCGAACGCGATCAAGTTCGGGCGTGGACATCCGATCGAGGTCGACCTCTCACTCGGCACTGCCGAACACATCGAGGTCGCGGTTACGGATCACGGCGAGGGCATCGAGCCGGATGACCTCCCTCGCATCTTCGATGAGTTCGTGCAACTGTCGAACTCGCACCAGCTCGGCGGTACTGGCTTGGGCCTCCCGATATCGAAGCGCCTCGCGACGCTCCTCGGCGGCGAGCTGCGCGTGACGTCGGAGCGCGGGAAGGGAAGCACATTTCGTCTACGACTCCCAGAAAGGATCGGGATGGAGGATTAGCGCTTCTCACTTGCTCATCGCTCCTCCTCGAAACAACATTCGCCGTCACACTCGAGACGAACGGTCGGGGCCGGTCGGTCCATGTCGACTGGACCAATCGCTTTTCCCGACGGTATCACATTCGAATCCTTCGGCCGCATCAGCCGCAGTTCGAGCGGGCAAGGCCGAGGCGAATGTCACTCATGTCGAGAGGGAGCAGCGAATTGAAGGCTTTGTGCGTTGGTCGCCATCGCTATCTGAGCGACCACTTCAAACGGTTTTTCCGAAATCTCGGCGTCGATGCTTCGAGCGTCGTTGGAGTCGCCGACGCGATCCCCGCGGCTCACGCCTACGTGCCGGATGTCGTGTTCTGTGAATACGACTTGTTGGCGACCGTTCCGCTCGAGCCGTGGGAGCAGGATCCGCTGATGTCTCGCATCCCCGTGATCGCCGTCAGCCTCACGCGGCGATCCGACGAGATGCATCTCCTCGACGTGAACAACATCGCGGGGTTCTTCTATCTG
>Ga0207707_10003721_pt1 | contig 13504 bp, 14 predicted proteins | sample KBSC83BmetaG_FD_184336 | JGI IMG/M metagenome (GOLD analysis project Ga0207707, IMG submission 184336) | Corn rhizosphere microbial communities from Kellogg Biological Station, Michigan, USA - KBS C8-3B metaG (SPAdes) (version 2) | ecosystem: Host-associated > Plants > Roots > Rhizosphere ...
TCGAGGGTCCGGAAGGTGACGGGCTTCTGGCCGGCGGCATCCAGCACGGTGCGATAGAGCGCGAGCTGGTCCGAGGAGCGCGGCAGGCTCGGCGAGACCATGAATTGCAGTTCGGTGCGGAACAGGCCGATGCCGGCGCTGCCGGTGTCGTCGATATGCGGCAGGTCGATGGTGAGACCCGCATTGATCATCAGTTCGACCTTCTGGCCGTCCCTGGTGACGCAGGGCTTTTCACGCAGCTCCAGATATTGGGCCTGCCGCCGCGCGCGGAACCGCACCCGCTCGGCATAGGCGGATTCGATCTCCTGCGAAGGCCGGACATAGATCTCGCCCGAGGTGCCGTCGACGATGATGGCGTCGCCGGGGTCGGCGATGCCGGGCGCGTTCGGCACTTCGCCGACCGCGGGGATGCCGAGCGCGCGCGCCACGATCGAGACGTGGGAATTGGCGGTGCCTTCCTCCAGCACGAGGCCGCGCAGGCGCTTGCGGTCGTAATCGAGCAGCGCCGCGGGGCCCATCGCCCGCGCGATCAGGATGGCGTTGTCGGGCAGGTGCTCGCGCGCCGGCGCGTGATCCTGCCCGACCAGTTGCCGCAGCAGGCGGAAGCCGAGGTCTTCGAGGTCGTGCAGGCGGTCGCGCAGGTACGGATCGGTCGAACGCAGCATGCGCGCGCGCGTGTCCGACTGCACGCGCTCGACGGCGCCTTCCGCCGTGAGGCCGGTGGCGACCGCCTCGTGCAGCTTGTGCGACCAGCCCTGGTCGTTGGCGAACATCCGGTAGGCTTCCAGCACCTCGCGGTGCTCGCCGCCGTCGGCGACATCGCCGCGCTCCAGCAGGCGGTCGAGATCGGAGCGCAGCTTGGCCAGCGCCGCATCGAGACGCTTCAACTCCTTCGGCAGGTCCTCGGCGATGTAATTGTTGATGACGACGCGCGGTTCGTGCAGCACGACATGGCCGAGCGCGATGCCCTCGGAGAGGATCGCGCCCATCTTGTGCAGGGAGTGGCGGGCCGCGGGCTCGGCGCCGGGTTGCGCCAGCGAGGCCAGTTCGCCCGAGGCGATCATTTCCGCCAGCACCATCGCGGTGGTCTGCAGCGCCTCGACCTCTTCCTCGACATAGGTGCGCTTGGCGCGGTTCTGCACCACCAGCACGCCGAGCGTGTTGCCGGCGCGCAGGATCGGCACGCCGAGGAAGGAATGATAGATTTCTTCGCCGGTCTCGGGGCGGAACGAGAAGGCCGGATGGCTCTGCGCGTCGCTGAGGTTCAAGGGTGTCGCCTCGCTGGCGACCAGGCCGACCAGGCCCTCATGCGCGCTCAGCACGGTACGGTGCACGGCGTCGCGGTTGAGGCCTTCGGTGGCGTAGAGCTCGAGCGTATTGTCGACGCGCAGCACGTAGCAGGAGCAGACCTCGGCCACCATGTTGGCCGCGATCAGCACCACGATCTTGTCCAGCCGCTCCTGGGCGGAGACTTGCTCCGCCATGGTTTCGCGAAGCCGTCTCAACAGGACGCGGGGGCCTCCCGACGCGCTTCGCATGACCTAGAAACCCCTCCCCGACAGGCGGCCCGGCACGCGGCCGGGCGCAGGTTAAACGCCGAAAAACATTAAACTGTATTCATTCGGCGCCGCCGCAATGCCACTGATGCGGGCCGAATCAGGAGAGCCAAACCGAGGCACGGTTTGCGATTGCTGATCCTGCCCGCCGTATAGCGAACTGAGGCTTGTTTTGCCAAGCAAAACGCCTGCCAGAGGCAGTGTTGCCACCAGCCAATTTGCTGCGGGCGCTAAGAAGGAAATTCTACGTCTGGTCGAGGCCGTAGAGCGTGTGCAGCGTGCGTACCGCCAGTTCCGTGTAGGCGGCGTCGATCAGGACCGAAAACTTGATCTCGGAGGTCGTGATCGCGCGGATGTTGATGTTGCGCGCGGCGAGCGCCGAGAACGCCTTGGCGGCGACGCCGGCATGCGAGCGCATGCCGCTGCCGATCACCGACACCTTGGCCACGTCGGTGGCGGTGTCGAGCCGCGCGAAGCCGATTTTGGTCCTGGCCGAGGTAATGGTCTCCTTGGCGCGCTTGTAGTCGGTGGCCGGCACCGTGAAGGTAAGGTCGGTGAACTTGCCGTCCTCGGAGACGTTCTGCACGATCATGTCGACATTGATGTTGGCATCCGCGAGCGGTCCGAAGATCGAAGCGGCGACCCCCGGCTTGTCCTCGATCTGGCGCACGGAAATCTGGGCCTCGTCCTTGGAGAAGGCAATGCCGGTGACGATGTGGCTTTCCATGATTTCCTCCTCGCTGCAGATCAGCGTGCCCGGCGGCGTGCCGTGCGGGTCGATATCCTCCGGCTTGTCGAAGCTGGAGCGCACGAAGATCGGCATGTTGTGCACCATGCCCAATTCCACCGAGCGCACCTGCAGCACCTTGGCGCCCTGCGAGGCCAGCTCCAGCATGTCCTCGAAGGCGATCTTGTCGAGCCGGCGCGCCTTCGGCACCACGCGCGGGTCTGTCGTATAGACGCCATCGACATCGGTGTAGATGTCGCAGCGGTCGGCCTTCACCGCAGCGGCGATCGCCACGGCTGAGGTGTCCGAGCCGCCGCGGCCGAGCGTGGTGATGCGGCCGGTCTGTGGGTTGATGCCCTGGAAACCGGCGATGACAGCGACCTCCTTGCGGTCCTTGAAGCGGTTGATGATCTCGCTGCCGTCGATCTCGAGGATGCGCGCGGAGGCGTGTGCATCGGAGGTCAGAATCGGGATCTGCCAGCCCTGCCAGGAGCGCGCCTGGATGCCCATGCCCTGCAGCACGATGGCGAGCAGCCCGGAAGTGATCTGTTCGCCGGAGGCGACCACCGCGTCATATTCGCGCGCATCGTGCATCGCCGACGCGTCGGTGCACCAGGCCACCAGCTCGTTGGTCTTGCCGGCCATCGCCGAGACCACGACCGCAACCTCATGGCCGGCGTCGACCTCGCGCTTCACATGCTGCGCGACGTTGCGGACACGATCGATATTGGCGACGGATGTGCCGCCGAATTTCATCACGAGGCGGCCCATGACGACGCGCGAATTCTCCAGTGGTCCACTAGGGATAAGTATACCCGACCGCGCAAAACCTGAAGCGCCCGGGCCGAAACGCGCGTATACATAGCGGAGCGGCCTGGGGCAAGCGGTTCCGCAGGGTGTGGGTAGGTTGAGTTAAGGTTTGGGAGATGGCGCGTTATATCGACGATATCCTGCAGCCCGGCGAAAAGGTGCTGTATTCGACCAACGCGCACTGGATGTTCTATTTGCCGGCGATCGCAGCCTGGATCGTGGTGTTGATCCTGCTGGTCCTGTCGGGGATGACGTCCGCCGTTCCATATCTGATGCTGGTCTGCTGGGCGTCCGCCGCCGTGGTCGCCATCGCGGCGCTGTTCTGGACCCTCAAGGCCTGGTTCCACCGCTGGACCACCGAGACCGACGTCACCAACATGCGCGTCGTGCACAAGACCGGCTTCATCCAGCGCCGCACCTTCGAGATGGCACTGGACAAGATCGAGAGCGTCGACGTCGAGCAGAGCATCCTCGGGCGCGTTCTCAATTACGGCAATGTGACCATCAACGGCGTCGGCGAGGGCAAGGAGACGATCCGCACCATCGCCTCGCCGCTGGCGTTCCGCAGCGCCATCACGACGCGATAGGGACGCGCATCATGGCCGCGCAATCCAATGCCTCCCGCACCACCGTCGACGCGAACGAGATCGCGAAATTCTCCAGATTGTCGGCGGAGTGGTGGGACCCGAAGGGCAAGATGGCCCCGCTGCACAAGATCAATCCGCTGCGGCTGACCTATATCCGCGACGCCGCCGCGCGAAAATTCGAGCGCAACGTCAGGAGCCTGAACTGCCTCTCGGGACTCCGCGTCCTCGATATCGGCTGCGGCGCGGGGCTGCTGTGCGAGCCGCTGACCCGGCTCGGCGCCCAGGTCATCGGTGTCGATCCGTCCGCCTCCAACATCGCCGCGGCCAAGCTGCATGCCGACAAGGGGCATCTGTCGATCGACTACCGCTGCACGACGGTGGAAGAGATGGACGTGCGCGAGCGCTTCGACATCGTGCTCGCCATGGAAGTGGTCGAGCATGTCAGCGATGTCGGCATGTTCCTGTCCCGCTGTGCGGCAATGCTCAAGCCCGGCGGCTTGATGGTGGTCTCGACCTTGAGCCGCACCTGGAAGAGCTTCGCGCTTGCCATCGTCGGCGCGGAATACATCCTGCGCTGGCTGCCGCGCGGCACCCATCAGTGGGAAAAGTTCATCACCCCCGACGAGCTCGCCAAATATCTGCTCGACAACCGCCTCGTCATCACCGAGCAGACCGGCGTGGTCTACAGCCCCTTCGCCGACCGATGGGGCCTCTCCTCCGACACCGACGTGAACTACATGGTGATCGCCGAAGAGATGATGTGAGGGTTTTCTTCACCTCGCCCCGCTTGCGGGGAGAGGTCGCGCCGAAGGCGCGGGTGAGGGGAGACTCTCCGCGAGTCCATTTCTCACCGCTTGCTTGGAGAGAGCCCCTCTCCCCGTAAGAACTGGGAGAGGGAGAAGACCGCATCCCTGTCATGCACCATCCCGGTTGACCGCGATGGCCGCGCCCGGCACGGTGGCCGCCCTTTCAGCCGGATCCCCCATGTTCTCCGTCACTACGCTCTGGATTCCCTTCACCATCACGGCCGCCCTCGGCCAGGTCGCGCGCAACGCGATGCAGCGCTCGCTGACGGGGCCGCTCGGCACCTGGGGCGCGACCAATATCCGCTTCCTGTTCGGCTTCCCGTTCTCGATTCTGTTTTTCGCGGCGGTGCTGATCTTCTCCGGCGATCACGCGCCGTGGCCGACGACGGCGTTCTGGCCGTGGCTCCTGCTCGGCGCGCTCAGCCAGATCATCGCCACCGGCATGATGCTCGTCGCCATGAACGACCGCTCCTTCGTGGTCACGACCGCGTACCTGAAGACCGAGGCGATCCAGACCGCGATCTTCGGTTTCGTCTTTCTCGGCGACCATCTCGTCGTGCTGAAAGTGATCGCGATCCTGATCGCGACCATCGGCGTCGTCGTCACGGCGCTGCGGCTCGGCGGCGAAAAGAGCTATGCCGAGCTCAAGCCGACGGTGATCGGCCTTGTCGCCGCAGCGGCGTTCGCGCTGTCGGCGATCGGCTTCCGCGGCGCCATCATCACCGTGCCCGGCGTCTCCTTCGTCACGGCGGCGTCCTACACGCTGGTGTGGGGGCTGTTCGTGCAGACGCTGGTGCTGACGATCTATCTGCTGTGGCGGGCGCCGGATATCCTGAAGAAGATCCTGGGCCTGTGGCGGCCCTCGATGCTCGCGGGCTTCATGGGCGCCTTCGCCTCGCAGTTCTGGTTCCTGGCGTTTGCGCTCACGGCGGCCGCCAACGTGCGCACGCTGGCGCTGGTCGAGGTGCTGTTCGCGCAGGGCGTGGCGCATTACTCGTTCAAGCAGCCGATCTCGCCGCGCGAGTTCTCCGGCATCGTGCTGATCGTGATCGGCGTGGCGCTATTGGTGGCCGCCTGATCCGATGATCGTGGATCCGTAGGGTGGCAAAGGCGCGTCTATCGCGCCGTGCCCACCGCTAACGCGGGCGGCGGCATGGTTGGCACGCTTGCGCTTTGCCCACCTTACGGTTTCAACCCTTGACGGCGATCAACACCGCGCCGGCGGCGATCAGCGCGATCCCGACCCAGCCGTTCCAGGACGGCCGTTCGCCGAGAAACGCAACGCCGAACAGCGCCACCAGAACCACGCTCAGCTTGTCGATCGGCGCCACCAGTGTGGCCGGTCCGAGCTTCAGCGCGCGGAAATAGCACAGCCACGACGCGCCGGTGCCGAGTCCGGACAGCAGCAGGAACAGCCAGCTTTTCGCCGGGATCGGCCCGGGATGGCTGAACTGGCCGGTGGCGAACAGGATCATCGAGAGCGTGATCAGCACGATCACGGTGCGGATCAATGTCGCGAGGTCGGAGTTGATGCCTTCGACGCCGACCTTGGCGAAGATCGCGGTCAGCGCGGCGAAGATGGCTGAGAGGACAGCCCAGACCTGCCAGGAATTGAAAGTGTCGGGGGCCATGATGGTCTTCCGTCATTGCGAGCGAAGCGAAGAAATCCAGAGTCTTACGCGCAGCTCTGGATTGCTTCGTCGCTTCGCTCCTAGCAATGACGAAAGATGGCGCGTCAATTCCGGTCTTCCGGAAGCACCGGCAGCGGCGACACCTCGACGCCTTCCTCGATCAGCGATTTGGCCTCCTCGGGCGAGGCCTCGCCATAGATCGGGCGATGCTCGATCTCGCCGTAGTGCATCTTGCGCGCTTCGTTGGGGAATTTCTCGCCGACATTGTCGGCGTTTTTCACGATATGGTCGCGCAGTTCCTTGATCTTGGCGCGCAGCTCGCGCTCCTGCGCCATCATCAGCGAGGTCGGTCCCGCGGCCGGCGCCTCGGCGGCGACCGGCGTTTCCGCCGGCGCCGGAGCCAGAACGGGCTCCGCGCGTTCGCGGCCCTTCTTGCTCACGATTCGCGGCGCCATGATCGCCTTCTCGACCTTGGCGGAATCGCAGACCGGGCAGCTCACCAGCTTGCGCTTGACCTGGGATTCGTAGGCGGAAGAGTTCTGGAACCAGCTTTCGAAGGTGTGGTCGTGCTCGCAGCGGAGCGTGTAGAGGATCATGCCGATCCCCGCACCAGATGCAGGTGTTCGGGGCCGAATTTCGGATCAGCGACGGAGAAACGGCGGCCGTGCTGCAGCGACGGCACGGTTTTCCGCGCGGCCTCGACCTTTGCAGGATCGATCTTCGCCAGGAACACGCCGGGCTCGACGCCGCCTTCGGCGAGGATCTCGCCCCAGGGCGCGACGATCAGCGAATGACCATAGGTCTCGCGCTTGTTCTCATGCAGCCCCGCCTGCGCGGCGGCGAACACGAAGCAGCCGGTCTCGATCGCGCGTGAGCGCAGCAGCACATGCCAGTGCGCCTCGCCGGTCTTGCGGGTGAAGGCGGAAGGTACCGTCAGGAACGCCGCGCCGCTTTCGGCCAGCGCGCGATAGAGCGCGGGGAAGCGCAAATCGTAGCAGATGGTCAGCCCGATGCGGCCCCACGGCAGGTCGGAAATGACGGCGGTCTCGCCCGGCTGGTAATTCGCGGATTCGCGATAGCTCTCGCCGCCCGGGAGATCGATGTCGAACATATGGATCTTGTCGTAGCTCGCGAGAATCATGCCGTCGGGCCCGATCAGGAACGAGCGGTTGACCGCCTTCTCCGGCGAGAAACGCAGCGCCAGCGATCCGATGTGCAGATGGATGTTCAGCTCCTTCGCGAGCGCCCGGTAGGCCTTCAGCGAAAGATCGTCCTCTTCGCCCTTCAGGTGCTCGAACAGCGCCTTGCGGTTCACCTGCATCATGTTGCTGACTTCGGGCGTCTGCACGTAGTCCGCGCCCTGCGCCGCCGCTTCGCGGATCAGCCTTGTCGCCTGTTCGAGGCTCGGCTCGGGCAAGAGGCCGGTGCGCATCTGCACCATGGCGGCCGTGAAAATGTTGTCAGCGCTCATGAAGCTTTCTCGCTTGCGAGCAACGCGTCGAGCTTGCCTTCGCGGTCCAGCGCATAAAGCTCGTCGCAGCCGCCGACATGGGTTTCGCCAATGAATATCTGCGGAAAGGTCGAATCGGCGCCAGCACGTTCGTACATTTTCTGGCGGGCCGTCGAATCTACCCCCGCATCATACTCGGTGAACGTGGCTTTCTTGCGGTTCAACAGCGATTTGGCCGCGCTGCAATAGCCGCAGCCCGGCCGGGTATAAACTTCGATCGCAGCGGTCATGTTGCGCTTTCGCTGGAGATAAAGAATGCCCAATTATATGGGAGCTTTGGGGCTATCGACAACCCGGGCAAAGACCAGCACGTCGACCTGCGCCGCCTTGGCGCGGAGCAGGGCCCGGGCGCAGGCGTCGGTGGTGGCGCCGGAAGTCAGCACATCGTCGATCAAAACCAGCCTTCGGCCGGCGATTTCGGACTGCCGGTCGACCGATACCTTGAATGCGCCCTGTACGTTGCTGGCCCGCTGGGGACGCGACAATCCGACCTGCTGCTCGGTCGGACGCACGCGCTGCAACAGGTCGCCGCGCAGCCGGACCCCGCTCGCCCGTTCGATCGCGCGCGCCAGCGCACCCGACTGGTTGTAGCGGCGGTGCCAGGCGCGGCGCCAATGCAGCGGCACGGGGATCAGCATGTCGGCGCCGTCGAGCAGCTCGCGGCCGGCGCGTGTCATCCAGCGGCCCATGGCGGGCGCGAGGTCGGTGCGGTCCTGGTATTTCAGCGAATGCACCAGCGTGCGCGCGATCTCGTCATAGCGCACCGCGGCGCGGGCGCGCTGGTAGGCCGGCGGGTTGGCGATCGCTTCCATGGACAACAGGTCGGGGCCGGGATCGTAGACAAAGGGAATGCCAAGCCGCGGGCAGTAGGGCGGTTCGATGAACGACAGCTTCGACCAGCATTCCGCGCAGACGCCCTCGCCGTCGACCGGCTCGCGGCAGGCGACACAGAGCGTCGGCAGCGCGATATCGAGCGTCAATTTCGCCGCATGCCGCCACGCCGCATGGCAGGCGCCAAGCGCATGGCGCAGATGCATTCCGATCGAGCGGGACGGGGCGATGCCGGCTTCCATGGCGTGAGGCTATCGCGGCGCTGGCGCGATTGCCAGATACCCCCGCGCCGGCGTACCAACCCGCATGGCCCAAAACCCGCCCGCCGCACCTTTCCTGTTCGACCGCGCGCTTCTGAAGCGTCGGCAGGATCGCGCGGGGAAACTGGGGCCGGCGAGTTTCCTGCTCGACCGCGTCGCCGAGGACATGAAGGAGCGGCTTGCCGCGGTGAACCGCAGCTTTGCCGACGTCGCCGAGCTCTGGACGCCGGGCGAGGGCAGTTTGCCGCGTGCGCGGTTCAGCTCGCTCACGCAGATCGCGCTCTCGGATTCGCCGGGCGAAGCGCTGCCGCTTCAGCCGGAAAGCCTCGATCTGGTCGTTTCCGCGCTGGCGCTGCAATTCGTCAACGACCTCCCCGGCGTGCTCGCGCAAATTCGCCGCGCGCTGCGGCCCGACGGCCTGTTGCTGGCGGCGATGATCGGCGGCGACACGCTGACGGAGCTGCGGCAATCCTTCGCCGCGGCGGAGTCCGAATGCGAGGGCGGCGTCTCGCCGCGCGTCGCGCCGTTCGCCGATCTGCGCGATGTCGGCGCGCTGTTGCAGCGCGCGGATTTTGCGCTGCCGGTCACCGATGTCGATCGCATCGTTGTGCGCTACGACAACGCCCTTGTGCTGATGGCCGATTTGCGGCGCATGGGCGCGACCAACATTTTGCTCGAGCGGCGGCGCGCGCCGACCCGGCGCACGACCATGCTGCGCATGGCGCAAATCTACGCCGAGCGCTTCGCCGATCCGGATGGCCGCATTCGCGCCACCTTCGACGTGATCTGGCTGTCCGGCTGGGCGCCGCATGAGAGCCAGCCAAAGCCGCTTCGCCCGGGATCGGCGACAGCGAGCCTGGAAGAGGCGGTGAAGAAGGGGACGAAGAAGTAGTTCGAACCTGGGCATGACAAGTGGGTTGGCGGGGCTCTACCCTACAGCAACAGATCCTCCAGATACGGGATCAGCGGGAGGTCCGCCGGCGGCATCGGATGGTCGCGCAATTTGTTGGCACGCACCCAAGCGAGCTTCTGGCCCTCGCGCGCGACCACGAGGCCTTCCCAGCGCCGGCAGATATAGAGCGGCATCAGCAGATGAAATGTCTCGTAGGCGTGGCTGGCGAAGGTCAACGGCGCCAGGCACGGCTCGCTGACGGTGATGCCGATCTCCTCATGCAACTCGCGGATCAGGGTCGTTTCCGGCCGCTCGCCGGGCTCGACCTTGCCGCCGGGGAATTCCCATAGGCCCGCGAGCGACTTGCCTTCGGGCCGCTGCGCGAGCAGCACGCGCCTGTCGGCATCGACGAGGGCACAGGCAACGACAAGTGTCAGTTTGAAGTCGGTCATGCGGCTTTCATTAGCCGCAATCGCCCTTCGATTCTACCAGCCTCGGTTGGCGATGTTTCAACTGCACGGATACTTCACGTCGGAGGAAACGCGCGGAAACAGGTAATAGCTCTCGCCGATCGGGACAGTCCCGCTGATCGTATAGCCAAGGTTGGGCGTGTATTGGTACGTGACCTCACCGAGTATCAACGATACGAGGGGGGGCGAGGGAGTGCCGAGGGCCGTTGGCAAGGTTATCGGCTGACCTACCGGCCGCGGGGCTCCGTTGAGCGCCTTGCTCCAGGTCACGGTCGCTTTGCCGTTGGCGTCCGTGGATACTTCCGACACGATTACCGTCGCGCTCCCGGCGGAATAGGGAGCGATCGTCACCGACGACGCGCCAAGCATGCTGCTCAGTGCTGAGTCGGTGACGCATGCGTTTCGTGACACCAGGTCCGCGACCGTGTGGGCGGTCTCGGTGACCTTGACGCTGATCGCTAGCCCGTTCCCGAGTTCGACGCCGCCCACATAGAGCAGCAGCATGAACGGCACCACGATGGCGAATTCCACCGCGGCCACGGCGCGAGTGTCGACCCATAAATTCCGCACGCGATGAAGCCTCCGGCTCATGAGTTGATAAAGGCCTCGTTCTTGAAAGCCGTGGACGCCATTATCAGGCGGTTGCCGTTCGGGAGGTTCGCCAGATTGAAGCCGAGTGGACCCAGGAAGACCGGCCACTGATACATCACCCGCACGACAACGATATCGCCGGGATTGCCAGGGTTGAATTGCCAGGCGTTCGTCACGTTTCCGCTGCTGTCGAAGGTCAGAGATGGCGCGCCCGCGTTCGCCGAGGTCCATGAGCCGGCGACTTGGACGTCGATCATCAGTTTGTTGCAGTCGAATAAGATCGCAACGTTGGAGCAGACCAAGTTGGCAAACTGGGTCTGGTTGAAGTTCTGGGCCTGCGCCTGTCCCGTCAGTATCATTCGGCTCGATTGGATCACCACCATTTCCAGGTGCTGCTGGGCAAAGAAAACCAGGAAGGTCTGGATGAGCGCGACCAGCAAAGCCACGAACGGCGCGCCGATCAGCGCGAACTCGACCGCGGTTGCGCCCTTCCGGTCGGCAAAGAACGCGCGCCAGCGGCGGCGTTTGGTTATGGGGACGGCGTGCGTGGCGGTCATGACTGCTTTCTCTACTGAGTCAGACGGGGATCGGACGCGACCTTAAGGAACAGAGCCTGGAGTGCGCCCGTGATGTCGCCTCCAGTCGAAACCTTTGTGTACAATCCCGGCGAGGCGCAGGATTGCAGGTTTGTCTCGATCTGGTTGGACGTGCCGGTGGACGTGCCGTTGAAGGGGTGGATCCACGAATCGTACCAGGCGTTGGTCTTATGGAGCCCCGAGTCGTCATATTCGGTGTAGAGCACCGCGATGCGGATATTCTTGGTCTTGATGGTGGTGCAGATCGAGGGGTCGAGCGGCTGCTGGCAGCGCTTACCACTGAGAGTCTTGTTGCAGGATTTCGTGAACGGATCGGTCGAAATGTTCACGTCCTCAGCGCCATCGGTAACGAGGAAGATCACTTCCTGTGGCGTATCGTTAGCGACGTTGGTACCATTCCCCGGATTCGGCATGATCTTGTTGAGACCGCTCAACGCGCCCGCAATGCTGGTGTCGGCGTCGCTGTTATTGTTCGACGATGTTAGCCAGTTGTTTTTGTACACGGGCAAGACTTGAATACTGGAGGCTGCAGTCTGGATGGTCGCTACCGTGTAGCTAGTCGTCGAGGCGGGCGTCACTGGAGTTCGCACCACCCCAGGTTTTCCGGAAGGCGCGAAGATCGGCGAACTGCTGTTCAACTGATAATCGAACGTGTAGATCGCAACCCCGTATGTATTTCTATTGATGTTCGATATCTGGTAGGCGGTATTCATCAGTGATTGGACTGCCTGCGTTACCAGATCGATGCGTAGCGTGAGGTTGAGGCTGCGGGCGAGAGCGTAGTTGTCTTGATTGACGCCGCCCGGATTTCCCAGATTGTCCGCGGCAGCATTAGTTTGGTGGCATGCGAATCCGCACCCTTTGGAGCCGGTTGAATCGACCTGCTTTTGCGTGTTGGCGATCAGCGTGTTGATGTCGCTCGAGGTCGCGCCGATGGCCATGGAAGGCGAGTCGTCCAGCAAGAGATAGAAATTGATGTTGGGTGCGCTCTGGTTGCGTGTCGCTGACTGGCCTGTGAACGGCCAGCTCGCCTTCTGGAGCACGCCCGGGAAGGCATTGTTTGCCGCCGCGCTGTAGCAAACCTGGACGTTGCGAACGACCTGGTTGTTTGAGTTGACAGCGTCAGTGTAGACTGAGTCCGCGACGGGGCAGGGGACGTAGGTACAGTAGCCTGTTGTGGTGTCTGGCTTGCTGCAATTGACCGCGACCGTGACAGTTGGCTGTCCCGCCAGGTTGCTGTTGTTCACCAGAGTACTCGCGGTGATGTTGAAAACGTTCTTCGCGGTGGTCTGGGCCACCTGCGGGCTCTGCTGCATCGTCGCCGAGGTGACCGCGGCGACCGCGGCAGCATCGGTGGCGGCGTCGAGGTCGACCTTCATGTGCTGCGCATGCGTATAATCGAGCGCCATGCCCAGCAGAAAGATGGTCGGAACCATCGCGAGCGCAAATATGACGGCGACGTTGGCCTTGCGATCGCTGGCAAAACGATAAAACCGAACGCGGAGCATGAATTCCCATCCTGGTCGCCGTCGGCCCCGGCAGAGGCAATTCTCTGGCACTTCAAGGATCGAGGACCGGGGAATGCGACCGCGCAACCTCCGCCGACCTCTCGGTCTAGCGGAACTCTGGAGATCGCCCGTTAAGCAATGCTTACGCGCATTGCGTGAACATTGGCTGTGAAGATTCGGCCGCTGCAGGATTCGGCGGCATCATTAATGAAAGCTAAACGCGACCCAAGAAAGAATGGGAGCCGGAGCAAGCCAGCTCACGACCGATAGTCGCCGTTGATCGCGACATATTCCTTGGTGAGGTCGCAGGTCAGCACGCGGTCGCGGCCCTTGCCGAGCCCAAGGCTGATCCTGATCTGGACCTTCGGGCTCTTCATGGCTTCGGATACTTCCGCCTCGTTGTAGGACGGATCGCGCGCGCCGCTTTTGGCGACGCGGATGCCGTTGAACGAGATCGACAGCTTGTCGCGGTTGGCGGGCTGGCCCGCCTTGCCGACCGCCATCACGACGCGACCCCAATTGGCGTCTTCGCCCGCGATCGCGGTCTTCACCAGCGGCGAGTTCGCCACCGACATCGCGATCTTCCGGGCGGATGCTTTCGTCGTCGCGCCCTCGACAATGATCTCGACCAGCTTGCGCGCGCCTTCGCCGTCGCGCGCGACCTGTTCGGACAGGTCGGCAAGCACATCATGCAGCGCCTTGATGAAAGCCTTCAGCCGCGGGTCGCTG
>Ga0207707_10003722_pt1 | contig 13503 bp, 15 predicted proteins | sample KBSC83BmetaG_FD_184336 | JGI IMG/M metagenome (GOLD analysis project Ga0207707, IMG submission 184336) | Corn rhizosphere microbial communities from Kellogg Biological Station, Michigan, USA - KBS C8-3B metaG (SPAdes) (version 2) | ecosystem: Host-associated > Plants > Roots > Rhizosphere ...
CGCGCGTGAGGCACGTCGAGCAGCACCTCATCGAGCAACGTCTGCACCGTGAGTCCGGCGCTCGAGAAGATGAACTGCTTGTGCGGATCGAGGCTCGCGTCGATGCCGGAGTAGATCGTCGGGCGCCACTTGTTGAAGCCGAAGCTGGGATGGCCGCCCACCGCGTACGCCGCCACCACGTGGCCGCCCTCGTGCGCCAGGATGCTGGTCGCAAATCCGAGCACGAATCGCAGCCGGTAATGCTTCTGCGGCACGGGCGCAGGAGGTGCGATGGAATCGCGGCCAACGGCCTGAGCAGGAAGGTGCCGCGCAGGCAACGCGATGGCAGCAATCACCATAGCGATCAGGGGGACCCGAAAATGCATCGGCGAGAGTTAACCGCGTGACGCATTGCGCGTAAGCGGAAGTGCAGGATCGCGTGGGAAAAAGTATGTTGGACCAACCGTCTTTCCCGAGGATCGAATGTCGCGAGCGATCGTTCTGCAGGCGCTGGAAGAACGTCGCGTACTGCGCATCGTGTACGCCGCCGGCGGCTCGCGATCCATCCAGCCGCACGCAATTCTGAGGAAGCCCGACGGCACGGAGCTTCTGGAGGCCTTTCAGGTTCAGGGCTTCAGCGAGGGCGGCGTGGAGCACGGCTGGAAGCACTTCGACATCGCCCGCATCTACCATGCCGAGCTGCGCGAGGAACGATTCGAGCCGCGGCGCGACTTCCGCCGCGTGAGCAGCGCGCTCGGCGTGGTAGTAGCGAACGTGCTATCCGAGGAAAAGCTGGACGGCTGACCTAGTGCAGCAGCGTCACGCTCGCTGGTTTGCTGTACTGCGTGACGCTCACGGCGCCGTTCACCGTTTCCAGATGCACGCGGCGCGGGCCGGGAGCCAGCTCCACGTGCAGGTGATGCGGATCGACACTGTCCGGCGCCGCGTGCGGATAATTCGCGGTCATCCGGCCATTCACCGTCTCCAGATCAAGCATGCCGGCGATTCCCGGCGGCAGTACCGAAGTGATCGAGCCGTTCACCGTCTCGAGGTGCACGTTGCCTGAATCCGGCAGCGCCGCCATGCTCGCGATGATCGAGCCGTTCACCGTCTCCGCGTTCACCGTGCCAATCGTTGTCGAGATTACCACGTCGCCGTTCACCGTTGAAGCCTTCACGTCGCCCCCGATGTCCTGAGCGGCGATGCGGCCGTTCACGGTTCCGACATCCAGCCGCACGCCGGGCGGAACGTGCAGCGTATACAGCACGGTGATCCTGTGACGACGGCTGAACAGCGAGAAGGGCGAGAAGGTCGTGGTGTGCTCGTGACCCGCACTGTCGTCGCACGTGCCCGACGTCTGCGCGCCGAGGAGAGTACAGAACTCGATCTCGCTGCCGTTCATCGCCGGCTTGACTTGCACCGCGCTCGGCGCCGCATTCATGATGAGGGCACTGACGCTGAGCTGATTGTTCGTGGACGGAATCACGGCGATCGCGCCATCGATGTTGCGCACCTTCACGGAGCCGCCGGCCGGAACTTCGCCGGACCACGTGAAGGTTCGCGGAGGATACGTGCGATCGCGCGTGCATGACGCGACGACGAGACAGGAGGCGATGGCGCAGATGAGACGACGCATGGGGATCTCCGGCACGGGCGATTGCGAGAGGTTACGTCGTCCCTACGCGGCGACCATCACCCAAGTTTCTTTATCGTCACCGAACCGTTCACAGTGTGGAGCCGGAGCTCCCGGCCGCCCTGGCCGATCGTTCCCCGAAGCCGCGTACGGGCCTTGAGGCTGTTGATGGTGACCGGGAAGTCGGTCTGGACACCCCCATTCACCGTCTCGGCGTCCAGCGCCGCATTCAGCGCCGCGGGTGCATCGAGCTCGACGGAGCCGTTCACCGTCTCGAGCTCGAGTGGCGCATCGGAGCTCACGAGATGGTCGATGCTTGCGCGCACGCTCCCATTCACCGACCCCGCCGTGACGGGACCGCCGAGCGTCGCGATCTCGACGCGCCCATTCACGGTGTGCGCGACCACGGCTACCGTGGCGCCGCGGACGTCGAGCCCGCCGTTGACGGTGGCGAGATTTACCTTCACGCCCTTCGCGACGTGGACCGTGAAGTGCACGGAGACGTCGTTGTTGTGCACTTCGTGCGACCCTTCATGATGATGATCGGGCTCGCCGCAGTCGGTTGCGTCGTCCCAGACGGCGCAGATCGTCATCCCGTTGGCGGCCGGCTGCGTGATGATGCGCACGCTGGACGGATCGCTGTGCCTCCAGCGCTTTACCGCGGTCACGGTGGTGATTCCCTTGTCTGACGCATCGACATCGATGCCGCCATTGAGATTCATCACGCTGATCGTTCCGCCGTCCGCGATCGTGCCCTTCCACGCGAAGGAGCTGTCCTGCGAGTAGCCGCGACCATCCCAATCGTCGTTCGACTGTGCATGCGCGGAAGTTGCGAGCGCGGCGATGGCGCAGGCGGCGAGTGACGCGGAAAGAAGACGAGACATGATTATTTTTCTCCGTGTGAACGACAGCCCGTGATGTGTACGTCGCCGCTGAACGTTTGAATGCTGAAGTGCGCGCCGCCGCCGTTGCCGAGCGTGAACGTGCCGCGCTTTCCCATCCGGGAGCCGCTGCCGCCGGGTTGCAGCGTCATCGCGCAGCCGCTTTCGAGATCGCCGCTGTACGTCTCCACGTAGAGCGTCGCGTCGTTGCCGCCCGAGGCGAGGCCGAGGTCGATGTCGCCGGAATGCGAGTGAAACTCGTAGCGGCCCTTGGGATCCACCGGTCCGGAAAAGTGGATCTCTCCCGACACGGTTTCGGTGCGAACGAACGACGAGGACACGTCATCGAGCACGATGTCGCCGCTCACGCTCTGTCCCGCGATCTCGCCGCTGATGCTCGTCGCGTGAATTTCTCCGCTCACGCTGTTGGCGCGCAGCCCCGCGCCAACCTTGGTGGCAGTGACATCGCCGGAGACGGACTCGAGATTCGCCCGGTTCGCGATGTTCGTGACCTCGATCCCGCCGCTCACCGTGTGTGACTCGACGTCCGAAACGTCCCGAAGCGTGATGTCGCCGGACACCGACCGCGCCAGCAGCCGCCCCGACTTGGGCATGGTGATCTCGTAGCCGAAATGATCGTTGTCACCGTCCTCGTACTCGCCGCGGTACGGGCTTTCCACGAGCGACACGCGCGACGGCGAGCTGTCGAGCCGCAGCCGTCCCCGGCTCGACGCATGGATCTTGACCTCATCCCGATCCCACGAGGAGACTTTGATGTCACCGCTAAAGCTCGACAGATCCACCAGAGCGCCTCGTGAGAGCGCGATCGTGGTATCGATGCGGGAGCCCGCGTCGTTGAACTCCTCGGTCGCCGTGCGGCGCTCGTGGTGCTGCGCCTGCAGCGGGAGCGCGACGACGAGGGCGAGCGTTGCAGCCAGGCGCCATGGGGCGGGCATGTTCGTCTCCATCAGCTTTGAGAGGGGAGAAACGCGATCGTACGGAGCAGCTCGACCTTGCTTCCAAGAACGTTGTCGAGGCGATTGTTGAGCAGCGGACTTCTGGGATCCCTTGCGAGCGCCGCACGACTCTCGGCGATGGCGCTGTCGATGATGGACAGGTTCTTTTCGATCACCTTCACCGTCTTCGGATCGAGCTCGTTCCGGCGAGTGCGAACGAGACTGTCGAGGAGCGAGATCTCGCGATCGTAGACGCGTGCGGCGTTGACGTCCTTCTTCGTGTTCGACGCGAGTTTCTCGCCGCTCGGCGGCACGGCCACTGGCGCCACCCGTTGAGGTACCGGCCGAGTTGCGGTGTCTGAGGAGTCGCGCGTTTGCGCGGGCGGCTGAGTCACGGTCGCGACGGTACTGGCCGGCGTCGCGCCCGAGCGTGTAGTGAGCAAGTAGGTGGTGCCAGCGGTGAGCGCGATGAGTGCGGCGGCGGCGATCGCGAGCGGCCACGGGCGCCGCGCGGCGCGCCGCGCCGACGGAGCGCCGAGTGGCGTCACCCGCGTGCCGATGCGTGACTCGATCCCGGCCCACAGATCGCGCGGTGGGTTCAGGGGAGGGAGCGACGCCGCCTGCGCGACGATGGTGCGCAGCTCCGCGAGAACTGCCCTGCACGCGGCGCAGGATGCGAGGTGTGCATCGGCGGCCGCCTGCTCCTCCGGTGCGAGATCGCCCTCCAGATACGCGGCGAGCCGCTCGCACATCAAATCGCATTCGTGCTTGTCGTATGTCATCGCGTGAGTGCCTCCCGTAAGAGCAGCCGGGCGCGGTGCAGCTGTGCCTTGCACCCTCCTGCCGTAACACCGAGCATCGTGCCGATCTCCTCGTGCGTGAACCCTTCCACATCGTGCAGTACGAACACCTGTCGTGCACCTCGCGGCAGCTTCGCGATCGCCCATTCGAGGTCCATCTTCTCCGCGTGCAGCGGCTGCGCGGACGAGATCGCAGGCGCGTCGTGCTCCTCGTCCTCGTCGGTCGAAACCATGCGGCCCCGATCGCGGCCATCCACGCGCCGCTCGTTGAGCACGACGTTCACCGTGAGCCGGTGCAGCCAGGTCGAGAACGCACTCTCGCCCCTGAACGTCGACAGCTTCTCCCACGCCCGCACGAACACATCCTGCGTCAACTCCTCGGCGCGAGTCCGATCGCCCGTCATCCTCACACAGAGCGAGTAGACGTGCTGGAGATGGGCGCGATACACGTGCTCGAACGCGCGTCTGTCTCCGCTGGCTGCACGGGCAACGTCGGTGCTGCCTTGATCGATGGTCGTGATGGGAACCACCTCAGTCGCCGTCGCCGTCATCCAGATCGAGCCTCAGGTCTCGTTGGGAGATCAGATGACCCGAACGACGGAAGGGTTTGAACGCTAGGAGTTACGACTGGCGTCCAGCCGGCTGACCAGCGCCGGGAGCTCACGGATGTGCTCGAGGAGGTAGTCGGGGGACGCGTCCACCAGGACCGTACGAGGGAAGGGCCCCCAAAGTGCCGCGACGCTGGTGACGCCGGCGGCGTTTCCCGCGGCGATGTCGTGCGGCGAGTCGCCCAGGAAGAGTGCGGAGTCGGGGGTGGCGCCGAGCGCGGCGAGGGCGTGGTGCACCGGCGCCGGGTCGGGCTTGTGGCGCTCCGTGGAGTCCATCCCGACGATGACGTCGATGTAGTCCGTGAGGTGCATCCAGTCGAGCGCACGGTGCGCGAGATCGTTCGACTTGCTGGTGACGAGCGCCGTTGGATGATGCCGGGACTTTAGCAGAGCGAGCGTTTCAGCCACGCCCTCGAATTCGTGCAGCATCTCGTCGTGGTGCACGCGCTGGAAGGCGCGATAGGTGAGGATCATCTGCTGCGCCTCGTCCTCACTCGGCGCGAAGTGGCGCATCTGCGTGATGAGCGGGGTGCCGATGCCGGCGATCCAGTCGGCGTCGGGGGGAATGGGCGCGTGGTGCGCCTCGAAGGTGTGGTGGAACGAGGCGAGGAGAAGGGAGATCGAGTCGGCGAGGGTGCCGTCGAGATCGAAGAGAAGCGCGAGGGGTGGATGGGGAGACATGAGAGAAAACTAAGGCTCTTGGCCGACCGATTGTCGGAGTTTCCCTGAGCAGCGGGCGCGCGATCCCTGACAAAGAATCCGGCATTGCCCGACTGATCGAGCGATTGGTGCATCCGAGATTCACTCACGTTGGTCGCTCCGGCGCATTCGCGCCGGTACCTGTGCTCTTCAGTGAGGAATCCATGCCACGCTCCCGCATCATGCGCTTCACCATCGCCTGGGTTGCACTAGTCGCACTCGCGGCCGTCGGATACGCCTGTGCGCCGAGCGGGAAGAGCTCGAGCACGACTAATTTGCTGGCAGGCGATGCGGCAGCGCGCGTGTACGTCGCTCCGGGCTCGTACGACGAGTACTACTCGTTCCTGTCGGGCGGATTCAGCGGGCAGGTGACTGTGTACGGGCTCCCGTCGGGGCGGCTGTTCAAGGAGATCCCCGTCTTCTCCCAGTTCCCGCAGACGGGCTACGGCTACAGCGAGGAGACGAAGGCGATGCTGACGACCACCTTCGGGCAGGTGCCGTGGGACGATTCGCATCACACGGAGCTGTCGCTCACGAACGGTGTTCCCGATGGACGGTGGCTCTTCATCAATGCGAACAACACGCCTCGCATCGCGCGCATCGATCTGAAGCGATTCGAAACCGCCGAGATTCTGCAGATTCCGAACGCCGCCGGAGGCCATGCGTCGCCCTTCGCGACGCCGGACACGCGGTACGTGGTATCGGCGACGCGATTCAGTGTGCCGATTCCCCAGGCCGACGTTCCGGTCGCGAGCTACAAGCAGAACTTCAAGGGAACGCTGACGTTCGTCACGGCCGATGTGCCGGGGAAGATGGACGTCGCGTTCCAGATCATGATGCCCGGTTACGACTACGACCTCGGACACGCGGGGAAGGGGCCGTCGGATGGGTGGTTCTTCTTCACGACGTACAACTCCGAGCAGGCGAATACGAAGCTCGAGGTGAACGCGTCGCAGGCGGACAAGGACTATATCGCGGCGGTGAACTACCGGAAGGCCGAGCAGTGCATCGCGGACGGCAAGGCGAAGAAGTTCGGCGGGTCGTACGTCCACAACGTCGTCGATCCGAAGACGGGCGTCGCGTCGAGCGAGACGAAGACTGGCGTCACGATGCTCTATCCCGCCGACTGCGATGGCCTCGTGTACTATCTGCCCACACCGAAGTCGCCGCACGGCGTCGACATCGATCCGAGCGGCGAATTCATCGTGGCCGGTGGCAAGCTCGCGACCGTCATCCCGGTTCACTCCTTCACGAAGATGCTCAAGGCGATCGCCGACAAGCAGTTCGAGCGGAGCATCGACGGCATTCCGGTGCTGAAATACGAAGCGGTGATCGCCGGCGAGGTGCAGAAGCCGGGGCTTGGACCGCTGCACACGGAGTTCGACGGCAAGGGGAACGCGTACACCTCGATGTTCATCTCGTCCGAGGTCGTGAAGTGGAAGCTCGGCACGTGGGAAGTGCTCGACCGCATTCCGGTCTACTACTCGGTGGGCCACATCATGATTCCGGGCGGCGACAGCAGAAAGCCGTACGGCAAGTATCTACTCGCGCTCGACAAGATCACGAAGGATCGCTACCTGCCCACGGGTCCTGAGGGCTCGCGCAGTGCGCAGCTGATCGACATCAGCGGCGACAAGATGAAGATGCTGCTCGACTTTCCGACGCTGGGCGAGCCGCACTACGCGCAGGCGGTGCCGGCGAGCATGCTCCAGCCGACGTCGCTCAAGTTCGACAAGCTGAGCGAGAACGGGAATCCGTTCGTGACGATGGGCGAGAGCGATGGCGGCATCACGCGCCACGGCAAGCGGGTAGACGTGAAGATGATCGCGATCCGCAGCCACTTCGCACCGGACATTCTCGAGGGGATAGAGGTCGGCGACACGGTCTACTTCCACGTCACGAACATCGAGCAGGACTGGAACATCGCGCACGGCTTCGCGGTGTTCGGCGCGAACACCTCGGGGCTCACGCTCCCTCCTGGCGAGACGCGGACGCTAAAGTGGATTCCGCAGGCGCCGGCGGTCTATCCGTTCTACTGCACTGACTTCTGCTCGGCGCTGCACCAGGAGATGCAGGGGTATGTTCGCGTGTCGCCTGCGGGGTCGAAGGTGGCGTTGATGGCCAACACGAGCCACACCGCACAGGCGGGGCGCTGATGACGACGCAGCTGCCGGCCGCACGCGGAGACACGATGTGCCGCGTGCCGCGGCTGATCACGGCGATCGCATCGCTGAGTCTCATCGGCCTCTTCTTTCTGCCGCTGTGGCGCGTGCAGCTCGTCGCGCCGCAGTACCCCGAGGGGCTCGGGATGCGAATCGGCATCAATAGCGTGCGGGGCGCGACGCCGAACGATCTCGATAACATCAACGGCCTGAACCACTACATCGGGATGCAGCGCATCTCGCCGGACGCCATTCCCGAGCTCCGGATCATGCCGTGGATTGTGGCGCTGCTGATCGCTGGAGGGCTCGCCGCCGCTGTAGCCGGACGCCGTCGCGTGCTGTACGCGTGGTGCCTCGGATTCTTCGCGTTCGGCGCCGCGGGGATGGCGGACTTCTGGCGGTGGGAGTACGACTACGGGCACCACCTCGATTTCGAGCACGCGATCATCAAGATCCCGGGGATGAACTACCAGCCGCCGCTCATCGGGGTGAAGCAGCTGCTGAACTTCACGGCAGTGTCGTGGCCGGACATCGGCGGCTGGATCGCGTTCGTCGCCCTCGCGCTGGCGCTCGCAGCAGTGGTGATCGTCATGCGCTCGTCCGGGCGGGGAAGTTGCCCGCTGCACGGAGCCCACCATGCGTGAGATGCGCCGATGCGCATGCGTCGCGGCAGGGCTGCTGGTCGCGATTGCCGCGGCGACGATGCCCGCGGGGGCAGCGTCTCGCGCTTCGGCGGGTCGCGCGCCGATGGTGGTGGATGTCTCGCCGAGCGGACCCGTACGGAGCATCCGCGACGCGCTTTCCCGCGTGGCGCGCGGCGGAACGATCGTGGTGCATGCGGGCACGTATCGCGACACCACGATCGTAGTGGCATTCCCCGTCACGATTGCCGGCGTGGGCGACGCGATACTCGATGGAGAAGGCAAGCGCCAGATCATGACCGTCACCGGCGACAGCGTGACCGTGCGAGGGCTGCACTTCGAGAACGTCGGCGTGGCGTTCACCGAAGATCTCGCCGCGATCAAGGTCGTGCGCGCCACTTTCTGCACGATACGCGACAACAGAATCGACAACGCCTTTTTCGGGATCTATCTGCAGGAAGCTTCGGAGTGCGTCCTCGAGCACAACGAGCTCCGCGCCACGCGCACCCGCGACGCCACCTCGGGCAACGGGATCCATCTGTGGCACTCGCGCGAGATCACGATCGTGGGCAACCGAGTGTCCGGGCACCGCGACGGCATCTACTTCGAGTTCACTCGCGAGGCGCACGTTCGCGGCAACGTGAGCACGGACAATCTCCGCTACGGGCTGCACTTCATGTACTCCGACAGCTGTGACTACCAACGCAACACCTTCCGTCACAACGGCGCGGGGGTCGCGGTCATGTACTCCAGACACGTCCAGATGACGGACAATCGATTCGAAGGGAACCGGGGGTCATCGGCGTACGGGCTGCTGCTCAAGGAGATCGCCGACAGCCATCTGCAGCGGAACGTGTTCGCGAACAACACGACGGGACTCGTCGCGGACGGCGCGACGCGGCTGCTCGCGGATCACAACCAGTTCGTGAACAATGGCTGGGCGCTCAAGCTGCAGGCGAGCACGGAGGACGCGCTATTCACGGGGAACGATTTCGCCGGGAACACCTTCGACGTCGCCACCAACAGCCGCTCGAACACGAGCACGTTCACGGGCAACTACTGGTCCGCGTACGACGGCTACGATCTGGATCACGACGGCACCGGAGACGTGCCGCACCGGCCGGTGCGACTCGCGTCCATCGTCGTCGCACAGAACGAGCCTGCTCTCATTCTCCTGCGCAGCAACTTCCTGCTCCTCCTCGATGCGGCGGAGCGCGTGATCCCTGCGCTCACGCCGGAAACTCTGGCGGACTCCACTCCGGCAATGCGGTGGGTACAATGATCGAGCCACTCGTTCGAATCACCGAGCTCTCGAAGTCCTTCGGCGCGCTGCAGGTGCTTCGCTCGGTGAACGTCGCGGTGCGTCCAGGGCGCGTGACGGCGCTCGTCGGCCCCAACAGCGCGGGAAAGACGACGCTGATCAAGTCGCTGCTCGGGCTCACGCGCCCCGATGCCGGTCGCATCGCCATCCGCGGCGCGGACATCGACGGCGACCAGCAGTACCGCTCGCGCATCGGCTACATGCCGCAGATCGCGCGCTATCCGCAGAATCTCACGGCGTCGGAGCTCATCTGCATGCTCAAGGATCTGCGCGGAGCTGGCACACTGCTCGATCTCGAGCTCGTCGATGCTTTCGCGCTCGACTCCGTCCTCGATAAACCTCTTCGCCTGCTCTCGGGCGGAACGCGACAGAAAGTGAATGCGGTGATGGCATTCCTGTTCGCGCCCGAGCTGCTGGTGCTCGACGAGCCGACGGCGGGGCTGGATCCCGTGTCGAGCGGCGTGCTCAAGGACAAGATTCTCGCCGAGCGCGGGGGAGGGCGAACCTTTCTCGTATCCTCCCACATCATGAACGAGCTCGAGGAGCTCGCCGACGATGTGGCGCTGCTGCTGGAAGGGCAGGTCGTCTTTGGCGGCACGCTCGATGAGCTCAAGCGGATCACCAATCAGGGCACACTCGAACGGGCGATCGCGACGATGATGCGGCGCGGCCTGCTTCCGGTGGCCGCATGAACACGATCCTCAAGGTGCTGAAGTACCAGGCGAAGGATGCGCTGCGCAGCCGGTGGCTCGTTGCGTACGCTCTCTTCTTCATGCTCATCACGGACGGGCTGCTGCGATTCAGCGGCGATCCGATGAAGGCTCAGCTCAGCCTCGTGAGCGTCGTACTCTTTCTGGTGCCGCTGGTTTCCATCGTGTTCGGCACGGTCTACCTGTACAACGCGCGAGAGTTCATCGAGCTCCTCCTCGCGCAGCCGGTGAATCGGCGGCAGATGTATCGTGGCCTCTACCTCGGCCTCACACTCCCGCTCGCGCTCGCGTTCACGGTGGGAATCGGTCTGCCATTCTTGCTGCGTGGTGCCGATGCGACCCTGAGCCGCTCGCTCGGTGCGTTGCTCCTCTCGGGCGTGGTTCTCACCTGCGTGTTCACCGCGATCGCATCACTCATCGCCGTGCGCTGCGAGGACCGCCTGCGGGGGCTTGGTGCCGCGATTGGCGTATGGATGCTCCTCACGGTCGTGTACGACGGGTTCGTGCTCTTCGTCCTCGCGGTCTTCTCGAACCGGCCGCTCGAGCACGCAACGCTCGGCTTGATGATGGCGAATCCGATCGACATCGCGCGCATCGCGCTCCTCCTTCGTTTCGATGGGGCCGCGATGATGGGATACACTGGCGCGGTCTTTCTCCGCTTCTTCGGCGAAGCGCAGGGTGTGCTCGTCAGCGCTTCCGCGCTGGCATTGTGGGTGTACGCGCCGGTCGCGCTCGGCATGCGGGCGTTTCAGCGAAAGGATTTCTAGCTCTTCTCACTCATTCAACGGACGGAGTCTCGTGAACAACCAACGCGCGATGTTCGCATCGCTTCTGCTCGCACTCACACTTGCCGCCTGCGGCCGAAAGGAAACGACCAGCGCCACCGACTCGGCCGCGCCGCACGTCGCCGCGAGTACCAGCGCCGCGCCAGCGGCGCCGCCAACCGGCAAGGTGGTGGTTGTCGAGCTGAACAGCGACGGCGCGGGCAATTACTTCAAGCCGGCGAAATTCGAGGTACACCGCGGAGACGTCATTCGCTTCACGCTCAAGAGCGGGGTCCACAACGTGCACTTCCTCCCCGACTCGAACGCCGGGAAGAGCAATCTTCCTGCGGCGAGTGACATGCTGCAGCTTCCCGATCAGACGCTCGACATTCCCGTGAACTTCGCGCCCGGCACGTACTATTTTCAGTGCGATCCGCACGCCGCGCTTGGCATGATGGGACATGTGAAGGTCGAAGACTGAGTCACTCACGCCCCCTCACGCCGAGACTCGCATGCCAACGCTCACCTGGCCGTACGCTCACCTTCTGATCAACCACTTCCCGGTCGTACTCACGACGATGGGGCTAGTTGCCGCACTCGGGGGGTTGGTGCTCGGGCGGCGCGGCCTCTGGCTGTACGCAATGGGGACATTGACCGTCGCGGGGCTCATCGTCTATCCGGTGCACTTCACCGGGGACCAGGCGGACCATGCGCTGCGCGATCCGTGGTACATCAAGCGAGGCGTGATCGACGCGCACGACGACGCGGCCGGGATCGCGATGGTGATCATCCTCATTGCGGGGGTCGTGAGCGCCTACGGTTGGTGGCGCGCGCTGCAGCGGCGCGATGAGCTGATTCCCGCCTGGATACGCGCGTGCGTCCTGATCGGCGCGCTTGCCGGATTCGGATCTGTCGCGTGGGCCGCTTTCCTCGGCGGGAAGATCATTCACGAGGCGCCTGTTCTCGATCTTCCCGTCGCGCCGGCGGGGCTGCCGCCCGGAATCGCGACGCCGCCGCGCGACTCCTCGCGCGCGCACACGACGAACTGACATCCGGCGACAACATGCCCGCTACCCCGCACATCGAGAAGCACTTCACCGCCGGCGACGCGGTGCGCGACGTTGTCATCGGCATGTCGGACGGGCTCACGGTGCCCTTTGCGCTAGCCGCGGGTCTGTCGGGCGCGGTGACGGCGGCGCACGTCGTGATCACGGCGGGGTTGGCCGAAGTGGCGGCGGGATCGATCGCGATGGGACTCGGTGGATATCTCGCGGCGAGGAGCGACGCCGAGCACTACGCGAGCGAGCTGGCGCGCGAGGAAAGAGAGATCATCGACGTGCCCGATGCCGAATCGGAGGAAGTGGCCACGGTGTTCCGCGAATTCGGCCTCTCCGCTACCGACACCGATCACATCGTCGGTGCACTTCGAGCACGGCCAACGGCGTGGCGAGACTTCATGATGCGCTTCGAGCTCGGACTCGAAGCGCCGGATCCGCGGCGTGCGCTGCGGAGTGCGCTCACGATCGCCGGCGCGTACGCCGTCGGCGGAATGGTGCCGCTCACGCCGTACTTCTTCGCGGCCGATGTGCGGCGAGGGTTGATCGTGTCCGCCGCGGTGACGATGGTCGCGCTCTTCGCGTTCGGCTTCGTGAAGGCGCGCTTCACCGGCGCGCCACCTGTTCGCGGGGCATTCCAGACAGTGCTCATTGGCACGCTGGCCGCTGGCGCCGCGTTTCTGATTGCGAGGGCGGTAACGTAGGCTTTGCACGATCCTGGCAGCCCATAGCGGGATGCCCTACAGAGAGGTGTTCAATGCCAGAACTCATCGGCTCGCACACGAACGACACGGCGGCGATCGCCGCGTCCGCCCCGAGAGCTGCGGAATCAAGGCATGGGCTCGAGGCGACCTTCCCGCTGCTTCTCGCGCTCGCGAGCGACGAGCCGGCCGCGGCGGCCATTCGCCTGACGCAGGCGCTCGCCGAGTCGAAGGGTGCACTGCCGAAGGTCGTGCGTGCGCTCGGCGAGGTTCGCGCGGCAGAAGCTTCCGTCGCGCCGCTCGCCGGCGTGGTGGTGGAAGAGTATCTCGGTCCCGAATACCTGGCTGAATGCCGCAGGGTGCTGGAGCAACAGGTGACGTCGGTGGCTGGTACCGTTGACTGGCCGATCGAGGTCTGTGACGACGCGCCGGTCGAGGCGATCGTCGATGAGGCGCTCGCACTTCGCGCCGGTCTCATCGTCATGGGGTTGCGACGCCACGGCGTGCTGCGACGCATGATCACTCGCGACCTGCTCGCCGAGGTCGTGCGAGTGTCGCGCGTGCCCGTGCTCGCGGTTCGACCGGAGCTCACG
>Ga0207707_10003723_pt1 | contig 13500 bp, 14 predicted proteins | sample KBSC83BmetaG_FD_184336 | JGI IMG/M metagenome (GOLD analysis project Ga0207707, IMG submission 184336) | Corn rhizosphere microbial communities from Kellogg Biological Station, Michigan, USA - KBS C8-3B metaG (SPAdes) (version 2) | ecosystem: Host-associated > Plants > Roots > Rhizosphere ...
TTTGGGCGCGGCGCGCAAAAAACGCCAGCCAGCGGGCGAAATCAGCAGGCGCCGCCGTCCCGGCGGGTGAACTTGCCGCGGGCGTTGGGCGGATTCCACACGAGATCCACGTCGCCGTCGGAATAGTGTCCGGTGTCGGCCGGGTCGCGGTTGCTCATCTCCAGGTACAGCGCCGGGGCGGTGCCGCGGTTGATGAGCTGATGGCCGTCGCCGCTGCCGGCCGGGAAGCCGGCGCACATGCCGGCGCGCAGCACCTGCTCGCCCTCGCCGGTGCGCAGCACCACCTCGCCCTCGAGCACGTAGACGAACTCATCCTCGTGCGTGTGCCAGTGCCGCATGGAGGACTCCTTGCCCGGCGGCAGGCGCGTCAGGTTGACGCCGATACGCGTCAGCCCGAGCGCCTCGCCGAGGCGGCGCTTCTCGCGCGGCAGCACCCGCGAGCGGTAGGGCTCGGGATAGCCGCTGCGCGACACGGCGGCGACGCTGTCGGGGTCGAGCGCCGGTTTCTGGACGGCCATGTCGGATCTCCGCAGTTGGTTGACGCGCCGCAGCGCATTGGCGAGCATGCCACAGCTGAGCATGCCTGAAACATTCGACGACGTCGGTCACTGCGTCGATGCGCTACTGCAGCGGGTCGGACCGCGCGTCGTGCTGGCGCTGCCGCTCGGCATCGGCAAGCCCAACCCGCTGGTCAACGAGCTGTACCGGCGTGCCCGCCAGGACCCGGCGCTCGAGCTCACCGTCATCACGGCGCTGTCGCTGCTGAAACCGGTGGCGCGCTCGGCGCTCGAGGCGCGGCTGCTGTCGCCGCTGGTGGCACGCGTGTTCGGCAGCTACGTCGAGCCCAACTTCGCGCGCGACGTGCAGCACGACCGCGTCCCGCCCAACGTCCGCATCCTCGAGTTCTACCTCGCCCCCGGCGCCTTCCTCGGTTCGCAGCACGCGCAGCGCCACTACCTCAGCGCCAACTACACGCACGTGGCCCGCGCGGTGCTGGCGCGCGGCGTCAACGTCATCGCACAGCTGGTGGCGCGCCGCGATGTGGACGGCGAGCTGCAGTTGAGCCTCGGGTCCAACCCCGACGTGACCGTCGACCTGCTGCCGCTAGTGGCCGCGGCCCGCGCCGGCGGACGCGACATCGTGCTGGTGGGCGAGACCCACGCGCACATGCCGTTCATGACCGGGCACGCCCAGGTCGATCCGGGGGTGTTCGACTTCCTGGTCGATTCGCCGCGCTACGACTACGACCTGTTCGGACCGCCCAACCCGCCGCTCGGCACGGTCGATCACGCCATCGGCCTGCACGCGAGCAGCCTGGTGCGCGATGGCGGCACGCTGCAGGTCGGCATCGGCGAGCTCGGCGACGCGCTCGTCTACGCGCTGCTGCTGCGTCATCAGCAGAACGCCGTGTGGCGCGCCGCGCGCGGCGCGCTCGGCGGTGCGGACGCCGCGCTGGTCAAGGCCGAGGGCGGCGAAGCGCCGTTCGCGTCCGGGCTGTTCGCCTCCACGGAAATGTTCGTCGACCAGCTGCTCGACCTGTTCCGCGCCGGGATCCTCAGGCGGCGCGTGTACGACTCGCTGCCGCTCGAGCGGCTGCTGGCCGGCGGCGGCGGCGAGCGCTTCGACGCCGGCATCCTGGCGGCGCTGCCCGCGGTGGGCGTCGGGCCACGCCTGAGCGCGGCCGAGTTCGCAGACCTCAGGCGTCACGGCGTGTTCCGCGAGGACGTCGAGTACGCTGCCGGCCGCATCCGCGCCCGCGGCGGCGCCTGGATCGAGGCCGACCTGGGCGATGCCGGCTGCCGGGCGCGGCTCGCCGAGGGTCTGGGGCGCGAGCTGGTCAATGGCCAGGTGCTGCACGCCGGGTTCTTCCTCGGCCCGCGCGCCTTCTACGCCGCGCTGCGCGAGCTGCCCGAGAGCGAGCGGGCGCAGTTCGGCATGCGTGGGGTGGCGTTCGTGAACCAGCTGTACGGGGCGGACCAGGAGCTGCGCACGCTGCAGCGCCGTGCGGCGCGCTGCATCAACAGCACCATGATGGTGACGCTGCTCGGGGCGGCGGTGTCGGACCAGCTCGAGGACGGGCGCGTGGTGTCCGGCGTCGGCGGGCAGTACAACTTCATCGCCATGGCGCACGCCCTGCCCGGGGCACGCTCGATCCTGTGCCTGCGCGCCACGCGCACGCGCGCCGGCCGCACCACCTCCAACATCCTGTGGAGCTACGGCCACGAGACCATCCCGCGCCACCTGCGCGATGTCGTCATCACCGAGTACGGCATCGCCGACCTGCGCGGCCGCACCGACGAGGAAGTGATCGGCTCGCTCATCAACATCGCCGATTCGCGCTTCCAGGAGGCACTCCTGGCGCAGGCACGCGCCGCCGGCAAGATCGCGCGCGGCTACCGCATCCCGGACCCGCACCGCCACAACCTGCCGCAGCGCCTGAGCGGCGCCTTCGCGGCGCACCGCGCACAGGGCTTCTTCAGCGAGTACCCCTTCGGTACCGATCTCACCACCGAGGAGATCGCCCTCGCCCGCGCGCTGAAGTTTCTCGCGGCGCACACCGCCACGCCACTGGCGCGCCTGCGCACGCTCGCCGCGGCCGTGCTGCACGGCCGGCCGGCTGCAGAGCATGCTGCCGCGCTCCGGCGCATGGGTCTGGAGCGCCCGCGCGGCGCGGGCGAGCTCGTGCAGCAGCGCCTGGTGGCCCTGGCGCTCGCCGCCACCGCCGCGGGCCAGGACGGCCTTTAGCGCCGGCGCCGGCCGGCGGCGCGCCGTCGTGCGCCGGCTCGCGCCGGACGCCGCCGGCTCAGCGTGCGGGCGCTGCGCTGCGGCGCGCGCTTGGCGGGGCGCCGCGCCGGCTTGGCGCGCGCCTTGGCCGGGCGCTTCCTCGCCGCCGGCCGGGCCTTGCGGCGGCGCGCGCTGCCGGCCTGCTTGGCGGCCTTGCCGCGCGCAGCCTTGGTGCGCGGCGCGGGCCCGGGGTCGACGCCGCGCAGCTGGTCGAGGATGGCCGGATTCTCCAGGGTCGATACGTCCTGCGTGATCTCCTCGCCGCGCGCGATCGCCTTCAGCAGGCGGCGCATGATCTTGCCCGAGCGTGTCTTGGGCAGGTTGTCGGCGAAGCGGATGTCGTCGGGCTTGGCGATGGCACCCACCTGCTTGCCCACCCACTCGCGCAGCTCCTTGACCAAGGCTCCGGTGTCACCGCTCGGGCGCGCCCCGCGGGTCACTACGAACGCGAACACCGACTCGCCCTTGATCTCGTGCGGCTTGCCGACGACGGCGGCCTCGGCGATGCGTGGATGCGCCACCAGCGCCGACTCGATCTCCATGGTGCCGAGGCGATGGCCGGACACCTTGAGCACGTCGTCGATGCGGCCCATGATCCAGAAGAAGCCGTCCTTGTCGCGATGCGCGCTGTCGCCCGCCACGTAGTAGCGGTTGGCGAACTTCTCCCAGTAGTTGGCGATGTAGCGCGCGTTGTCGCGCCAGATGGTGCGCAGCATCGACGGCCACGGCTTCCTGATCACCAGGTAGCCGCCGGCGTCCGGGCGCGTCACCGAGTTGCCGCGGTCGTCGACGATGTCGGCCTCGACCCCGGGCAGCGGCTCGGTGCACGAGCCGGGCTTGGTGGCGATCGCGCCCGGCAGGGGTGAGATGAGAATCGCGCCGGTCTCGGTCTGCCACCAGGTATCGACGATCGGGCAGCGGCCCTTGCCGATCACACGGTGGTACCACATCCAGGCCTCGGGATTGATCGGCTCGCCCACCGAGCCCAGCAGGCGCAGCTTCGACAGGTCGTACTTGGCCGGCAGGTCGTCGCCGAGTTTCATGAGCGCACGGATTGCCGTCGGCGCGGTGTAGAGCACGGTGACGCCGTGCGCCTGGCAGTTCTTCCAGAAGCGACCGCCGTCGGGATAGGTGGGCGCGCCCTCGTACAGCACCACGGTGGCGCCGGCGGCGAGCGGTCCGTAGGCGACGTAGCTGTGGCCGGTCACCCAGCCGACGTCGGCCGTGCACCAGAACACATCCTCGTCGCGCAGGTCGAATACCCACTGCGTGGTGAGCTTGGCGCCCAGCAGGTAGCCGCCGGTGGAGTGCTGGATGCCCTTGGGCCGGCCGGTGGAGCCGGAGGTGTACAAGAGGTACAGCGGATGCTCCGCGTCCACGTATTCGGGCTCGCACGCCGGCGGCTGGCCCTCGATGAGGTCGTGCCACCACAGGTCGCGCCTGGCCTTCATGGCGACCGGCTTGCCGGTGCGCTTGAGCACGATGACGTGCCTGACGCTGGCGCAGCCGCCGCGCAGCGCCGTGTCGGTGTTGGCCTTGAGCTCCACCGCCTGGCCGCCGCGCCAGCCGCCGTCGGCGGTGATCACGACCGTGGCCCCGGTGTCCTCGATGCGGTCCTTGAGCGCCAGCGCCGAGAAGCCGCCGAACACCACCGAGTGGATGGCGCCGATGCGGTTGCAGCCGTGCATCGCGATCAGCACCTCCGGCACCAGCGGCATGTAGATGATGACGCGGTCGCCCTTGGCGACGCCCTGCGCCCTGAGCGCGTTGGCGAAGCGGCACACCTCGGCGTGCAGCTCGCGGTAGCTCAGGCGCCGCACGTCGCCGGGCTCGCCCTCGAAGATCACGGCGGTCTTGTGGCCGCGCTCGGCGAGGTGCACGTCCAGGCAGTTGTGCGAGGCGTTCAGCCGCCCGTCGGTGAACCAGCGGTAGTTGGGCGCATCGCGGTCGTCGAGGCGCACCGTGAAGGGGGTGTGCCAGGTGAGCTCGCGCGCGGCCAGCTCCGACCAGAATCCAACATGGTCGGCGCGCGCGCGCTCACGCAGTGCCGCCAGCTCCCGCGGCTTGATGCGGGCGCGCGCCGTGAAGTCCGCGGGCGGGGGAAAGCTGCGCTCCTCGAGGAGAATCGACTTGATGTTCTTGTCCGCCATGGCGCTCTCCTTTGGGCCGAGCCTCAGCATAGCCGAATCGACCGAGCGCTTCAGTGACCGGCCTGCGCGAGGAGTTTGCGGATGAGCTCGCGCGCGGCCGCGCCGTAGCCGCCGCCGAACAGGTTGGCATGGTTCAGCACGTGGTAGAGCTTGTACAGTCCGGCGCGCACCTCGGCCCCGGGGCGCGGCGGCGCGGCGGCTTCGTAGGCACGGTAGAAGGCGGGACCGAAGCCACCGAACAGGCGCGTCATCGCCAGGTCCGTCTCCCGGTCGCCGTAGTAGACCGCCGGATCGAACACCACCGGCGCGCCGTCGGCGCCGGCCAGCCAGTTACCGCCCCACAGGTCGCCGTGCAGGAGCGAGGCCGCCGGGGTGTGCGCGGCGAGCAGCGCCGGCAGCGCCGCGAGCAGCCGCTCGCCGGCCGCGGCGAGCGCGCCCATGCCGTTGGCGGCGGCGAGCTCGAGCTGCGGCCGCAGCCGCCGCTCGCGGAAGAACTCCTCCCAGCTGGCGCACCAGCCGTTCGCCTGCGGCGTGCGGCCGATGGTGTTGTCGCGGACCCAGCCGAAGTGCGGCGCGGTCACCGCGTGCAGCGCCGCCAGCCCCGCCCCCAGGCGCCGCTCGCAGGCCGCATCCGCCTGCCCCGGCTCGATCCACTCGAGGGCGAGGAACGCCGCCGCCGCATCGTCGGTGCCGCAGGCCAGCACGCGCGGCACGCGCAGCGCGTTGGCCCGCGCCAGCTCCGCGAGCCCGGCGGCTTCCGCTTCGAACATGGACAGGGCGGCGGCGGGGGCGACCTTGACGAACAGGGTGATGGCGCGCGCCGGCCAGCGGTAGCACGCGTTGATGGAGCCGCCGCCGACCGCACCTTCCGGCTGCCCGGCGCAGCCCGCGCCGGTCAGGGCGTTGAGGGCTGCCGCCAGCCGCGCGAAGCGCTGCGGCGCGGACGACTGGCTCACGGCAATGGCCGCGCCGGCCTTCAGCCGACGGGCAGCTGTGCCAGGCGCTCACCCTGGCGGCGCAGGAACGGGCCGAAGCCGAGCTGGTCGTAGAGCCCGCCGAGGGAGCGCATGTCGGGCGCGCGGCGCCGCAGGCCCTCGGTGCCGACCCCGAGCTGCAGGTCGCAGGCGATGCGCGTCAGCAGACGGCTGCGGTACACCGATTCGCGGTGGTCGGTGAGCTTCTGCGCCAGGCTCGCCGCGCCGCGCAGTTTGAGCTGCGCTACGCTGCCGAGGTCGTCGTACAGCTCCTCGAGCGAGGCGAAGGCCTTCATGAGCGAGGCCGCGGTGCGGTGACCGATGCCGGGCACGCCCGGGATGTTGTCGACGTCGTCGCCGGTGAGCGCGAGATAGTCGGCGAAGCGCTCGGGGCAGACGCCGAAGTGACGCTCGATGTCGTGGTAGCCGAACTGGCTGCGCGCGCCGAAGTCCCAGAACACGTCGCCGTCGCGCATCAGCTGCGCCAGGTCCTTGTCGCGCGTGATGTAGGCGGCGCGCACCCCCTGGATGCGCATCTGCCGCGCCAGCGTGCCGATGATGTCATCGGCCTCGTAGTCCGGATCGACGAACATGGCGAGCCCGAGGTGGCGGCACAACTCGCGGCAGCGCTCGAACTGCAGCGCCAGGTCCGCGGGTGCGCGCTCGCGGTTGGCCTTGTAGGCCGGGTAGATGCGGTTGCGGTAGGAGCCGGCGCGGCGCTGGTCGAAGGCCACGGCGATGTAGGTGGGGCGTACGCGCTCGATGAGGTCGCCGAGGAAGCGCGCGAAGCCGAACACGGCATGCATCGGGTTGCCATCCCGGTCGCGCATGTCCGGCAGCATCGAGTGGTAGGCCCGGAAGACGTAGACCGAGGCGTCGACGAGGAAGATCAAGGCGGCGGGCGGCTCCCTGGTGCGCAGCGGCGCCACCTTAGCAGCGCCGGCGCCCGCCGTCACGGGGCGCGGCCCGTCAGGAGAGCCAGCGCTGCAGGCGGTCGTGCAGCGGGCTGCTGCGCGGGAAGTGCGCCACCAGGTATTCCATCTGGTCGGCGAGCACGCGCCGGCCCTTGAGGAAGATATATTCCGCGTAGGTGGGCGTGAACGGCACCGCGATCAGCTGCATCTTGGCCTGCTCGGGGGTGCGCGAGGCCTTCTGGTTGTTGCAGCGGCGGCAGGCCGCCACCACGTTGGTCCAGATGTCGGTGCCGCCCTGGCTGAAGGGGCGGATGTGGTCGCGCGACAGCTCGCGCGAGGCAAAGCGCTGGCTGCAGTACATGCACAGGTAGGCGTCGCGCCGGAACAGGGTCTGGTTGTTGAGCGGCGGCACGTAGTCGTGGCGCGTGTTGCCGGGGTTGCCGGTGTGCCCGACCGTGGCCACGATCGAATTGACTTCGAGCACGGTGCGGCGGCCGCTGCGAGCATTCACGCCGCCGTACAGCTCGTACAGCAGCGAGCCGCACGTGTAAGCCACCTGTTCCTGGTGATACAGTCGCGCCGCTTCCTTGTAGTCGATCCACTCGAGCGGCATGCCGGCGATGTCGGTGCGCAGCACCAGCTGCGACAGCCCGCGTGGCGCGTGTGTCGCGATGACGCTGAGGTCGGTGGGGAGGCCGCTGTCGGCGCGCTCGAGGTCTATCCCTAGCATGGCCGCTGTAAGATACGGCAATTTTGTGCAAGAATTCAACATCGCAAGACCTTAATTCAATTGATGATTTCCACCCGCGTGGCCGCCCGGCTACGCACCACACAGGTGAGCTGAATGCCAGTAACGATCGGCGCGCTGCGCGAGAGCGCGCCCCAGGAAACACGCGTCAGTGTCGTGCCGGAAGTCGCCGACAAGCTCGCGAAGGACGGCGCGCGCGTGCTGCTCGAGCGCGGCGCCGGCGAGCGCGCCCGCTTCCCCGACTCTCTATATAAGAGTGTGCAGTGGGCGGCGGGGGCCACCGAGGTGCTCACCACCGCCGACGTGGTGCTCTGCGTGCAGCCGCTGAGCGTGACACAGATCGGGCAACTGAAGGCAGGCGCGGTGCTGGTGGGCTTCATGCAGCCCCACGCACGCGCCGCCGAGGTGCGCGCGCTCACGGAGCGCGGCCTCACCAGCTTCGCCATGGAGCTGGTGCCGCGCATCTCGCGCGCCCAGTCGATGGACGCCCTGTCCTCGCAGGCCGCGATCTCCGGCTACAAGGCGGTGCTGATCGCCGCCGGTGAGCTGCAGAAGTTCCTGCCCATGCTCACCACCGCCGCCGGCACCATTCGCCCGGCGCAGGTGCTCATCATCGGCGCCGGCGTCGCGGGGCTGCAGGCGATCGCCACGGCACGGCGCCTGGGGGCGGTGGTCGAGGCCTACGACGTGCGCAGCGCCACGCGCGAGCAGGTGAAATCGCTCGGTGCCAAGTTCGTCGACACCGGCGTCAGCGCCGAAGGCTCCGGCGGCTACGCCCGCGAGCTGACCGCCGAGGAGAAGGCCAAGCAGCAGGAGGTGCTCGAGGCGCGCATCGCCGCCGCGGACGCCGTCATCACCACCGCCTCGGTGCCGGGCCGCCCGGCGCCCAAGATCATCCCGGCGGCGGCGGTGGCACGCATGCGCCCGGGCTCGGTGGTGGTCGACATCGCCGCCGAGCAGGGCGGCAACTGCGAGCTGACGCGCGCCGGCGAGACCGTCGAGCACCAGGGCGTACGCGTGATCGGTGCGGTGAACCTGCCGGCCGCGCTCGCCTACAACGCCAGCGAGATGTACGCGCGCAACCTGTACAACTTCCTCAAGCCCGCCCTGGTGAAGGGCGAGCTGGCGATCGACTGGAACGACGAGGTGTTCGTGCAGTCCTGCCTCACCCGCGACGGCCAGATCAAGCACGAACCGACTGCCAAGGCGCTGGGAGGCTGACATGACCGGGATCGTCGCGCTCTACATCTTCATGCTCGCGGCCTTCACCGGCTACGAGGTCATCTCGCGCGTGCCGGTGATCCTGCACACCCCGCTGATGTCGGGCTCGAACTTCGTGCACGGCATCGTGCTGGTGGGCGCGATGGTGGCGCTCGGCGGCGCGCACACCCCGCTCGAGAAGACCATCGGCGTCATCGGCGTGTTGCTGGCCGCCGGCAACGCGGTCGGTGGCTACGTGGTCACCGAGCGCATGCTGGAGATGTTCAAGTCGAGCGGCGCGCGCCGCGGTGGCAAGCAGGGGACGCACTGATGCCGGGCGCATGGCTGTCGGCGGATCTGGCGATCCAGGCGAGCTATTTCGTCACCGCCGTCCTGTTCATCGTCGGCCTCAAGCGCATGAGCTCGCCGGTCAGCGCACGCAGCGGCATCCTCTGGGCCGGCGCCGGCATGGCGGTGGCGACGCTGGTGACCTTCCTCTACCCCGGCATGAGCAACTACGGGCTGATCCTGCCGGCCATGTTGGTCGGCGGGGCGCTCGCCTGGTGGAGCGGCAAGCGCGTCGCCATGACCGACATGCCGCAGATGATTGCCCTCTACAACGGTATGGGCGGCGGTGCGGCAGCGGCGATCGCGGCGGTCGAGCTGTACCGCGGCGAGACGCAGGGCTACGTGACCACCTCGCTCGCGGTGCTGGGCGGCATCATCGGCGCGGTGTCCTTCTCCGGCAGCGCCATCGCCTTCGGCAAGCTGCAGGGCCTCATCACCAAGAGCATCCGCTTCGGCGGCCAGCAGATCCTCAACCTCTTGTTGCTGGCGGCGGCGCTGGTGCTGGGCGCGCTGGTGGGTGCGCACCTCAACGCCTCGCCCACGGTCGTCACCGGCTTGTTCGTGCTGGCGCTGGTGCTCGGCCTCACCATGACGCTGCCGATCGGCGGCGCCGACATGCCGGTGGTGATCTCGCTCTACAACGCGCTCACCGGGCTCGCGGTCGGCTTCGAGGGCTTCGTGCTCAACAACGCCGCCATGATCATCGCCGGCACGGTGGTGGGCTCGGCCGGCACGCTGCTCACGCAGCTGATGGCCAGGGCCATGAACCGCTCGCTCGGCAACGTGCTGTTCTCGGGCTTCGGCGACACCGGCGGTGCGGCCACCGGCGAAGTCAGCGGCAGCCTGAAGCCCATCGAGGCCTCCGACGTCGGCGTCATGATGGCCTTCGCCAGCAAGGTGATCGTCGTGCCCGGCTACGGCATGGCGGTTGCCCAGGCGCAGCACAAGATCTGGGAGCTGTGCCAGCTGCTCATCGAGCGCGGCGTCCAGGTGCGTTTCGCCATCCACCCGGTCGCCGGCCGCATGCCCGGCCACATGAACGTGCTACTGGCGGAGGCCGGCGTGCCCTACGACCTGATCGCCGACCTCGACGAGATCAACGCTGAGTTCGACACCGCCGACGTCGCGCTCATCATCGGCGCCAACGACGTGGTCAACCCGGTGGCGCGCACCGACAAGTCGAGCCCCATCTACGGCATGCCGATCCTGAACGCCGACAAGGCCAAGAACGTCATCGTCATCAAGCGCGGCAAGGGCGCGGGCTTCTCCGGCATCGAGAACGCGCTGTTCTACCTGGACAACACCCGCATGCTCTATGGCGACGCCCAGAAGGCGGCCGCCGAGCTGATCCAGGCGATCAAGGCGGTGTGAGGCAGCCGCCGCGCACGGCGGAGCGCGCGCCCTGAAGGCCTGGATCCGCTCGCTGTCGGGCACCCAGGAGCTGCTGCTGGTGCTGGCGGTGGCGTTCGGTGCCACCGTGCCCGGGAGCCTGGCGGCGCTGTTCGGCGGGCTGACCGCTCCGGACACCCCGCCCATCACCGACGCGGTGCTGCTGCGCAGCGCGCTGTTCGAGGTCGTGATCCTGGTGCTGCTGGGGCTGTTCCTGCGCGTGCGCGGCTGGAGCGCGCCGCGGCTCGGGCTGGCGCCATCCTGGTTCGAGACCGGGCTCGGCCTGCCGCTGGCACTCATCTATTACCTGCTGTACGCGGCGGTGGCGACCGCCGCCGCCAGCGCCTCGCCGCGCATCCAGGCCGCGCTCGATGCCACCCAGCTGATCGCCGGCCCGCTCTCCTGGCCGACGCTGCTGCTGGTCAGCGTGGTGAACCCGGTGTTCGAGGAGGTGCTCATATGCGGCTACCTGATGAGCGTGGTGCGCGAGCGCGCCGGCGTGGTGGCCGCGGTCAACGCCAGCGTCGCGCTGCGCGCCTTCTGCCATTTCTACCAGGGAGCCGTGGGGCTGATCGGCATCGTGCCGCTGGCGCTGCTGTTCGCCTGGTGGTACGCGCGCACCTCGAGGCTGTGGCCGCTGATCATCGCGCACGCCCTGCTCGACCTCGCCGCCCTGGCGCTCGGCAGCTAGCCCGCGGCCGTGGCAGGATAGCGGCCGATGTACGAGCGACACCGCCAGCCGCTCCTGCCGCGATCGCATTTCCTGCAGCGACTGCTGTGGCACTGCGCCTGTGCGCTGCTGCTGCTCGCGGTGTCGCTGGCGCTCGGCATGGCCGGCTACGAGCACTACGAGCACCTGCCCTGGCGCAGCGCCTTCGAGAACTCCGCGATGCTGCTCGGCGGCATGGGGCCGGTGGACAACCCGGCCAGCGAGGCGGGCAAGGTGTTCGCCGGCGTCTACGCGCTGTACGCGGGACTGGTGTTCATCGCCGGCGCCACCCTCATCCTGGCGCCGATCCTGCATCGCATGCTGCATTTCTTCCACAGCGACGAGCGTGACAAATGATCCACCCGAGATGTGCGTTCCGGACCCGGGGCGGCTCGCCCCGCCTGGCGGTGCTGGCCGCGACGCTCATGTACGCCGCCGCCGCAACCGCGGCGCCCGCGGCGCCCGAGCCGGCCAAGAAGCCGCTCACCACCACCGAGGTGCTGGCGGCCTCGGGTCCGGCCGACTGGCGGCCGCTCGATCCGCAGCACACCGTCTACCTGGAGCTCGCCAGCGGGCGCGTGGTGATCGAGCTCGCCCCGCAGTTTGCCCCGCACCAGGTGCAGAACGTCGAGGCCCTGGCCCGGGGCCAGTACTTCGACGGCCTCGACGTGGTGCGCTCGCAGGACAACTACGTGGTGCAGTGGGCTGACCCGACCGGCAAGCGCCCCGTAACCGCCGGCGCGGCGCGCACCCTGGCGGCTGAGTTCGAGCGGCCGCTGCGCGGCCTCGCGATCACGAAGCTGCCGGACGTGGACACTTACGCGGGCGAGACCGGCTTCGTCGACGGCTTCCCGGTGGCGGCCGACCCGGCGCTCGGGCGCGCCTGGCTGGTGCACTGCTACGGCATGGTCGGCGCGGGGCGCGACAACGACGTCGACTCAGGCGGCGGCACCGAGCTGTACGCGGTCATCGGCCAGGGCATGCGGCACCTCGACCGCAACGTCACGCTGCTCGGGCGCGTGGTGTCCGGCATGGAGCTCTTGTCGGTGCTGCCGCGCGGCTCCGGTCCGCTGGGGCGCTACGAGCACGCCGAGCAGTTCGTGCCGGTGAAGTCGATGCGGGTGGCGTCCGACGTACCCGCCGCGCAGCGCACCGACCTCGAGATCCTGCGCACCGACACCCCGACCTTCCTCGCCTACGTCGAGGCGCGGCGCAGCCGCCACGAGGAATGGTTCAAGGTGCCCGCCGGCCGCATCGACGTGTGCAACGTGCCGATCCCGTCACGGCGCGCGGCCCCGAAGCAATAGCCGCAGTCAGTGGTGCGGTGGCGGCGGGCCGTGCGGGCGCATGCCCCGCTCGAGCCGCCGCTGGCGCGCGCTCTCCACCATCTGGCGGCGCTGCTCGGGAGTGGCGCTGCGCCACTGCTGCCGCAGCAGCTCGCGCCGCTCGGGCGGCAGCTGCTGGAAGCGCCGGAAGTTCTGCCGCACGGTGGCCTGCTGGTTGGGCGGCAGCGTCTGGAAGCGCCGGAAATTCTGCCGCACGGTGGCCTGCTGGTTGGGCGGCAGCGTCTGGAAGCGCTGGAAGCGCTGGCGCGCCGCGTCTCGCTCGTCGCCCGACATGCCGAGCCAGCGCGCGCTGCCGTGCGCGAGCGCCTGCTGCCGTGCCGGCGGCAGGGTGTTCCACTGCCCGCCGAACTTGGACAGCAGCTGCTGCTGCGGCGGCGACAGGCTCGACCAGGGCACGGGCGCGGCGGCCGGCGCGGCCACCGGGGCGGCCGGTGCGGGCGGAGGTTCCTGCGCGCCGGTGCCGCCGGCGGCGGCTCCGAGCAGGACGAAAACCAGCGAACGCCAGATGTCAGTCATTGTTCTTGTCTCCGGCCGCGTTCGGCGGGGGCGGCGGCCTGGGGGGCGGCGGCGGGGGCGGCGGCGGCTTGAAGGCCCGCGCCTTCGCGGTGGGCGGGTCGGGCTGCGACAGGTAATCCGGGTTCACGTCTGCCATGCGGTCGACACTGCCGAGGAATTCCAGGAAACCCGGATCGGGCTCCTCCGGTGGCGGCTTGCGCGGCTCGTCGGCGCGCGCGGCCAGGCCGGCGAGCGCCAGCACGATCAGCACGGTTCGGGCGCCGCGCGCTGTCCACATCATCAGCCTTCGCTCTCGCCCGGGTCGGACTGCGCTGCTGCCCACTCATAGAACGAACCGTCCCAGCCCTCCATCAGTTCGAGCGTGTCGCCGTCGGCGAGCAGGTCCATGTCCTCGACCGCGCTGGCGTGCGCCGCCGCGTCCG
>Ga0207707_10003724_pt1 | contig 13498 bp, 8 predicted proteins | sample KBSC83BmetaG_FD_184336 | JGI IMG/M metagenome (GOLD analysis project Ga0207707, IMG submission 184336) | Corn rhizosphere microbial communities from Kellogg Biological Station, Michigan, USA - KBS C8-3B metaG (SPAdes) (version 2) | ecosystem: Host-associated > Plants > Roots > Rhizosphere ...
ATCTCGTCGAAGCGGGCCGGGCCGTCTTCCAGTTCCACGCCGGCCTTGAGCTTTTCGATGATCTCGTCCGGCACTTCGCCGTGCACGCGGCACAGGTACTCGCGTTCGAGCCCGCTCTTGGGATGCATCAGCGCGTTGGCCAGTTCGCCGTCGGTGGTCAGCAGCAGCAGACCGGTGGTGTTGATGTCGAGCCGGCCCACGGCGACCCAGCGTGCGCCTTTCAGGCGCGGCAGCTGTTCGAACACGGTGGGGCGGCCTTCGGGATCGTCGCGGGTGGTCAGCACGCCTTCGGGCTTGTGATAGATCAGCACCTCGGTGTCGTCGCGGCTATCGGTGGCCACGACGAACTGCTTGCCGTCCATGATCACGCGGTCGCCGGCTTTCACGCTCATGCCGGTTTCGGCGGGTGCGCCATTCAGCTCGACTTCGCCGGACTGGATGCGCTGCTCGAGCATGCGGCGCGAGCCGAGGCCGGCATTGGCCAGCACCTTGTGCAGGCGTTCTTCCAGGGCGGGGGCGTCGCTGCCGGCGCGCGGTTCGCGCTTCAGGGACAAAACGGATTTTTGCGGCGCATTCATGCGCGGTACTCCTCGGGGTCTTGCTCGGCGGCGTCGGCTTCGACGTCCGCGGCGGGGTTCGCTGCCTCGTCGGCAGTGGTTGTCGGGGTCTCGGCGGGCAGGCTCGGATCGGAGCCGGCGTCGCCGGATTCGGTTGCGGCCGGCGTCTCGCCGGCGGTCGCGGTGTCGTTGTCGTCGGCCACCGCTTCCATGGGACCGTTTTCGTCCAGGGGTTCCTCGTCCGGGTCGATCGGCAGGTCGCGCGCGACGCGGGCGGGCAGGGGATCCGGTTCGAAGCGCAGCTGCGGGTCTTCCAGGTCGCGGATTTCCGACAGCGGCGGCAACTGGTCCAGCGATTTCAGGTTGAAATAGTCGAGGAACGCGCGGGTGGTGCCGAACAGCGCCGGTTTTCCGGGCACGTCACGGTAGCCGACCACGCGGATCCACTCGCGCTCCTCCATCGTCTTGATGATGTTGGAGGACACCACCACACCGCGGATCTGCTCGATCTCGGGGCGGGTGATCGGCTGGCGGTAGGCGATCAGCGCCAGCGTCTCCAGCAGTGCACGCGAGTAGCGGCTTGGCCGTTCGGTCCACATCCGCGAGATCCACGGGTGCACGTCCTGGCGCACCTGGTAGCGGAAGCCGGAGGCCACTTCCTTCAGCTCGACGCCGCGGCCGCTGCAGTCCCCGGCCAACGCCTCGAGCGCCTTGGCGATCTGCTCGCGGTTGACATCGTCGGCCTCGTTGAACAGCTCGCCCAGCTGTTGCACGGTCATCGGCTGGGTCGAGGCCAGCAGGGCGGCCTCGATGATGGGTTTGAGTTGCTCGATCTGCATAACCTTGGGTTCGGATGCCGGTTTGATCGGTACCGCTCAGTGGATGTCGTTATTCGCCGGACGCTTCGGACAGCGCCGATTCGTCCGCTTGTGCATCGTCCGCGGGTGTATCGACGGGTTCCTCGGCGTGGCTCACCTTTGCCTTTACGTATATCGGCGCCAGCGGTTCTTCCTGGACGATCTCGACCAGCATTTCCTTGGCCAGCTCCAGCATCGCCAGGAAGGTCACCACGATGCCGAGGCGGCCCTCACTGAGGTCGAACAGGCTCTCGAAGCGATGGAAGCTGCTGTCGTCGAGCCGGCTCAGCAATTCGCCCATGCGCTGGCGCACGCTGAGCGCCTCGCGCTTGATCGCGTGATGCCCGAACAGCTCGGCCCGGTGCATCACGTCCTTCAGCGCCAGCAGCAGCTCGGTCAGCTCCAGCGGCGGCGGCAACTTGATCACGTTGCGCTCGCCCACGTCGGCGTGCACCACCACGCTGTCGCGTTCCAGTCGTGGCATCGCCTCGATGTCCTCGGCCGCCCGCTTGAACCGCTCGTACTCCTGCAAGCGCCGTACCAGTTCGGCGCGGGGGTCCTCTTCGAGCCCTTCCTCGGCCGGTGGTCGCGGCAGCAGCAGCCGCGACTTGATCTCGCCCAGGATCGCGGCCATCAGCAGGTATTCGGCGGCCAGCTCCAGCCGCATCACGTCCCGCATCAGCTCGATGTAGGCCATGTACTGCCGGGTGATCTCGGCGACCGGGATGTCCAGGATGTCCAGGTTCTGCCGGCGGATCAGGTACAGCAGCAGGTCCAGCGGCCCCTCGAATGCCTCCAGGATGACCTCGAGCGCATCCGGCGGGATGTACAGATCCTGCGGCATCTGCAGCATCGGCTGGCCGCGCACGATGGCCAGCGGCATTTCCTGCTGTTGAGGTACCGACGCAAACGCATCCTGCGGTGCGGTGACCAGGCTCTGTGGCTCGACGGGCTCAGTGCTCATCAATGCATGTCATGAGGCCGCCTTCGGCGGCTGCAGTGCGTTCAACATGATCGGAATCATTCCCATGCCGATACGGCATCGGATGTCCGTACTCGGAACACGGCGGTGAGGCGGTATTCCCGGGGTACTGCGTTCTTCACACTTGTTCGGTCGAGGCGCAGCGGACGCCATCGTCCCGACGGGCATGACGAAGCCACTCGGTGGTGGTTCGGTCAGGCGGGTCGTCAGCGACCATCGCGCGTCGACTGCGGGTTGTCAGCCACGGCAGGGACGCCAAGCCAGGGAGGGCGCGAAACGACGCCACCGGCTGTTCACTGGTCGGTTCGAGAGCAGTCGAATGGATGCCAAGGGGTGCCGGAAGTGCTCGGCAAACATTTCCATGGAGCCACGCGTGAGTCAAGAGTAGCGGTTAGCCGGCGTCAAGTCCAGCGCAGATCGCCAGTTGCCGTGGCTGTTCGCGAGGCGCCGGCTGCAGGTGTTTGCCGGTTTCGCACCGGCGCTTCCGACAGGCACAATACGCGGGTTGCGCCGGGGGAAACCGATACGTTGCGAGTTCGGAAAGGGCGGCATGTGACCTAATGTGTCGAATTGGGTCAGGCTCGCGTCAGCGTCGTATCAGGCGATGTCGAGCAGGCAATGGCACGCGCCGTGATGATGGCGCGGCCACGGTGCAGGTCTCGGCTTGGGTGGATCGTGGCGTGGCGTGCGAGACGCAGGTGGGTTCGAATGGGCGGCCGGCGCGGCGTGAAATATGGAATGGCACGGCGATTGCTTGGGCAACTGCTGACAATCCCACCGGCGACGGCGCAGCGGTATCGCCGGCGAATGGTGCGGCAGAAAAGGTTCAGGATGATGTTGGACGCAGCGCCCTTGGCGGGGCGCAAGAGCAAAAACAGGCGGTGGAACTGATGGCGATCGATAAAAGCGGGCAGGATGGCAGCGGACCGGAGCAGTTGCGCCCGGCACGCATGCAGATCGAAACGACGGTGCTGATGAGCAGCAACGGCGAGTCGCATCCGACCGAGCTGGTCGATATCTCGGCTACCGGCGCGCTGCTGCGCCGCCCGTTGGGCTGGTCGGGTCATGTCGGGCAGAGCTGGGTGCTCGACATGATCTTCGGAAACAACCTGCATATCCATCTCGAGGCCGTGGTGGCGCGCATCTCCGATCATCACATAGGCTTTTCGTACAGCCGCATTCCCGAAGACAAGCAGGTGCCCCTGTGGAACCTGCTGGGCGGGTACGCCGATATCCTGGAGTACTGGAAGGGCGGCTGAGCAGACACGGTCGCCGTATGAAAAACGCCCGCGCATGCGGGCGTTTTCGATGGCGGATGCCTGCCGGGAACTCAGGCCGGGGCTTTCTTCTCGTCGCGCAGTTCGCGGCGAAGGATCTTGCCCACGTTGCTCTTCGGCAGGCTGTCGCGGAACTCGATCAGCTTGGGCCGCTTGTAGCCGGTGAGGTTCTCGCGACAGAACTGCTTGAGCGCTTCCTCGGTGAGGCTCGGGTCCTTGCGCACCACGAACAGCTTCACCACTTCGCCGGAATGCTCGTCCGGCACACCGACCGCGGCCACCTCGAGCACGCCGGGATGAGCCATCACCGCGTCCTCGACCTCGTTCGGATACACGTTGAAGCCGGACACCAGGATCATGTCCTTCTTGCGGTCGACGATGTAGAAGTAGCCGTTCGCGTCCATCTTCGCGATGTCGCCGGTATGCAGCCAGCCATCGGCGTCGAGCACCTTGGCGGTTTCGTCCGGGCGGTTCCAGTAGCCCTTCATGACCTGCGGGCCGTGCACCATCAGCTCGCCGACTTCGCCGACCGGCAGCGGCTGACCCTCCTCCGACCAGATGGCCACGTTGGTGGACGGCACCGGCAGGCCAATCGAGCCGTTGTATTCCTTGAGGTCCAGCGGGTTGATGCACACCGCGGGCGAGGTCTCGGTCAGGCCGTAGGCTTCGGCCAGGGTGCAGCCGGTGACTTTCTTCCAGCGTTCGGCCACGGCGCGCTGCACTGCCATGCCGCCGCCAAGGGTCAGGTGCAGTTTCGAGAAATCCAGTTCGGCGAAGCCGGGCGTATTGAGCAGACCGTTGAACAGCGTGTTGACGCCGGTCAGCGCGGTGAAGCCGGACTTGCGCAGCTCCTTGACGAAGCCTGGCATGTCGCGCGGGTTGGTGATCAGCCAGTTGAGCCCGCCCAGGCGCATGAACACCAGGCCATTCGCGGTCAGCGAGAAGATGTGGTACAGCGGCAGCGCGGTGATGATCACCTCCTCGCCGGGCGTGACCAGCTCGGTGCCGATCCAGGCGGCGGCCTGCAGCATGTTCGCCACCATGTTGCCGTGGGTCAGCATGGCGCCCTTGGCCACGCCGGTGGTGCCGCCGGTGTATTGCAGGAAGGCGATGTCATCGTGGGTCAGCGTCACTGGCTGCAGCGGATGCGCCGCGCCGCGCGCCAGCGCGTCACGGAAACGCACGGCCTGCGACAGTTCGAACGCCGGCACCATCTTCTTCACGTGCTTCAGCACGAAGTTGATCAGCGCACCCTTGGGAAAGCCGAGCAAGTCGCCGATGCCGGTGGTGATGATGTGCTGCACCTCGGTTTCGGCCACCACTTGCTGCAGGATGGCGGCGAAGTTGTCCAGCACCACGATCGCCTTGGCGCCGGAGTCCTCGAGCTGGTGCTTGAGTTCGCGCGCGGTGTACATCGGATTGGTGTTGACCACGACCAGGCCGGCACGTAGCGCGCCGAACAGGGCGATCGGGTACTGCAGCACGTTCGGCATCATGATCGCGATGCGGTCGCCCTTGCCGAGCTTGAGCACGCCGGTGAGGTAGCCGGCGAACTGGCGGCTCATCTTGTCGATCTGGCCGTAGTTGAGCTGGCGGCCGAAGCTGGCGAACGCCGGGCGGTCGCGGAAGCGGGTGAACGCTTCTTCCAGCACCGCCGGTACCGAAGCATATTGACTGACGTCGATCTGTTCAGGCACGCCGGCTGGATAGTTCTCCAGCCACGGACGTTCGTTGCTCATGCTTTGGGTTCCCTGTTTTTGTCGATGACGATGGGGCGGATGATGGAATCGGAATGGCGTTAGCATCCATCATGGACCATGCGCCGGTTGATTGGAGCATACGCCCGCGTACAGCGGCAAGCCGCACTGCAGCGAGTTCCGTCGATGATGGCACCGGGGAAAACCGTCTTTCTGCTGATCGCTCTCACGTTGTTCGCATTGGCGTTGCCGGCGTGTCGGCGCACTCCCGACGAAGCGCAGGTGCGCAAGGCCATCGCGTCGGTTGCGCAAGCGGCCGAAGCGGGCTCGGCCAGTGGCGTGGGCGAGCCGTTGAGCGAGGATTTCGACGGCAATGCCGGCGCGCTCGACCGGCGCGGATTGACCGGCATGGTCCGGTTGCTCGCGCTGCGTGGCGAACGTGTCGGCGTGACGATGGGGCCGGTTTCGATCGAACCCCGCGGCGAGCGCATGGTGGCCACGTTCACCGTCACGCTGACCAGCGGCGGCAAGCTGCTGCCTGACCAGTTGGGCGTCTATCAGGTCGAATCCGCGTGGCGCAAGGAAGACGGCGCGTGGCGTTGCTACACCGCGAACTGGAAGCATTCGCTGTAGGAGCCCGCTGGCGGGCGATGCTTTTGGAGCCGGGATTCGGGATTCGCAAAGACAAGGGCATCGCCCGCCAGCGGGCTCCTGAGATTTCTGCGCATGCAAAAAAACGCCCCGGGGACCAGGGCGCTTTTTGTACCGCACGAAGTTATGCCGAAACTCAGGCGGCCTTCTTGCCCGCCAACTGGCGCAGCACGTACTGCAGGATGCCGCCGTGGCGGAAGAACTCGCGCTCCTTCGGGGTCAGCAGCATCACGTTCACGCCGAACTGCTTCTTGCTGCCATCGGAGGCAGTGGCGGTGACCGTGGCTTCCTTCGAGTTGCCGTCGTCGAGGCCGGTGATGTCGAAGGTCTCCTTGCCGGTCAGGCCCAGCGTCTGCGCGTTCTGGCCATCCTTGAAGGTGCATGGCAACACGCCCATGCCGACCAGGTTGGAGCGGTGGATGCGCTCGAAGCTCTCGGCGATCACCGCCTTCACGCCCAGGAGCAAGGTGCCCTTGGCCGCCCAGTCGCGCGAAGAGCCGGTGCCGTATTCCTTGCCGGCCAGCACCACCAGCGGGGTCTTCTCGGCCTTGTACTTCATCGCGGCGTCGTAGATCGACATTTGTTCGCCCGACGGCACGTGCAAGGTGTAGCCGCCTTCGACGTTGTCGAGCATCTGGTTCTTGATGCGGATGTTGGCAAAGGTGCCGCGCACCATCACGTCGTCGTTGCCGCGGCGCGAACCGTAGGAGTTGAAGTCCTTCGGCTGCACGCCTTTCTCGATCAGGAAGCGGCCCGCCGGGCTGTCTTTCTTGATCGCGCCGGCCGGCGAGATGTGGTCGGTGGTGATCGAGTCGCCGAACACGCCGAGCGCGCGGGCACCGTGGATGTCCTCGACCTTGCCCAGCGCCATCGTCATGTCGTCGAAGTAGGGCGGGTTCTTGATGTAGGTGGAATCGTCCCAGCGGTACACGGCGCCGTCCGGCGAGGCGATCGCGTTCCAGCGGCTGTCGCCCTTGAACACGTCGGCATAGTTCTTGGCGAACATCTCCGGGTTGACCGCGCCGGCGATCGCATCGGAGATTTCCTGGTTGCTCGGCCAGATGTCCTTCAGATAGACCGGCTGGCCGTCGCTGCCGGTGCCGATGGCGTCGTGGGTCAGATCGATGTCCAGCGTGCCGGCCAGCGCATAGGCGGCCACCAGCGGTGGCGAAGCCAGATAGTTCAGCTTGACCTCGGCGTGCACGCGGCCCTCGAAGTTGCGGTTGCCGGAGAGCACCGCCGATACCGCCAGGTCACCGTCGGCGATGCCCTTGCTGATCTCCACCGGCAGCGGGCCGGAGTTGCCGATGCAGGTGGTGCAGCCGTAGCCCACCAGGTAGAAGTTGATCTTCTCCAGCTCCTTCAGCAGGCCGGTCTTTTCCAGGTAGTCGGTGACCACCTTCGAGCCCGGCGCGAGCGAGGTCTTCACCCACGGCTTGGCCTTCAGCCCCCTCGCCGCGGCTTTCTTGGCCAGGATGCCGGCGCCCAGCATCACCGCCGGGTTGGAGGTGTTGGTGCAGGAGGTGATCGCGGCGATCACCACCGAACCGTCGGCGATGCGGAAGCTCTCGCCGTTCTTCTCCACCAGCACGCCGGTTTCGCCGATCGCGTTGGCGGGGTTGCCGATCGCAGCGGAGCCGCCCTCGTTGGCGTAGCGCTCGACGTCGCCGTTGCCCCTCTTGCGGTTGGCGGTGAGCGGGCCGACGACCTCGCGGAAGTTGCGCTGCGCATCAGCCAGCAGCACGCGGTCCTGCGGACGCTTCGGGCCGGCCATCGACGGCTTCACGTCGGCCAGGTCGAGTTCCAGCACCGCGGAGAAATCCGGAACCGGGGTGTTCTCGTCATGCCACAGGCCCTGCGCCTTGGCATAGGCCTCGACCAGCGCGATCTGTTCCGCGCTGCGGCCGGACAGGCGCAGGTAGTTCAGCGCCTCCTGGTCGATCGGGAAGATGCCGCAGGTGGCGCCGTATTCCGGGGCCATGTTGCCGATGGTGGCGCGGTCGGCCAGCGCCAGGTGCTTCAGGCCCGGGCCGAAGAACTCCACAAACTTGCCCACCACGCCGAGCTTGCGCAGCATCTGGGTCACGGTGAGCACCAGGTCGGTGGCGGTGACGCCCTCGCCCAGCTTGCCGGAGAGCTTGAAGCCCACCACCTGCGGGATCAGCATCGACGAAGGCTGGCCCAGCATGGCCGCCTCGGCCTCGATGCCGCCCACGCCCCAGCCCAGCACGCCGATGCCGTTGATCATGGTGGTGTGCGAGTCGGTGCCAAACACGGTGTCGGGGTAGGCCCAGCGCTCGCCGCCCTTGTCGCCGGTGAACACCACGCGAGCCAGGTGCTCCAGGTTCACCTGATGCACGATGCCGGTGCGCGGCGGCACCACCTTGAAGCTGTTGAACGCCTTCTGGCCCCAGCGCAGGAAGCTGTAGCGTTCCTGGTTGCGCTGGAATTCGATTTCGACGTTCTGCTCCAGGGCGTCTGCGGAGCCGAACACGTCCACCTGCACCGAGTGGTCGATGACCAGCTCGACCGGAGTCAGCGGGTTGATCTGGGTGGCGTCGCCGCCCAGCTTCACCACCGCGTCGCGCATCGCCGCCAGATCCACCACGCAAGGCACGCCGGTAAAGTCCTGCAGGATCACGCGAGCCGGCATGAAGGCGATCTCGGTGGAAGGCTCGGCCTTGGCGTCCCACGTCGCGACGGCCTCGACTTCCTTTGCGGTGACGTCGACGCCGTCCTCGTGGCGCAGCAGATTTTCCAGCAGGATCTTCATCGAGTACGGCAGCCGCTTCAGATCGAAGCGCTGGCCCAGCTTGGTCAGGCTGGCAAAGGCGTACTTCTTGCCATTGACCTCGAGGCTGTCGCGTACGGAAAAGGTGTCTTTCATGGGAGGTGCTCCTGGCTGAATCCTGCGGCTGGGATGACTCGACGACGGTGCCGCGATGGCGTGGGATGGGGCCATCACGGCAAAGACGCAATTATCGCGCAAACCCCACGCGGCCGCGAACCGGCGTACCGTCGTGAAGACGGCGTGCATGGTTTGCGGGGCGTCTGCCGGGTGGTGCCGGCGGGTACACTGCGCCGACACTCACGGCGACTTCGCCGCACAGGATGGGCCCGATGACCACCGTACGCAAACGCCTTTGATGACATGCAGCATTCGATGATTTCGATGGGCCTGGCCGCCGTCTCGCTGCGCGACCTCGCGTTGGTGCAGGCGGTGCATCGCCACGGCAGTTTCAACAGCGCCGCGCGGGCCATGCACATCAGCCCGTCCGGGCTGTCGCACCAGGTGCAGAAGGTAGAGCAGGCGCTGGGTGCGCCGCTGTTCGAGCGCGGCGGGCGCAAGATCGTGCCGACCGCCGGCGGCCAGCGGCTGCTGCAGCAGATCGACGCGGTGCTGGCTTCCGCCGAGCATTTGCAGCAGGTCGCCCGCGCCGGCGAGGTCGCGTTTGGCGGCGAGCTGCGTCTGGGCGTACCGGCCTCGCTGGGGCCGTACCTGCTGCCACACCTGATCGCGCCGTTTCCGCAGCATTTTCCCGGTGCGCGGCTGGGCATCTCCGAGGGCAAACCGCGCGGCCTGCTGCGTCGCCTGCATGAGGGCGAACTCGACGCGGTGCTGGCGCCGCCGGCTGCGGCGACCAGCGGAATTGCCTCGCGTCCGCTGTTCTTCGAGCCGTGGGAGCTCATGCTGCGCGCCGACCATCCGCTGGCCGGCCGCGACAGCATCGCGCTGGCCCAGCTCGATCCGGCCGAAGCCACGCTGATGGCCGAAAGCCATGCCGACGGCCTCGAGGGTGTCGGCAGCGAGCACGGTCACGTGCAGGACGTCAGCCTGGAAAGCCTGGCTGCCCTGGTCAGCCTGCGCGGCGGCTACACGCTGGTGCCCGCGCTGGCGCACGGGCGGCTGGCCTCGATGCCGAACGTGGCGCTGGCGAAGCTGAAGGGGCCGGTGTCGGGTCGCGAGATCGCGCTGTACTGGCGTGGCGCGTCGCCCTGGCATGACGACCTGCAAGCGTTCGCCGAGTTGCTGCGCAAGCTGGCGCGGCAGCGGCCGGGCCTGCGGGTGACCGGTGCGAAGGCGAAGCCGGCCTCGGCGTGACGCAAGCAGAAGGCCGCCTTGCGGCGGCCTTCTGCCAATCCCATGAGGCGATCACTCAACCGCGCGAGGCGCGCTTGCGGTCGATCTCGGTGAGGTGCTTCTTGCGCAGGCGGATTTCCTTCGGAGTGACCTCGACCAGTTCGTCGTCGTCGATGAAGTCCAGCGCCTGCTCCAGCGAGAACTTGATGGCCGGGGTCAGCTGGATCGCGTCGTCCTTGCCGGCGGCGCGCATGTTGGTCAGCGGCTTGGGCTTGATCACGTTCACCGTGAGGTCGTTGTCCTTGGCATGGATGCCGACCAGCTGGCCCTCGTAGACCGAGTCGCCCTCGGCGGCGAACAGCCGGCCGCGCTCCTGCAGCGGCCCCAGCGAATAGGCGGGGGTGGTGCCGCCGGCGTTGGCGATCATCACGCCATTGGGGCGCTTGGCGATCTGGCCTTCTTCCTTCGGACCGTAATGGTCGAACACGTGGAACAGCAGGCCGGTACCCTGGGTCAGGGTCTTGAACTGGTTCTGGAAGCCGATCAGGCCGCGTGCCGGGATCATGTACTCCAGGCGCACGCGGCCCTTGCCGTCCGGCTCCATGTTCTTCAGCTGGCCCTTGCGCATGCCGAGGCGTTCCATCACCGGGCCCTGGTGGGTTTCCTCCACGTCGACCACCAACTGCTCGAACGGCTCCATCTTCTGGCCGTCGATCTCCTTGACGATCACTTCCGGGCGCGACACGGCCAGCTCGTAGCCCTCGCGGCGCATGTTCTCGATCAGCACCGACAGGTGCAGCTCGCCGCGGCCGGAGACCAGGAACTTGTCCGCATCCGAACCCTGCTCGACCTTTAGCGCCACGTTGTGCACCTGCTCGCGCTCCAGGCGATCCTTGAGCTGGCGGCTGGTGAGGAACTTGCCGCCGGAGAGGTCCTTGTTGCCGGCGAACGGCGAGTTGTTGACCTGGAAGGTCATCGAGATGGTCGGCTCGTCGACGGTCAGCGCGGGCAGCGCCTCGGGCGCGTCCAGCGCACACACGGTATCGGAGATGGTCAGCTCGGCGATGCCGGAGATGGCCACGATGTCGCCCGCTTCGGCGGTCTCCTGCTCGATGCGTTCCAGGCCCATGAAGCCGAGCACCTGCAGGATCTTGCCCTGGCGCTTCTTGCCGTGGCGGTCGATCACCGCCACCGGCATGTTCTTCTTCAGCGTGCCGCGCTGGATGCGGCCGATGCCGATCACGCCGACGAAGCTGTTGTAGTCCAGCTGGCTGATGCGCATCTGGAACGGGCCGTCCGGGTCCACGTCCGGCTTGCTCACGTGCTGCATGATCGCTTCGTACAGCGGGGTCATGTCGCCTTCGCGCACGTTCTCGTCGAGGCCGGCGTAGCCGTTCAGCGCCGAGGCGTAGACGATCGGAAAGTCCATCTGCTCAGGGGTGGCGCCGAGGCGGTCGAACAGATCCCACACCTGCTCGACGACCCACTCGGGGCGGGCGCCCGGGCGGTCGACCTTGTTGACCACCACGATCGGCTTGAAGCCCATCGCGAACGCCTTCTGCGTCACGAAGCGAGTCTGCGGCATCGGGCCGTCCATTGCGTCGACCAGGATCAGCACCGAGTCGACCATCGACAGCACGCGCTCCACCTCGCCGCCGAAGTCGGCGTGTCCCGGCGTGTCGACGATGTTGATGCGGTTGCCGCGCCAGGTGATCGCGGTGTTCTTGGCCAGGATGGTGATGCCGCGCTCCTTCTCCTGATCGTTCGAGTCCATCACGCGCTCGGCCAGCACCGTGCGCTCGCTGAGCGTGCCGGACTGCTTGAGCAGGCAGTCGACCAAAGTGGTCTTGCCGTGATCGACGTGAGCCACGATGGCGATGTTGCGCAGATTTTCTATGGACATGGGAAGCACTCGGGCGGCGCGTGCAGCCACCACGTGGGTTATTTGAGGGTTAACCGGTCAATTATACGGGTTTGCGCGGCTGCGCGCGCGTACGTGGAGGATGATCCGGCCGGCGTCGCCACCGGGTCGATGGCCCGCTCCGGATCGGGCCGGCCGGGTTGCAGGCGTCCCGGAAACCGGCTGGACTGCCGCCGTCGCCACGCACCGGCACCGCGCCGTCGCGGCAGCTGGCATGGTCAGGCAGTGCGGGGGATCCTGGGGCCGGCAGCCGGGAACGCAGGCTCCCGAACGCCATGGCGCGTGCCTCCGCCGCTACGCGACGATTCCGCGGGTGGGGCGGCTAGACCACGCCCAGCAGGTAGTACGCGGCGATCACCACGGCGACCGCCAGGGTCTTGATCACGGTGATCGCGAAGATGTCCTTGTAGGACTGTCGATGGGTCAGTCCGGTGACCGCCAGCAAGGTGATCACCGCGCCGTTGTGCGGCAGGGTGTCCATGCCGCCGGAAGCCATCGCCGCTACCCGATGCAGCACCTCCATCGGGATGCCGGCGGCCTGCGCGTTGTGGATGAAGGTTTCGGCCATCGCGCCCAGCGCGATGCTCATGCCGCCGGAGGCCGAGCCGGTGATGCCGGCCAGCGCGGTGACGGTGACCGCCTCGTTGACCAGCGGGTTCGGGATCGTGTGCAGCGCATCGGCCACCAGCTTGAAGCCGGGCAGGGCGGCGATCACGGCACCGAAGCCGTACTCCGAGGCGGTGTTCATCGAGGCCAGCAGGGCGCCGCCGACCGCGGCCTGGCTGCCTGCGGCCAGCCGGCCCATCACTGCGCGCCAGGCGAACACCAGCACACACAGGACGCCTACCAGCAAGGCGCCTTCGACCGCCCAGATCGCGGCGACCTTCGACACCTCCTGCACCACGGGTTTCGCGTTGCCGACCACGCTGGGCAGGAACGACTGGGTCTCGCCGTAGAGCCGCGGGATCAGGTCGGTGAACAGCTTGTTGCACACGCCCACCAGCACCAGCGGCAGCAGGGCGATCAGCGGATGCGGCAGGCGGGTGGCGTCGAACGGCTCCGGTTCGTTGACCAGGTTGTCGCCGTAGCCTTCGCCGGCCGCGGCGGCCTTGCGCCGGCGCCAATCGAGGTAGCTCAAACCCACGATCAGGATGAACACGCCGCCGATCGTACCCAGCCAGGGCGCGGCCCACGTATTGGTGCCGAAGAACGCGGTGGGGATGATGTTCTGGATCTGCGGCGTGCCGGGCAGCGAATCCATGGTGAAGGTGAACGCGCCCAGCGCGATGGTGCCGGGGATCAGCCGCTTGGGGATGTCGCTGGCGCGAAACAGCTCGGCCGCGAACGGGTACACCGCGAACACCACCACGAACAGCGACACCCCGCCGTAGGTCAGCAGCGCACACACCAGCACGATCGACAGGATCGCCCGGCTGCGCCCGACCAGGCCGATCGTCGCCGCCACGATCGACTTG
>Ga0207707_10003725_pt1 | contig 13498 bp, 15 predicted proteins | sample KBSC83BmetaG_FD_184336 | JGI IMG/M metagenome (GOLD analysis project Ga0207707, IMG submission 184336) | Corn rhizosphere microbial communities from Kellogg Biological Station, Michigan, USA - KBS C8-3B metaG (SPAdes) (version 2) | ecosystem: Host-associated > Plants > Roots > Rhizosphere ...
CGCGGAAAGCGCCGTCGCCATGCGCGCAAAGCGCACCGCGCACGCGCGGGCGCTTTGGGGCCTTTCTCGCGTCAAAGGACCGACTAGCACCAGCGAAGTTCCGGACAATCGCTTAATGGCGAATCGGCGCCGCCACAAGATCAGCGCCGGAAATGCCGCTCGCCGGCCTACTTCATCCCCCGCCTTGCCTCGCCGTTGACGCGCCGGCCGGCTTCCTTGACGAGGCTCAGATCGGCGTATTTCTTCACGTCGATATCGATCTTCAAGAAGCCCGCCTCCTTCTGCGTCTTCAAATTGCGCTGCAGCGCCGCGAGATCGGGTAGATCGTTCGGATCGCGATAGGTGTCCTTCGTCGTGAAGAGCCAGGGATCGAGCCGCGCCTTCGGGATCTTCGTGTAGTTCGAGACGATGGTCACCGCGGCGTCGTGGTTCTTCGGATCCAAGTACCAGTGCAGCTCGCGAATTTCGTCCTCAAAATAATCGACGAGCGCGGCGCGGTGCTTGGCGACATAGCCCGCGCGGGCGACGCGCATCAGAATCTGCGTCACCCCGCCCATCGCATCCTTCAGATCGAACAGCACCCGCGCGACGGCGAGCGAGCGCGGATCGTTGATGGTGGCGGGAATGGTCGTCACCAGATCCGCCTTGTGCTCGGTCAGCATCGGGATCATGGCGAAGAAATTGCCCTCGATCACCGTGTAGTCGCGGCCCGCCTCGAGCCCGATGCGGCGCAAATAGGCGCGGGTCGCGATGTCGGTGCCGGCGCCGATCACGTTGGTCGCGATCGTCTTGCCCTTCAAATCATGGATCGTCTTGATCGGGCTGTCCTTCAGGACGAGAAATCCGTTCGAGAGATAGCCGGGATGGCCGTCCTGAAGCTCGTCGGCGATGATGCGCAGATCGTTCATATGGCCGTTCTGCACCGCATTGCCGAAGGAAGCGAAAGCGAGCTCGGCGATGTCGAGCTCGCCGGTCGCGAGCGCGGTGATCATCGGCGCGGTGCCGGCGAAGTGAACCGGATCGAGCGTGTAGCTCTTGCCGAGATGCGGCGCGAGCTCGGGCTTGGCAAAAAGGATCGGCGCCAAAGAGGTCGGCGTCGTGATCCAGCCGGTCCTGATCTTGACCGGCGTTTCGGCGCGCGCCGCGGCGGCGGTCAGGCCCAGCACGGCGGCGACGGCAATGGCGACGATGAAGCGCATTTCGGCCTCCTCCCGATGTTCGCGACGTATTGTTATCTTGCAAACCTATGCCACGCAGCGCGCGAAGTGAAGCCGAGAATGCGATTGGTTTGACCGCTCCGCGCGCGGTTCATATGATCGCGGCTCTTGCCGTCGAGGCGCGGATGGGAGGGCGCCATGACCGGAAAGTGGCGCGGACTCGTCATCCCCGTGATCCTCATCGCGCTCTGGGAAATTGGCGCGCGCGCCGGAATCCTGCCCCCCGACACCATGTCGCAGCCTTCGCTGATCGCCGTCGCCGGCTGGCATGCCTTGCTCGACGGATCGCTGCTGCTCGCGACCTTGCAGACCTTCCAATCGGCGCTCCTTGGCCTCGCGCTCGGCGCGGCGGTCGGCATCGCCATCGGCACGGCGATCGGCCTTAGCCCGGCGCTCGAAGCGGTGATCGGCCCGACCCTCGATACCATCCGTCCGGTTCCGGCGGTGGCGATCATCCCGCTCGCGCTCTTGATCTATGGCTTCGGCGTGCGCATGGAGGTGATGGTCGTGAGTTTCGCCGCGGTCTGGCCGATCCTCATCGTCACGGTGACGGCGGTGCGCGCGATCGAGCCGCGCCTCCTCGAGATCGCGCGCATGCTGGAGATGCGGCCGTTGCGGCGCATGGCTGAGATCGTGCTCCCGGCGGCGCTGGCGCGCATCGCCATCGGCATCCGCGTCAGCGCGAGCGTCGCCCTCGTCGTCGCCGTCACGGTCGAGATCGTGCTCAATCCGCAAGGCCTCGGCTATGGCATGATCATCGCCGCGCAATCGCTGCGGCCCGATCTGATGTGGGCGGAGCTGCTCTGGATCGCCTTCGCCGGCTGGCTCTTCAACATGCTGCTCCTGACCATCGACCGGCGGTGGCTGCGGCGGTTCCAGGTCGGAGGCGTGCGGTGAAGCCGCGCGCGCTTGGCCTCAAGCTTCTCGCTCTGCTCTTTGCCGCGGCGCTGATCGGCCTCTGGCAGGTCGCGGCCGATGCACGCCTCGTCTCGCCGGTCTTCTTCCCCTCCCCCCAGCGCACACTTGCAGCGCTCGTTGCGATGGAAGAGCGCGGCGATTTGTGGCGGCCGATGGCGGCGACCGCCTTGCGCATGTTCTATGGCTGGGTGCTCGCCTCGCTTCTCGGCGTTCTCCTCGGTGCCGCCATCGCGCGCTCGGGCCCGGCCCGCGCCTATCTCGAGCCGATCCTCGAATATCTTCGGCCGCTTCCCGCCTCGGCGATCATTCCGCCGGCGATCCTCTTTCTCGGGCTCACCAGCAAGATGGCGGTGGCGGTCATTTCCTTCGGCGCGCTCTGGCCCGTGCTCTTGGGCGCCTATCACGGCTTCCGCAGCGTCGATCCGCAGCTCGCCGAGATGGCCGCCGCGCTGCGCATGGGCAGCGTCTCGTTCCTTTGGAAAGTGGCGCTGCCCAGCGCGCTGCCCGATATCTTCGCCGGCGTGCGCGTCAGCCTCGCCATTGCCCTCATCCTTGCCATCGTCACCGAGATGCAATCGGCGCAAAGCGGGCTCGGCTTCAACATCCTGATGGCGCAGCGCAGCTTCCGCAGCCCCGAACTCTACGCCGGCATTATCGTGCTCGGCGTGCTTGGCCTTTGCACCAATCAGGTGCTGCTCGCCGCCGAGCGCCGCCTGTTGCGCTGGCGCACCCTCGCGCGCTAGAGCAGGCCGGACGCATGAAGCCCGCACCCTTTGCCTATTACGATCCGGCAAGCCTTGCCGAGGCGAGCGCGCTCTTGGCGCGGCATGACAACGCCCGGCTGCTGGCGGGCGGCCAGTCGCTGATGCCGATGATGAATTTCCGCTATGTCACGCCGGATCACCTGATCGATCTCAACAAGATCCCGAGCCTCGCCGGGATCGGAATCGCCGATGGCGCGCTGCGCTTCGGCGCAATGACGCGCCAGCGCGAAATCGAGTTCTCCTCCGAGGTGGCGCGACTCTGCCCGGTGATCCAGGAGGCGCTCGCCCATGTCGGTCACCGCCAGACGCGCAATCGCGGCACGATCGGCGGCTCGCTCTGCCATTTCGATCCCGCAGCCGAGCTCGTCAATCTGACGGCGCTTTATGGTGGCACGCTCGAAGCCGAAAGCGTACGCGGCAAGCGGGTCTTGGCTTTCGACGCCTTCGCCGCGGGATTCATGACGAGCTCGCTCGAGCCGGACGAGATCCTGACCGCGGTGACGCTCAAGCCATGGGGGCTGCGGCACGGCTATGCGTTCTTGGAGCTCGCACGCCGCCACGGCGATTTCGCGATCGTCGCGGCAAGCGCGCTCCTCGAGCTCGATCCGCGCGGCCGGATCGCACGCGCCGCCCTGGCGCTGTCGGGGTTGGGGCCCGTGCCGGCACGGCCCGAGAAATCGATCGCGTTGCTTCAGGGCGCGGAACCGACGCGCGAGGCCTTTCTCGCCGCGGCCGAGGAAGCCGGCAAGATCGAGGCGATGAGCGACGCCTATTACAGCGCCGCCTATCGCCAGCATCTGGCGCTTGTGCTGACGCGCCGCGTCCTGGAGCAAGCGGCGCGGCGCGCCGCCGAGCGCAGCACCGCATGACCCAAAAGCGCCGCATCGCCGTCACCGTCAACGGCACGCGTTATGAGCGCGAAGCCGAGCCGCGCTTGAGCCTCGCCGATTTCCTGCGCCACGATCTGCATCTCACCGGCACGCATTTGGGCTGCGAGCATGGCGTTTGTGGCGCTTGCACGGTGCTCTTCAACGGCCACAGCGCCCGCTCCTGCCTCATGCTCGCGGTGCAAGCCGATGGGCAAGAGATCACCACCGTCGAAGGCCTCTCGCCCGCCGACGGATCGCTCTCGCCGCTGCAAGAGGCTTTTCACGAGAAGCATGCGCTGCAATGCGGCTTCTGCACGCCGGGCATCCTCTGCACCGTCACCGAGCTGCTGCGCGAGGTGCCGCGGCCCGACGAGACGCAGATCCGAGAATGCCTCTCCGGCAATCTCTGCCGCTGCACCGGCTATCAGCCGATCATCGAGGCGGTGCTGCTCGCGGCATCGCAGCTGGAGCCTGGAATCAAAGATGAGGATGGTCGCGTATGATCGCTGCAAGCGCATCCTGCGTCCCTCGACAAGCTCGGGATGAGGAAAATCCCAGATGGCATTAAAAAACCACCTCATCCTGAGCGCGACCCTGAGCGCAGCGAAGGGAAGCAGTCGAAGGACGCACGGCCGATTTCCAGCAATAAGCGATCGCCCTCATTGACGCAGGGAGGATGTGATGGCCCGATTTCCTTATCTCAACAAAGAAGACGTTGCGCCCGAGCATCGCGACATCATGCGCGACATCAATTTGTCGAAGCTTCTCGCGCACAGCCCCGGCGCGGCGCGCGCGTCGAACAATGGCGCCATGTATATCCGCCACGGCTCGAAGCTCGATCCGCGCCTGCGCGAGATGGCGATCATGCAAGTCGGCTATCTTGCGCGCTCCGCCTATGAATACGCGCATCACGTGCAGATCGGCCTCGGCGTCGGCGTCAGCGAGGCCGATATCCGCGCCATCGCCGACGACACCGCGGGCAAGCCGACCGCGCTTGACCCGTTGACCAAGGCGGTGTTGAAGGCGGCGCGCGAGCTGGCCGCCGAGATCAAGCTCTCCGACGAGACCTTCGCCGTGCTGCGCCGGCATCTCGACAATGAAAAGCTGATCGACCTCTTCATCGCGATCTGCTCTTATTGCTCGACCGTGCGCCTGCTGGCCGCCTTGCAGATCGATCTCGAGGACGAATACCGGCAATATCTCGAGCGATTCCCGCTGCCGAAGGACTAAGGGAGCCGACCGGCCAACCTCGCGAAGGAGCGAAACGATGCGTCCGCAACTCTTGAATCCCGCGCAACTCGTCGGCGTGTTCCGCAAGGAATTCGAGCTTTGCCAGGTGAAGCGCGGCGAGACCATCGTACTCTTGACCAACCTCAACACGCGGCGCGACTACGTCCAAGCCGGCATGGCGGCCGCCGAGGAGCTGGGCGCCGACATCTACGAGATCGGCATCAGCCGCGTGCCCGACTTCACCCGCGTGCGGCGCGAGGTCGGCGAGGCGAAGGGGCTGATGGCGGCGCTCAAGGCCGCCGATCTGGTGCTGACCTTCCAGCCGCCCAATTTCGCCCGCTGGCAGCGCGAGGCGCGCGATGCGGGGACGCGCATCCTCTCCGTCATCGTCGCGCCCGACGAGCTGGCGCGGCTGCAATCGCCGCCCGGCCTCAAAGAGGCCGTGCTGCACGCCGCCGAGCGCTGGGGCAATGCGCGCGAGATCCGGCTGCTCTCCGATGCCGGCACCGATCTCACCTGGAAACGCGGCGAGTTCAAGGTCAAGAGCCAATATGGCTTCGCCGAGGAGCCGGGCCGCGTCGACCAATGGGGCGCCGGGCATATCACCAACTATCCCGATGAAGGCAGCGCCAACGGCATTGTCGTGCTGCAGCCGGGCGATTTCTGGATCCTGCCCTATATCCGCCTGATCGAGAATCCGGTGCGGCTCGAAATCCGCGACGGCTTCATTCGCAAGGTCGAAGGCGGGGTCGATGCAAAGGCCTTCACCTATTGGCTCGACCGCAACAAGCGCAGCGCCGACGATCTCGATCCCTATGCCGTCTCGCATCTCGGGTTCGGGCTGCACCCGCATGCGCATTGGGACCAGATCCTCCTCCATGGCAACGAGCCCGACCGGCTCGATTCTTCGGCGCGCGTCTTTGCCGGCAATTTCCTCTTCTCCACTGGCCCCAACAACGACATGGGCGGCAAGCGCGACACCAAGGGCCACATCGACACGCCGATGTGCGACTGCACGGTGCTGCTCGACAATGAGCCCGTGCTGGAGCGCGGAAAATTCGTCGATCCGAAGATGATCGTCCCGCCGGCCTGGGGGTGATTGCCGCCGGTGAAACACGCTTTCGCCGGCCTTCTCGCCCTCCTCCTCGCCTGCTCTGCACCAGCGGCGCGCGCGGCCGAGGCGGTCGTCGTCGCCTCGAAGATCGACACCGAGGGCGCGCTTCTGGGCAATCTCATTCTCTCCGCTTTGAGCGCGCATGGGATCGCGACTCAAAACCGGCTCGCGCTCGGCCCGACGCAGATCGTGCGCCAGGCGATCCTCGCGGGGCAGATCGATCTCTATCCCGAATATACCGGCAATGGCGGCATCTTCTTCAAGCGCGAGGCGGATCCGGTCTGGCATGACGCGGCCAAGGGCTATGACGCGGTGAAAACGCTCGATGCAAGCGAGAACGGCCTCGTCTGGCTGGCGCCCGCGCCGGCCGACAATAGCTGGGCGATCGCCATGCCGCGCGATTTCGCCGCCCGGATGAAGCTCGCGACGCTCGAGAATTTCGCGGCCTATGTGAAACGCGGCGGGCGGGTGAAGCTTGCCGCCTCGGCCGAGTTCGTCGAAAGCCCGGGGGCGCTGCCGGCCTTCGAGAAGGCTTACGGCTTTCACCTGACGCGCGGCCAGCTTTTGACCTTGGTCGGCGGCGATACGGCGGCGACGATCCGCGCCGCAGCCGAGGGAATTTCCGGGGTCAACGCCGCCATGGCCTATGCGACGGACGGCGCGCTCGCCGCGCTTCATCTCGTCGTCCTCGCCGACGACAAGCACGCGCAGACGGTTTACGAGCCGGCGCCGGTGATTCGCCAAGCTGTGCTGGCGCAGCACCCGGCAATCCCCTCGATCCTCGACCCGATCTTCCGGTCTTTGACCCTGACGCGGCTTCAGCAGCTGAACGCCGCCATCGCGGTCGAGGGCGAAGACGCGAAAGCGGTGGCGGAGCGCTATCTGCACGAGCAAGGCCTGACGCAATGAGCGACGCGCCGCGCAACCGCGTCCTTCTGGTCTTGGCCCTCATTGCCCTCGCCGCTTTCCTCGGCACCGGATTTCTCGGTTTGGCGCCCAACCGCCTGACCAGCCCCAGCCCGCTCTATCTCTGGCAAGCGCTCGGCCTGCCGGAGCTTACCGCCATCCTGGCGCTCGGCCTGATACTCGGCGCGCTCTCCCTGTTGCGCGCGAGCCCCAACACGGCACGCGCGAGCCTCGCTCTCGGCACGGCGCTGCTGCTCCTGCTGCTCTTTGCCGCTGGCGAGAGCGCCGCCAGGCTGATGCGCACCGCGCCCCCTGCCGCGCGCGCCTCGCTCGGCGCGGCGTTCTGGGTTGCGATCTTCTGCCTCGCGATAGGCATGGCCGACGCGCTGCGCCGCCTCGGTGCCACGGCGGTGGCGCGCTTTCTCGTCGTCGCTCTCATCGCCCTTGCCATCGCCGCCATGGCGCGTGGCGGCATTTTCTCCAACCTCGCCCTCGCGCGCGAATATGCGGCGCATCGCGCAGCCTTCGCGGCGGCGCTCGATCGCCACGGCGTCCTCGTCCTCGTCTCGGTCGCGGCGGCGCTCCTCATCGGCGTGCCGCTCGGGATTTTGACCGCGCGCAAACCAGCGAGCGCCGGCGCCATCTTCGCGACGCTCAATCTGCTTCAGACCATCCCTTCCATCGCGCTTTTCGGGCTGTTGATCGTGCCGCTTTCGGCGCTTGCCGCGGCGGCACCCGGCCTCGCCGCGCTCGGCATCGGCGGCATCGGTCCGGCGCCGGCGATTGTCGCGCTGGTCCTCTATGCCCTGCTGCCGGTGGTGCGGAACACCCGCGCCGGCATCGACGGCATCGATCCCGCGATCATCGACACGGCGCGCGGCATGGGCTTCAGCCCGCGGCAAATCTTCCTGCGCGTCGAGTTGCCGCTCGGCATGCCCGTCTTCCTCGCCGGGCTGCGCATCGTTCTCGTCCAGACGATTGGACTTGCCGTCGTCGCCGCGCTGATCGGCGCCGGTGGCCTCGGCACTTTCGTTTTCCAAGGCATCGGGCAATACGCAACCGACCTCGTTCTGCTCGGTGCGATCCCGACCATCCTTTTGGCGCTGGCGGCGGATTTTCTTCTAACCCTCGCCATCGCGCTCTCGCAAGGCAGGCAAGCATGACGATCGAATTCGAGCGCGTGACGAAGACATATGGTGGGCGGCGCGCCATCGCCGATATCAGCTTTCGCGTCGAGCGCGGCGCGTTCTGTGCGCTGGTCGGCCCGTCGGGCGCGGGAAAATCGACGTTGCTGCGCATGGTCAATCGGCTCGTGCCGATGAGCGAGGGCGCGATCCGTCTCGAGGGCGAGGACATCACGCGGCTCGAGCCGGTCGCGCTGCGGCGGCGCATCGGCTATGTCGTCCAATCGATCGGGCTCTTCCCGCATTGGACGATCGCTCAGAACATCGCCACCGTGCCACGGCTGCTGCACTGGCCCGAGACGCGCATTGCCGAACGCGTGCGCGAATTGCTCGCGCTCATGCGGCTCGATCCCGGCACCACGGCGGAGCGTTACCCGCATCAGCTTTCGGGCGGCCAGCAGCAGCGCGTCGGCGTCGCTCGGGCGCTGGCCGCGGACCCCGACGTGCTGCTGATGGACGAGCCCTTCGGCGCACTCGATCCGATCACCCGCGAGGAGCTGCGCATCGAGCTCGGGCGCATCCACCAGGCGACGGGAAAGACCATCCTCTTCGTCACCCACGACATCGACTCAGCGCTCGAAGCGGCCGATGTGATCGCGATCTTGCGTAACGGCGCGCTCGTGCAGTTCGGCACACCGGCCGAGATTCTCGCCCGCCCCGCCGATGATTTCGTGCGCGACTTCGTCGGCGGCGCTGCGCTCGGGCTGAAGCTGCTGGCGCAGCGCCGCGTCGCCGAGCGCCTGCGCCCGGAGCCGCGGCCCGAGGGCACGCCGATCCCGGGTGATGCGACGCTGACGGAGGCGCTGTCGCAAATGGTGCTGCGCGGCACGGATCGGCTGCCGGTGAGCGATGAGAACGGCCGGATCACGGGCTCCGTTGCGCTCGCCGATATGATCGCGCCGTGAGCGAGCGCTCGCTCCTCGCGCGCGCCGTGTGCGACCCGCTGCTCTGGGCGGTGCCTGCTTTCGCGTTCTTCACCCTCTTCATGCCGGCGCTCGCGCCGCTTTTCGCCAAGGCATTTCCTGCAACGACGCCGCCGGTCTATGCGGGAGACAGCTTCCTCGCGCTCTGGCTCTATCACGCCGCCCTCGTCGCGGTGTCGAGCCTTGCAGCCACCGTGATCGGCATCGGCGGCGGCGTCTTCGCAACGCGGCAGGCGGGGCTCGAATTCCGCCCGGCGATCGAGGCGCTCGCCACAATCGGGCAGAGTTTTCCGCCGATCGCGGTTCTGGCGCTCGCCGTGCCGGCGCTCGGCTACGGCGCCGCGCCGACTTTCGTCGCCTTGACGCTCTATGGCGTCCTGCCCGTCATGAAGAACACGATCGCCGGGATCGCAAGCGTGCCGGCGGGCCTGCGCGACGCGGGCACCGGCATGGGCCTCAGCGCGCTGCAACTCCTCCTCAAGGTCGAGCTGCCGCTGGCGGCGCCAACGATCCTTGCCGGCATCCGCGTTTCGGTGATGGTCAATATCGGCACCGCGACCATCGGCTCGACCGTCGGCGCGGTGAGCCTCGGCACGCCGATCATCGGCGGCCTCATCAACGGCAAGATCGGCTATGTGATCCAGGGCGCGATCGTCGTCGGCCTGTTCGCAATCATCATCGATCTGATCTTCGAGCGCATCGACCGCCGGTTGCGCCGCTTCGCCCGGCGCGATTGATTGGGCGGCGAGGAGACTGCAATGAGCGAGGCTTGGAGGAAGCTCGGCAAGGTCACGCCGACAGCGCTCGTCGAGGCGCGGCTGCAAGCGCATCACGCCGTGCAATGGGTCACGAAAGCCGCTCGCGCCAATCTCGCGCCCCAATCCGATGACAGCCAGAGCAGCCTCCTCTGGAACAAGGTGCACGCCGCGCTCTGCTGCGAGCCGCTGACGACGCCCCGCGGCGGCGCGCTGCGCTTTGGCCTGGCGCTCGACTCTCTGCGGCTGATTGCGCTGGAGAACGATGCGCTTTCCGGAGAGTTCTCGCTCGAGGGCGCAATTGACGCAAGTGCGGGAGCTTGGATCGACAGCCTCGCGCTTGGCGCGGGGCTGAAACCGCCCAGTCCCGTCGTTCTGCCCTATGCTCTGCCGCCGCATCCCATCGCCGCCGGCGGCCTTTATGCTCCAAACGCGCAGCGCGATGCGCTCGCCGCAATGGCGAGTTGGTACGGCGCGGCCGACGAATTGCTGCGTGAGATCCGCGCCAGCCTCGTCGGCGTCGGGCGCCGCCTCAGTCCCTTGCGCTGCTGGCCGCATCATTTCGACATCGCGGTTCTGCTGACGCTTGGCGAGGGCGAGCCCGAAAGTGCGGCCGCGGTCGGCATCGGCATGAGCCCCGGCGATACCTATTACGCCGAGCCCTATTTCTATGTGAGCCCCTGGCCGCGTCCGACGAACCGGACGCTGCCGCAGCTTGCAGCGCCCGCCCACTGGCACGACAAAGATTTCCTCGCCGCGATCGTCACCGCTTCCTCATTGATCGCCGCCCCCGATCCTTGCATGCGCGCACGGCGATTTTTCGATGGAGCCATCGCCGCGGCGCGCGAACTTCTTGATGCAAGCCCGCCGCTTTGGCGCTAGGTTTTGCCGGGTCGAGCGGGAGGATTCAGATGACCGGGCTGGCTTACGACGGCGCGCTGAAATTCGGCCTGTTCTTTGCGCCGTTTCATTCGACCCGCCTCAACCCGACCTATGCCTTCGAGCGCGACCTTCTCTTAAGCGAGCATCTCGACCGGCTGGGCTTTGAAGAAGTCTGGTATGGCGAGCATCATTCGGGCGGGATGGAGATGGTCGCCGCGCCCGAGCTGATGATCGCCGCGGCGGCGCAGCGCACCAAATACATCAAGCTCTGCACCGGCGTGAAGTCGCTGCCCTATTACAATCCCTATACCCTTGCCGAGACGGTGGCTCAGCTCGACCACATGACGCGCGGCCGCTTCATCTTCGGCGTCGGGCCCGGCGCCTTGCCGAGCGATGCACGCATGCTGGCGATCCCGGTCGCATCGCTGCGGCGGCGCATGGATGAAAGCCTCGACACCATCGTCGCGCTGATGAAGGGCGAGACGGTCACGAAGAAGACCGACTGGTTCGAGCTCAAGGAGGCGCGCTTGAGCGTCGGCTGCTTCACCGAGCCGATGGCCGAGATCGCCGTCACCTCGATACGCTCGCCCGCGGGCGTAGCCGCGGCCGGACGCCATGGCCTCGGCGTCTTGACCTTGGGGCCGATGAGCGACGCCGTGCTCGATCATCACATCGAGAATTGGCGCATCCACGAGGCCGAGTGCCGCAAGGCTGGCCACACGCCCGATCGCGGCAAATGGCGCATCACCTTGATGATGCATATCGCCGAGACGCGCGAGAAGGCGTTCGCCGATGCGTCCTGGGGCTTTCCCGAATTTATCGACTACTCGCACGACATCGTGCCGGCGCCGCCGCCGATCCCGCGCGGCATCGCCAATCCCGCGCAATTCGCCCATGAGAACCAGGTCGCGATCATCGGCACGCCCGACGACGCCATCCGCGAGATCGAACGCGTGCGGCAAAAGCTCGGCGGCTTCGGCGCGGTGCTGGTCTTCGGCAATGACCTCGCGCCCTGGCCGGCGCAATTGCGCAGCTTCGAATTGATCGCCGAGTTCGTGAAGCCGCATTTCTCGCGCGCCAATGCGCTGCGCCGCGCGAGCTACGCGAAGACCGCGGCCGCGATCGGCGAATATCGCCAGGAGGCCGGCGCGGCCTCGGCCTCGGCGAGCGACGCCTATCAAAGCAAGCAGCGCGGCTGAGCCCGCCTCTCATCGTCCCGCGATTCACAAAATCGGTGACTTTCATGGAATTCGGCATTTTCGATCATCTCGACCGCTCCAGCCTGCCGCTCGCCGATTATTACGAATCGCGCCTCAAGATCATCGAGGCTTACGACCGGGCCGGCTTCTACGCCTATCATGTCGCCGAGCATCATTCGACGCCTTTGGGCATGGCGCCGAGCCCCTCCGTCTTCATGGCGGCAATCGCCCAGCGCACACGCCGGCTGCGCTTCGGCCCGATGGTCTATGCGTTGCCGCTCTATCATCCGATCCGCATGATCGAGGAGATCTGTATGCTCGATCAGATGAGCCGCGGCCGGCTCGATATCGGCTTCGGGCGCGGCTCCTCGCCGATCGAGCTGGGATTTTTCGGCGAGAAGGGCGAGGAATCGCAGGAGATCTACACCGAAGCCTTCGAGCTCATCATGAAAGGCCTAACGCAGAAGAGCCTCACCTTCCACGGCAAGCATTTCCAATTCGACAACGTGCCGATGGAGCTGGAGCCCTATCAGAAGCCTTATCCGCCGATGTGGTACGGGCTGCACGCGCCCGACAGCGCCGAGCGCGCCGCCAAGCGCGGCTTGAAGGTCATCGAGCTCGACATCCCCGCCGCGACGCGCACCTGCTTCGAGCGCTTCCGCGCGGTGTGGCAGGAGACGCGCAAAGCCGAGGCTTTGCCGCTGATGGGGATCGGCCGCTTCATCGTCGTCGGCGACAGCGACGAGGCGGCGCTCGCCCTGGCGCGCCGCGCCTATCGCCGCTGGCATGACAGCTTCACCTTCCTTTCGAGCGGGCGGAACTACACGCTCGTCCATCCGCGGCCGCCGCATTTCGATGCGATTGCCGAAGACGGGCGCGGCATCGCCGGCTCGCCTGCGACGGTTCTCGCCGCCTTGCGCAAGCAGGTCGCCGAGACCGGCGCCAATTACATTGTCGGCCAATTCGCCTTCGGCGACATGACGACCGAAGAGACGCTCGCCTCGCTCGACCTCTTCACCCGCCGCGTGATGCCCGAGCTGCGCGGGTAGAAAGTGCGCGCCCGCCAGGCGCGCGCGGCGGCGTCAGCGGGCGAGAATCGGGCTCTGCGTCGCGGCGCCTTGATAGATCGTGAGCGCGCGCGACGGCGGCGGCAGCTCGATCTCGATCTCCAGCATCGACATGCGCTCGCCGCGGCGCAGCCGCATCTGCACCTTCTCGTTGGTGACGTCGACGTAGTTGCGGACGGCGCCGAGAATGTCGCGCTGCAGCCGCGGCAGGTAGTCCGGCTGGGCGCGGTCCTGCCGCTCATGGGCGAGGATGAGCTGAAGCCGGTCCTTGGCGGTTTGCGCGGAGCTGCGCGTGTCGGGGCGGCGCAGGAATCCGAAGAGGCTCATGTCGCCCTCCACAGCACCCGCTGCAGGAAGCTGCGGCGCTCGGGCCCGAGCACGCGCATCTCGATCTGTGCGCCCATCAGCCGCGACACGGCATCGGCATAGGCCTTGCCGGCGTTGGAGTTCGCGCTGAGAATGACCGGCGT
>Ga0207707_10003726_pt1 | contig 13496 bp, 11 predicted proteins | sample KBSC83BmetaG_FD_184336 | JGI IMG/M metagenome (GOLD analysis project Ga0207707, IMG submission 184336) | Corn rhizosphere microbial communities from Kellogg Biological Station, Michigan, USA - KBS C8-3B metaG (SPAdes) (version 2) | ecosystem: Host-associated > Plants > Roots > Rhizosphere ...
TATGGAAATAGTGAACCGCTATCCGGGGAGCGGCGCCGCGCGCGCGGCGACCGAGGGCCTGCTGGAACTGGCGCGCACGTTGGAAGGCAACGGGATGTACTACACCGCCCAGAATATCTTCCGGCAGTTGGAGCAGGTGGTGTGGGAGTGACACCTGAAGATCTCGGGGACATGTTCGCAAGGCATTTCGGAATGGACTGACCGGTGGAGCGACCGAGTCAATTCACATTCGATCAGCGTTTGAGCGGCGACATCGATGAGCTTGAGGATTTCGCCCGAGAACTCGCGCGCCTGTCTAACGGTGATTCTGCCGCGCGTGGCTCCGGTTTGCCCGATCGGATCAACGCGGACGAGGAGTCGGTTGAGCAGGGGTTGGCTAAACTCTTTCTCACCTTGATGGAACTCGTACGTCAACTTCTGGAAAAGCAGGCGATCCGAAGGATCGAAGCGGGGACCGTCACCGATGATGAGATTGAGCGAATGGGCGAGACCTTTCTCAAGCTCGAGCGGAAGATGACAGAACTGAAATCTACCTTCGGCTTGCAAGATGAGGACCTTAATCTGAATCTTGGGCCACTCGGAAATCTCCTGCCGGAGTAGTTCGGTCGGCGATTCCAGCCCGGCGCATGGGCGCGTAAGGAACGGCATGCAAGAGCAGGATTCGAAAGCGATCGCCAGAGCCCCGAATTTGGCGCGACCAAACCGGCAAAGCACGACCCTGTCGCAGCCGGCCAATCTCGCCGATCTGTTGGAACGCGTGCTCGACAAGGGCATCGTGATCGCGGGCGATATCACGCTTTCGCTCGGCACGGTCGAGGTTTTGACGCTCAAGATTCGGCTGCTGATCGCCTCGATCGACAAAGCGCAGGAGATTGGCATCAACTGGTGGCAATCCGACCCCGCGCTATCCTCGCAGGTTCGCGAACTCCAGCAGCAACGAGATTCGCTGGCGGAACGCGTCGACCGCCTCGAAGCGCAATTGGCAAAAACGAAGAACGACGATCGATCGCCGTCGCCTCGGCGGCGCAATTCTGAACAGCCAGACGAACAGTAACTCTATTGAGGCACAGTCTCTGCGAAGGGACTTACGTGTCTTATGGCAGTTTGATGCGAGATCACCTTGCGTCGCGTGCCGTTACTGACCACGCGATCCACATCCACAGTACGTCCTGGAAAGGAGCAGCCGCGGTGAGTGCCGAGCAGCAGGAAGATATCCAAACGCAGGAGCAAACGCAGCAAGCGGATGGTCAAGAGAGACAGAATACGAAGCAGTCGTCCGTTAAAGAGAAGCAGCAGAAACAGCGGTCGTCCGGAAAGGATCAGCAACAGCAACAGGAGGAGGAGCAGCCATCGCAGGTCCAGATCGCTTCGATGGATTTGATGGCGTCCTTGAAGGACACGTTCACCGAGCTCGGTAAAACCGTTCGAGCGCTGCTCGAGACTGTTCAGTCGTTGCTGAAGAGTGTCGCAGGGCTCGTCAAGCTGATCGCGACCGCGTTGTCGGAAGGCTTGCAGCGCATCGGTCTGCCGGTGGGCCAAGACGACTCCGGTGGCGGCATCGGCGCTCTGGTGCAGATGGTGCTGCATGCACTCGTCTCGTTTGGCAAGTCGATTCAGGCGCGTCTCTCCGGTGGAGATGAGCAGGCGCAGCCAGCCGAATCCGGCAGCTAATCGGCCGCGGCGATCCACCGCGCAGTCCGTGCGACCGACCGTCGCGATTGATTTGAGCTAAAGGAGGGAATTATGGCCGCCCAGGACGAGCATTCCACCGGCGTTGCTGAGAACCAGACGGAACCGAACGGCGTGGTGGAAAGAGGGCAGCAGGGCGAACAGTCGACCGGGTCATCATCGACGATGTTACCGGGCTTGCAGGAGCAGATTACCCAGGCGCTGCAACCGTTGATGGGGAGCCTGCGGCAGCAGGTTGCCCAGGCGATTAAGCAAGAGCAGTCGACGGCGGGTGGATCACAGCCGGCGGCCGGTGCGACAAAATCCGATTCGCAGGCGGCGAGTGGAGAGCTGCAAAGGTCGCTGCGCGGCGCCTTCGCTCAGGTAGCTTCGGCGATCCGCGCCGCGATCGATTGGATTGTGCGCATGACCCGCGCGCTGATCGCAGCGATTCGTGAATGGGTGCAGAAGCTTTCGTCCGCGCTGAGCAAATTCGCGGTCTCGCTTGCGTTGAGCGGAGCGAAGAGCGCGGCGCGTCCGGTTCTCAAGGCGGTCGTCAACAAGGGCGTGGAAGCGTTGGAGCAGCGGAGCAAGGCGACTCTTGGATCGGTGCGCGACACCGTCGCGAAACCGACGGGCCAAGCCTCCGGCGCCGCCTAGCGCGTTTCCCGGCGCCGCACGTGAAAGAGGACCATGTCCAGTTCGGAGCGTCGACCGGAAACCGAAGACCAGAGCAGAACTCCCCCTTCCGAGGCCTCCAGCGATGGAGACGCCGGGCACCGGGCCAAACGGGAGTCGCGGACGTCGCGCTCAGGTGACCTACTGTCGTCCGTTGCCGATGTCGTGAAGGATGTGCTGCCCGAAGTCCTGGAGGACGAGGCCGACCAGCCGCTCCACTCCTTGCTTGAGAGTACACTCGACATTCTGTTCTCCCCAAAGGTGCGCGATACGTTGGAGCGCCAGACCGAAGAAGCGCTTGCTCGGCTGCTCGATAGCGCACTGGTTTTCATCGATGACCGCGAGCGGCGCAGAAAAGTGCAACGCAACACGGAACAGCAACTGCGAGCGCTCACACGCGATATGTTCGATGAAATCTTCGTCACCTCCGTGCGTATCAGGCTTGAGCGCCCCTGGAATCGGGCAATCAACGAGGCCGTCGGGGGTGATTTTGGAGCTGCGCTCAAGGAAGGCGGTCGGGGCCTCGAAGCTCTCTTCCCGTCGGTCGTCGAAGTCTTGCAACAGAACTGGGGCCGCATTCTGCAGGTGCTCCTCCAGGTCGCGTTTGTTGGCCTGCAGGAAAGTCTCGAGTCCGCCATTGAGGATGGACTGGCATCCGCAGTTGGACTGAACCAGGAGGAACTATCGGATCAGGTCGAGAATGTTCGCGGCACCGTAGAAGACAAGGGCCAGGAGTTGCAAAAGAAACTCGAGGATGCGTTCGACGAACTGCGGAAGAACGTGGAAGAGGGCAAACAACAACTGGAGCAGCGGGTCAAGGAAGGCGTGCGATCGGCTGTCTCGGGCGATGGCCGCTACGATCGCGGGCGCGGTTGGCCGCCATACAGCGGACCCGCCAACGGCCGACCACCAAACCGGCGCCCACCGTCCGGCCGACCGCCCTCTGCTCGTCCGCCCTCCCGACGCGACGGTAGGCGCTGACCGACCCCGTCGACCCCGTTGACAGGCAGTCGCCGATCACCTTCCCATAGGCATAGAAGATGCAATAGCAGGATTTGACACGATCGATCGAGGTCTGCCCTGAGATGAGCGAATGGCCTGAGGTATTAGGCCGAAGCATTGTATTACCTGAAACAGCGATGGTGTTGCCAGCAATGGAAAAGGAGCCAGGAGACGATGGCTGAATCAAGGAAAGAAAAAGACACGCAACGAGGCAAGCAGACGGATTCGAGCAGGCAAGGGCAGTCGCGCGCACAGAACAAACAGCAAGATGAGCGAAAGAGTCAGAGTCAAGGCCAGCGAAGCGACGAGCGAGAAGCGAAGACTCAGCGCCAGCAAGGTGACGATCAGCAGCAGAGAGGGCAGCAGCGCCAGCAGCATGACTCGGAGCAGCCGTCGAAACAGAACCAGGGAGAGCAGGAAGAGCGGCGAACGCAGGGTCAGGGCCAGAGTCAGCAGGAAACAGAGCCCGATGGCGAACTGAAACCCGACCAGGGGCTGACGCAGCAGATCACGCAGAGCGTTCGTCCGATCCTCGATCAGATCGAACAGCAGGTCATGCAGACGATCGAGCAGCAGGTCGACCAGGCGCTGGAGCCTATACGCAAGCAGCTCATGCAGCAGGCGGATGAAGCGCTGGAGCCGGTTCGGAACGAACTCCAACAACAAGTTCAACAGCAGGTTGATCAGGCGCTTGATCCGATACGCAAGGAACTTCATCAGCAGATCGATCAGGCGCTTGGACCGGTTCAAGATGAGTTGCGTCAACAAATCGAGGCGGCGGTCAAGTCAGCCTTCGAGGGCGGTCAGGAAGAGGTTGGTGCTGCACCAGCCTAGTGTGGCAGACCTGGCAGGCTCAACCGAACACGGCGCAGTTCCACCACCCCAAACCACACGAAAATGCCCCGGTCAGTCGACCGGGGTAAACCTTTCTCCGGTAGGCTACACCGCCAATTGGGTGCATGACCGAGACGTCATGTCGCAACTTACCATAACAATTTGCACAGCCCTGGCCGCCGATCCGTTCATTCATTTGATATCTGCGCACCGTAAGATGCGCGGAAACGAACAATAGCCTCGCCATCTTGTACCTCGCCGTTCCCCAAGTATCTCGAATGCGAATAGGAATGGTGATGCGCTACGAATTGATGGATAGCCGATAACGCATTCCTCGATATATTTCCGGATACTCATTAATGAATGACTCGGTTCGGTTGGGGCGAATTCGGCATACGTTCAGTGGAACGGCTGGTATCGTCCGGCTCGTTAGACCTGTCTGGCTCGGTTTGGGGCTGGTTGTCGTGGCCTCCATCGCCTGTCTTACGGTGGGAGGTTTCGCGGCCCGAGCGGCTGGATCGCAGGCTGACACGTCACTGGCGATCCAGCCGCTCACACCGGTTGAGTTGGGTATGCCGGCGACGGTCATGGTGCGTCTGACGACCGCTACGGGCATCCCGATCGAGAACGAGACGGTGTCACTCGATCTGGACGGCGTGCATCGCACGCGCGCCACCACTGACCTGCAAGGGTATGCCTCATTCACTATTCCGGGCACGCTGGAGGCAGGTACGCATCCGTTGGTCGCGGCGTTCGAGGGAACCAGCACACTCGCGCGCACGATCACGCGCCTCAACCTGATCGTCGTCCCTGCTACGATCGAGATTCAGACGGTGCCCGCTATGGCGGGGATCGAGTTCTCGCTTGACGGTCACCCGTTTGCCTCCGACGCCGAGGGAATCGCCCGCTACACGGTCACGCGCGTCGGCCTGTACCAACTGAAGCTCATCTCGGATGCAACGACCGCACCGAATGCCCGCTTCACGTTTAGCCGCTGGGGCGACGGGGTTTATGTTCCAGAGCGACAGGTCAGGGTGCCATCGAAAACCCGCTTTCGAGTCGGATTCAATATCAGCTATCTGACGAACCTGACCTTCGTCGACACGGGGAACCAACCGGTCGCGCCCGGCCGGATCTCATCGATTACGATTCGAAGCCCTCACCGTCAGGTCTATACCTTTGACCATGTTCAGCCCGAGTGGTTGCCGGCTGCGACGGTGCTCCAGGACGGCAACGGCTTGAAGACCACGCCGATTACCTATTCGGTCGAAGAAGTCATTGTCGATGGGGTACCGGTCGTCGATCGCGGTCAACAGCACTTCGAACTTTCCGCGCCGAGTGCGCCGCGGATTTCCCTGAAGCTCTACTCCGTGCACCTGCGCGGGCACGACGCCTTCTATGGCATCCCGCTGGGCACCGGCGCCTACCTGCAACATCCTGACGGCTTCGTCGAGTACCAGCCGTTCGATGCCAACGACATCGCCACCTTTACCGCCCTTCCCATCGCCTCCTATCGAACCGGGGTTATCGGAGGGCCGGGGCTTTCGCGCGCCAGGATTTTCGATCTGGCGCCGGGCCAGACGGTCCCGCTCTCGGTGATCAGCTACCTCGATGTCGCGACGGCGGTGGCTGTTGGCGGATTTCTCGCCCTCGTGGTTCTTATCTCGGTGCCGAGCCGGCTCCGGCGCCGTGCACGGCGCCAGGCGCCGGAGACGCTCGACATTGCTCAACCAGCCTGGCACAGGCCGTACGCGGTTCGATTCGGGTATCTCAGCTTGGGGGGTCTGCTCGCGCTTGGTTTTGTGCTCACACTTCGGCAGGCTCCAGGAATCGGCAGTCCCGCGAACGACGCTTCGGCAGCCACCGTCGTGATCGCCCGGACAGGGACGCCGGTTGCGAGCGCTGGCGTCCCCGGCGCAGCTAGCCCGTCCGCGACACCTGAGCCTACCGCCCAGCCTCCAGCACAGGTGGATATTTCCCCGACCTTTTACACGGTCTGGCGTCGCAACGGCGGCGGCTCCACGTTCGGAACGGTACTCGGCGCGGCGTTCGAGGAACCCGACGCAACCACCGGCCAACAAATCACCGTTCAGTACCTTGCTCGGGCACGCCTGGAGTATCACCCCGAAGACGCCGGAACCCCATACCAGGTCCAGGTCGGCCGGCTCGGCATCGAGGAGGCGCAGCGTCGCGGCCTGATCAACACCGAACCATTTAAGCCGCTGTCAGCAAGCGCGGTGCTCAGCACACCCGACTGCGAGTACTACGCCGAGACGGGGCATCAGCTCTGTGGTCGCTTCCGCGACTACTGGCATAGCCATGGGCTAAAGCTGGGCGACGCCGGCACGGTCTCGAATCGCGAGTCGCTGGCGTTGCTCGGCTACCCGATCTCCGAGGAGTTCATCGATCCGGACTCTGGGCTGACCGTCCAGTACTTCGAACGAGCACGCCTCGAATACAACCCAGCCCAGGCTGGAACCCCCAACGAGGTGGTAGCCGGGAATCTGAACGTGGAGCCGCCATGAAAATCTCTCTGAGCGCGGGTGTTCATGCGATTGTGTCGTGGAGACAGGGGATTCGAGATGTCCGCTCGTGATCGGTCGCACCGGTTCCGGAACAGGTTGACGCGGCAGCTCAGGCGTCCCGATTTCTGGATGCTCTTGGGCATCCTGGCCATCGCGTCGTTCACTCGGCTCTGGAATCTCGGCGCGATCGGATTCCGTGGTGATGAGGCGGTCTATGCCGGTCAGGCAGCCGTCATCGCCGGTGACAACGAGATGAAGCGCTACTTCGTGCTGGTTTCACGCGGCAACTCGAATTTCCTCCTCTATCAGTATGTTGTCGCCTTGTCTTATGTCATCTTTGGCGTCGGCGACGTGCTGGCTCGGGAGGTATCGGCGATCTTCAGCATTCTGACCGTCCTGCTGACGTTCGAGATCGGCCGAACGCTGTATGGCAAAACCGTTGGCCTGATCGCTGCTCTGTTGCTCGCGCTGAGCAGCTACGCGATCTTCCTCGGACGGCTCGCGCTTCTCGACTCGACGATGGCGTTCTTATTCATGCTGTCGATTCTCTGCATCGCCAAGTGGTTGCAAAGTCAGAACCCGCGCTGGCTTTATGCGTTTGCGGCGACGTCGGCGCTCGCGATCGATGCCAAAGTCACCTCGGTCCTGGTGCTCGTCATTTTCGGTGTACTGCTCGTGCTCACCCGCACCCGGCGCCTCATCTCGACGCGGACCACGCTCCTCTCCGGACTCATCTTCCTGGCGTTCCTGGCTCCGGCGTTCCTCCAACTGGCCGAACATGGTTCCGAGTTCTTCACGTTCCTCTCGCAGAGTATTCGTCGAGTGAGCCACGTTCGGCGGTACTACTACTTCACTACGCTCGCCAGTTACGAAGGCTACGCGACGCTGCTCCTCTGGCTGGCCGGTTTCGTCGTCGCGGTCGTGCGCCGGCGAGTGGGAGACATCCTGCTGGTCAGCTCAGCACTCATCGTAATCGTGTTCCTGCAGATCTACCCGCTGAAAGCGTTCAACTATTTCTTGCCGGTCGTACCGATCTTCTCAGTGCTGGCTGCACGAGTCGTCGCAGCTGTCTTCGCCAGGCTGTCGCTCCGACCTGCCTGGACCGGGATAGCCGTGGGTCTGCTGATCGCCCCGTCACTTTTGCACGTGCACACGACGATGCAGGTCGATAAGTATGCGGGCATGCGCGAAGCAGCGTACTGGCTGGAGCAGAATACGCCGGCCAACGCCGGCGTCATGACGATCTCGCGCGGCTCGGCGCAGTCCGTCCTGTCGTTTTACGGCAAACGCGACGCCTATCCGTTCGGACGCTTCCGCCTGGCGACCGTGCTTCCCGGCGGCACGATCGTCAACGCACGGCTCACTGCTGGTGGCACGCCGACGGACTGGGTCCGGCTCTGGCCGCCGAAGCTGGTACAGGCCGGAACAGTGTCGTATCTCGTGTTCTACACCGATGCCGGCGACGATCCGCCCGAGGATCCGATCGTCGATAGCATGACCCAGCGTTCGTTCAAGGCGTTCATCGAGGACTACGGCGGGCATCTGGTACATACCGTCTACCGCAACCACGAGCCACGCGTCTGGATCTACGAGGTGAGCCGTTTACAGCCCAAACCGACCCTCGATTTCGCGGTCGATGAGGGCAACATGAAGGTCGACGGCCAGGGCTTCCACTTCAGTTCCGAGGTTGTGGTCTATTACAACAACGCGCCGATCGGACACGCCGAATCGGACCAGCGAGGCGCCTTCTCTGTCTCGTTCCCACTGCCAGCTCGCGTGAGCCCCACGGATTACCTGGTTGCGGTCGATGACGCCGGAAACTATGCATCCTCGACCGGTCATCACCTCTGGGGAGAGGTCAGCAGCGACGCGGCCGAGCCAACCCAGCAAAGCGAGCCGCCGTTTTCGATCGCGTTCCCTGCGGCGATGATTTCGCGGTCCGGCGAACCAGGTCTCGTCGACCCTGACATCGCGCCGTGCGGGGAATGCGTGCCCGTCTCAACCGGTCCGGAGCTGAGCAGCCTCCAGTAGCTGCACGGATGTTAGCGAGTACGTGACAGGGAGCACGTCGATTGAGTAGCGAAGTTCAGTGGGAGCGCATCGGCTACCTCTTCCGCCACGCCCGGCTGACGCGGCGCGAGTTGCTGCGGCTAATGGAAGCTGTTGCAGGCACCAGCGCGTTCGCGGCGGTCGCGGCGGCATGCGGCGGCGAATCCGCCGCCCAAAATGTTCCACTGGTGCCGACGCTGAACGCATCACTTCCCTACTGCCTCCCGGATACGACTTCCCATGTCTATCGACCGGAGCGGCTCGCTCCCGTCGCCGAGTGCGTTTCGATCAGCGGCATTGCCCGAACCGTGAGGTACAACCCCTACGATGGAGATTCCAAGATCCTGGTTGAGCCGGATCCGCAATATCGGCATCTGCTGGCAGCAAGCAACAACGGGCTGCTGGTCGTCGAGGTGATCCCGACGGATGAGCCGAAGGTCTATCTCCCCAAAGAAGGCGAACACGCGACCTTTTACGGGCCGATGGTGTTGGATCGGGGTCACGATCACTGGGTCGAAGTCCATCCCTGCTGGCTCATCACCACGCAGGAGATTCAGGGACTGCTCGCTCCGCGCCAAACACTCAACGTCCACATCGACGCTCCCGAGGAGTTGCCGGTCGGTCAGCAACTGCGCATGCCCCTCAGTGTCGAATCGACGGCCTCCGGCACTGGTGTGCCGGTCTCTCAGGCTCATCTGTTTATCGAACTCGTCTCGGAACGGGGGGTGATGCTCGATTGGGCAGCTGGATCCACTAACACGCTCGGAAACGTGACACTCAGTCTGGCGAGTCTGGTGCACGCGGCGGACTACACGCTCCGAGTGTTTGCCACGAAAGGACGCGATACCGGAACCATCGAGGTGCCTGTCCGGATCACGCGTCGATGAGCGCGAAGATCGACGCCAGTCTAGACACGACGATACATCGTCGTCATCAGCGCCGAACCCGGTCGCTGCATCAATGAGTGAGGCCTACCCCAATTGGATAAGGAGAGAGGGAGCCGACCGTGAATCATCGTCGTCAACACCGCCACCTTGAGCTGTTAGTTGCGCTCCTTGTCGCCAGTCTGCTCCTCGTCGTCGGCGTGCCGATGCCGACTGCGGCAAAAGCGCCCAACGCGCCGGTTACTCTGCGCGCGGCTGCGGTCACCACGAACGAAGTCGATCTCAGTTGGAGCGCCCCGGCCGGCAACGGCGTCGCTAGCTACGTGATACGCCGCGACGGGAAGGATCTCGCCACCGTCGACGCCTCGACGCTAATTTACGCCGATACGAGCGTGACGGAATCAACGAAGTACAAGTACACGGTCGTTGCGGTCGACGCCACTGGCGCTCGTTCGGGCGAGAGCAAGGTGGCCAAAACCAAGACACCAAAGCTGCCGGAGCTTCGCGATACCCTCCCGCCGAGTTCGCCGGAGGAGTTCACTGCCACGGCGCCCGCGAGCGGCGGCGTTCTACTCGACTGGGGTGAGGGCGGCACCGACGACAGCGACGTGAGCGGCTATCGCATCTATCGCAACGGCAAGGTGCTGCTGACGCTGGACGCCGGCGCCTTGAGTTACCTCGATGCGACGGCCGTGCCGGGTACGACCTACACGTACGAGGTCGAGTCGATCGACATCGTCGGTCATCATTCGAAGCGCGAGAAAGGTAGCGCGGCCGCGCTGAAACACCCGTCTCAGACCACGATTGCCGCGTCGGACACAACCGCGAGCGCGACGACGATGGCGACGATCGCGGGCGTGGCGACCCAGCTGACGCGCTATCCCTATCTGACCGATGTTGTGGACAAATACGCCACCATCAACTGGGCCACCGATCGTTCGGCGATCAGCGGGTCGGCCACCTGGGGGCAGGTGGCGGCCGATGGCTCCTGCAACCCGACGAACAGCGTTGCCGCTACCAGGACCGCCATCACGGTCAACTCGGTGAGCGAATACCAGTGGAAGGCGATGTTGTCGCTCTCCCCCGATACGCAGTACTGCTACCGCGTCTTCCTGAAGACCGTCGATCTACTGGGGAGCGACCCGGCCCCGCGGTTCTGGACCCAGCTTCCCGCCGGGTCGACCAAGCCGTTCTCGTTCGTTGTCTTCGGCGATTGGGGCAGCACGGACAGCAACGGTGCCAATCAGGATGAAGCGAACGTGATGCACCAGATCGCGAACAGTGGCGCCCGATTCGCGCTGACAGTCGGCGACAACGCCTACTCGAGCGGCAGCCAGACGGACTTCGGCGACCTAATCGAAACCGGACCAAGCATGAGTTCGGTCTTCGGTCCTCAGTTCTGGGCTGGGCCGGGTCGTTCGATGCCGATCTTCCCGGCGTTGGGCAACCACGGCTATGCCAGCACGACCAGCGCCCACCCGGAACTTACGAACTTCCCGCAAGACCAGGCCGTCGCCTTGTCGGGCGGCCGATACACGCGCGATACCTACTGCTGCCAGAACGGCACGGTATCGGCGAGCTATCCGAGCGCCTGGTACGCCTTCGATGCCGGGCCCGCGCGGTTCTACGTGCTCAGCGCCGCCTGGGCTGACAACAATGTCGGTAGTACGAACATGTACGACAACGACTACGATTCTCACTGGACGGTCAGCGACGCTGAATACCAGTGGCTTGAGAATGATCTCAAGACGCACCCCTCAGCGCTGAAGTTTGCGTTCTTGCACTTCCCGGTCTACTCCGACAACACCGCTCAAGTCTCCGACACCTTTCTACAGGGATCGGGCAGCCTTGAGGGACTTCTCGGTCGGTACGGAGTCGACATCGCGTTCGACGGCCACGCCCACGTCTACGAGCGGACCAAGGCGAATAGCAACGGGCTCGTCACCTACCTGACCGGCGGTGGCGGCGCGAAGCTTGCGACCGTCCGCGACTGCAAAGCGAATGACGGCTACGGGCTTGGCTGGTCGTTCGCCTCGAACGTGGGAACGGCGTGCGGGGCGGCGCCGGTGCCGACGGCGCCCAATCAGGTCTATCACTATCTACGGGTCAGCGTAGACGGGAACAAGGTCACCGTTTCGCCGACGGATGAGATGGGCCGAACATTCGACGTCCAGACCTATACCTTCGGCTCCGGCGGCACGTCAGACACTCAGGCACCATCCGCACCCGCCAATCTGACGGCCAACGCGTCGAGCGCCACTCAGGTTAACTTGACCTGGACGGCTTCGACCGATAATGTGGGAGTCACTGGCTACGATGTCTATCGTGGTGGCACGCTGCTCAAGAGTCTGGGCGTCACCACCAGCTACGCGGACACGACGGTTGCCCCGTCTACCAGCTACAGCTATACGGTCAAGGCCAAGGATGCGGCTGGGAACATCTCCCCGGTGAGCAATACGGCGACGGTGACGACGCCGTCGGGAGGGACATCTACAACTTTGACGTTTGGCCCGAACGCCGACACCTACGCCGACCAGCTCAATCCGACGACGCCTTTCGGAACGGCCGTCAAGGTAACGAGCGACAACTCGCCGGTCCGGGAAGGGTATTTCCGCTTCTCGGTCAGCGGCCTGAGCGGAGCGGTGCAAAGCGCGACGCTGCGGCTCTGGGTGACCGATGGCACCGGCAATGGACCAGCGGTCTATGGCGTCACGGATACGACCTGGAGCGAGACCGGACTGACCTGGAACAACAAGCCTGCCAACAATCCGACCGCAACGGACAATAAGGGGGCGGTGAGCATCAGCACCTGGGTTGAGTACGATGTCACCCCGCTCGTCACTGGCAACGGAACTTTCAGCTTCGCGCTGATCGCGGATTCGTCCGATGGGCTCGATGTCTTCTCCCGAGAGGGAACAAAGCCGCCACAGCTCGTCGTCACGGCCGGCACGACTCCATAGGATCTGCTCGGCTGAAGCTGGCCGGTGCGCGCAATTGGAGACGCAGCGTACCAGTCGTGTTCGGCTGCAACCGATTAGCCGGCGAGCAGCGAATGCTGAATCAGGGTTGGACAACGTGTGGAGTTTCGGCAGCAAAGAGACAGAAGCGACGATGGCGCACGGACTCGTGCGCCTCGTCGTGGTGACCGTCGTCATTCTGTCGCTCGCGCTTGGCGTGCGCCCAATGCTCGAGCTGTTGACCAATTCCAAGGACAATAGCGTCGGATCGATCGCGACGACCCGCACGTTGCGCTTCGCAGCATCCGCCGACACCTATGTAGATGCCGACCACCCGTACACGAACTACGGGGCGTCGGATCGGTTGACGGTGGACGGATCGCAGGTCCAGGAGACGTACATCAAGTTCGACGTCAGTGGCGTGGACGGCGTGATCACGGCGGCGGCCATCCAGCTCCACGTGCTGAACGCAAGTCCGAATTCGGGCGGATCGATCGCCCAGATGAGCGACGTGAACTGGTCGGAGTCCCAGGTAACCTACAAGACTCGTCCGGCGATCTCCGGCGTCATCCTCTCGACGCTCGGCGCGGTGAACCGAGCAGACGTCGCTATGTTCGACGTCTCACAGGCGGACATCCAAAACGGGACCGTAAGCTTCGGGATTACCTCACAACAGCGAGATGAGGCGGGTTTTGCATCGCGCGAACATGGCGATGGGCCAGAACTGGTCCTCACGATACAGTCGAGTGCGACAAACGGAGCGTCATCGGCGAGCGATCCTGTGCTCGTCGGCGCGGGGGATATCGGCTCGTGCAACAGTAAGGGCGACAATGAGACCGCCCAACTGCTCGCCTCGATCCCCGGAACGATCTTCACCGCCGGGGACAACGGCTACCCCA
>Ga0207707_10003728_pt1 | contig 13494 bp, 11 predicted proteins | sample KBSC83BmetaG_FD_184336 | JGI IMG/M metagenome (GOLD analysis project Ga0207707, IMG submission 184336) | Corn rhizosphere microbial communities from Kellogg Biological Station, Michigan, USA - KBS C8-3B metaG (SPAdes) (version 2) | ecosystem: Host-associated > Plants > Roots > Rhizosphere ...
CGATCCTGCGCGCTGATGCCGGTGGTAATGCCGAAGCGCGGCGCGGCGTCGATGCTCTGCGTGTACGCCGTGCGCAGCGCGTCCACGTTGTCCTCGGAGATGAGCGTGAGGCCGAGCTGGTCGCACCGCTCCTCGGTGAGCGCGAGGCAAATCAGCCCGCTCGCGCGCTTCGCCATGAAGTTGATGATCTCCGGCGTCACGAGCTCCGCGGCGCAGATGAGATCCCCTTCGTTCTCGCGATCTTCGTCGTCGGCGACGATGAGCATCTCACCGTTCCGCAGCGCCTCGATCGCGCTCTCTATGCTTGCAAATGTCATCGTCAGTCCTGGGCGTGCAGTGAGGACGGGAGTTGGAATGCCGCCTGATAGGGCGCCAGCATCCGGCGGGCGTACTTGCCGATCACGTCCCCTTCGATTTGAACCCGGCGCCCCTCACGGAGCTCGCCGAGCGTGGTGTGCGACAACGTGTATTCGATGAGCGACAGCTGCACGGTATCCGGCGCCGGGAGATCGTTCACCGTGAGGCTCACGCCATCCACGGCGAGCGAGCCGTGCGGGATCATGAGATCGCCGAGCGATTCGGGAATGGTCACGTTCACGATGCGCGCATCGCCCTCCATCCCGACGTATGACACCACGCCTACTCCGTCCACGTGGCCGAGCACGAGGTGCCCGCCGAACCGCGCGCCAGCCTGCATCGCGCGCTCGAGATTCACCCGCCTGCCCGCGCTCCAGTCCTCGATGGTGGTGCGCTCGAGCGTCGTCGTGACGGCGGCAACGGTGAACCAGCCGTCCCCGTGCTCGCGGACGGTGAGACACGCGCCATCGAGCGCGATGCTCTCGCCCGTCGCGAGATCGCGAAAGCCGCAGCGCACGCGCAGCTCACGCCCGGCGGGCGTTTGCCGCAGCTGCTCGATCGTGCCGACGTCCTCCACGAGCCCAGTGAACATGCGCGTCCACGATTCGATGTGACCACTCAGTCGCGCGACGGCGGTGCGTACACCGTCATCGTGTCCGCGCCCACCTCGCGCCGCTCGAGCACGTGCCACCGCGGCGCGCGCTCGATCTCGGTCGGTGGCACGAAGTCGAAGGCGCCGAGGGCGCCCGCGCCGAGTATCACCGACCCCTGAAAGATAACCAGCCGGTCGACGTTTCCGGTCCCGAGCAACGCTCCCGCGAGGCGCGCGCCCCCCTCTACGAGCAGGGAACGCATGCCCGAGTCGCGGAGCGCGGCCAACGCCGCCGCGAGCGGCGCGGCCTGCATCACGCGCACCCCCATCGCCTCGAGACCCACCGCGCGCGCGGACGCCGGACTTTCGGCCACCACGACGGTCGGCACCTCGCGCGCGGTGCGGGCGAGCACCGAGGTCACCGGCAGCCTGGCCTGACGGTCGAATATCACCCGCGTGGGTGGCACCCGCGGCGCCGGCACGTCGCGCACGGTGAGCGACGGATCGTCCGACAGCACCGTGCCGATGCCGACGGCGATCGCATCGCTCCCCGCGCGCATCTCGTGGACCATGCGCCGCGATTCCTCTCCCGTCACCCAGCGCGAGCGCCCGCCCGCATCGGCGAGCGCGCCGTCGAGCGAGAGCGCGAGCTTGAGCGTCACCCACGGCCGGCTCGACGCGAAGGAGTGAAAGAAGGGCGCGTTCAGCTCCCGCGCCTCGGGCTCCCCCACGCCGACATCCACCGCGATCCCGGCCGCGCGCAACCGCTCCACGCCGCCCGCCGCTTCCGGATTCGGATCGCGCGCCGCGACGACCACGCGCGCCACACGAGCCGCGATCAGCGCGTCGACGCACGGCGGCGTCTTGCCGGTGTGCGCGCACGGCTCGAGCGTGGCGTACACCGTCGCGCCGGCCGCGCGCGCGCCCGCCGCGCGCAGCGCCTCCACCTCGGCGTGCGGCGCCCCGTAGCGCGTGTGGTGCCCTGCGCCCACGATCTCGCCGCGTTGCACGACCACGGCACCGACCATCGGGTTCGGCGCCGTCTGCCCCCACCCCTTCCGCGCCTCGGCGATCGCGCGATTCATGAACACCGCATCGTCGCGCGCCGTCGCGCCATCGATGGGCGCAGCTGGCCGTTCAGAATCCAAGGCGGATGCCGAGCGAGCCGTAGGTGCGCGCCGCGCTCGCGCCGGTGTCGAACGTATTGAACGTCCTCACGTTTCCGCCGGACACCCGTCCGATCTCCGCCACGAAGTGCGCGAGAAGCAGGTTGAACGAGACGTCGGCGAAGATGTTCGTGCGCGTGGGAGAGATATGGAGCGCGATCGGCGACTCCGGGGTGTTGCCGTCGACGTCGTACGTGAGCGAGGCCCGCGTATCGTACTCGTCCTGCCCCACTCCCGCCGCGAGCCCGAGAAACAGCACCTTCTTGCTCGCCGTGAGGCGCCACTGTTTGGTACGGATGCGATAGTCGGTGATGCTCACGGAGTTTCCCGAGTTGTCCTCGCCGCTGAGCTCCGCCGTGGGGAGATCGCGCACCATGTACGACACGCCGACGCCGGGCAACAGCAGCGATTCCTGGATGATGCCGAGGCGGCCGCCGAAGCCGAGCTTCCACTTGTCGCCGGACGCGCCGACGTGCAAGGAGTGCTGCGTGTAGCTCGGCAGGTACGACACGTTCACGAGCGCGTCGAGTCCGCCCACGCGCGTCACCCCCGCCGGGAATCCCTTGAACAGGCCGATCGCTAAGTCCACCGCGGGCAATCCCACCCATCTCTCGTCGGTCGGGATGCGGCTGGACACCGGGGGACCCGAGATCACCTCGATCTCGTTCACCGACGGGATCGTCGCCTTCATCACGTTGGCGCGCACGCCGACGGAGAAATGTCCGAGTCCGCCGAGCGTGCCGCCCTGCCCCAGCGTCGGATTGCCCCCGGCGACCCACGTGCCGAGCTGCATGTTCATGTAGTTGAACAGATCTGCCACTTTCTGGCAGGCGTCGCCGCCCTGGTGCAGGGCGCCGATGATCGCGGGGTCGGTGCAGTGCTCGTCGATGGATCCGGATCCGGCCTGCGCCTCGATCGCCGGCGCGGTGCCCAGGACGCCGAGAACGAGCAACGTACCGAGGCGAGGTCTCATTGTGTGTCGGGAGGGTTGAGGGAGGAGAACTGATTCACCGCAGAGGACGCCGAGGACGCAGAGGACACAGAGGACACAGAGGACCACCGAGTGTGCGGACAGCGTTCGGTATTCAATTCAGAGACCGATTCGTTTCTCTTTTTATTTCCTCTGCGTACTCCGCGTACTCCGCGTCCTCTGCGTCCTCTGCGGTAATGCAGTTTCCCACGCTCTTCCCTCTACCCTACCCGAAATTCACCATCCCCGTTCCGCGTCGCGTCTCCCCCAGCACCCACGCGGGCACGCCGGCCGCCGTCGCGTGCGCGATCACCGAGCCGGCGGAGGACGCGTCCGCGATGACGATCATGCCGACACCCATGTTGAACGCGCGCAGCATCTCGTCGCGCGCCACGCCGCCGGCCCGTTCGAGCGCGAGGAATTCGTTCGGCACCTGCCAACTGCCGGTATCCACCACCGCGTCGACATCCGCGGGCAGCGCGCGCACCAGATTCCCGGGAATGCCCCCGCCCGTGATGTGCGCCATCGCATGGACCATTCCCAGCGCGGGACGGAGCGCCGAGAGATACGATCGGTGCACGCGCAGGAGCACGTCCGCCACCGTACCCTGGGCGCCGGGAAAGGTGTCGTCCGGCCCGAGGTGCATGCGATCGGCCACGATGCGGCGGGCCAGCGAGTAGCCATTGGTGTGCAGCCCCGAGCTCGCGAGGCCGATGAGCGTATCGCCCGCGCGCACCCGAGAAGGGCCGAGCACGGCCGACTCTTCCACGCATCCCACGATGAAGCCCGCCAGATCGTAGTCGGGCGGGGTGTACAGCCCCGGCATCTCCGCGGTCTCGCCACCGGCCAGCGCGCAGCCGTTCTCGCGGCATCCGGCCGCCACGCCCCGCACCACGCTCTCGACGACGGCCGGCACGAGCGCGCCGAACGCGACGTAGTCGAGAAAGAAGAGCGGCGTCGCGCCCTGCACCAGGATGTCGTTCACGCAGTGATTGACGAGATCGTGCCCGATCGTGTCGTGGCGGTTCGCGTCGATCGCCAGCTTGATCTTCGTGCCGACGCCGTCGGCGCTCGACACGAGGAGCGGCGCGCGCATCCCCTCCGGCATGCGGAACATTCCGCCGAAGCCGCCGAACGCGCCGCGCATCCCCGCGGTGTACGTCGACTCCACGAGCGCCTTGATGCGGTGCTTCGCCTCATCCGCCGCGTCGATGTCGACCCCCGCCGCGCGATAGTCGAGCCGCTCGCTCACGGCGCGAGCTCGCGCTCGAAGGCGACCAGCGCGCGGAACTCCTCGATGCGCGCGAAGAGATCGTCCTGCGTGATCTCGAAAAAGCGATCCACCGAAAAGCGCTCGACAGCGAACGATCCCATCGCGCACCCGCACACCACCGCGCGACGCATGCTCTCCTCGCTCAGATCGCCGTTGCGCGCGAGGTAGCCGAAGAAGCCCCCCGCAAAGGAGTCGCCGGCGCCCGTGGGATCGAACACGCTCTCGAGCGGATACGCCGGCGCGAAGAATATGTGGTCGGCGTTGAACATGAACGCGCCGTGCTCGCCCTTCTTGATGATCACGTGCTTCGGCCCGTGTGCCATGATCCAGCGCGCGGCCTTCACGAGATTCGCCTCCTCCGTGAGCTGGCGCGCCTCGCCGTCGTTGAGCGTCACGAGGTCGACTTCCCTGAGCAGCGCGAGCAGATCGTTGCGGCGGCTCTCGATCCAGAAGTTCATCGTGTCGCAGGCGACGAGTTTCGGCCTGTTCACCTGTCGCAGCACCTCGAGCTGGAGCCGCGGATCGATGTTGCCGAGGAACACGTACGGGGTGTTGCGGAACTGCTCCGGGATCTTCGGAAGAAAGTGCGAGAACACCCCGAGCCGCGTCTCGAGCGTCTCGGCGGAGTTGAGATCGTGCCGGTAGCGACCGCGCCACCGGAACGACTCCCCGTCGGCGCGCTCGAGCCCCGCGAGGTCGACGCCGCGCGCGGCCAGCCGCTCGAGCTTCTCCACCGGATAGTCGCTGCCCACGATCCCCACCACTTGCACGGGGGTCAGCAGGCTGGCCGACGCGGCGAAGAACGTCGCCGATCCTCCGATGACGTTCTCCGCCTTTCCGAATGGAGTCTCGACCGAATCGAGGGCGACGGATCCGACGACGAGCACGGTCATGCGGCGGTGGGCAGAGGTCCTGTCACATGCGCTCCGGCGCGGCGATGCCGAGCACCGCGAGGCCGTTGCGCAGAACGATGCGGCTGGCCTGCGCGAGAAAGAGCCGGGCGTTCATGATCGCCGGCGGCTCGCCGAGCACGTGATGCTTGTGATACCAGAGGTGCACGAGCTGCGCGGTGTCGTGCAGATACGTGGCCACGCGGTGCGGCTCGAGCGCCTCCGCCGCGCCGGCGAGGAGCGCGGGGAAATCGAGCAGCGCCTTGATCAGCTCGCGCTCTTCCGGCTCGGCGAGCACGGCGAAATCGATGTCGCTCGCGGCGAGCGATGCGGAGTCGATCGCGCCCACGCGGAAGATCCCGCAGAGCCGCGCGTGCGCCATCTGGACGTAATACACCGGATTTTCCTCGCTCTGCGCGCGCGCGAGATCGATGTCGAACACGAGCTCCGACTCGGCCTTCCGCATCGAGAAGAAGTAGCGCACGGCATCCGCGCCGACGTCCTCGACGAGCTCCTGGAGCGTGACGATCGAGCCCGAGCGCTTGGAGAACTTCACCTCTTCGCCGGCGCGCATGAGCTTCACGAGGTTGTGCAACACGTACTCGGGATAGCCCAGCGGGATGCCGATGTCGAGCGCCTGCAGGCCGGCCCGGACGCGCGCGGTCGTGCCGTGGTGGTCGGTGCCCTGCACGTTGATCGCGCGCGTGAAGCCGCGGCCGAACTTGGAGACGTGATACGCGACGTCCGGCAGGAAGTAGGTGTACGTGCCGTCGCGCTTTCGCATCACGCGATCCTTGTCGTCGCCGAACTCGGTGGTGCGCAGCCAGAGCGCGCCCTCTTCCTCGAAGGTATGCCCGCACGACGTGAGCGCGCGCACCGTGGCGTCCACGGCGCTCTCGCCGTCGGTGCCGCCGAGCATCGGGGCGACAGCCCGCGCGGAGCCCGGCGCGTAGAGGCTCGACTCCAGGAAGTAGGTGTCGAACGCGAGCCCGAACGCCTTGAGGTCGCGATCCTGCTGCTTCCGCATCTCTGCGACCGCCATTCTCTCGATCGCGGGATGCGATTTGACGAAATTTAAAATGTCGGCCGCAAGTATCTCCGACCCGTCGACGTCCGAATTCGGAATCGATCGATACTCAGGCATTCGCAACAGAGCTGGTCCGTCTTTGGCGCCAACCGAGTCTAAAAAATCCCTCGCAAGCCGCGTCACGTACTCGCCTTGATACCACCCACCCTCGAACTTCACACCATGTCCGCCGATTTCCTCGGCGCGATGCAAGATGGCGCGCGCCAGTACAGATGCCGCGAGATTCGTGATCTGTACGCCAGCGTCGTTGTAATAGTACTCGCGGGAGACGGACCATCCCGTCCACTCGAGCAGCGACGAGATCGCGTCGCCGAGCACCGCCTGGCGGCCGTGTCCGACGTGCAGGGGACCGGTGGGATTGGCCGAGACGAACTCCACGACCACGCGGCGTCCCGCGCCGCTCCCGTCGCGGCCATACGCGTCACCCTGCGCGACGATCGCTGCGAGTCCGCTCGCGTTGGCGCCGGCGGCGAGATAGAAGTTGATGAATCCGGGCCCGGCGATGTCGACCCTGCTCACGCCGGCCGCTCCCAGGTCGAGCTTCTCGATGAGGCGCGTCGCGAGCGCGCGGGGTTTGTCGCCGAGCGGCTTCGCGAGCATCATCGCGAGGTTCGTGCTCCAGTCGCCATTCGCGGGATCGCGCGGGCGTTCGAGCACCGGAACGATCGTGTCGGGCGCGCCGAGCTCACGCGCGGCGTGCACGAGCGCCGCACGAATGAGATCGACTGGCGTCATTCGGAGCTGCTGCTCTTTCGTGTGCTGGACTTCGGTTCCGCGGGCTTTGGCGCGGGCTTCGATTCGCTGGTCTTCGATTCGCTGGACTTCGCTTCGCTCGTTTTCGATTCCGACGGCTTCGACTCCGCCGACTTCGCCTCACTCTTCGCGCCATCCGCCGCGGGCGCGGATGCGCCGTCGCCGTTGGAGCCCTTGCGCGGAAGATTCTGGTCCTTCTTCCCGTCTTTCCCGTAGTCCGTGATGTAGAAGCCGGAGCCCTTGAACATGAGCCCCGCGCCCGCAGAGATCTTGCGCGTCGCGAGCGCTCCGCACACCGGGCACGGCAGCTCGGATGCGCCGCTCGAAATCGTTCGGAAGAACTTTTCGAAGTCGTGCCCCTTTGGACACGTGAATTCGTAAGTTGGCATCGCTCAGAAAGTTATGCAGATCACCGAAAGCGGACAATGAGATGCGTCGCGGCACCGCGCGCCCGCTCATCGCGCCGGCCGGTACACTCCCCACGCCTTCGCCAACGTGTCCGCGATCTCGCCGAGCGTGGCGCGCGCGCGCGCGGCATCGATGATGAGCGGCATGAGCGCCGCGCTCGCCGCGCCGCTCGCCGCCGACGTCGCCTGGGCCAGCGCGCCGAGCGCCGCCGACACCGCCTGCGCGTCACGCACCTCGCGCGTGCGCGCGAGCCGCGCCAGCTGGTCCTGCTCCAGCGCGCCGAAATCCGGCGCGGGAATCGCCACCGGCGCGGAATCGTCGGTGAAGGCGTTCACGCCCACCACCACCGTCTCGCCGCGCTCCACCCGCAGCTGATGCTGGTACGCCGACCGGCCGATCTCCTCCTGGAAGAATCCTTCCTCGATCGCCCGCGCCGCGCCGCCGATCTCCTCCACCCGCGCCAGCAGCGCCAGCGCGCGCTCCTCGAGCTCCGTCGTGAGCCGCTCGACGTAATAGCTCCCCGCGAGCGGGTCTGCCGTGCCGGCCACGCCAGATTCGTACGCCACCACCTGCTGCGTGCGCAGCGCGAGCGTCGCCGCCTCCACCGTTGGCAGCGCGAGCGCCTCATCGTAGCCGTTCGTGTGCAGCGACTGGGTGCCGCCGAGCACCGCCGCGAGCGCCTGCACGCTCACGCGCACGACGTTGTTGAGCGGCTGCTGCGCCGTGAGTGTCACGCCGCCCGTCTGCGTGTGGAAGCGCAGCCGGCACGAGGCGTCCGCCGCTCCGAAGCGCTCACGCATGAGCCGCGCGTAGATGCGCCGCGCCGCCCGGAACTTCGACACCTCCTCGAACAGATCGCTGTGCGCGGCGAAGAAGAACGAGAGCCGCGGCGCGAAGCCGTCGATGGCCAGGCCGGCCGCGAGCGCGCGCGACACGTACTCGAGCGTGTTCGCGAAGGTGAACGCGAGCTCCTGCACCGCCGTGGCACCCGCCTCGCGCATGTGGTAGCCCGAGATGGAGATCGGATTCCACTGCGGCACCTCCGCCGCGCAGAACGCGAAGATCCCCGTCACCAGCGCGAGACTCGGCGCCGGCGGATAGATGTACGTGCCGCGGGCGATGTACTCCTTGAGGATGTCGTTCTGCACCGTGCCAGAGAGCTTCGCGCGCGGAATGCCCCGCTCTTCCGCGACAACGATGTACATCGCGAGCAGCGTCGCCGCCGTCGCGTTGATCGTCATCGAGGTCGACACCTTGTCCAGCGGAATCTCGGCCAGCAGCGCGTGCATGTCGTCGACGGTGTCGATCGCGACGCCCACACGCCCCACCTCGCCCACGGCGCGCGGCGAGTCGGAGTCGAAGCCCATCTGCGTGGGGAGATCGAAGGCGACGGAGAGCCCCGTTTGTCCGGCCGCGAGCAGCGCGCGGAAGCGCGCGTTGGTGTCGGACGCGGTGCCGAAGCCGGCGTACTGCCGCATCGTCCATAGGCGGCCACGGTACATCGACCGCTGCACGCCGCGCGTGAACGGAAAGCTCCCCGGGTCGTTCAGGTCGCGCGCGTAGTCCACCGGCGCGTCGTCCGGCGTGTAGAAGGGCTCGAGTGGAACGCCTGCGGGGGTGGTGAGAGGACCGTCGCGCGCGGGCATCAGCGGCTGCGCGTCATCCCCCGACGCCAGCGGGAACGCCGCTCAGCAGCTCCGTCGCCAGATCCACCTCGCGCTTGCTCCCGATGTAGAGCGGCGTGCGCTGATGCAGCTCGGTGGGCTGCACATCCATCACGCGCCGCGCGCCGTCGTACGCCGCGCCACCCGCCTGCTCCACCACGAACGCGAGCGGATTCGCCTCGTAGAGCAGCCGAAGCTTTCCCTGCTTGCGCTTGGCGTTCGACGGATAGACGAACACGCCGCCGCCGAGGAGGTTGCGATGGAAGTCGGCGACGAGGCTTCCGACGTACCGCACGCTCAGTGGCTTGTGCCCGCCCTCGAGCCCGCGGTAGCGGCGCATGAGCGACTTCACCGGCTCCTCCCACAGCTGCTCGTACGAATCGTTCACCGAGAGATATCGCCCCGTGTCCGGGATGCGGATGTTCGGGTGCGAGAGGAGGAACTCGCCGATGGACGGGTCGAGGGTGAAGCCGTGCGATCCCTGCCCGGTGGTGTACACGAGCATCGTGCTCGAGCCGTAGATCACGTAGCCGGCCGCCACCTGCTGTACGCCCGGCTGCAGCAGATCCATCATCTCGCCGCGCGTGCCACTCGACACCTTGCGCAGCACGGAGAAGATCGTGCCGACGGGGACGTTGACGTCGATGTTCGACGAGCCGTCGAGCGGGTCGAAGAGCAGGACGTACTTCCCGCACTTGAAGCCGTCCGGAATCTGGATGATGTCCGGCTCCTCCTCGCTCGCCATGGCGCACAACCGGCCGCCGTGATCCATCGCCTTGATGATGATCTCGTTCGAGAGCACGTCGAGCTTCGCCTGCGTCTCGCCCTGCACGTTCTCCGATTCGTTCGAGCCGAGGATATCGGCGAGCCCGGCACTGCGGACCTTGTTCGCGATCATCTTCGCCGCGAGTGCCAGATCGTACAGGATGCCGGACAGCTCGCCGGTGGCCTCCGGGTGGAGGCGCTCCTGTTCGATGATGTAGCGATCGATGGTGACGACGGACGTTGGCGTGTGCTGGACCACGGGAAACCTCGTGTCGGGAGCGTGTGACCGCGCAGGAGTGGAAAGTGGCTCCGGCACGTCGCTTCCTGCAAGTGCCAAACCATGCCATTTCACGGCGTTGTCGCGGGCGCGACGATCCAGCGATCGCCCGCTTCCTCCACCTCGAGCGAGCGTCCGTTGGTTCGGCACACGATCGACCCCTCGAGATCGGTACGCATCACGGCTGCGCCGGCGGCGGTGAGCGCCTTGAGCACGCTCGCGCTCGGGTGCCCGTACATGTTCCCCGCGCCCACCGAGATGAGCGCCACCCGCGGGTGCACGAGCGCCAGGAATTCCGGCGTCGTGCTCGTGTTGCTGCCGTGGTGCCCCACCTTGAGCACGTCCGCCCGCAGATCCTCGCCGTACGCCGCCACGAGCCGCTCCTCCTCGCCCTTTTCCGCGTCGCCCATGAGGAGCACGCGCACGGAACCGTAGTCCGCGCGCACCACCACGCTCCCCGCGTTGGGATCCTTGAGTCCCACCATCCAGGCCGAATCGGGGGCGAGCACGTGCAGCCGCACGCCATCCACCACGAGCGAGTCGCCCGGGTGCACGCGGCGCCAGCCCACGTGACCCGCCTGCGCCGCGACGAGCGACGCGCGGTACGGCGTGCTCGTGCCCGCGTACGCGCCGTCCCAGTACGCCGCCGGGTGGAGCGCCGCGATCACGCTCGCGCCGCCCCCCACGTGGTCGGCGTGCGGGTGCGAGAGCACGAACAGCACGACGTCGCCGCCGCGGCGCCGAAGGTACGGGATCACCGTGGCGCGCCCCGCGTCGCCGCCCGTCCAGTCGCGTCCCGCGTCGAAGAGCACCCAGCGGCCGGCGGGCGTGCGGAGCGCGATCGCGTCGCCCTGTCCCACGTCGATCGCGTGGAGCTCCATCTCGCCCGTGCCGGCGGGCCAGAGCGGCCGCCACGCGGCGATCGAGAGCGCGCAGAGCGCCAGCGCGATCGCGCGCGCGGGAGCCCGGCTCACGCACGCGACGAGGAGCGCGATGCTCGCGCACCCCGCGAGCACCGCCGTGGCCAGCGTCGGCGCCACGGTGAGCGCCGCGTAGGGAACGCTCGCGCCCGCGGTGGCGATGAGATCGAGCACGCGCAGCATGGGATGGCACGCGTCGGCGACCAGCGCGCCGAGCGCGTGCACGGGCGAGAGCACGACGGCGAGAAAGAGCGTGGGCTGCAGCACCGCGATCACGGGCGTCGCCAGGATGTTCGTGACCGGCGCGATGAGGCTGACGCGCCCGAAGCTCCACGCGACCAGCGGCGCGCTCGCGGCGCAGGCGACGAGCGACGTGAGCAGCGTGTGCGCCAGCGAGCGCCGCGTCCCCGTCCACCCCTTGGGGATGCACCGCGTGCCCAGCGCACCGCTCGCGATGAGCGCGCCCATCCCCAGCACGCTCAGTTGATATCCGAGGTCGAGCACGGTGCCCGCCACGGCGAGCGGCGCCGCCGCGCCAAGCGCGAGCGCGGCCCACGGCGACGTGGGTCGCTGGATCATGCGGCACACCGAGCGCACGCCGAGCATGATCCCCGAGCGCACGGCGGGCGCCGGCAGCCCGATCACGGCGACGTACGCGGCGGTGATCGCGAGCGTCGCGATGCCCGCGGCCGCCGGCCGGAGCCGCGCGATGCGGCAGAGCAGCTCGACGGCCATCGCGATGATCGCCACGTGCAGGCCGGAGATCGACAGCATGTGCACGATCCCCGACACGGCGAATCGGTCGCGCACAGCGGGGTCGATCGCCCGCTCGTCCGCGATGAGGAGCGCGCGCACGAGCGGCGCATCGCCCCGGAACAGCGTGTCGATGCGGCCGCCGATCGCGGCGCGGGCGGCGAGCAGCGCGTCGCGCGAGCCGTCGCCGGCGATTCGCCCGTGCGCAACCTTGATCCCGCGCGCGGTGAGAAACGCGGTGCCTTCGAGCGCCACCCTGTCGCCGGCACCACCGCGCCCGCGCTCCACCGACACCGACGCGGGCATCGAACAGCCGGGCCACCGCACCACCGCGTGCACGAACGCGCCCGGTGCCGCCGCGTCCTCGAGCTCCGCGTGCCAGCGCGCGCGATGCCCAACCTCGCTTCGGCATCGCGCCGCCACCGCGGCGTCGTGCAGGGCGGCGCACGCACCCGCGACGAGCAGCGCGCCCAGCGCCGCGATCGCGCCGGCGCGGCGCACGCAGCCGATCGCGACGCACGCGACGCCCGCCACGATCGCGAGCGCTGCCGCGCCCACGAAGCCGGCCGTGAGCCCCGCTGCATAGGAAAGGACGCCGAGCGCGATGAGCGGCACGCGACACGCTGCACCGCCGTCGTGCGCGCCGCGGCATCAGCCGCGCGCGCGGATCATCCGGCTAGCGCGCCGGGTGGCGCGGGTTGGAGGCGATGCGCTGGATCGCATCCAGCACCACCACCGCGAGCTGCGCCCGCGTCTGATCCTTCTGCAGGTCCAGCGCGAGCAGCGCCATCCCCGTGTCCGTGCCGCCGCTGTACCGCGGCCGCGTCTTGTTCAACACGTACGCCAGCACGTCGGTCTCGCAGATCTCGCACTTGCACGCGCCCGGCGTCTTGGCGATCAGCTCGTCGTAGATCCCCTTGACCGTGCCCTCGAGGAGATTCTTCATCCGGCCAGCGGCAGCGCCGCGCGCGTGGGCACGACCGCGCCCGTGAACGTGGAGCCCGTGGTGCCCGTGAGCTCCGTCGTCAGATACCGCCCGATCATCGACGCGTCGCCGGGAATCAGCACCGTGCGGTGATGCCGCGTGCGCGCCTGCAGCAGCGTGCCGCGCCGCGACAGCTTCTCCACCAGCACCTCGTGCCGCGTGCCGAGCATCGAGAGATTGATCGCGCGCGTCCCCGCGCGCACCACCTCGATCAGCCGTTCGAGGCGTTCGCCCGCCACCTCGTCCGGCACCGTCCACGACGCCGGCAGCCGCGTGGCCGGTGTTCCCTCGCGCGCCGAGAACCGGAACGTGTACGCGTCGTCGAACCCGATCGTGCGCACGGCGTCGAGCGTGTCCTCGAATTCCTCGTCGGTCTCGCCCGGGAAGCCCACGATGATGTCCGTGGTGAGCGCGAGCCCCGGAATCGCCGCGCGCAGCCGGCCCGCGCATGCCTCGTACTCCTCCCGCGTGTAGCGCCGGAGCATTCGCTTGAGCATGCTCGAGGATCCCGACTGCATCGGCAGGTGCACGTGCTCGCACACCGCGCCCGTGGTCGCCATCGCCTCGATCACCGCATCCGAGAAATCGTTGGGGTGCGGACTCGTGAAGCGCAGCCGGCGCACGCCGGGCACCG